>ERZ887849.2844-NODE-2844-length-13765-cov-9.570678_pt1 | contig 13765 bp, 10 predicted proteins | sample MGYA00521267_ERZ887849 | MGnify/ENA primary metagenome ERZ887849 (study PRJEB32303, sample SAMEA104408601) | aquatic metagenome | biome: Brackish water; feature: Pelagic; material: water | place: Baltic Sea | collected 2014-06-06T16:11:00 | depth 2,863 m ... | reverse complement strand
CTATCGGCTTTTAACTATCGGCTTTTAACTATCGGCTTTTAACTATCGGCTTTTAACTATCGGCTTTTATCTGTCGGCTTTTAACTGTCGGCTTTTAGCATATAATTATTGCAAATAATACCTGACTTAAATGGTATCATAATGTCTTTAATGATATCGAACTGTATTAAATGGTAATACTAATCTTATGGTTAATATAAATAAAAATGCAAACATTACACCAGTGTAAAATAAACAACAATATATACAAATACATTTTTTCAGTTTGTATTGAATGGTATTAATTTAGTATTATTTTGGGTTCGAAAGATATATTTTAGGCATAAATGGTATTAAAAATATCATTTGAAGTATATATAATTTAATGACTTATTGTAATACATGTAATAAGACATTTGCAAGTGTACGCATACTCAAACGGCACCTGTCAACTATTGCACATCAAAACCGAGAAAATATAAAAGATGCTATGTTTACATGTGCATGTGGTCAAGCTTTTAAGTATAAATCTGGTTTGTTTCGTCATAAACGAAATTGTACATATATAGAAGATGAAGCAAGAACCGAAAGAACTTTACAAGACCAAATAACAACGATGAAAGAAGAATTTGAAAAAGAAAAAGAAGAACTACGAAACCAAATTAGTTTATTACTTGATAAGTATGCCGATAATCAACCTATTATGAGTCAAAATGACGATGGCACCCATCATAATACGAATATAGAAACCCAAACCCAAAACAATATAGAAACCCAAAACAATATAGAAAACCAGAATATTGAAAACCAGAACAACATAGATAATCTAACCAATATAGTAGTGAATATCAATTCATTTGGGAATGAAAATATCGACTACTTGGATGACGATACTGTAATCGATTGTATAAAACAGCTTCATAATTCAGTCCCCGCAATCATTGAAAAGGTTCATTTTCATCCAAAGCATCCAGAAAATCACAACATTCAAGTAACGAATAAGAAGTTGCCCTATGCCAAAGTGATGGGGAAAAACCAGAAATGGAAGACGATGAATCGAAGCGATGCAATTGACAGAATGATTACAAATGGATACAATATACTGGACGACACATATGAAGAACACAAGGACAAATTATCAGAGTTCAAGCAAACCGTATTTGAAGAATTCCAAAAGAAATATTTGGACGATGATAAGCAAACACATAAGAAGCTTCGCACAAATGTCGATACACTTATATTGAATCGAGGTGAGGAATAGTTGAAAAAATCATAAAAATATATACTACATTGAATGAAGTAGTATATATGTATACTGAAGCAATACCAATAAAAAAGAACCCAATATAGTTCTCATACATCATCATTGATTGAATTTGTGTGTCTACATGTAAATAGTTCTTTCATCAAAGTAAGATTTATGGACAGTCATGTAGTGTGTTTCCTTATCCATTTTACTATATCCAAATAGAAATTCATTGCTACGTTCATTATATGTCATACCTAAACTATATTCAGTGCTTTCTTTTTCAAAAGTAAATAATTTGGTATATTTTTTTAGTTTCATTGTTAACTGGTCAATTGCAACAAGAACATGATAATAATAACGTCGGTCTTCATACGATACAATATGACATAAAAACCATATTTCATCCCGTATAAGTACCCCATTAGAGGACCCACGAATATACTTGAACAAATAAGGAGTATCAATGCGATGGGTCACTTTAAATTCCGGTTCCTTCGTTTCATTATCTATTTTTGTACGTTCGCCTTGTACTTGTCCAATTACCATAGGATACCAGTTATACACCATACATAATTCGTTATGTTGATTTGTAAACATGACCCAATTTTTTTCCACTTCTCGTTGGTCTTCAATTTGTGGGAAGCATTGAGAAGTACATTTTACATGTTCCAAATCGATTTGTCCATGCTCGACTACCATGTTTCCATAGCTTAATCCACGATTTGCGCTATAATATAGTTTATGGTCATGACAAGTTATGCGGACATCCTCCAAGCCGACATATAAATTGTCATATGAATCATCGTAGGACAAAATAGCTTCATGGTCAATGAACCATTTACGTGTCCGTTTGTCTTGTTTCAAAAACGCAAGTACATTGATGGTAGAAATTGTATCTTGTTGTTCATATCCCCCTTCATCATTGATACGGTAATTTACAAATCGCTGCATGACAAGTAGTTGTTTTGCATCTTTTGGATGTGTACATACGCATGGAGAGCTGGAAACAAAGTGTGGAAATGTTTCAGAAGGAAGACGAAGTGATGCACCAATGGTTTGTAATGTATCTCGAAAGTGGTTTTGGTCTAATATAGATTTTTCCATTGAAACACATGGAGCTTCTTTCAAAGATTCGGTATAAAATTTATAATTACTTAAGATATTCCGACCAATATTGTCATCGACATATGGATATTGCATTACATCCATACTAACTTGTGCCAAGTCATATTTCATGGGATTAAAATAAAACCCAAAAATGCTGAGTTCATAATCAATCTTATAATCATATACATCTTTTTGCATAAACAAGTAGTCTCTCTCGGGGAATTCTTTCATCGTTTGTTTTGCGGTTTCATAAAATGTTTGTGCCAATCTGCATTTACCAACAACCCGATAATGTTGTATGATTTCATACAAGCTTTCTGCCCTATTTGGAAATGCAGCATATGCTTCCATCCAACAATGTAGAGACATAGTATGGTCGCCCATTTCTTTATAACAATGACCCATATTGAACCAACTATGCCAAACTTCTTCGACCCATCCACCCAATTCAATTCTACGTTTGTACATTTCGATGGCTTCTTTTTTTTCACCACAATCTTTTAGACTATTCCCCAAGTAAAAATGATAACGGTCATTATTCGGTTCTTTTTCAATGCCTTTTTTCAATAATTGTACATCACGTGCAAACTTGTTTGCCTTAGAACCTCCGTCTCCTATATCTTTAATAAACAAGGTTTCTTTGAGTATTTGTCCACTATGTGTCCCGTGTGGCGCATCTACATATTCATGTGTAACCCCAGTATATTTGAACCCCGCATTGTTTTTGACAAATCGAGTATTTTTGTAGTAAAAAGTATCATTGCCTTGGTACATGTAAAAATAATCGTGTTGGCTTAAAGACCGTTTAAAACTATCGGCATTCAAATCGGGATTTTTCCATAATATCATATCCGCATCTAAGAACATCAAGTAGTCCACGGGCAAATCTTTACATGCATTAAGTGCAAACGTACGGTTATACCCAAAATCTTGAAACGGTTCTTCTATAATTTTCCCAGGAATATTTTTCTCTTTGAAAAACGTTTCAATAATTTCTTTTGTATTGTCAGTGGAACCAGTATCACAAATACAATAATAGTCGATTAATGGAGCCGCAGATTGCAATAAACGGCGTATGATTTTCGATTCATTTTTAACAATCATATTTAAACATAATTTCGGGACATCTGTAGAAGGTGTCATGTGTATACGTAAATGATGCTAATTATAATGTATGTTTTATCTATTTTTATGTTGTTTTAAGATGAAAATAGATATGTGTAATTGTGCAAATTATGCAAATTATTTCCATAATCCAAATGTCCATGTTTTGCGTGTACGATATAACCACTTGCTAAAATAGAAAAACAAGAACACATACATGAACAAAATAAATAGTGTTAAACACAGCAATAACCCGAAAAAAAATCCATCATACAAAAGCCAAGTTAAACACAACAAGGTAATGCATTGAGACGGAGGGCCATTTGTAAAAACAATAGGTACTAACATAAGTAAAGAACATAATATTATCATAATGTACATGATACGTACGGTAATTGCGTTAAATATCCACTTGTAAGAATTCGGATTTATATAGGCATCAACTAATTGAAAAAATTGCGAAGTATACTCGGAATCTTTCAAGATAGAAATATCGATTATTTTGTTTCGTATAAAGTCAGGTGCATATGCTTTTTCGATTCCAACTAATCCTTGCAAAGATAGCAATATACAAAGCAATCCTCCAGGAATGGTTTCAAACCCGCCACCCCATGGAGGCAATGGTAGACTGGTAATTAAAGTGATACAAAACATAAAGGCAATAATTGATTCTGTACCAAAGTAATCGAGTAATTCTCCCACAGTATATTCATTTTTATTATTGTCTATCAAATCCTGTACTTTCTGTAAAAACCCTTGTTTTCTGGATTCTGTCATTCTTGTACTTTACTCCGAACTATATGTTTTACATGTACAAAAAAATCTAAATGTATGAAAAATTGATGGATTGTAGACATCTTTTGATTACAAAAACAAATATAGAACCATTTTTATAATTACATAGTATGAAGTGTGACGAGTCATCAACATTACTACTGAAACGTATATTATGTATTCAAAAACGAACAAATATATTTTATGATATTGCAGAAAGAATAAAAGACAATGATAAGACAATAGACCCAACTTTATGTTGTGGATTACATGTACTAATTTATAGATATCGTGAACAATATCCAAAAAGTATTGCACAAACTCTAAAAACCCGTTATTATTTGAAAAAGTTCAAAGACGCATTCAAATATAGAGACAACATCTTCTTTACAGAAGAAATCAAAACACAATGGGAGCAACTATTTTGTCGTGTACAAAAGTTGTACATGGCATTAAATCGGTTTGCTTTTATTTGGAAAATGAAACATACAGATGTGATTAGTTATACCGATTTGTATTTCAATGAATTAGAACCGCACAAATCACATGTAATTCAAATATATCAAAATAAAAAGTTGTTCTATTTCACAGCCAAAGATTTTATGATGATTATTCAGCATGCATTATGTGCATGTAATTTACACTTTGATATAGAAAGTACGTTGCCATGTAATCCATACAATAAAGTAAAGTTTACTACGTGTCATTTATATAATGTTTATTATCAAATGCGTTACAAAATGCGTATTACAATTTCTGAAATAATGGAGCAATGGTTTCGTTTAGGTTTTTGTTTTCATAAAATGCACAATTACTATTATCCATTGCTTCAAAAGTATGCAATAAAAATGTTTGTTTGGAGTGCAGAATCTACACGTCAAAATTATGTGTCACATATTCATAATATGTTTGAGGAATTTTCTTCGATGAAACGAAAGATTCATATACATCGAGACTTTCCGAAGGATACGCTGGTTGAGAAAACAAGAGATTATATGTACTTGTTTTATTTATTAAAATTTGCTTCATTGGATGATGGTACATATGACTACTATGAACGACTATTAACAAACTCCATTCGAATATTTGAGAATACACATCGGTCATTTGGGCGGTTGATGTATAAAACAAAATTGAATAAACCGACTTTTCCTACCAGTTCGTTTGAATTGAAACCAAATATATTAGAAAATGATGATGTACATGAACCTGAAGTACATGAACCTGAAAATAGATTAGAATATATATTTTGTACAGATGCACCTTCTTTTCAAAGTAAACACCTATGAATCAATAATTACAGACACTTTAGGATATTCGTATATTTTTTCTTTTGGTAATATATATTCTCAATATGACCAATCGCCCAACAAGAAAAAATGGTGTATATGCCATTAAGAACAAAACATATAAAAAACTAATTGGTTCTCGTCGTGAAGTATGGAGTGGAACTGCGTTTAAAACAGAAGGATGTCTTGAAAAGAATGATTTAATCCAACCAAAAGGAAAGAATGGTCGTATTGTTTCTTTGAAGAAGCACATGTCAGGTAAAAAGAAGTCGAATAATAATTTGATTAAGAGTGGATGGGGATTTGCCAAGAAAGGTAAATTTGGTGCCAGTCGTCTAAGTAAACGTTCAAGCCGTGGAACACGTAAGAGCAAATAAGGTTGTCTCCATGTGAATATATTTGTACTAGAAACAGTGTAAAAATATATTATTATTTCAGAGAGAAAAACGGTGGTGTAAATACGTCATGTACATCAATATAATTTCCGTACATACGTCGTACTGTATTTTGAAAATATGATTTATTCACCATCAATCGTTTTTCATTTTTACATCCATTTGATTGAAATGACCCATAAAACAAATATGCATCATGTAAAGAACATGTAACCGATTCATCTTCTTTATACATTTCTCTCAGTTGTTCGATTGCATTTTGTATGTCAACTTCTTTGTCCCATAACATGCATTTAATATTCAATATACATTTTTCATTTTGTATTTCAATATTTGGTTTGTAATAATTCAAAATATGTATCATCTTGGTTTCGTCCAACCAATATTTCTCTCGTTTGGTTTTCATGTTTCCATTATTGGTGACCCATAGTCGAAATAGTTGTGCAATTTCATCCATCTCCAATAAAATGTTGTCACCTTCGTCTTCAAATATAGTTTCATTCCAAAATTTCAAAAACTTCTGAATGACGGGTAAATGAGAGCTGCTAATGCCTTGAAAACAATCAGTTTCTTCAATGTACTTGGAAGAAAAACGTGTAGTCATAAATGTTTTAATTTGACCATAAAACAAATTTTGAGGATATACATGAATACGCAAGAAGTCTTTCCATAAATAGAAAATATGTTTCCATGAGGTGTGTGTATTTTGTGATACATTATGTTTCCATGTATGTATCGTAGATTGTATAAAATAGTTGTCTTGTGGAGAAGATTCGGGAATCAAATGTACCAATTCGTCTTCTCGTGATTCATCAACCATGATCAAATACTCTTGAATAAATTGTTGAAATAATTGTTCCATTGTATTGTTTTTAATCGTTAATGCATATTTACTCGAATCATGTTCAATCAAATTTTGCAAATATTCATCAGATGAACCATATCGATTACTATAATGACATGCCACGCAAAATATATCAATAATATTTGTCTGCAACATTTGTTTCCATATGTATTCTGATTGAACTGTTTCGAGAATAGGAACCAATCGACACGAAGCCAAATCCAATTCATGTTTTTCATGGCATTTTAGTTTAAATGTTTGTGTACAATTTACTTGAAGCATAAGGAACATTTGTTCTTGAAATTCTTTTAAAAAGTTTTTTGCTTTGGGACGAATAAAATGAAACAAATCAAAATGTTTCTTCTGTATATTGTCTCCTATGATGGTCAAAAAGTATTTGGCTTCTGATTTACGGGAGAAAATAGATGGATACAATAGACGAAGCACTCGTTGTATTGTTTCCGATTCTGGAACGCTTTTCGTCAGTACATTATCCTTAATTTTACGTAGAACGGTCACTTTTGTTTTATGTTTCCAATTTTGTACAGTATGATTATGTGTTTTGGTAATACTTGAAACAATATCATATAATACATCATCTTCTTTACATTGTTGATAGTAAAGACCGTCATATACATAAAACATTTCGTTACTTGGATAATAATAATACCGACTGCTTTTACTTCCATGTAAAAAATCCGTGATGAACTTTTCTTGTTCTACCATATGTGTTTCCATTCGTTGCGCATTCTTTTGTCGTGTTTCATATACATTTACAAGCAATGAAGGCAATTGTTGGCTTATATAGTGATAAATCTTAGATGTCATGTATAAATCGTGACTGTATTTTTCGTATAGTTCAGTAATATGCATCGTAGTTTGTTCAAGCAAATGGTTATTTATTTGAGGTTTTTCGTTTCCGGTAGTAATATCACTGAATTCATCCAGTTCAAACTCCATATTCATTTTTTTCTGGTATATCATGTAGCGTGACCTTTATATTCATTTGCACAACGAAACAATATAAACCGTTTTGTTATGTTGTACATAACGTTATTGATGCGGATTTGCAAACATATTGTATATTATTATTCTGTCAAAACTGAAAATCGAATTGATTATTTAAATCAAATCATTCATGAAGCGACACATTACCCATTTGAAACCGATATTTTCATTCATACAAATCAAGATGGACAGTTGTCCATTGATAATTTTCAAAAAAACACAAATGGAATGATTGAGATAATTTACCATGACCTAACGGATATACATCCCTGGTATTTAACATGGAAATATCGTACATTAATGGAGCAACAAAAAAATGAGTATGATATTTTCATCTATTTGGAAGATGATATCTTGATACCACGAAAGGCTTTACAATATTGGTTTCGCTATAAAGAACGTGTTATGAAAGATGGATATAATTTAGGATTTTTCCGTATTGAAATCGGACCAGATAAACAATCTTATTTGACAGATATTATTGAGCCAATGAATCAAATAGTACAAATCGATGACCACTTGTATGCGTGTAATTTGACAAATCCATATTGCGGGTTTTGGATATATGACAAAAAAGAATTTAACCAGTTTGTGAATAGTAAATATTGGGATATTCGAAATATCAAAGGATACTCTGTACGTGCGAGTAGTGCAATTGGATTACATGGAACAAAAACGCCATGGTATAAATGTACAATAGTACCTGTCATAGATAGAAGAGTCCACCCAGATTGCAAAGTATATCACATACCAAATAATTATGTCGTAGACAAAAATAATTATTTTGCGTCAATGCATTTAGAAAAAGCGGTAAGTTTCTAAAAATAAGTCGGAAAAATATTTTTTATGTTCATGTAATATATAAATACAATTCAAATATGAACGAGTTTATGAAATTTCTTCAACAATTCCGTAAGCAAAATCCTGGTATGCAAGTTACAGAAGCAGCAAAGGCAGCTGGAAAGCTATACCGTGAAGGCAAGAGAGCCAGTAATGTCATCGCTGAAAAGGTAGTAAAGCAAACTAAGAAGGCAGGAAAGAAAGCCCCCAAAAAGAAGAAACAAACACAAGTAAAGAGAAAGAGAAGAGGTAGTCGAAGACAATGAACACACTATCCTTATCGTTGTGTTTCAGTAGAGATTTGAATTTCTTTTCTTAACTTCATAAGTTCAATATCAGGTTCCGGTGGTTCCCCATATTGAACCAACTTCATTAATTTAGACATTTTCGTATGTACAAGTAAAGTAGTCAAGTCTGCATTTTGAGTAAATTTGGCACGTAATGCTTCAATGCGATACTGTTTTTCCAAGTCAGGGTCAAGTGCTTGTATCTTATCCATCGCTTTCCCTTTTCGTTTGCTGTTTTCTTTGGCGGCTTTTTTTGCTTTCGGTAAGTCACTGGATATATCGGAATTACTGGACAAAGATAATTGTTCATACATATGTGGGTCTTTATCTTTGAATGGAATGGCCAGTAAATAATGTTCAATCGAAGCCCATTCCTTGTCTTGTACTTGAAATTTCGCTTTTGCCCATGAATCATCTAACATTTTGCGCCATTCCTTTCGTTCTGTGTTTTCTTTGATAAAATTCTCTAACGGCATGAAATATGCGTCTTTTTTGTAGCTGGATTTGACTTTATCTCCATTTGATTTTCCTGGCATTTCATTTGCAGCTCTTCCATGAAAACGTAAGGATGCGTAATCGTCGTAAATGTCATCGATTGGTTCGTGGTTATCTTCGATTGCTATGTCTTCGTCATCTTCGTCATGGAAACCTAAATCGTGTTTAAATTGTTTAAAGTCATGTATATCCATAAATTGACCCGCATCTTTTTGTGAACAATGTTTGGTTATCATAATTTTCATATCGTATGGTAATTCTTGAAATGTCAAATTGCCCTTGTCTTTATACGTAACCAATTCATAATGACTTTGTTCCATATCATGATTCAACATAATATACGTTTTGGGTTGCTTGACTTCTCCTTCCGTATATTTTACAATACATGTAGAATCTGTGGTATTTGTCAGAATAATAGTTTTGATTTCAAGTACACGTTCCATTGTACTAATGGCCCATGCATCCGCCCAATAATCCGCTGTTGTTAAAAATACTTTTGCTTTTTCTAACAAACTCATATTTTTGTAAATTCCATCATCCATTCCATGTAAAATAGTTTCCATAAATTTAAATTCTTTTTTATTGATATTGTTGTATTCTTTTTCCTTTTCTAATTGCTGTATATCTTTTCCAACTTGTTTGTATTTTTCTAAAATGGTAGTGGATTGATTACGTGAAATGCCGTCTGTTTGAGACCCTTTTTTCAATTGAATTTGTTCTTCTTTTTTCTTTTTCAACTGAATATCTAATTCTTGCGTTTCTTGTTCCAGACTCTTGTACAAATTACGGTAAGTATCAAACTGACCCATTGTTAACTCTTGTGATAAAGTCTGACGTAATTTTTCGACAGTTGTATCTCGACCAGTCGTTTCGAATGCTTGTACTAAACTTGAAAAGAAACAATCTCCTTTTCCTTCATTGGAAATAATTTGATAGTTTGGGTTTTGCATCGTTTTCATAATCCAAGAATCTCGTTCATTTTTTGTATATGACTTACGAATACGGTCAGCATCTTCTTGTTTCTCTTCAGGAAGAGCCTCAACTATTTTTTTTGTACCATCTCCAAATAAGTCTTCTTTTTTCACCATTTTATCTTTTTGTTCCTCTTCAAATGTAGGTCCTTTGGTACTTTTCTTGGGCTGCGGTATATTAAATATATCGTCTTCTACATCTTCAATTGTATCTTCGATATCCGGTTCTTCTACATCGTGTTCTTTTCGTTTCAATTCGGATTGTGTTGTTTCGTCTATATTTGATTCTTTTTTGTCGACTACTTTTACTCCGTATTTATTCAAATATTCGGAATTGACATGTGAAAACAAAATGGGCGTTCCTAACCTATGTACCAAAACATCTTGTTCATCATCCAATATTGTATGAATACGTGTGGCTTCTACTTCAAATACTCCAATTTTGCTTTTGGCTTTATTCTTTGTTGTAAGCAAATATACAGGATAATAGTACATGCCTAAATGCGTCTTGTCGGTGCGTTGTTTTCCTAATGCAATACGATATATAGTATCCAATATTTTACATTGATATACGACTGTTTTATGCTTCTTATCTTCTCCGTCTAATTTACGTCCTTCTTCATATTCAATTTCACGATGTAATCTTGATTTGACCATTGTTTCTTTCTATACTCATTAAAGAGACAATGATATTCAACCTTTTTTCCATATATAAATATATTCTTTATATTTCGCATTTTTTGTTCGCTGTTTCTTTTTCAACGCTAATTTTGTTGTACATACCCCTAATATAGGAACACACACTTTCTTATAAATATCATATGGTACATTCAAACAATAATGCCCTTCTGGTTTTAAATATTTCCATGTTTTTTCAATGATAGGTATGTAGAATTTTTGATGCCATGCATGTACATCCCGCTTATAGTCTTTCATATTCCGATAAATCTCATAATTGTAATATGGAGGTGATGTAAAAACAGTATCATAATCAAGTACACTATAATCGACTTGCAATGCATCTTTGAAAATCAATTCAATATTCGTTACTCTTTCATTGGTTTCACGTTCTTGTAAAAACGACACCATTTTTTCGTAACCTGGTTTTAAATCTTTATTAATGTCTATCCCAATATAGGACTCTAATTTTAGTACATGTGCTGCAACTAATCGGCCTCCCCATCCCATTGTGAAATCCAACACTTTTTTTGGTTGTACTTTACAATACAATTCCATGGCCATTAATGGACGGAAAATAGAAATCGAAGAAAAATACAAAGTAAAAATATATCTGAATTTGCGGATTTCGTCAATGTCTCTTTCTTTGTTATAGTATTTCAACTTTTTCTTGACATATGGCAACGCTTCAAAGTAATGTTTGTTTTTCCAAAAGGTGTAAAAATCGATTTGCTGTTTTCCTTTTGTATGAAGACGTTCACTCAATGTAAAATAATCAACAATGTTGTTTCCTAAACGGGTTTCCACACTTTGTGCACGGATTTGTGTACATGACATGTTCTGTAATTTATTGTATTCTGTAATAATATCCGTTTCTGATGCTGAGTTCAATCGTTTGGTAATACTTTCTTTCTCATGCACGTTTGGAATATAAGGTGTAAAATCTTGAAGCGGTTTCCTCCCCTTGGTTTTGTTCTGTAACTGCTTACCTTTATAAACCCGTTTTGTTTTTCTCTCATTCATATGATATTTAATAATATTATTGTATATACATGTACAATATTTGTTTTTCATCAGACACCATAATGCGCTCTAAAATCAGATATAGTCATAATAGGAATCCCTAAATTCACTGCTTTATCGGTTTTTGCATTACTTGTATCCGCTTCTTTTACAACTAATACGAAAATATTTTTACTAATGGAAGAAGAGAATTGTACATGATATCGGGTTTCCAGTGTTTTCATCAAGTCTTTTTCACGAAATCCTGTAAACAATATAGACTTGCCATATAAAGGATGAAGCATATTGGTTGAATTTTCTTTTTCATTTTTCTTTTGAAGAAATATATTTGATGATTTGACAGAAAGTGAGTTGACAGAAGAAGTTTCCGGCTTTAATTTATATTCTAATTTACATTCTGAAAGGAACTGTAAAGCCGATGGAATATTGGATACAAATGTACTTGCATTTTCTTTGCCAATACCATCGACTTGTTGTAACATCAACCCTTTTTCATTTGGTGTTTCATTGGATGTTAAAATATCGGGGAATCGTTCTAAAATCGGTTTGATTTTCTTTTCGGCCAATCCACGACCAAGTGTATTGGAAGCAGCGAGTATTTGTACTAATGAAGCATTACGGACTTTTGTTTGAATCCCATGATACAATTTTTCTGTCATTTTCTCTTTGAAACCATCTACTTGTAAAAAATGGGAAGGTTGCATATGCAATATTTTCGATACATTATTAAATCCACTATTAATCAATTTACGTACATTTCCTATGGACAACCCATCGACTTCTAAATGTGTAAAAAATATCGTAATGCGTTTTTCTAATACAACTGGGTCATCTTCTTTATTTACAAGCATAATATCTGTATGTGTACTTGTCCATGTATAAGGTACATCTGGCATTTTTGCTTTGTGTGCAGGAGTAGTGACTGCTTTGATGTATGGGATGACATCTCCACTCCGTACAATTTGAACCAAAGCACCGATGCCTATTTTGTTTTCTTCAATAAATTGTCCGTGAAAACCAGTTGCATATTCAATTTTAACTCCACCTATATGTACAGGATTTACACGTATTCTTGGTTTTAAATACCCATCTTTACTTGCAGTCCATATAACATCAATAACTTGCGTTTCTGCGACTTGGTCACTAATCACCATTTTGAATGCGAATGCATGTGTCGGATTTTTAGGTGTTCGTTTATAAATATCATCATTTGCAACAATAATGCCATCCATTTCATAATCATGTTTCTCTCGCCATTCCATTAAAAGAGTTGATAGTTGTTCGTTGCTAATTTGCTTTGTACGTATGTTTTTTACAGTAGTAAATTTGGTTAATAGTAAAAATCCGAGCTGTTCACTTGGTTTTAGTACAGGGTCTATCACTTCATATGCAACAAAATCAATATCATTGGCCTTCTTGTCTTGTTTTTTTCGATTGACAATTCCTGCAACCATATTACGCATATTAGATGTCGTGCCCTTGTATTTTTGAAAGTTTTGCTTCGATATGATAAACTCTCCACGTACAATTACATTATCTATGGACGGAATATTGATATACTTTAATAAATGGGATACATCTTGTCCAATCGTTCCATTGCCTCTTGTAAACAATTTTCTTTCTCCGTCTTTTGCATAATATAACCCACTCACACCGTCTAATTTACAGGATACCACATATGGACCTTTATATGTACTTTTCCATTGAGCAAGTGCACTGGTA
>ERZ887849.2839-NODE-2839-length-13790-cov-9.261522_pt1 | contig 13790 bp, 12 predicted proteins | sample MGYA00521267_ERZ887849 | MGnify/ENA primary metagenome ERZ887849 (study PRJEB32303, sample SAMEA104408601) | aquatic metagenome | biome: Brackish water; feature: Pelagic; material: water | place: Baltic Sea | collected 2014-06-06T16:11:00 | depth 2,863 m ... | reverse complement strand
AAGGATAGTGAATACATCTTTACCTTCATGGTGTTTAGTCCTCTTATTTTCTTCGTTTGTAATCTTTTCAGCAATGCGGAACTAGACATAGGATTTGCTTTTGGCTTGTTTGCTGTTTTCTCTATACTTCGTTATCGAACTGCACAAATTCAGGTTAAAGAAATGACCTATATGTTTATTGTAATTGCCGTTGCTGTAATTAATGCTTTAGCAACTAAAAAAATTAGCTATGCGGAGCTGTTATTCACCAATGCTTTTATTATTTTCATTACTTATATTCTAGAAAGATACTTGGCAAATAGTGGGGTGACTACACAAACCATCCGATATGAAGTCATTGAGAATATTAAACCAGAAAACGAAGCTTTATTGCTTGAGGACTTAGAAAACAGAATCGGAAAGCCTATTATTCGTTTTGATATTTTGGAAGTGGATTACATAAGAGATTCAGCCAGACTAAGAGTTGTTCACGAAAGATAGACCCCATAGTCGATGAAAAAAATATTGATTTTGCTCTTACTCGCTTTCTGCGCGGAACAGTCTTTTTCCCAAATCCAAACCGGCCTATGGAGCGGTATAACTGTTGAGAAAAAAATAAATAAGCAATTTGAATTTAAGTTTGAAGAGGAAATCAGATTGGAGGATAACCTAAGCAAGCTTAATAGTTTATTAACTGAAACAGGTTTCACGTACAAGCCCAACAAATTTTATCGTTTAGGATTAATTTATCGATTCACTTATTATACCCATGGATCTTTTGGAAATAGGCTGACATTAAGTAATCAATTTCGTTATAAAGTTGAAGACTTTACCCTAAACTATCGATTTAATGTTCAACAAGACTTTAACAGCAAAGACCCTATTGAATATAAAATAAGAAATAAGTTGGGGGTAGATTACAAATTCAACAAACATTGGGCAATAGGAATTGGAGGGGAGTTGTTTTATTCATTTTACTACAATAGAAATGTCTTAGATAGATACCGATTAAGTTTTGGTGCGAATCACAACCTAAACAAACATCATCGTTTGAGTGCATCCATCATGTTCCAACAAGAAATAAATACCGCTAATCCAGATGCGGATGTGGTGTTTGGAATAAAATACAAGTATTCGTTTTAGACGCTCAGCTAGCGAATAAGTTGGAAAGAACCTTTCACTAATTCATCTTTCTTTTTTTCAACAGAAAAATAGCTTAGGCGCCAAGTATAAGTGCCAATTTCTTGTAAGTTGTTTTGAAAACTTCCATCCCAAGCTTGTTCTATATCATTCGTTTCAAAAACTAGTTCTCCCCAGCGATTATACACTGACAAGCTCAATTCATTTGCTCCTATAGTTCTAACAAAAAAGACATCATTAACTCCATCATTATTAGGAGAAAATGCAGTAGGTGCAATAACCAATGTTTTAGGAGCAACACAAACGCTTAATACCTGCTCATCCATACAGCCACCTTCATTCACTATTTGCAAGACCACCTGGTAGGTTCCAGTATCTTCATATTCATGATACAAGTTTTCAAAAGCTTCGTATGCACTAGAACTTCCATCCCCATAATTCCAGGTTCCTGAATCTCCGCCTATACTTTGATCAATGAAGTAAAATTCTGGATCTAGAAGATCTACACATCGATCATTGGGGGTAGCTAAAAAGTCTGCAACTATCTGACCAAAAGAAGGAATCTTAATAGAACCAGATTGCGTACAACCCGTCAATTGATTTTCTACAATTACATCATAAAATCTTCCAGCAATACCAGGGATACTATCAGCATTCAAACTACTATCGCCTTCCCAAACGTAGTTGTATAAACCACTTGGATTTGGTGCTACACTTACCCATCCATTCAAGCCAAAACAGACCGATGCACTAGAATCAAATGCCAAGTTAAAATCAGGGTAAACAATTACATTCACACTTGCACTTACTTCGTCACTGCATCCATCAGTTAGTGTGGCGGTATAGGTATTGTTCGAATCTGCTTGAAGTACTATTTCCGATGCCCCACCAAGACCAAGATCCCAAGAAAAACCATAGTTCAAAAAATCACCACCTGATGCGGATACTTCTAGGCGAACATATTCACCTGGACATACGCTTGTGTCTGTAAAAGCAGGCGTAATTTTAAGCGTATCCAAGACTTGTATCGCTTTAGAGCTACTCGCGGCACATTCACCACTTCCTATGGTATAACTCACCGTATGAACCCCTGAGCCCAAACTAATTGGATTTACCATTGAATCTAAACCTGCGCCACCCCAAACCCCTCCTGCTGGACTTACTGTAATAATGAAATTTGTATCTGCAAAACACCAACTATCCGGTAATCCATTCAAATTAATGGTGGGTAAACTATCCACCGTAATATCCATACTATAAAAGCAAGAATCTGGAGTTACATAAACGATATTGTGAATACCTAGACCTGCCAATGAAGGTAAAAATGTACCGGTTAGTGGGTTCACAATTCCATCTCCAATCCACAAACCTCCGGGCACTGCTGTTGCTAAATCAAAAGCTGAATGCTCAATACAAATTGAGGTATCACTTAAAAACGGATCAGGAAATACAGTAACCAGGATACTATCAACACAGGTATTTGCTGTGTAATAAATATAATTATCCCCTGGGCCAGCAAGCGCTGGTGAAAAGGTGCCATTTGAGCTCGTATTACTCACTCCTGTCCCACTCCAACTCCCTCCATCGGGTGTTCGTTCCGTGTTTGTGTAATTCAACGTAAAATCACTATTGTAATGACAAAAAGAATCTAAAGGAGAAACACCAATAACGGTATTCCTTCCTCGCATTATTATAGTGTCGCTGCATCCATTCAAAGAATAACTTACATCAATAGTATAATTGTTGCCAGCATTCACGTTTGGATTAAATGTTCCCAATATTGGGTCCACGATTCCTGAACCAGTCCATAGTCCTCCCGCAGGCAATCCAAGCATATTAAATGGTGCTTCAAATGGGCAAACCGTCATATTCGATCCTGCATCAATATCAATAACCGTTATTCGAAGCGTATCAGAACAACTTCCATAAGTATAAATCAAGTCGTGTGAACCAGGTCCAGCATTCCCAGCATCAAATCTACACCAATACCAATTGGTAACTCCAGGACCTGTCCAAGTCCCTCCTTTAGGATTAAAAACAGGAGTCAATCGGTCGCTATTAATACAGAGCGTATCATCTGCTTGTATCGTTGCCGTGCCTACAGTAATTATTTTAGTTCTATCCGAACAGGGTGGATTTGAGTAGTTAATGTTATGAACTCCTGGTCCAGCTAATACCGGATCAAATGTTCCTAATGCCGCATCTGTTATTCCTGTTCCAGTAAATACCCCTCCAGGGTTATTCGTCCAAATATTAAAAGGAGGACTACCTGGACAAACCAATTGATTCGTAGCCCCCACACTCATAGGCGTAATCGTTATCTCCATGGAATCAATACAACCACCATTATTATAGTAGATTGATTTCACCCCTGTTCCACACCAACCAGGATGAAAAATTCCAGCTAAGGTATCATTCCCAAAACAAGGTCCGTCCCAATAGCCAGTATTAGGTACGGCATCTAAATCTACATTAGGGTCCGATTGACAAATGGTAAAATTAGGAGGAAGAATAGCAGGTGGAACAACTACAACTGTGATTTGATCGAAACCTGCTGGAGCGCCTGAACCATCCGTTACAGAGCAAGTGTATGTGGTGGTATTAAGTGGACAAACATTATGCGGACCAGCACTAGCCGGTAAGCCATTATTCCAATTGTAGGCGTAATTTCCATCTCCCCCCCATGCAACTGCTTCTAATGTTGTACATGTTCCTGTACAAATTAGGGTGTCGGGAGATTGAATATCTAATGAAATAGGACAATCGCTTACCGCAAAGTTTCCGAAGGCCGTCAATTGCCATAAACTATCACAAGCATCCAAAAAATCACTTGAAAACTGGACCGTATAATTTCCATTTGAATTTAAGCCAGGAGTAAAGTCAACTTGTAGGGTATTACTTGAGCCATTGACACAATTTAGGGGAGTAACTGCCGTAACTGTTTGACCGGAAGGGCCAAAAATTGAAAAATTAGCCGCATTAACCGCATTACAAACCACGTCTTGATCTAAGGTTAAAGTAAGGCTATTTGTATTACAACTTGGATTCACTATTGGAGCAAAAGTAGGGTTGTCTGGTGTAGTAATAATACTCGTCCAAGATGCTTGCCAACCTTCACAAGCCACAGATGCATCGCTTACAAAATGGACTGTTAGGCAGCCACTTGTAGCAATGATTGGTGGGATATTAACTATCCCTGAATAAGAAATACCAATTTGAGGGGAGGTCAAATCTGGACCATCATAAAAGCTAATTACATCCAGGTTAAGCTCTGAACAGAATGAAGCAAAGCTAAGTACTATAGAATCAGCACCACTTGGACAAATAGAAAATGTATAATCTTCATTGTGTCCATAAAAAGAAGGCATTACGCTGTTTCCTTCATCACTATCCGTAAAGTCCGCATAACAATCATTAACCGTAGCATTCGAGATAGAATAGCTTTGCGCAGGAACGTTTATCGTCCACGCCAATACTAAGCAAACAACCATGTAACGGAGGAATGATATCATTGCTCTAAGATTGTTATCAAAGGAGTTTCAATTTCGTTGCTCAAATTTCCTGCACGATCTTTCAACCACAATTTATAAGTGGTTACTTCTTGCGGACCTGTTCCCAAACGGAAAGTATTTGGTAAGATGATATCAAACTCTCCAATAATGTGAACGGTTTCGTCTAAAGGTGCTAAAGGTGGAATGAAGAATTTATCTGCATCTACCAAGCGTGCATCTAATAAATAAAGAGATAATGAATCCGCGTTTGGATAACCGATATCTCCATCCACATCCTCATATTCTATTGTAAAAACTATTGAATCCGTAAACTCTGTAAGCGTTGTAGGGTGGACCGAAATGAGTCGAATAGTTGGAGGATTATTTGCACTTTCATCCTCTTTACAAGACTGAAAAGTCAAGAATAATATTAAGCTCAATATTAGGGATATTCTTCTCACAACAATCATTTAAAGTAGTTTAAATGAATAATACCGTTTGATATGCTCCATCGCATAAACTCCTGGAAGGTTACTTATACCATTATCTCCATCATCTACTTTCACATTTAAGAATAAGCGCTGATTTTGAGACCAATTCCCCAAAGGATTATTAATGGTAATTTTAAACTGATGAGGAACCATGGCCCCTGAGTAGCCTACGAAATTTTGAGCCGCAATTACTTGCAGCGTATCATTGCTTGCCAATGAAAAATCATCTGCAGATATTGAAATTTGTATGTCATTTAAGGAGAAGCCAGTAGGCAAGGTTTCCATATCGTCTATAGCCAAGTATAAGTCTATTGAAGGAGTTCCATTTGGAATCTCGATAAAGCCTTCAATGTTTCTAGACATCGGAGTCAAATTCCCTGTCTTAGTTATCATGAAGCCCAAAAGCTGCGGCTTAAAATTAACGGATTGAGAGGCATTCCCAAACACATCTTTAGCCCCATCGTTTATCCAGTCTCTGACGTTTTGAATATAACTAGCCTTCCTATCATTCCAATCACTATTTGGATCTACAACTAGTGGCATAATTCCTGAATTCCCGCCAAGATCAACTGTTAAACGTTCAATAACCATGGATTCATTTGCATTTCCCGGTAACACTCGATAATCCAAAATGTTTGACGGGTTTTGCTTAATAATATCATGATATACCAAAGAGTAGTAGGTACTTTCAATAGTTCGAAAATCAGGTTCAAAAGTACCATCATGACAAGCTGAATTAGCACAGGTGGGTTTAAAAATATTTTGGTGTAATCCTTCTATACTCGTTGGTTCTAAATAGACCGCTTGTGCAGTATCACTTGGATTATCATTGTCGAATGGGTTTGGATGCACGTCAGCCTTACTGCAAGCTTGCAAAAGCAAAAGGATAAAAACACCCAAAAAGATATGTGTAGCTGATTTCAACATCAATTAAATTCTATCAAAAAATGAAAGACCATCACTCGACACCAATCCTTCAGCTTGCACTTGAGATTTAATCCCTAAGATTTCAGCCATAGTCAATACACAATCTGAAATATCCCCAATTGGGTTTGCTTCACTCCCTACGGTCAAATTAGCATCTACTCCTGGTCCTGCCAACATGCTAAAAATTCTAGTAGAGTTTAAATCGCTATGATCATAAGCCAACCAATCATTCGCATCTAACACACTATTTGGCTCTAAATTTCTGCCATGTTCAGGGCAAGCAATCAAGTAGGTATTTCCAGCCATCTCTGGAATCTGTGTTTGAATATAATTCCACAAATGTCCAACTCCATGATCTGCTCGGTGCAAGTTGCTTAAATAGCCAGTGAAATCACCATGACCGGTATCCACATCATTCAGATTCACTACCGTAATTTTTGGCTTGAACCATTTCAGCACCTCACAGGTGTAGCCTATAGTTCTTAAATCATTATTATCATTTATAGGAGGGTGAGCAATTGCTCCAGCATTCTTCTTCATGAACATCTCTCGAATAAATTTCTTAATATCGTGCTTCTCATCTATGGTATTTTCAATTCCGCCAAAATCTCTGCTTTCTAGGTTGTAGGCGTTATTCAAAAATTCCTGCATTTCATAGATTTTACCCAATTCTTCATCTGGATGATATGATTTTGCAAACTGAATGTGCTCATCTCCTTCTGAACCAAAAGTTACACTAGGAGAAAGAAAATTTGCGCCATAATTCACTCCAAAATTTGGATGATTACTATGATTAAGTAAAGGCGTAGAATTTCCAATTCCATTCCCAATAAACCAAGTTTCAGTAGCCTGTAAATTCATGAATTTTCGTGCATATTCAAAAATGGTTGGCATAGCTGGCCGTTGACGAAGACCTTGATTAACAAATTTAGACCCTGTCATTAAGCTTACTAAACCACTATAATGTCCTACACCTGCCGCTTCAACTTCTTTAAAAAGAGTTCCTTGCGATTGGATACTTTGAGATAATATTTGAGGAATAGGTTGTGATCCAGCTAAACCACTTGATGGGTTTGTACCGTAAACAATTTTATCTGTTGGACTCGCCCCATTCAACATGTTATACATGATATTGCCTTCGTAGGCACTACCTGTTAATCCTTGACTGTCTGTCAAATATCTCTGCAATACTGATTCTTGTTGTCGAACACCCCCAGCAAAAGCAACAAATACAATATGAGGTCCACCTCCAGCTTGAGGCAATGGAGCCCCTTTCAATAGATAAGGTGACACCGCTGTTGCCAGAGTTGCTGCAGTCACTTTTTTAATAAATTCTCTTCTTTTCATGACAGCTATCTAATTAGTAAAAGAATGATTCATCGGAAATTGCAAAAGCAAAATACACCAACTCAGGGGTGATATCCGGCTGATTTTCTAAATAGTTTTTCATATACTCTAGCTCCAATTGCGAAGGTGGGCGCACATAAAATCTTTCATAAGTCTCTATAATAAATAGATCCAAATTAGCACGCATAGAAGTATAGCTTGGAAGAACCACTTGAGGGTCGTTCATGTAGCTTGAAATAATTAACTCGTAAGCTAATCGCTTGTCTCCAATGGAACGCAACAATCTTTCAATTTCTACTTGATCAGTTGTTGAAATGGCTTGTTGAAATAAATTCACATACAATACTGCCACATACTGAGCAGGTGATTTAGGTTTATCCTTGTTTACACTTGGTGTTAGAATATCTGTAGACTTCAATCCATACTTAATAGGAGCTTCCTTCTTACAAGAAGAAAACAAAAGCAATAAGATGAATGCTATGGAGAGTAGATTTTTCATAGCCTAAAAATTAGCGTATTCATTAGTCATCATAATTTGAACTTGTAACTCTTGAAAATCCTTTGTGTTTGGAAAATAACTCATGTGGTATTGCAACTCCGCAGCGGTAGGTTCTCTCACTACTAAACTTTGATATGCCCAAATAATCAAGCCTTCATAAAACTGCGAAGAAGAAGTCATAATTTCCATGTAATCACCCCTGCTTGCTCCACCAAGTCCTACTATATTTCCAGAAACATTATTTTCTATCATCTCAAATGAGATATCATATTCTTGCTGTGTTGGGAATCGATAGAACAAATCATAAAATGTAGCATTTACAAAATTGAAAGTATTCATGTTGATGATATCATAAACGTAATTATCTATCATTCTATAAAATATTTCCTGAACCCCTATGGAATCATGCATGTAGTTATTTGGAATAGAAAAAACCGCATTTATCTCATAAATCTGATCTCTGAGGTAAGCAGCTTCGGCAGAATCCCCTGAAGCAATAGCTCCATTAAGACTATTCGACATCGTATTTCGATCTTCTGCCAAATAATCATTTTCCACCCCTTCAATCATTCGCGCTTTTACTATATCATAAAAGCGATAATAGTAGGCTCTTTTATAGGTTGAATCCCCTGGAATAACCGTTTGATCTTGTTGTAATTTTTCAATTAAGGTTCGTCGTGCACTTTCACTCAGTTCTCCATTTTGCATATTTGCCAATTCAAGCGTCATTTCTGCATCTAAAGGCTCCCTTCCTATTAAATCGATAAAAATTCTGTTGATATAGTTTTCTACTTGAAGCGTAGAAATATAGGTATTATCTATTGGCTCATTATCAGGAATAAAGATTTCATCTTTCTCACAAGCACTGAAAATGAAGAGAAAAGCAATGATAATAATATGATAAGATACTTTGATACGAGTTAAATTGATGCCTAACAAATATAAGCAATTAAGGCTTAAAGTATAAAATACGACCTAGGAACTATAAAGTTTCGGATACGGCACATTAAAAAACACAGCAATGCATACTTAGAATACCCCCCAACTAGTCCTTTTATACAATTTGCCTAGATTATCGAAATGGACAATAATTAATGTTACTCAAATCTTAATATGACTTCAGTTCCTGAGGCCTTATTGTCATTAGCCTTTAAATCGATAAATTCTACAGGCACAACATCATTGCCACTTCTGCTCAACAATTCTAAACGAGTTTCAGTAATCTGCGCGGACTTGCCTAAATGTAATTCTAAGTTCTTCTTCTTAATTGCAGCTTGCTCTCTGCCTACTCCATTATCCTTAACAGAGCAAATAAGCACATTCTTCTCCTCTTTAAAATGAACAGAAATTCGTCCATCGTTTTGTAAGGGCATTATGTTATGTTTTATTGCATTTTCAAGATATGGATGAATGAGCATACTTGGAATTTCCGTATAATCCTATTCAAAATCATGGGCATAATAAATTTCAAAATCGAACTTTTTTGATTCATGCGATTTTTCTCCAAAGCAAATTAGGCGTTTAGGAAATTAATTTCTTCTTCCTAAGGTGATTCTATCATGCTCTGTAAATTCCAAATTCGCATGCATTAATCTGGCAAAGTTTCTCAATAAAGTTTGCGATTATTCCACATTATCCGCGCGCATAGATTCCCAAATATAATTGATGTCATTAAAAACAAGCCCTTGGGAAAACTCTACTACTTTCCAAAGGAACGCATTGCTGCAAATACTATTCTTCAAATAGTATTTATAGGTATAGAACATAAAGGCTAGCTTATGAGTATAAAGCTATACCTTCTATCTAGCCTCTTATATGACCTAAGTCATTGGAAATTGTGATAATTATGAAACGTCATGTTAACTCTCAACAGCTGTTTAGTGGCTTAGCCCTCAAGACTTGTTTTTTTAACAAAAAAAGAAAATTATCTAAGCAAAACTATGATCCTAGAGCTCAATTATACTTGTAGCTTAAAAAGGAACAATTTAACATCGTCATTCCAAACTAAAGTAGCATCTTTAAGAACCCAATCATTACTTATGAAAATAATAGAATCACGTATTGATATAGATGCTCCTAAAGACTTAGTTTGGGCAGTCCTTTTAGATTTTGACAACTATCACTTGTGGAATCCATTCACTCCAAAAATTGAATGTGACTTGGTGGTGGGAAACCCTGTTCATCTCCATGTAGATATGAAGCAAAATAAAAAAATTCGAATTCAGACTGAAACATTACTTTGGGTGAAAGAGAGAGAATCCATTGCATGGGGAATTACTCAAACCTTTCCTGTAAAAACAGAACGTGCCCAAATAGTTAAAGAAATTGGTCCGAACAAGTCGAGCTATTATACCTATGACAAATTCTGGGGCTTACTCGTTCCTATCGTAATGTTAGGATTCAAAAAAGATATTCAAATTGGATTTGATGCTGTTGCCTTGGGATTGAAACAACGAGCTGAGGAGTTATATGTTAAGCAGGCTTAATTGACTTTAGCAGTTCTTCTGATCGCTTCCAAAGCTTTTCCCCGTTCTCCACATTCAATGCTTTTTCATCCATGGCTTTGTCTTGCATGAGGTGTAAATACAAATTCTTTCTACCACTAATATCGTTTGATGTGGCTAAAAAAATAGCAGGTTTCGCCGCTTTTTCTGGAGAACTAAAGAAGATTTTGAATATCAATTTCATTAGGGGTTGGACTAGCTTGGGTGCCTTCCGAGCAATGTTTGAATTAACTGGGCCGGGACACATGGCGAAGACATCTATTTGCTCTTTTTGGCTATCTAGTTTCTTCGCTAATTCCACTGCGAAGGTATTAAGCACCAATTTGTAGTAGCCATAGAGGTCAATAACTTTCCCCATCGTATACTCTTCAAATACCCCCAGTTTGTTGAATTCAATTTCTCTATTCGTTCGGTGAGATTCTGATGATATAAATATCATTCTTGAAGCTCTTTTTTGGCCTTTTTTGAACAGCTTTTTTTCAAGAAGTTTATTCACGAGATAAAACTTGGATAAATAATTTACTTGAAACATTTCATCCAAACCACTGGCTAATTTGTTTGCTCCACTTGGCACCATGGCGGCATTAAAAACGGCGATATCCAATGTTCTATTTTTAGCTGCCAATTGAGAAACAAAATCATCCATATTGCGAAAGTCTGATAAGTCAATATGCATGATTTCAAATTGATTTTCTTTAAACTGATGTCTTAACTTCTCTTTGGTTTCTCCCATTTGACTTCTACACGCTAACATCACGTATGCGCCTCTCTGTATCAATTGAACTGCAATGGCATAACCAAGTCCAGAATTTGCTCCTGTAACCAGGCAAGTTTGACCATCTAGACGATCACTTTCTTTAAGTTCCCCAATGGGTATTTGCTTTCGAAATAAATCCAAGATTCCATTAATGGTAGCGCTAAAAGGGTTTTGATATTTTGCTTTAGTCATTTTTTAAATTAAATTTTTCGTAGTAAAAATCGAAGGCTTTTAGGACTTCCTCTTTACTCAGCTTGAAATCATCTAAACTATATTTATGCACGCCAAACTTGTGCTGCACATTCTTATTGTTAAGTTGTTGAACTTGCATTTGTTCTTGAGCACCCCAAGTTAAACCGGTAAACTCCATGATTCGATTGAGTTGCCCTTGATAATCTTTTACCATATCTAGATAGCTGACATGAAGTATCTGTTGACTTGGATGCTTATGCCAAAAATCAAAAGCACTTTGCAACATGTCTACATCTTTTTGCATCCAGTGCTTAGCTAATTTTTCGGCATTAACCTCATCACTAAAAATTCGATTACTGTAGTATACCATACTAGAAAAAGAGGGTATAACTTCTAGTGGATTCCGATACGTGTGAATCAGTTTGACATCGGGAAAAACTTCAGTAATTGCGTACATATTTCCTAAATGTTCAGGTGTTTTTAAGACCCACCGATCTTTGGGGTTTTGCCATTGCAGTAGCTGCAAGATTCTCTTCATATATCGGTATGGGAAAACAGGATCTTGATTGGCTACCCAGCTTGCATAACTTGGCACATTCATAGTAGCTTCTGATACGGCCGACAAAAAAGTCATGTCATTAAGGAGTACGTCTTCTTCCGGAGCTTCAAACTCAACCGGATGAATGGCGAAAAAGTCTGGGGACATAAAACGCAAAGCTCTCTCGGCGGTTTTTGCAAATGACTTTCTTTTTTTATTATTAGCATCCCTTGGAAGAGGGGCCGGATTCAAGGCTTCCCATGAACTTAAGGAGCGTACATTGGGATGCGCAGCAAGTAAACGATGTAGACGAGTTGTTCCTGTTCGCTGAAGTCCGGTAATGACAATTGGTGCTTTAATTTCTATCTCAGCTATCTCTGGAAAACGCTTAAAAGTGTCTTCTACATGTAGCCGATTTTGAAGCACATTAAGTATACGTTCTTTAGTAATAAATCGACCAAATAAATGCAAATTTGCTTCTTTGTTTATGGCTTCAATCAGTCGACTTAATGCTTCTTTTAAGTTTCCCTCACCAAAGTCATTGAGTCCCGTTTTTTTACATGCCGATTCCATCAATCTATCCGCATCCAAGTTGACTTGAATTGGTAAACGATTAAACAAGCGAATAAGAATGGGTCGTTGGGTTCTAAGCATCTTAAGCTATTGTATCATTAATTTTCACAAGTGTACATTTCGGTTCTGGAAACTCATTGGCAAACCACCATCTCCATAGCATGGTTCCTTGAACATGGCCAGTCGTACTAATCCAATTTTTATAACCCTTATTCTCCTGTGAAACATGCACCACTATCCTGCCATCTTCTTCTAAAACGGCCGAGTGAGCATTAATGTGAATAGGATGATAACGATAATCTAAAGATTCCATCCAATGATTGTTTAACTGGAAATTCCAATAGCGACATGAAGGGGGGGTAACCTCAATAATCAAGACTTCATCTTTCGATATCTTCCAATAACTATGATAATAGGCGATGTTCTTATCTCCACCAGCGGCATTAGATTTAGCTGGAGGCATTTGCGGCAAAGTATTAGTATGTTTTTCAAAACCATTAGCCCATTTAGCAAACAACAAGGAGGCTCCTGACACAAATGTTCCAGCCATATTCAAGCCTTCAATCATGAGATGAGGACTTAAGGCATTTGGATGGGGTCTACCTTCGATAGTTTCCACTTGCAATTCTGCAATGACCTCATTTTCTCTATCCATAAAGGTTTGCCGAACCATTAACATAGAAGTCTCATCTTCAAGTTTGAGCCAATTCTGTCCTTTCTTCGTTTTGCTTACGATAACTTCAAAACTCCCATCTTTATTTAAGACCAATTCATCCCCTTCTAAACTACCACAAGGTGAAAGCCCCCCAGTAGATCCATAGCTGCCATTCTGCGTGAAGAAACCGATATAAAAAACGGTATTTATTTTGCCTTTGATTCGATATTCAAAATCGCCTGTAATCTGAGCATTTTGATAATAATTGTCTGGGTTGTCCGCTCCTAGTTTAACGGTTTCATGTACCATCCTTTTAAGCACTGGAAATGCGGGGTCACTAAACTCAATAAAGGCCTCCAAGCCCGCCCTAGTAAGCCGGGAAAGATATCTGTATGCTTCCGCTTGGCTTTGCGGGTCCTTGGGCGGATTACCATAAAGTATAGAACCACCTGCAGCTTTGAGTGTGTCACAATACTCATCCCAAGCTTCTCCGGAAGCTAATGTATTAAGCTCTTGATCCTCAATTTTTTTTCCACTTACTTTAAGTAGAAATAGTTTCCACTGCTTAACTAGATTTAAAACAAATACTATTAATCCTTTCATTTACAAATTACTGTCCGTCAATTAATCTTTCTGAATCTAGTTATAAATATATACCTTCAAATTTCTTTAAAGAACAATCATATGAGTAAAATAG
>ERZ887849.2834-NODE-2834-length-13804-cov-8.399302_pt1 | contig 13804 bp, 13 predicted proteins | sample MGYA00521267_ERZ887849 | MGnify/ENA primary metagenome ERZ887849 (study PRJEB32303, sample SAMEA104408601) | aquatic metagenome | biome: Brackish water; feature: Pelagic; material: water | place: Baltic Sea | collected 2014-06-06T16:11:00 | depth 2,863 m ... | reverse complement strand
GAATGTAGGCACAACACGTTTGATTGATAATATTGCTGTTCCATTCCTATCAGAAAGCCGTATTCATAGCTGATAGATCATTTAAAAGAGAGTTAGTTAATGAAGTTATTTGACGGAGTTTCTGCCACTATTTGGCGGATGGGTCTTTCGCAAGCGTTAATGATGACGGTTATGAATGTAAACCTAACAAATACAGCGTTAGTAGGCTCTCTTCTTGCCCCTTCTCCTTGGCTAATAACACTGCCACTTTCCATCCAGTTTATCGCGGTTATGATAGCAACTATTCCAGCTTCTCTGCTAATGGCAAAATTCGGCAGACGACCTGTTTTCTTGGCAGGAGTAATCGTTGTTAGTATAGGTGCATTTGGTCAGGCTTTATCAATTCTAACGGGAAGTTTTATACCACTTGTATTTTCATCATTCTTGGTAGGGTTAGGACAAGGCGTTGCGCAATTTTACCGATATGCCGCCGCAGATACAGCAGAAGGTGCAGATAAAGCAAAAGCTGTTTCATTTGTATTATTAGGCGGGTTAGTCTCAGCCATTATCGGGCCCGAAATCGCCTTTCGCACAGTAGACCTTGTCCCCAATAGCTTATATGCAGGATGCTTTATTGTAACTGGTTTAGTTCAGATGCTTGCGATTCCAGTGATCTGGGGACTTAAATTGCCACCAATACAGAGGCTTAAAACACAAGGAAGACATATTTCTAAATTTTTAGTTATGCCATCTTTTTTGTCAGGCCTTATTGCCGCTGCGCTTGGCTATGGTCTTATGACCTTTTTGATGACGGCAACGCCGCTTCAGATTGTAGATGTTAGTAAATTATCACACGAAGCAAATGCCCGCGTAATTCAGTGGCATGTCTTTGCTATGTTTGCCCCATCCTTATTTTCAGGAATTCTTATTGCAAAATTTGGAGTGGGTAAAATTTTGTGGGTTGGGCTTGCTTGTTATGTGCTTGCCTCGATAACAGCCCTTAGTGGAAACGAGTTTTATACATATCTGATAGCATTGATTTTGCTAGGGATCGGGTGGAATTTTTTGTATGTAGGAGGCAGTTCTATAATTGCTAATTGCACAAACCCTGAGGAAAGAGGCAGAGTACAAGGAATAGCAGATTTCTGTATATTTAGTATGGTTGCTACAGCTTCGATGCTTTCTGGCATGATACACAACCAGTTGGGATGGGTGTTCATGATGACTATCGCATTTGTGCCTATTTTCTTAATCGCGGTTTCTTTGATTTTAGGTAGACCAAAACTAATATCGGAACCAACTTAAATGAACGCAAGATTAAGTCTGATTTGGAAATATTTAATTTCTTAAATATCAATAATATATTTAAAAAAAAGTCGTGACCAAAGCCACGACCAAGTTTAGGGAGGAATATTAAACGAATATTCTTCTCATATATGGATGCATTTACTTTTGAAGTCAACAGAAGAAATTGTAATTTATTATAGGTTTTTTCTAATTTATGTTTTTTGATTAAAAGTCTCTTTAATTATATTTTTGATACTTATTTCTGAATCTTTAAAAATTGATAAGGGCACAGATTTATGTGTTTTGGAAAGTTTTGTTCCATCCTTACCGATCACCAGTGGGTGATGAAAATAAGAAGGGGAAGGTAATCCTAATAATTTCTGAAGAAGGCAGTGTATATCGGTGCTCTGCTTTAGATCATTGCCTCTGGTTACAACTTCAATATTACTATCAGCATCGTCAAGAACAACACTTAGATGATATGAAGCTGTAATATCGCGCCTGCCAAGTATAATATCGCCGAATTTTTCAGGAACTGCTTTATTTACCTGACCATCTATATTTTGCCAGAACACATCCCCTACTGAGTTAATAGCTTTGCTCATATCTAGTCTATATGCTGGCTTTATACCGTGTTTCTGTCTTGTGTTTATTTGACTGTCAGAAAGTAAATTACGGGTATGGGGTTGTTTTGATAACCCAGATTCAGGAGGGGATAAGAATTCAGAAATTTCAGTTCGAGACAAATAACAAGGATAGATTAACTCTTCTTGTTGTAATATTTCCAAAGCATTTTTATATCGCACAAGCCGTTCTGACTGATATATTTCAGGTTCTCTCCAATAGATATCTAGCCAATTAAGGTCGTTTTTTATCTGTTGGATAAATGTTTGCGAAGAGCGGGTGTAATCTAAATCATCAATTCGTAATAAAAATTTATCTGGGTTTGATCCAGCAATCTGCCATACAACATAAGCAGCATATGCATGACCAACATGAAGTAATCCAGTAGGGCTTGGGGCGAATCTAGTTCTCCAACCGCCCATTTTTGAAATTTTAGAGTGCAACTCAGAGGAGATAACAAGTGGCATCTTTTCAATTAATGAAGCCGTCTGCTGGATTATATCAAGGTTATCAGCCATGGATGTATTATTTGCTTGATGCTAAAAAGATGCAAGAATAATTACATGCATAATGATATGAATAACGCATTAATTGTAAAAAGCAGTCTGTGTAAAAAGCAGTCTGTGTAAAAAGCAGTCAATTTGGGAAAAAGAGAAACAGATGGCGGAAATAAAAAAAATTGGTAGATTTGAGGGTATATATCAGCCCCCAATTAAAACAGACAATCTAAGCTCACTTATAATTCTACTCCATGGATGGGGAGCAGATGCAGCTGACATGTTTGGTCTTGCGCCTGTTCTTGGACAAATGAGACCAGGATGTGGTTTTTTCGCTCCAAATGCACCCTATCCCTGTGCTGCTTCCCCACATGGCAGAGAATGGTTTGACATTCAGTTAGCAGAAAAGGGGGCAATAATGGCAAGAGAGGATTTGGATGAATTATTATCTGCTATTTTTGATGAATTTTCTTTATCTGCATCACAGATTATTCTGGGGGGCTTTTCCCAAGGTGGTATGATGACATTAACGGCTGGACCATCCTATGAATTAGCTGCTTTGATAAGTTTTTCAGGGGCACTATTAACAGAACAGGACCTCGGGCAGGCATCTGATTTTAGCCCGCCAATATTGCTTATTCATGGTGATTTAGATGATGTTGTCCCTGCTTCTGCTTTGATACATGCGCAAACCTGTTTTGAAGAGAAGGGATATGCTGTGGATGTTGTACTTGAAAAGGGGGTCGGACACTCGATAGATCAAGTAGGATTAGATGCCGCAAGACAATTTATTGACGCTCACCTTGCCAAGGAATGAAAAATTATGTGTCTGAATTTCCCATTATCAAATCAGGTGACTTATTTTATAGTCACTGTAGGTCAGATGTTTTACTTAATAAAAGGCACTTATTCTAACCAATAAAATTTTGAAAAGTTTTGAATTTAGGCTAGACACCTACATATAGTTATGATTCAATTATAAAGATACTATATAGGCGATAGGTGATTACAAGGAGTGAAAACACAGAGATGAATGCGATTGCGCCGAAAGTGTTTTCCTCTGCAGGTGAATTACCACCAGCTTTAGTGCTGAATGCGGATTATCGCCCCTTAAGCTATTATCCTCTCTCTTTATGGGGGTGGCAGGATGTTGTAAAGGCGGTATTCCTGGAAAGAGTGGATATCGTACAAAAATATGAACGTGTAGTCTCCTCTCCCAGCTTTAAAATAGAGCTTCCTTCTGTTATTGCTTTAAAAGAATATGTGCATCAGTCACGTAATCCAGCATTTACTAGATTTAATGTCTTTTTAAGAGATAAATTTAGTTGCCAATATTGCAGCAAGCCTTTTGCGGCAAGTGATTTAACGTTCGACCATGTTATTCCTCGTTCGAGAGGCGGTAAAACAAATTGGGAAAATGTGGTTGCGGCTTGCACAAAATGTAATTTGCAAAAAGCGAATAAAATGCCTAGTAAAGGCGGCGTGAATCCAATTAGGCCACCAATTAGACCAAATACATATCAATTACAGGAAAATGGTAGAAAATTTCCACCAAACCATTTGCACCATAGTTGGACAGATTATCTTTATTGGGATATCGAACTAGATTATGATGGGTTTAACAGCTAAGGCTATAATTACAGAACACAGTTTTAACTAGATTTTTTCAGCGACTTTAATAGCCGCTTTGCATCCAGTCTGAATGACAAATTTAAGCAATTGATAGGCAGGTGCCTTTTCACCCTCACTCGCAACGGCGATATTTTTATGTTCTAATTCTTCATCTCGGAATTGGGCTAATGTATTAACAAGCTCTGGGTCAACATCAGTATCTTCAAGAGCGTCAACTTGTTTTTGATAATGCCCACCGATTACTTCTTCTACTGCAATAGTGCATGCCATTGCTGCTTTGGGACCAAGCGCAGCGCTAACAACACCAAGGCTAAAGCCCGCAAATCCCCATACAGGGTCAAAAAGAGATGGGCGTACCTGATATTCATTTAATAAATTATCAAAAGTATCAAGATGCACTTGTTCTTGTTCCATCATATGCTGAATTTCCTCAGCGGCAGGATGGTTTTTTAGAACAGCTAATTGCCCTTTATAGATTGTTTGGGCAGCCCGTTCTCCTGCATGGTCTACTCTTAAAAATTCTGCCAGTTGTTTTTTATCGTGCATTTTAATCTACCTATATTTACTTTAATTTCTGCCAAAAAGCTAATGCTAGAACGGCAAGTCCAAAACTTGCTATGCTATTCCATCCAGCCATCGAAATGCCTATCAACGACCAGACGATTTCATCACATTTAACAACGGGCATTGCTAATAATGCCTCTGTTAAACTAGAGATGTCTGCAGTGGAATTCAACTGGTTAGTGCATCCTGAAGGTCCTTGCCATAAGCCTTGCTCGACGCCAGCATGGTAAAGCCCAATTATCCCCGTGATCATAGCAGAAACCGCAATTAGTAATAACACCCATCTTGATCTGAATATGGTAAATCCTGCTAATGCTAACACAAGTATAGCCGCGTGTGGCCAGCGTTGCCAAATGCATAATTTACACGGATATAAACCAACAAAATACTCAAACCAGAATGCAGAGGCAAGCAGTGTAAATGAGATTAAACCGCAGAATAAAACAGCTTGTTTTAATGTGATTCTCACTTAGTTTCCCCCCAAATTTGATGAGCAGATTTTGCCTAAATTACTTAACGCCCCATAATGATATAGCTCAATGTCAATGCTATTCCAATAAGGCAGCTAATCAAAACAAGAATTTTAGGATCACGGTGATATCTTATAAGACCCGCAACAAGTAAAAACCTGACAACCCTGCCAAACATAGAGGCAATTAAAAAAGGAAATATAGAAAACTGAAATAGCCCAGCTGTAACAGTAACTAACTTGAAGGGTAGTGGCGTAAATGCCCCAAGCAAAACGATTAATAATCCATGTTGTGTAAATTCGGCTGAAACAGTAGCAAATTTCTCAGCTGTTAAAAAAGGAATAGTATCATTTGTTAAGATAAAACTTACAAAATCACCCATAAACCATCCTATACTCCAACCAACTAACCCGCCAATTACAGAATAGATTGCAGTCCAAATTGCAAGCTGCCACCAACGCTTTGGCGCTGCATAAACACACGTCGCCAGCAAAGGGTCGGTTGGAATTGGAATAATAATGGATTCTAGTGCTGAATAAAAATAAAGCCCCCATCGAGCTTTCTGACTATCCGCTTTTTGCTGAATAAAATCAGAAAGTTCTCCAAGCTTTGAGGCAAAAGGCACCCATTTTTTCATTTGTTACTCTCCTTGGTAAGGCAGTGAACCAGTGGTGATAATCAGCCTTTGTCAAAAACGCAAGCCAATTTATCAAATATTTTTGTGTAAAAAAAGATTATAGGAATCCTAATGCTTAAACATGATTATGGAGGAAAAAAATTAAAGAAAAATTAAGGAAAAATTAAAAAGATTTTTTTACTATGTATCTTCCCTACATCTTCAGTAAATAACCTCAATTTTAGCACATAATTTTAAGGACAAATTAACTTGGTTAAAGAAAAAAAAGCCAACCAACACGGAAAACATGAAACAGAGAATCTCTCCTGTCATCCAGAAAAAAGACGAATAGACGTACTTTTTTGGGGTTCGTTAGTGGGCGTTACTATTTTATTTTTCATGGCTTTTTTTGAAATATCTGGGCAGCCATGGTTAACCACTTTATCTGCATCCGTATTTCATATGGTGCATTCAATTTGGTGGGGTGTTTTAATAGGCGCGATATTCATTGGTCTTTTATCCAAGGTTCCAAGAGAGTTTATTTTATCTATATTAGGTGAAGGGGGGTCGTTTAACGGCTTGATACGGTCGGCAGGTGCAGGCGTGTTACTTGATTTATGCTCGCATGGTATTTTGATGGTCGCAGTGAAATTATATGAGCGTGGTGCAAGTGCAGGACAGGTTATCGCTTTTTTGATAGCTAGCCCTTGGAATTCTTTTTCCCTAACCTTGGTATTAATTGGCTTAATTGGTTTTTTCTGGACAATTTCATTTATACTTCTCTCGCTTGTGATTGCGATAATTACAGGGTGGGTTTTTGAACTACTTGTAAAACGCGGCACCTTGCCTCCAAATCAAAATAAGGTGGTGCTGCCAGATGGATTTCATTTTTGGCAGAATGCAAAACAAGGCATATCTGCTTCTAAATTTGATCTTACATTTTGCAAAGAAGTTATTTTGGATGGGATTGTTGAATCTAAAATGGTGGTGCGCTGGTTGTTGTTTGGAGTATTGCTTGCATCGATAATTAGGGTTGTTTTGGATCCAGCACAATTTGAGAATTATTTTGGACCTACTGTTGCAGGTTTGGCTATAACCATCATAGTGGCAACCATAATCGAAGTCTGTTCAGAAGGCTCAACACCGCTAGCGACAGATATATTAAACCGTGCGAATGCACCTGGAAATGGATTTGCTTTTTTAATGGCAGGTGTTGCAACTGATTACACGGAGATTGTTATTTTAAAAGACACGACTAAAAGCTGGAAGATTGCTTTATTCTTGCCGCTTGTGACTGTCCCTCAGGTAATCATTGTCGCAATGCTTTTAAATATGTCATTCTAAAATGCAGCAAGCGCCAAAAGCGGTATTTTATCTCAAAAGCGGTATTTATTTTATGGTGAATTAACAGTGGTGGGGATACTCGGACTTGAACCGAGAAGCCTTGCGGCACTGGATTTTGAATCCAGCGTGTTTACCAATTTCACCATATCCCCAAAATATGTCTCTAAATTTAAGAAATAACCTTACCCATCACTATCTTCATAGCGAGCAAGTTGGTTTAGGTCAAAGATAATTTCATAGCATCTAAGAACAATTTTTAGGGAATAGAATTGTTAATGATTAATTATATTATTAATCAACATAATAGTGAAGATCAGCTATTATCTTATTTTTGGCAGTTAGCATAGCTTTGCGTTTCTATTCTTTAGAATCATTAAAAATTAATGTATCTTTGCGCTTGCCTTTTACCTAAAAGGGTCCCATGTTGTATTTGGGACTGGTACATAATGTAAGGATACATATCGTGCCAGATGGATTTGCAGAAAAAAGAAGCGGACATACCCAATCGGTATCTCGGGCTTTAAGTTTATTATCAAAATTAGCAGAAGAACCAGAAGGCTTAAATCTGTCAGAACTTGCAAGACGGGTAAAATTAGCGCCGTCCACTGCACATAGATTGCTTACAACGCTGCAGCTTGATCGCTTTGTTCGTTTTGAAGAAGGCAGATGGTTAGTTGGTGTTCAAGCGTTTAATGTGGGTTCATCTTATATGCGTTCGCGTGATATCAGCCACATGGCACGCCCATATTTGCGGATGATGATGCAGGAAACTGGGGAGACATCAAATCTTGCATTGTTAGATAATAATGGTAGCTCGCTCATGTATGTCTCACAGGTTGAATGTCCTCAATTAATGAGAGCACTATCAAAACCAGGAGCTAAGGCGCCTTGGACCTGTTCAGCTGTTGGAAAAATTTGCCTTGCTCATTTAAAGCCAACCATTGCAAATCAAATCATAAGCCAGAGTGGATTTACCCAATTTACGCGTAAAAGCATCATGGATGAGAGTGTATTTTTGCGTGAGATTGGAAAAGCAAAGCAGCTTGGTTTTGCTGTAGATGAAGAAGAAAATTCAGATGGGCTAAGATGTATTGCCTCACCGATTTTTGATGAAGCATCTAACGTAATCGGCGCTCTTTCAGTTAGTGGTCCCTCGGTTCGAATAGAAGAGCAGAAACTCCCTAATTTTGGCAGAGTTACATTGCGAACAGCAAAAGAATTAACACGCGCATTAGGTGGTGCCTGGCCAAGTTAGGCTAGGTCTGCCCCTGATTATGCATAGTAACCAATTTTACTAATCTTTTAAGTGTGCTATCGTGAATGCCTTCAGCTGCTAAGGCAGCTTCTGTATTATATAAATATTCAGAATTAGCACCTATAATACCAGAGGCTTCCGCAATAATTTTACTGGATTGATTATCAGGTAGCGGCGCTGCAAAACTGGGATGTTCACGTCTAATAACAAATGTAAGTGCTTTTTTTTGGGTACCATCGTCTGCTCTGACCTTAACCCAGCTAGGGGTATAAGCACCGTTTAGCATTTCTCGTTTCCATATAACATCACACTCGCTAGCAGCAATAGAAGCTGGCATTCGAAAAATGATGCCTCTTGCAGATCCACCGCGATCTAACCCTAGAACAAGTCCAGGCTTTTCTGGGCTTCCCCTCGTAATAGTTGTACGAAGGCAAAAGCGTCGATGATAGCCAAATAAATGAGCTTGCTTACGTGCATTAAAATTGAAAGAGGGATTCCATATAAGACTTCCATACCCGAAAATCCATATATCATCTCCTGAATATGTGTCAGAAACATAAAGACGACGTGACTCTTTTAGTTCTTGTTCGCTTAGTAATTTGACAGGCTGAGTAGCTCTTTCAGCTGCCAGCGTTTGCAAAATACCAGCAGAAAGATTCTCTCTATTAATTTTTACAGGTTTTTTAGGATGATTAGATGACATGATAATATAATAAAAAACTTTTCTTAATTAATCTGCATTATGGAGCACCAGTTGAGCAAATGGGATTTCAATATTATGGGAGTCGAAAAGCTTTTTGATACGTTTATTCAAGTCCCAATTTAGGGCATACATATCGTCATAATCGACATACACTCGTAAACGCACCAAAATAGAGCTATCAGCATAAGAAAGCACATGGAATTGTGGCTCTGGATTTTGATGAATGCGAGGGTCGTCTGTAAGGCTTAGCATGGTTTTTTCAACGTTATCAAGGTCACTATTATAGCTCACGCCAATTTCTATATCTAACCTGCGTTGTGTGTGTCTTGAATGGTTGATAATAGTAGATGACCAAATCGTTGAGTTTGGCATTGATATAAAAATATTATCAAATGTATCTATTGAAGTGGTAAATAGCCCAACCTCTTTTACCACTCCAGAAGAACCAGCAACCTCAATCCAATCACCTGTTTCAAATGGTCTAAGGATTAATAACATCACACCAGCAGCCACGTTAGACAATGTTCCTTGCAATGCCAAGCCAATTGCAAGCCCCGCAGCACCAAGAACGGCAATAATTGAAGTTGTTTGAATGCCAAACTGACCAAGTGAAACTACTAAGGTGATTATTATGCCAGCATATCTAGTAACACTGCTGCAAATAGGAATTAGCATTGGGCTAAGGCGGGGAATGCTATCCAGCATATGTCTTACCGCACGCTCTGCTCTTCCTGATAGCCAAAACCCTATAATTAAGGTGCCTATACCAGCAAAAAAACCAGAAAAATAGGTAACAAACATTGTAAGTTCAGGTTTTGATAGAATCTGAGATAGTGAAATGCCTTCCATAGAAAAATCCAAATCTGTAATTCCTTTTAAATGTGCTATTTATATAATCAGCATAGTAAATTTAGGATAAAAATTTTCAGCGCTAATAAATTACCTCATTATCTTATAAATGATAGCGGATTTATTAGTTTGATAATAGTCTGGAATTGTTGTTCCTTTCAATTGAATTTAGGTATAAAAAAGCGTTATATTCTCGCCAAATCTGTATAGGAAAATTATGGCAACTAAAATTGTTTATTGGTCTATTGGCGATGCCCCTCTTAATGAAGGGCCTTTAACGGCAGTAATTGGAAATTTTGATGGTGTCCATCTTGGGCATCAAAAACTTATTTCAACTGCAAAATCATTTGCCAAAAAAGACAGCACTGCAACTAGTGTTATTACCTTCAATCCGCATCCAAGGCGTTTTTTCAGAAAGAATGAACCTAGTTTTCTGTTGTCTGATTTAGCAGAAAAAAATCGTATTTTATCCTTGTATGGGGTGGAAAAAATTATTCATGTCAGCTTCAATGATGCGCTTCGTGAATTATCACCTGATGAATTTGTAACAAAGGTGTTGTCTCCATTAGGTGTTTCTCATCTTTTGGCTGGAAAAGATTTTGCTTTTGGGCGCGCCAGAGCAGGGGATATGACATTATTATCCAAACTTGGAAATCAAAATAACATTAAGATTACTAGTATATCGTTAGAAGTTGATGATAAATCTGCAATTGTGTCTTCCAGCAGGGTACGTGCTGCACTGCAGGCAGGACATATAGATGAAGCAATAGAAATGCTAGGAAGACCTCCAACAATTTGTGGTATAATAGAACATGGAGATAAGCGTGGTCGCCAGCTAAATTTTCCGACAGCTAATTTTAATCTACAAGATTATCAGGTACCTGCTTATGGAGTATATGCAATTACGGCAATAGTTGAAACGCAACGCCAATTCTCACAAGATCACAGTGAAATATTGGATGGAGAGGAACTGCCAATGCTAATGGGTGTTGCAAATATTGGTATTAGACCAACGATTGGTGACCGAAAGGTAATGGCTGAAATTCATCTATTTGATTTTAATGAAGATATTTATGGTGCAAGATTGCGCGTTAATCTGCATCATTATCTACGTGGTGAGAAGAAATTCGATTCTATAGATGCATTGAAAGTGCAGATAGAAAAAGATGCGACAGCTGCAAGAGCTTTGCTAGTACATGAAAATAACGACAATAATCAAATTCAAACCATGAGAAATTCTGATGTCAGATAATCAACAAACACCTAAAAATTATAAAGATACAGTTTTCCTGCCAAACACGTCTTTTCCAATGCGTGGCGGGTTGCCTCAAAAAGAGCCAGAAATCATGGAGCGCTGGAAAGAACTCGATTTATATAAAAAATTACGTGAAGCAAGAAAAGGCAGAGAGAAATTTATTCTTCATGACGGGCCACCATATGCAAACGGAAATTTGCATATTGGTCATGCATTAAATAAAATTCTTAAAGATGTCATTAATAGGTCTCAGTCTATGTTGGGCAAGGATGCCAATTATGTACCTGGCTGGGATTGTCATGGTCTGCCAATTGAATGGAAAATAGAAGAGCAATATCGGAAAAAAGGAAAAGATAAGGATGAGGTTCCAATTCAGGAATTTCGTCAAGAATGCCGTGATTTTGCGGCTTATTGGATGGGTATTCAATCAGAAGAGTTTCAACGATTAGGTGTATTAGGAGATTGGCAAAATCCCTATTTCACCATGAAATTCGAATCTGAGTCAATAATTGCGTCAGAGATTGGTAAATTCTTGATGCAGGGTTCTTTGTATAGGGGCTCAAAACCTGTTATGTGGTCGCCTGTAGAAAAAACGGCGCTTGCTGAAGCTGAGGTTGAATATAGTGACCATACATCAACCACTATTTTTGCAAAATTTGCGCTATTAGAATGTCCGATAGAAGAGCTGGTTGGAAATTTTGTTGTCATTTGGACAACTACGCCATGGACAATGCCTGGTAACCGCGCCTTAGCTTATGGAGATGAGATTGATTATGTTGCTGCAAAAATCACCTCAGTTTCGGAGAATTCAATTGCTGTTGAAGGGGAGATAATACTTGTTGGCGAAGCCTTGCTTGAAAATACCTGTTCGCAATGTGGCATCATCGAATATGACATAATCCAAAAAGTAAAAGGGCATGATTTAAAGGGGTCAGTTGCAAGTCATCCAATGGTTCATGCAGGGTATGATTATGCTGTTCCTCTTCTTGCTGGCAGTCATGTGACAACAGAGCAGGGAACAGGGTTTGTGCATATTGCACCTGGTCATGGACCAGAAGATTATGAACTTGCACATCTACAGCATGGCATAGAAGTACCTGATACGGTGAATGAAAGTGGCATTTTGATGGATCATTTACCAGTATTTTCTGGGTTGCATGTATTGCGTGATAATCAGAAAATTGCAGAAATTATGATAGAGCATAATGCCCTCATAGGGATTGGAAAATTAACACATTCCTATCCTCATAGTTGGCGCTCACATGCCCCTGTTATTTACCGAAATACTGCTCAATGGTTTATTTCAATGGAAAGTCACGGGCTGCGTGATTATGCTCTTGCATCCTTGACCACAACATCATTTTATCCGCCAGCTGGACAAAAACGTCTTACATCTATGATTGAAAACAGACCAGATTGGTGCCTAAGCAGGCAACGTGCTTGGGGTGTGCCTATTCCTGTATTTGTCGAGAAGAAATCTGGCAAAGCCTTACAAGACCAATCTGTTGTAGATCGTATTGTTGAAATTTTTAAAGAAGAAGGCTGTGATGCTTGGTTTACATCGCCTGCTTCACGTTTTTTAGGGGATGATTATGACCCAGATGCCTATGAGAAAGTAAATGACATCGCAGATGTTTGGTTTGATTCTGGTTCCACTCATGCATTTGTTTTAGAACAGCGAGAAGATTTACACGCGCCAGCAGATTTATATTTAGAAGGTTCTGATCAGCATCGTGGCTGGTTTCATTCATCTTTGTTAGAATCATGTGGCACTCGTTCTGCAGCACCTTATAAGGGTGTGTTGACACATGGTTTTGTGTTGGACGAGCAGGGTCGCAAAATGTCTAAATCGCTTGGTAATGTTATTCAACCTCAAAAAATCATTCAGCAAAGTGGGGCAGATATATTGCGCCTTTGGGTGGTAAGCTCTGATTATTATGATGATTTGCGTATAGGACAAGAAATTCTGAAGCGACAGTCAGACCATTATCGCAGGATAAGAAATACACTGCGCTATTTATTAGGAGCCTTAAATGGCTTTGATAAATTGCAGCCAGTCGCTTTTGAGGATATGCCAGAAATTGAAAAATGGGTGGCAGCACGTCTTTTTGAGCTAGATAAAATAATAAAAGAAAAAATTAATAATTATGATTTCCATGCAGTTTTCACAGAACTTCATGATTTTTGTAATAGCGATTTATCAGCATTCTATTTTGATATTCGCAAAGATATGCTGTATTGTGATGCGATTAATACCACATCTAGAAGAGCTGCATTGACTATAATGGATAGGTGTTTTAACAGCTTGGTTGCATGGATTGCGCCAATATGCTGTTTTACAGCAGATGAAGCCTGGCTTGCTTATACACAAAACCCACAGGATTCTATCCACCTTCACGAATTTAATAAAATGCCAGACGAATGGCAGAACTCAGCCTTAATTGAAAAATGGAGTAAGGTTCGGGATCTCAGATCGCAGGTAACAACAGCCCTTGAAACGGCAAGGTCTGATGCCAAAATTGGAGGTAGTCTGCAGGCTTCAGTAAAGTTACATTTGACTGAAGTAGAAACAAAATTGCTAGAAGATATTGATCTTGCCTCTCTGTTTATTACATCAGATGTCCAAATAATGGATAGAAATGCTGCCCAATTTCAGACAGAAATTGCACTGGCAGATGGGGGATAAATGCGCAAGATGTTGGAAAATTCTACCTGAAGTGGTAACAAAT
>ERZ887849.2832-NODE-2832-length-13812-cov-8.073926_pt1 | contig 13812 bp, 9 predicted proteins | sample MGYA00521267_ERZ887849 | MGnify/ENA primary metagenome ERZ887849 (study PRJEB32303, sample SAMEA104408601) | aquatic metagenome | biome: Brackish water; feature: Pelagic; material: water | place: Baltic Sea | collected 2014-06-06T16:11:00 | depth 2,863 m ... | reverse complement strand
GGCTGCGCGGTGGATTGCTGCCGTTTTCTTCGATTTAATCGGCGCACCTTCATCAACCGGCTCACCAATCACGTTCAGGATACGGCCGAGTGTTTCCGGGCCAACCGGCACAGTAATCGGGGCGCCTGAATCAACTGCTTCAGCGCCGCGAACCAAACCTTCAGTTGCGTCCATCGCAATGGTACGAACAGTTGATTCGCCGAGATGCTGGGCAACCTCAAGAACAAGGCGCTGACCATTATTGTTAACTTCAAGCGCGTTCAGAATATCTGGAATTGCTCCATCAAATTCCACATCAACGACAGCTCCAATGATCTGGCTGACTTTTCCGACTGCATTTTTGGCCATAGTATTATACTCCAGGCTACGTTGCGTGAACGAGATACCGTTACAGGGCTTCAGCACCAGAGATGATTTCGATCAACTCATTGGTGATGTTTGCCTGACGGGTTCGATTATAAACAAGTGTTAAACGATCGATCATATCGCCCGCATTACGGGTCGCATTATCCATCGCTGTCATCCGGGCTGCTAGTTCAGCTGCGGAGGATTCCAACAAAGCACTAAAAATCTGCGTTGCAAGATTGCGCGGCAGCAAAGCACTCAGAATTTCAGCTTCATCAGGCTCATATTCGTATGAGGCTGTAAGGCCGTCTGCTATTGTCTCTTCTGTTGCCTCTACTTCAGCAGGAATGAGCGAAGTATGGGTAACAGTTTGTGTAATCGCATTAACAAAACGATTATACAGAAGCGAGACAGAATCAAATGTTTCAGCTTCAAAACCATCAATGATTTTTTGGCCTATTTCAGATGCGTTTCCAAAGGTCATATGTGAGCCTTGGACGCCTTCAATGCGGGAAAAAACGATATCCGCAATCTCAGAGCCCAGCGCAACGCCAGCCTTGCGGCCAACAACATAGACCAGAACCTTGTGACCAGATGCCTGCTTTTCAGCAATTAATTTTCGGGCTGTGCGAGCAATAGAGCCGTTAAAGCCGCCACATAGACCTTTATCAGCTGACATAATCACCAGCAAATGTGTTTTATCATCAGCACGGCCAACCAGAAGCGGGCTCGCTGAGCTACGATCTGTCTTTGTGGCAAGACTGGCAATCACTGCGCTCATACGGGCAGCGTAAGGGCGGCCTGATTCAGCTGCTTCTTGCGCACGACGCAATTTTGCAGCCGCCACCATCTTCATCGCAGAGGTAATTTTCTGCGTTGACTTGACGCTGTTAATCCGTGTTTTCAGATCCTTCAGATTAGGCATCTGCAGAACTCCTCACCCGTCGGCTTACTTATGCGAAGCTTTTCGCAAATGACTCAATCACTGCACGCAGCTTTGCATCAGTTTCATCTGAGATTTTCTGCTCATCACGAATGGTGTTCAGAATATCCTTACCAGACCCCCGAAGCATATCTAAAAGACCTGCTTCAAAACGGCCAATATCTATAAGAGCAATCTTATCAAGATAACCCTTCACACCCGCAAAAATCACGGCCACCTGTTCTTCAACAAGCATTGGTGAATATTGTGGCTGCTTTAGCAATTCAGTTAGACGGGCGCCGCGCTCAAGCAGTTGGCGTGTAGAGGCATCCATGTCTGAGGCAAACTGCGCAAAGGCAGCCATTTCACGATACTGAGCAAGCTCAAGCTTAATGGAACCAGCAACCTGTTTCATCGCCTTAATCTGCGCTGCAGAACCAACACGTGATACAGAAAGACCTACATTCACCGCAGGACGAATTCCTCTGTAGAACAAGTCGGTTTCTAGGAAAATCTGGCCATCTGTAATCGAAATCACATTGGTTGGGATATAGGCTGACACATCACCGGCCTGTGTTTCAATCACAGGAAGCGCTGTTAGAGACCCTGAACCATTTGCGGCATTCAGCTTGGCGGCACGCTCAAGAAGGCGTGAGTGAAGATAGAAAACATCACCTGGATATGCTTCACGGCCCGGCGGGCGACGAAGCAGTAGGCTCATCTGACGATAAGCAACAGCTTGCTTTGATAAATCATCATAAACAACCAGAGCATGCATACCGTTATCACGGAAGAATTCGCCCATTGCACAAGCAGTATACGGCGCAAGGAACTGCATCGGAGCTGGGTCAGACGCTGTTGCGGCAACCACAATCGAATATTCCATCGCACCATTTTCTTCAAGCGCGCGGACAATCTGAGCAACTGTTGAACGCTTCTGGCCAACAGCAACATAGATACAGAATAGTCTCTTACTATCATCTTTGCCAGCGGCGGCATTTTCAGCCTTCTGGTTGATGAAGGCATCAATTGCGATGGCAGTCTTACCTGTCTGACGGTCACCAATGATAAGCTCACGCTGGCCTCGGCCAACAGGGATAAGGCTATCAATCGCCTTCAGGCCTGTCTGCATAGGCTCATTCACTGACTGGCGCGGCATAATGCCCGGCGCTTTGACTTCCACACGGGTGCGGGTCACATCTTCAAGCGGGCCTTTGCCATCGATTGGATTACCAAGAGCGTCAACAACGCGCCCCAGCAATCCTTTACCAACGGGCGCATCCACGATTGATGCTGTGCGGCGCACTGTATCGCCTTCACGAATACCGCGGTCATCACCAAAAATAACGATACCGACATTGTCAGTCTCAAGGTTAAGAGCCATGCCCTTAACACCACCGTCAAATTCGACAAGTTCACCTGCCTGCACCTGGTCAAGGCCATGGGCACGGGCAATGCCATCACCGACAGACAGCACACGGCCGACCTCGGCAACTTCTGCCTCGCTTCCGAAATTGGAAATCTGGTCTTTGAGGATCGCTGATATTTCAGCTGCACGAATATCCATCACGCAACACCCTTCATCGCGGCTTCAAGCCGGTTAAGTTTTGTTTTGAGTGACGTATCAATAAGGCGTGAGCCGATACGCACGACGAGACCACCTATCAAGCTCGGGTCAACCCGAAGTGACAGTGATATATTTTCGCTTCCCGCAATTTGGGAAACTGTTTCTTTAACAGATTTCTGACGCGCTTCATCAAGCGCGACGGCAGAAACGACTTCAGCAGATACCTGACCATTGCGACGTGCAACTTCATCAATAAATGCTTGAATGATTTGGGGTAGCACAAACAATCTACCATTTTCAGCAATAGCGCCAACAAACTTGATTGTCAGCGGGTTTGCCTTCGCAGCTGCAAGCACAGCCTGAATAGCCCTTGACTGCTCAGTGCGCGAGTAAGCAGGAGAAGATACGAGCATCGCCATATCATCATTTTCGGCAATAAGAGATTTAACGGCTGCAAGGTCAGCTGACACGGCATCCGTAGATTTAGCCTCAACAGTGAGGTCGTATAATGCGCCAGCGTAACGACCAGCAAGACCTTTTGCGTTTGAACTCACTTTGTCTGCCCTCAGAAAAAGACGTTACCACCAGCCCGTCGGGCTGGCCAGGGCGGCATCAGGGTTGTTGGTAGCAAAACGCTTCACAAACAAACGGCCGACTTCAGGTCTAATACGACCTATTTGCGGCTACCCAAATTCCACCAGTTCGGGTGCTATCATACCCCCATCATAAAGACAAGCATTGCAGAGGCAAAAAAGTGCTTTCCGCGTGAAAATGTCGCAAAAATTCTGCCTTATAGGCCGACTACATAAAACTATAGGGATCAATGTCACAATTAATCCGTATCTGCGGCGGCAGCTTTACCCCATCAAGCCAGTCTTTCAAGATTTTCTGTAAATGGACATCTTTATCGGCGCGGATGAGGTAGCGTACCCGAAACTGGCCCCGAATTCGCCCGAGGGGTGGCTGTGCCGGGCCAAATACATCAACCTTGGCAAAAGACGGCTTTGTCGCCCCTAGCGCCGCCGCCGCCGCGTCCAGACGGGTAATATCAGGGCCTGTCAGGGTCACAGAGGCAAGCCGGCCAAAAGGCGGCATGCCAGCCTCCCGCCGCGCAGTGGCTTCAGCTGTCATAAAGATATCACGCGCCCCAATCGCTTTTTCGGCAGCACCTGCTGTCGGAGCAGACTGCGCACTAAGTGCCTGCATGACAGGATTATCTGGCTGAAAAGTCTGAATCAGAACCTCGCCTGGCAATGTGCCGCGCCCTGCCCGCCCTGCAACCTGCCATAATAGCTGGTAGGTGCGCTCTGCTGCGCGTAAATCACCGCCATCAAGACCTAAATCAGCATCGATAACAGCGGCAAGTGTAAGTAACGGGAAATGGTGCCCTTTTGCTGCCATCTGCGTGCCGATGATAATATCAATCTCGCCAGCTTCTACAGCAGCAAAAAACACAGCAGCAGCTTCTGGGCTAGCCACCATATCACTAGACAGGACAGCAACACGGGCATCCGGAAATGATAAGCTTACTTCTTCAGCAAGTCGCTCGACACCCGGGCCAATGCTTTTTATCTCACCTTCAACGCCGCATGCCTCGCAAGCCGCCAAGAGCGGCTGGCTGATGCCGCAAATATGACATTGCACCTTGCCTCTCTGTTTATGGGTAACAAGCAAACTGTCACATTGATGACACGCGCGCCGATGCCCGCATGCATTACACAGGCTCATCGGGGCATAACCCCGCCTATTCAGAAATAAAAGCGACTGTTCTTGGGCCTTTAGCCGTTCTGATATTGCTGTTATCAGCGGATCAGACAGCCATTTTCCAGCAGGCGTGCGGTTCAAACGCATATCAATAAGCGATACCTTCGGCAGGGTTGCCGAACCATAACGGGCTGTTAATTGCCAGTAATGCCAGTGCGGCAATGGTTCTAGCACTGGCAGTGTTGATGCCGCATTAGCCCTTTTATGCGCGCCTGCATTCACCCAGCTCTCCAATGACGGTGTCGCGCTGGCAAGTACAATTGGGATATTTTGAGTTTTTGCCCGCAGAATCGCCATATCCCGCCCGTGATAGGCAACATAATCTTCCTGTTTGAAGCTACCATCATGTTCTTCATCCACAATGATAAGGCCTAAATCTGAGAAGGGCAGAAATAAGGCTGAGCGCGCGCCTGCTACGATAAGGGGTTGGCCGGACACTGCTGCCCGCCATAGACCGCGCCGGCGCGCTGGCGTGACCGAAGAATGCCAAATAGCGGGCTGAAACCCAAACCAGCGCTCAAAGCGTTCCTGCCAGCCTCTGGTAAGCGCAATTTCGGGCAGCAGAATAAGACATTGTTTCGATGCCGCCACACAACGTGCCACCAGGTCAAAATAAACTTCTGTTTTCCCCGACCCTGTCACCCCATCCAAAAGATGCGCCTGGAACCCCTCAAATCCGGTTTCTGCAATACCTTGTGCAATCTTGCCTTGCGCCTCGGAGAGAACAAGGTTTTCCCGGGCTGCTGCCATACGCTCAGGACTAACCGCATGCACGAGCTCGGCGCGTGGTAGCTCTGTGGTCTGCAACTGACCAGCTGCTGCCATCGCCCGAATAATAGCAGGAGATACCGCCGCCTCACGCGCCAAATCTGATGCGAGCAAGGGTGGCAGGTCTGCTGCAACTTGGTGAACACGTTTGCGTTGCTGGCTTAAGTTGCGAGCCTCATCTGGCCCACGCCCTTGCCAGAAAAAATGCGTCTGAAGCGCCTGCGGCTCAAGCGCAGAAGGCGTATTTAAGACCAGCTTCATCGCCGCCCCAAAAGGCGCCAACGTCCAACGTGATACATGGGTAAGAAAGCTGAGAACATCATCTGCAAGAGGCGGGCTATCGGCACAGCACAGAGCATGTTTTAGCTTGTCTGGCGGTGTCTGCGGCGTCTGTGTAAACCCCATGACAATACCCCAGACAGACCGGCTGCCAAGCGGGACTTTGATAATTGTCCCCCTTTGGACAGGTGGAGGGGCTGTCTGATGCGCTTGTTCATTCACAGCAGGCTGCGGCGGATTATAGTCATAGACAAGCACATCGCCGCGCCCCAGAGGCACAGGAACAGCCACCTGAAGAACAGTATCTACCGGACCATCTACAAAAAAAGCGGGGGCGTCAGTGCTAGCCATTATCTCTCTTGCCATAACATCAACACCTCCAAAAGGCGCACTATCATGGCTTTTCTCGTTGCCTGAACCTCTTTCTAACCAGTAGAGTGATGCGCAGGAAGTTAAAAATAGCTGTTTGCGTCAAAAAGCGAGCTCGTTACCCCTATTCATTTTGTCTGAGGTCTTTTAATGAAAATTTTTCTTGATACAGCTGACTTAGCTGAAATCGAACAGCTTCTGCCAACTGGTATGATTGATGGCGTGACAACAAACCCCTCTCTGATTGCCAAAAGCGGGGCTGATATCAAAAAGACAATTGCTGCGATTTGCGAAATGGTTAGCGGTCCTGTAAGCGCTGAAGTAACAGCAACAGATGTTGAAACCATGCGGAAAGAAGCTGATGTTCTTGCGGCAATTGCACCGAACGTAACGGTAAAATTACCGCTTACCCAAGCAGGCCTGACGGTCTGTAAACAGCTGTCGGCTCAGGATGTTATGACTAATGTCACCTTGTGCTTTTCACCGGTGCAGGCTTTGATGGCAGCAAAGGCCGGCGCAAGCTTTATCTCGCCTTTTGTTGGACGCCTTGATGATTTAGGTCAAGACGGCATGAACTTGATTCGCGATATTTACGATGTCTATGCAAATTACGCCTTTGAAACTGAAATTCTGGTTGCCTCTATACGCGGGCCACAGCATGTAACAGATGCCGCCTTGATTGGCGCAGATGTTGTCACGATCCCGCCAAAAACCTTGGCTCAACTTTATAAACACCCCCTGACGGACAAAGGCCTAGCGGACTTTCTGGCTGACTGGGACAAAACAGGTCAGTCCATATTATAATGATCTTAGCAATGAAACAGGACGGATATTATTATGGCTGACACAGATTTTTCGTTTTCCGAAGAAGATGTGATTGCCTATTTAAAGGCACGACCTGATATCTTAGAGAAGCTCAGCAAAGAAGATGAAAAGACCAACAGCGTCAACAATGCTGGCGCCACTATCGTTGATCTTACCGGCACGATTGCAGCAAAGGCCCGCACAGAAGCCCGCAGGCTTGCTGCTAGAAATCAGTCGCTTATGGATGCTGCTGCATCAAACATGCTTCATTGGCAGGAACTTCATCATGCCACATTAGGATTTCTTGCCTGTACTAATCTTACGGGCTTTGCCCAGATGGTTGATGAAGAGCTCCCTATTATCTTCTCGCTTGCCGGTGCGCGGCTCATCATGCCGGCAGAAACAGCCCTTGATAACGCCGAAGAATTAGGGTTTTTGGTGCTTCCGGCGGCAGAAATTAACCAAATACTAGCCGCGCAGTCTATTTATCTGGGGCCAGCTGAAAAAACGGGTCCTGTTCTGTTCTCAACACCTGCTGCTAGCATGGCGGCGATTGCACTGCCCGACCAGCTTCCAGCGCCAATATGTGGCTCGGCGCTGATTCTTGCTGGCCGAACCGAAGAAAGCTTTCAGCCCGGTCATGGCAAAACACTTCTCACCAATCTGGCTGAAATTATAGGGGTCTGTCTGCTGGCCCGTCTTGAGGCACGATGACAGAACCCGCTATGCGTTCAGATGCGGGGCCACCCTCAGATACAGCGCCGTGGCTTGCTGACTGGCAGAGCTGGCTGAGCGCCGAGAAACGGTTTTCAGACCATACGTGCGATGCTTATGGACGGGACTTATCCTTTTATCTCAGCTTTCTTTCAGAACAGAAAGCGCGCGTTTATCCGCCAAACCGTCTGATGTTCCGGCAATGGCTTGCAACCCAGCAAAGCGCCCATTCACACGCTACCATCGCCCGCAGAATATCTGCGATTCGCAGCTTCTATCGTTTCTATCATCGTCGGAGCCCTGAGCATCTTCCTGATATTTCATGGATGAAAGCACCCAAACGGCCTCACACCATTCCCAAAGCTCCGACGAAACAAGAAATGAGTAGCCTGTTGGACGCTGTTTTCAAACGCCCGTTAGCTGACTGGCAGAATAAACGCGACTTTGCGGTATTAATGCTGATGTATGGCTGTGGTCTGCGTATTTCAGAAGTGCTCTCCATTACTGTATCCCAGACGCCGCTTATAGACTGGCTTCGTATTACTGGAAAAGGTGATAAGGCCCGCGATGTTCCTGTCCTGCCAGCGGTTGCCCGTGCTGTTGAGGCGGCACGCGAGAGCTGTCCGTTCCGGCCTGAACGAGATGATGTGCTGTTTCGCTCATCGCGCGGCAGCGCACTGAATGCACGCGCTGTTCAGCGCATGACAGAACAATTGCGGCTATCACTTGGCCTTGATGAGACAACAACACCCCACGCCCTGCGGCATGCTTTTGCAACACACCTGCTCGGCAATGGCGGCGATTTGCGCGCTATTCAGGAGTTACTCGGCCATGCAAGCCTCTCCACAACACAGCGCTATACAAGTGTTGATGTTGAACATCTGCGCGAATTACACCGCCAGATACATCCCCGTTCTGCAAAAAAAGGCTGAACCAGATATCAGGTTCAGCCCATTATCATATGCCTTAGGGTATCTTTGATTAGATATGAATTGCGCGGCCATCAACAGCAAGAGCGGCTTCTTTAACAGCCTCATTCATTGTTGGATGCCCATGACAGGTGCGGGCGATATCTTCAGACGACGCACCGAATGCCATTGCTGTTGCCACTTCATGGATAAGCGTACCAGCTTCATGCGCGATGATGTGACAGCCCAAAACCTTGTCTGTTTTTGCATCAGCCAGAATCTTCACAAACCCCTCAGTATGACCTGTCGCTTTGGCGCGTGAGTTAGCAAGGAAGGGGAAAACACCTTTTTTATAGTCAGTGCCAGCCTCTTTCAGCATCTCTTCGGTTGCGCCTAATGTTGCAATTTCAGGAGCGGTATACACAATGCCCGGCACAAGGTCATAATCAACATGGCCGGCCTGCCCTGCCATGATTTCCACCGCTGCGACAGCATCTTCTTCGGCCTTATGGGCCAGCATTGGTCCTGGAATGACGTCACCAACAGCAAAGATACCTTCGATATTCGTTTCAAAATCTGCATCAACAGCTATCTGACCCCTGTCGGTCATTTCAACACCAAGCGCTTCAAGCCCAAGATTATCTGTGTTCGGCTTGCGCCCAACAGAGACAAGCGCGATGTCACAGCTTATATCCTGCTCTTCGCCCGTTTTTGCATCAGCAACTGTTAAGGTCACACCCGAACGCGAGGATTTTGCTGATTTCACAGCTGTACCAAGATGGAATTTCAGACCCTGCTTCGTCAGCATCGCCTTGAATTTATTTGCGACCTCTAAATCCATGCCAGGCAGGATACGCGGCAGATACTCAACCACCTCAACCTCAGTGCCAAGCCGTGACCACACCGTCCCCATTTCAAGTCCGATATAGCCAGCCCCAATAACAACCAGTTTCTTTGGCAATTTTTCAAGCGCCAGAGCGCCTGTTGATGAAACGATTTTCTTCTCGTCAATCTCAATTCCGGGCAGAGATGTTGGAACAGACCCTGTTGCAATCAGAATGCGCTCAGCACTGAACACCCCTTTATCTGGCCCGTCGGTAAGCTCAACCGTCCCTGGCGCGGTAATCGTGGCACTACCTGTCAAACGAGTGATTTTGTTCTTTTTGAAGAGATGAGCAATACCTGATGTTAGCCCTGATACAATATTGTCTTTACTCTCCATCATGGCATCAAGATCAAGTTTGACGGAGGAGATTTTAACGCCTAACCCCTCCAATGCACCTGATGAAGCTTCAGCAAACTTCTCAGAGGCATTCAAAAGTGCCTTTGAGGGAATACAGCCAACATTAAGGCAGGTGCCGCCAAGAGTGTCGCGTTTATCAATACAAGCAACAGTCATTCCTAACTGGGAGGCCCGAATCGCTGCAACATATCCAGCCGGACCACCGCCAATAACAATCAGATCAAAAGAAGCTTCAGACATTGTGTAAGTGTCTCCTGTCAGAGAGTTAGCAGAACTGTTTGGGGCTTATACACCCAGAAGTAACCGGCGCGGATCTTCAATTGAATCCTTTACCCTAACAAGGAATGACACAGCTTCGCGTCCATCAATAATGCGGTGATCATAAGACAGAGCAAGATACATCATCGGGCGGATTTCGACATTATTACCAATTGCCACCGGACGTTTCTGAATTTTATGCATTCCCAGAATAGCGCTTTGTGGTGGGTTTAGAATGGGCGTTGACATCAATGAGCCATACACACCACCGTTCGAGATAGTAAAGGTACCGCCAGACATATCAGCAGGGCCAAGCTTGCCATCACGAGCCCGCAAGCCAAAATCTGTTACAGTCTTTTCAATCCCAGCCAGTGTCATTTCCTGCGCATCTTTAATCACAGGAACAACCAGACCTTGCGGTGTTCCAACAGCAACACCGATATTTGAAAAGTTCTTATAAATAATTTCATCGCCATAAATTTCAGCATTAACGGCCGGAAATTCGTTTAAGGCATTGATAACAGCCCGAACAAAAAAGCCCATAAAGCCAAGCCGTACGCCGTGATTCTTCTCAAAATCATCTTTATAAGCAGCCCGTAGCTTCATGACTTCTGTCATATCTACTTCATTAAAGGTGGTCAGCATGGCTGCGGTATTTTGTGCCTCTTTCAGGCGCTGGGCAATAATCCGGCGCAAGCGTGACATTGGCACACGTTCTTCGCGAACATCACTTGAACGCGGTCCAAGAGCTGCCGGAGCTGATGCGGCAGGCGCTGAGGCTTTGCCAATACCTTTGGTAATCGCATCCTGAACATCGGCTTTTGTCAGGCGGCCATCCTTGCCGGTCGCCGGAATAGCGCTTGGGTTCAGATTATTTTCTTCGACAAGCTTCCGCACAGCAGGTGAAAGCGTGTGCGACGTTGCAGCCACTGGCGCAGGAGCGGCAGGTGCCGCTGCTTTTGGCGCAGCAGGTGTAGCAGCAGGTTTTGGCTGCGGCGGCTTTGCACTTGCAACAGCGCCTTCAGTGACAAGTCCCAGAAGGGCGTCAACACCAACAACAGCGCCTTCTGCTGCAACAATGTCTTCGATAACACCTGCGACCGGTGACGGCACTTCCAGTGTTACCTTGTCTGTTTCCAGCTCAACAATAGCTTCGTCAGCGGCGACGGCATCGCCTTTTTGCTTTATCCAGCGTGCGATTGTTGCTTCGACAACTGATTCGCCCAAAACAGGGACTTTAATTTCGATAGCCATGATGTTCGATATCTCCTTTTGATATCACTTTGGTAATGATGCACCAGATGGTGCATGGGGGCTAGTAGCGTTATTCTGCTGCTATATTCTGCTTCTGTAGGTCAAGTGCGGCATCCACAAGGGCTGCCTGTTCTGCTGCATGCCGGCTAGCACTACCCGTTGCAGGAGAGGCGGCTGCCTTTCGGCCTGCATAAGCTGGGCGTGACTGGCTCATGCCAGCAGCGCTCATTGCATCTTCTAGGTAGTCACGAACAAATGTCCAGCTTCCCATATTTTGCGGCTCTTCCTGACACCAGACAACATCTGCTTGCGGCGTTTCTGCCAAAATAGATGCCATCCTTTTTGCCGGGAAGGGATAAATTTGCTCTAGGCGAACAATCTTTACATCTTCACTTTTGCGGGTTTGACGCTCTTCAAGGATATCATAATAGACTTTACCACTACAGATCACGACCCGGCGGACATTCTTGGCCTTGATAGAGCCATCTGCTTCATCAAGCACCCGGTGGAAGCTTGTTCCCTCAGCCATGTCTGACAATGACGAAATACACTTCTTATGACGGAGCAGGCTTTTGGGTGTCATGACGATCAGCGGCTTCCGGAAATCCCGGTTGAGCTGGCGGCGTAGAACATGGAAATAATTCGCAGGTGTTGTACAATTTACAACCTGCATATTATCTTCAGCACAGAGTTGAAGATAGCGTTCCAGACGAGCAGATGAATGTTCTGGTCCTTGGCCTTCATAGCCATGCGGCAGAAGCAGAACCAAACCGTTCATCCGAAGCCATTTTGCTTCGCCCGAGCTAATGAATTGGTCAATAACAACCTGAGCGCCGTTGGCAAAATCACCAAACTGAGCTTCCCACATGACAAGCGCATTTGGCTCTGCCATTGCATAGCCATATTCAAACCCCATGACGGCAACTTCTGACAGTGGCGAGTCAATAACTTCAAATCGCGCCTGTTCATCATTGATATTTGCCAGTGGGATGAACCGCTCTTCAGAATTCTGGTCAACAAACACAGAATGCCTCTGACTGAATGTTCCTCTGCCACTATCCTGCCCAGACAAGCGTACCGCATATCCTTCCAGCAGGAGTGTGCCAAAAGCCAGATGCTCAGCTGTTGCCCAGTCAAGGCCCTCACCTGATTCGATCGCTTTTTTCCGGTTATCAACAACCCGTTGGAGTTTGCCATTCACCTGCATATTTGCAGGAATCGTTGTCATGACATCACCAATTTTTTTCAAATCTTCGAGCGCACTAGATGTCTCACCGCGCCAGTCATCACCATGCGCTTTGTTAAGGCCGGTCCATTTCCCTTCGAGCCAATCAGCTTTATTTTGCTTAAAGGTTGTGCCAGCTTCAAATTCTTCATCTAGGAATTTAAGATGTTCCTCGACAATATTATTGGCTTGGTCGGCTGTAAAAACACCTTCTGAGACCAGCTGTTGTGCATAGATTTCTCTGGTCGTTGGGTGCTCCTTGATTTTTTTATACATTAAGGGCTGCGTAAAGGACGGCTCATCGCCTTCATTATGACCAAACCGCCGATAACAGAACATGTCGATAATGACGTCAGCATGGAATTGCTGTTTGAATTCCACTGCAATTCGCGCCGCATGAACAACGGCCTCAGGATCGTCACCATTCACGTGGAAAATAGGCGCCATGACCATTTTTGCCACATCAGTCGGATAGGGTGATGAACGTGAATAGGCTGGGCTTGTTGTAAAGCCAATCTGATTATTCACGATGATATGGATCGTACCGCCCGTGCGATAGCCGCGCAACGCCGAGAAATCAAATGTTTCAGCAACAACGCCCTGACCAGCAAAAGCAGCATCACCATGGAGCAGAATACCAAGAACTTCTGTGCGTTCTATATCGCCAAGCTGATCCTGTTTTGCCCGCACACGGCCGATTACAATAGGGTCAACAATTTCAAGGTGAGAGGGATTTGGCGCAAGCGAAAGATGAATTTCATTATCATCAAAAACGCGGTCTGAAGACACGCCCATATGATATTTTACATCGCCAGAACCACCTGCTTCTTCTGGATTAGCAGGATTGCCTAAAAATTCTGATATAATGGCTCTAAACGGCTTGTCCATAACGTTATTAAGCACGTTTAACCGGCCTCTATGGGGCATGCCGATAACAACTTCTTTTAGGCCAAGCTGACCACCTCTTTTTAGAATCTGCTCGATTCCCGGAATCAGTGCTTCACCGCCATCAAGACCGAAGCGCTTTGTGCCAACATATTTTTTATGCAGGAACCGCTCGAAATTCTCGGTTGCAACAAGCTTCTCATAAATTGCGGCCTTACCGCGTTCGGTAAATTCGGTGCGGTTGCCAATGGCTTCAATACGCTCCTGAACCCAGGCTTTCTGGGCCGGATCCTGAATATGCATAAATTCAACACCAATGGTCGAACAATAGGTGTTACGCACGACTTCCAGAATTTCATTCAGTGTCGCTGTTTCAAGGCCCAGCACATGATTAATAAAAATCGGGCGGTCCATATCTTCATCAGTAAAACCATAACTGGCGGGATCCAGTTCTGGATGGATTTCTTTTTCCTGTAAATCAAGTGGGTCCAGATGAGCCAGCAGATG
>ERZ887849.2828-NODE-2828-length-13836-cov-16.604891_pt1 | contig 13836 bp, 11 predicted proteins | sample MGYA00521267_ERZ887849 | MGnify/ENA primary metagenome ERZ887849 (study PRJEB32303, sample SAMEA104408601) | aquatic metagenome | biome: Brackish water; feature: Pelagic; material: water | place: Baltic Sea | collected 2014-06-06T16:11:00 | depth 2,863 m ... | reverse complement strand
TCGAGGAGTTCATTCTTCGTCCATCGACCAAGCTCTGATTTATTTTGTACAGTGGCATTTTTCCATAGAAACTTGCCAGCAAACCTCCATGTTTTTACCTTTTGATTTGGCGCCAACTTGACAGGTGGCACCTTCATATTGGCTATACTCAACATATCCTACATTACCCTTAGGATTTTTTCTATAAGCTAAAGATAGAATGAAGATTCATATCATCGGAGCAGGTCCAACAGGAATGTCCCTCGCATGGGAAATACTTAGATCAGGAGACCACGATGTCACTATATATGATAGGAAGGTTTCAGCTGGTGGTTCTTGGTGGGAACCCGATGTGAAAACACGGGATCTTCACGCACATAGAATTGTGTTTGATAAAGCATTTGTTAATACACAGTCGCTATTTTCTGAAATGAACATCGATTGGAATGAAATATTCCAAATAGTAGAAAAGAAGAGTATTTTTGAATTTGCTTTTAAATCCCTAGGTGTAAAAGATTACGGAACTCTTATTTCTCTTTTCTCTCGAGTACTTGCACAACCTCAAAAGTTTAAGGGTATATCTGTAAAAGACGCAGTAGGACCTTTAAGTGAGAAAGGTGAAAAATATATCGAACATTTACCACTTATCATGGATGGGGTTACATGGGATGTCATGACAGCGTACGAGTTTGTAAAAAATTTAGATCATACGATACTTTCACAAATGTGCACACAGAAGGTGTCAGGTAAAGTAATGTGTGATGCAATGGAAGAAGCACTCATCAATGCTGGTGCCAATTTTATTTTTGGTACAGAATTGATGAATGTTGAATATGGTGAAGATGACTTTGTGGCTACATTTTCAGATGAAAGAACTATTGATGATGGGATGCTCTTTTTGTGTCTCGATAACAGTCCAGCTATGAAGTTTTTAGGTGATAATTGGGGTCCTGACGCTACCAAACAATTACAAGGAAGTACATATGGTGCTATAAATGTTCTTATCGACTATGACGAAACACCAGTCATGAAAACCGATCTCGAAATAGCAACTCAAACTAAATGGAACTTACAACCTAAAGTTCTGTTCGGTACCAATACCATATCATGTGTCATATGTGACCTCAGTGAAGAAATATTAACTTCCAACCCTGAAACCATAAAAGAAGAAGTTGTAAAACAGCTTGGTTTACCCGAACCAGTTGAAATGCGAATTGGTTGGGGTGCAGAGTGGGAGGTAGAAAAGGAGAGATGGTCCTTTTCTCAGTCCTCTGGGGTTCTCAGCCTTCATGGTCAACTCCCATTCTTTGGTAAATGCCCTAAAGTTGCGATGTGTGGTATGATGTCTCCTCGTGAAACTCCATACTCGAGTATTGAAGCCGGTACTGAGGTATCTAGAGCCCTAAGTCATGAATGTTTTGGTACAAGAAAACCACTCAAACCTCTACTTCTCACACAAGTCCTACTTTTCATTCTCGTGTTGCTTATAGTTTTAATTTTAGTATATCGTAATAGAGATCAATGAAGTTTGTGGCTAAAGTTCACGAACCCATGTACGATTTCAATTCTAAAAAGTATATTCGTTATATAATTCCTGCTAAAGTCTCGGAAATTATAGAACGAATGCATACAAATAAATGGCACTTACTTGCAAATACAAATATTGATAATCCTCTCGATGGGAATATTCTTACTGTGAAGGTACCATTTCGTTATAGGAGAGTGATGTGCAACGTCAAAGGACGTCCCATTCAGTCTCTAATAAAGGGTGATGATATTGAAGTCGAAATAGACTTCAAGGGTGTTTGGAATGTTGGTAATTACTCGGGATTCTCTTGGAGACTCTCTAGCTCGGGCTGATTATTATCATGATTAGGATCATTTGGAAGATCAATTGTTGTCAAACCACCCTTTTTAAAGCCTTCAAAAGTTTTAACAACACCTTCGAGTCGGTGAAGCTCGATACTCATCTCCCGCATCTTTCTATATATTTCTTTGATATTTTCCTCAATGTTAATTACAGGCATTTTATATATATATAAAGTTTAAATTCTTTAAATATGTAAATGACCACTCTCACTAGAACTGGATATCTAGTGGACGTGGGTCCAATCCAAGAAATTAAAAAAGAATTAACGGTAAGACCCATCGTAAATGGAGACTTTGGATTTCCTCCACCGCCTTTCAAAGTTTTCAAACCAGCTAAGAATGGAGTCTGCGTTCCCAGATTCTATGGAACTTCTAAACTTGGAGAACCTAAACATGACAAGCGACCAGAACCAACTAAAATTAACACACGATTTGCAGGACAACTTCGGGATGCTACACACCAAAATGAAGCATTCGGAGCAGCTATTAAAGCAGGGCATGGCGTCCTTTCTTTACCATGTGGCTATGGCAAAACGACGGTATCCCTGGCCATAGCTTCTAAACTTGGGTATCGCACAATGATTATCGTACATAAACAGTTTCTCGCTGATCAATGGAGAGAACGCATTCAACAGTTTTGTCCGGGAGCCACTATAGGGGTTGTTCAACAAAATAAAAAGGAGGTTAATTGTGATTTTGTCATCGCTATGCTTCAATCTCTTTCCCTAAAAGAATACAGTTTCTCAGATTTTGAAAGTATAGGTACAGTCATTGTTGATGAAGCACATCACATTTGTGCTAAAGTATTTAGTCAGAGTCTGTTTAAACTCTGTCCACGACACATCTTTGGACTCTCCGCAACTCCAGAACGGAAAGATGGTCTCACCAAAGTTCTTCATTGGTTTATGGGACCCACCTTTTTTGCAGTTGAACGAAAAAATCAAGGACAGGTTGAGGTATTTCCTGTCATATTTGATTCCCCAAACTATAAGAATCCACCTCCATCTATGCGAAATGGTAAAATTTCAATGCCAAATATGATTACAGAACTTGTTGAAGATAGGGCTAGAAACAAAATGTTAGTCGAATTAGTAAAAAAGGCATCAGCAGGTACCCGTCAGCTTCTAGTACTCAGTGATCGTCGTTTTCATTGTGAATTTCTTCACCAATGTTTTCCTAAAACGTCTGGTCTATACATGGGTGGTATGAAAGAAGCTCAACTCCAAGAGTCTTCTAAGAAAAAGATTATTTTTGCTACGTTTAGTCAAGCACACGAAGGTTTAGATATCCCAACATTAGATACAGTTATTTTAGCTTCTCCTAAATCTGATATTACACAAAGTATTGGTAGAATTATGAGAGAAACAAAAGGAAAGAAGAATGAACCCCACATCTACGATGTTCACGACCCATGGTCTGTCTTTACAGCGATGTATTATAAACGAATGAAAGTATACCGTCAAGGTGGTTTTAACATACACGGTAAAAATGTAGAAGAACCTAAGAGTGCCTTCCCTCAGGGAAAGTGTCTGTTTTTATAATCTAAACATCTATTAAATGTCGGGTGCATTAATACAATTGGTCTCTAAAGGAGTTCAAGATGTGTATCTTACCAGTGAAGAAGGTCATTCTTTTTTTCGTATGAAGTTTACGAGACATACAAATTTTTCTCAGGCTCCAAAATTGATTAAATCGGTCACCCAAACTGACAACTCAATTACTATACCAGTTTTAGGTGATATCATTAATGGTATTTGGTTTGAAAAAGTTGGTGTAGATGCTGTAAACATGTCTTCTAATCTTTTTTACAATTCCACTATCGATCTTTACATAGGGGGTCAAAAAATAGACTCCCAACATTTTGATTATTACTCTGATATATGGCACAATTATATGGCTGACACATGGACTAAGACGCAAGAATTGAATAACAAAGTTTCTAAATCCAATCCAGCATTTCTCCCACTTCACTTCTTCTTTTGTGATCATAAGGCATTTTTACCCCTTGTAGCCTTACAACATCACCAAGTTGAAATCAAAATCAATTTCGATGACACATATTATAATGATTCAGTTCTAAATCTTACAGCTGCACAAAAACGAATTAATGTATACGGCAACTATATTTACCTAGATAAAGAAGAACGAGAATCTCTCGTGGGTCGAAGTCTCGACTTTGTCATCACACAAACACAACAAATAAATCTTCCATTGGAGACTGTGGCTGATAACACTTTAGGTGGTGGTGATAATACATTTGATATTTCATCGTTTAATCATCCAGTCAAATCCATCTTTTTTGGTTTTGGTGCATTAAGTGATGATTTTGCGAACGATCGTTTAACATTTTTAAGTGGTGATATTCAAATCAATGGGACCCCAATCCTTGAACACATGTCTCCGAATTATTTTCACACAGTACAAAATTATTACAAATCATCATACGGTGCGACGGATTTTGTCCACGAAACCAATGTACTTTTCAATACAAGGTACTTTGCGTATCATTTCTGTCTAAATGCATCAGACTATAATCCGTCGGGTACATGCAATTTTAGCCGTCTCGATAATGCCAAACTTATATTACGGGGTGTGGAGAAGGGTAATCTTAGACCAAGTAATCAGGAGTTAAGTATATTCGCAGTAAACTATAATGTTCTGAGAATCAAGGATGGTTTAGCTGGAATTTTATTCGGTAATTAAGGTATAGATGGGTAGGACAGCTCGTTTCGATCAGGTTTTCGTAACCAGTCTAGACGCAGACCCAGTCGAGCAAGATGTACTTACTGACGTAAAAAGTATTATTACAAAAGAGATCGACGTTGAAGTTATTACAGCAGAAAAATTTGCTATTTCTAATACAAATCCTACAAAGAATATCTCTATAGGTTCAAATATTTTTGTAGAGGATACAGCAACGAATATCGTACTTGACGTGACCAAGGGTATTCGTACCGAGCGTTTGTATGTGAATGATAAGATTGGTATTGCGGCACCGAGTGCTACAAACGAGTTTCAGATTGGACCAAATAACGAACTTGTTATTGACCGCGCAAATGAACACTTATTAACTCTAAAAGGTAACGTTTCAGCTACAAACGTTCTAGTTTCAAACATTATTAATGTGGATGATACACTCATAATTGATAGAATGGGATCAAATGTATTGAAGGTTGTGGGAAATACACATACTACAAATATATCGGTTGATAATTATTTAAGTGTTGGTACAACTGAAAATTTTGACCCGGGTTCAAATGTAGCTGTTTTTTATGATAGTAATGTGTGTATTGACCAAGGACATTTAACAATAAATGGTAATCTCCATGTGAATGGTAACGCATTCATTTCTGAGTCTGCTACTTACCAAACACTTATCAACTTAGTTGTTGCAAATTGTGTCATCCAACAAGCATCCACAAATAATAAAAATGCACCATTCGATAATGCTTTACTTATGACTGAGGGTGCTGATGGAAGTAGAGCGAATCTTGTATTTGGATATCAATTTTCAAATAATGAATACGTTCTTGGTCGAACCCAAATGGCACCGGGTGATACTGTAATTCATGTGGATCAATCTAACACTGTCAATCTTCATGTATACGGACAGATGTTTGCTGATGGTAATGTGGGTGTGGCAAATACATCAACCAAATTTACATTGTCAGTGGGCTCAAATGTGTACTTTGATGATACAGGACCAAATGTATTTGTATCTGACGGGAATGTTGCAGTGACAGGTAATGTAGTTTCGGGTGGTATGAGAATTGGAAGTTTAGTAACTTTCGATCCAAGTGCTGCTGCACCAATTCTTTTCAATGAAAATATTAAATCAAATTCAATTCGAACTGTGGGTTCAGGCACATCTCATTCAGGTATTGCCAATCTTGCACCAACAAATACATTGTCTGTGGGTGCGAAAATATTCGGAAATATGGTAGCAGCAAATGCCTTGACAGTTTTAGGTAATACGGCTACAACTGAACTTGTCACAAACTCTATACATTCGTTCTCAAACATTGTGATACACGCCGATAGGTACGGTGGTTTAACAGGTACATCAAATGCACTTGTTCTTAAATCCGGCTCGGCAGCCTCCAATGTGAGTTCAATCGAAATATTTGGAGCTAGTACTTCAAACACACACCAAATCATAAAAATGAAAACGCGGAACACTGAGAGAGTGCGTATTGATACTGTGGGGAGGGTTGGTATATCGAATACCCACCCCACTGAAAAACTAACCGTCGCGGGTAATGTTCACGCAACTGGGGGTGATGGTTTTATTTATGGTAATACCTGGGGGTCGGCGTCAAATACAAGTTCTCGTATGTATTCATCCCATTTGGTGGGTGAGAACAAGATTGAGAATATTGTAGCTGAGGGTAAGGGTCTCAATATTTATGCGAGTAAAACTGCTACAATGGGAACACCAAAGTTGACCATCCTTGAAAGTTCAAACGTTGGTATAGGCACAGCTACACCCAAGGGTAGATTACACACATCTGGGGGTACAGTGTTTATCAACGATGAAATCACCAACAATGGAACGTACAAGCATCTTGGAACTCCACTCGTCGTTTCTAATGCGTTAACTATCGCAAACACAACAGATTTTAAGCGGGTTTTAGAGCTTTGTAGAGAGGGTGGTACTACAAGTAGTGATGGTGTGAGAGCAACGTTCAAGATGGGTAAACACACAGCGGTTTCGAGTGGTACAGCTAATTCTCAACTTGATATATTTTTGGCAAGTACAAATTACGAAACTGAGATTGACGTAATATCACTTAGAAGTGACGGTCTAGTGGGTATTGGTACGACTATCCCAACCGCTCATTTAGAAGTACATTGTACGGGTGCAGCCAATCCCACAACAAATGGTTTATTAGTACATAACTTTGATGGAGATTCGGGTGATGCTATCTTAGCGGCACAAACACGTCAACTTACAGGTAATATATTTACCTCTTACATCCAAACAAATGCGGGCTCTAATCCTAGGGGTTGGTCAACAGGTGTATCTGGGACAAACTCCGATTTTAGAATTACACAAAATGTAAGTAACAACAAAGATTCTGCAACTGTGGGTCTATACATAGATGGTGCAAATGGGAGGGTTGGTTTAGGTACGGATACACCCCGGGGTGCCCTAGATGTATTGGGTAATGTAGTCGTAGGTAATGAACTTTCATTCGGTGGTCTCACTGGTGACACGTTTGGTAATACGAGGCTTGTAGAAAGACGTTATACTATAGATCAAGAAAGAACTGAACTTGTACTATTCAAGGGTGATAACGGGAGTACTACATTAGGTCCCGATAGAATTCGACACATTGCAGGGGAGCATGTGTTCCAAACCTACGAATCCAATGGTGATAGTTTCAATGACCTTGTTGCCGACCAAGTGGGTGATGCGCCTATGGTTATCACCAACGACAGAGGTATTGTCGTTATTGGTGGTAGACGTTCAGACGCAGCGAATCGTGGTCAAAATACAAAACTCGTAGTAAACGGTGATATCGAGTTCGCTGGTGGTGGTGCGTTCACACTGACTGGCATGGCATTCCTTACTACTTCCCCATCGGATGGTTCTGACTCCATCAACAAAATTAGAAGTATTCTAAACGCAACTGAGCGTCGCGTACTTACGTTTACCCATGGAAACGATGATGGTGAGTCAGAATACGCCCGTTTCGACAAACTTGGTAGACTTGGTATAGGTACCGAAACTGTAGACTCGAATGTACACATTTTCAACGGAAACACAACCGACCAAACACTCCTAAAACTTGAGAGTCCTCACCCAGGTTCGGGTACATTCACTAAAAAGTCTGGAATACTTCTTCATACCACCGAGAATTTCGGTGGTTATGTGAAGGCTTTCAGGGATTCAGCTACTTCACTTTCCGGTATCGTAATTGGTGGTACCAATAGCGGTACAGAAACGGATGGCGTTCATATAACACATGGGGGTAACGTGGGTGTGGGTACCCTAAACCCACAGAAACAGCTTCATGTCTATGATGGTATGGTTCGTGTAGAAAGTCCCTCAAGTAACGCGACTATCGAACTCACCACATCGGCTGGGAGTGCGAATATTTATGCGGACACCACGGGTAATGTATATATAAACCCATTGAGAACTGGTTTGAGAAACACAACCTTCCTCAACAGTAATGTAGAGGTCATAGGTGATTTCTCTGTCGATGGTGCCCTAGATTTGGGTAATCAGGTTGCGATTGGTCTTGATGGTGCTAGCGCGAATACAGCACTTCACGTGAATGGTGGCATCATCACAAACTCTGACCAGGTGGCGACAAAGAAGTACAGTCATTCTAATGTAGTCGCGAATGGTAATGGTCAGGATATACAATTTATGTTTAAACCAAATACATTTTATGCTAAAATCATAGCGGTGTTACGTGAAACAAGTGATGTACGCAACACAAGTACTATGATTCTCGAGGTGTCTGGTGGTACACACGATGGATCCACAGGATCTATGTATGATATAGCCCTAGGTCCTCAAACCATAATGGGTGCTACAAACTCATATCCATGGAGTCCCACTGTATCGGTTGGTACAACGGGAATTAGCATACAACCAACAGAGAAGGATAATGGACGTAACTTTGCATATGATTTAACAGTTGAACTCACCAGTGGAGTTGACGGTGGACTTTCTAGAATTACAAAACGAGCTTTGGGTGACGCGAGCAAGCTTAATACTCCTCAAACTGGTGGTCAAGATTTATTGGTTGGATTCTCATATTAAATTTACTACGAGGGAGGGTGGTACCCCGCGGTAGATTAAACATTTACGCCCTGATGGAATCAGAGACGGCTAGTGCAACTACGCCAACAATGAAAGCCATGATGACGTAATTTAATTCGGTTTCTTCGCGGCCGACCTGGGGCTTTACAGGTTCGGCCTTGGCCTCAGCGACAACTTCTTGCTGTCGAACGGGAGGCTCGAGCTCCTCAAGCGGACAATACGCTATCATTTATATAAGTTTAGAGATTTATTTCGGTCTTCTTCTTTCGACGAGTTCTCTTGGGTTTAGACCCTGCACCAACATTGACCTCCTTGACCTCACCTCCAGTGGAATCACCTGAGATTGACATGATATCAGAGAGATCATCATCCTCCTCAACAGGCTGAGGCGCCGAGGGTCCTTGTCCCATTGAGGTATTCATTGGGGGTGGGGGAGGCATCGAAATGCCACCCATCAGGCTTGAAATATCAAGCCCGGGTCCCTGCATCTCATACTGCCCTGAACCACCCACAGGTGCATCAACGGCGGGTCCACTCGTGTCACGGGTAGTGTTCTGAACCGCCGCCATCATATTCTTCACCAGGTCTGGATTCTGCTTCATAACATCATTCATGTTTGGCATCACCGATTTGAACATAGAATTGGTAAGATGGAACATCATAGCGGATCCACCGAGCATCATAATCAGCTTGACCTCTGGTGCAACACTGACCTTAGATCTGTATTTCACATATAGTTCCTCAAATACACCATCATAATCATCAACATTCTCCATAACAGACTCAGACCAACCCTCAAGTTGAATCTCAAATGGGTTATACCTCTTATTCAAAAATTCAAGCCCGGTTACACAGGCGACCAACATACGACGAGAGAAGCGAACTGATTGTTCAACATCTATGCTGTATGTAATCCTCTTGACCTCTGATCTGAGTTCATCAACATTCGAGTAAGCGTTCAACCTCTTGTTAACTGCAAATCCCTTCTTCTCAAGTCGAGCTAATTTATTAATAAGATCCGACTTCTCTTCATCAATTGAAGTGTACCCCTTCGAGGGTTGTTCACCCTGGTCACTAGAACCTGGACCCATAGGTTCATCATCATCGAACATCATTGGTTCATCCTCACCATAATCAATTTCCTCATCCTGTTGAGGCTGAGCTGGGGTACTTTGTTTGTTGGGATTCACAAAAGCATCCATAGCCTCCTGACCCTGAAAAGATTGTTGAGGTCTTTGCATAGGCCTTGTGGGTCGAGGTACATGTTTTGGTCGTGGTGCAGAAATTTGAATCTCATCCATCAGGGCCTGTTCATCAGCATCTAATTTCATCACAGTCGTTTGACCCCTATCGAGTACGATTTCTTCGTCCATCTACTGTCTATTTAGAAACTAAGAAAATCTCTTTAACGCACTTTAAAAAAATCTATGTCTATTATAAATGTTTAATCTTAACCTCAACAAGAGTGATCGCAATGCTCTTATGGCCATCGCGGTTTTGATGACCCTCATCTTCGTTCTGTCTGTTATGACTGTGAAGACCGCGAATTATCAGCCCAGGCCAATTACTATTACACCTGTCAGTGAAGAATCTCTCTTCGGCCTCAAGCCCGACCTTGAGTGTACCGCTGGTTCAGGCAAGGAGGACAGCCCTTACTCGGTTGGTCTTACCCCAGGTGGTCTTTGTGGTGCCCAAAAACTTGTAGGTGATCATGCCGGGTATGAGATCGCGGATGGAATTGGTGGATCTTTAATCTAAGCTAATAATAAATGGCCCTGATTACATCGCCAACTGATATGATCCCAGATCTAAACTATGAATATCATACCATCACTGTTGATACTCTTGGACAAGATAGTGCGAATACTTTCACATGTTTTCTCAATCAGCCACTGAAAAATATTGTACAGGCTCGACTTCTAGCCGCTCGTATTAACACTACTACAGCGACTGAACACTGTTATATATCTATCGATGAGTTGAATTCTACATTTAATGATCGTGCATCTAACATCTATGACGCCCAGGCACCTTTAAGTGTTCTTAGGAACTCTTTTGCAAGTCTTGTAACTACAGATGACACTGGTATAATTAGTTTCAGAGACAATTATCCAATTGCTGTGCAATATATAAACCCCATTCGTCGAATTGATCGTCTTACAATAAATATAAGAAATGAAGATGCAGTTCTTATAACACCACCAAACCCAGCTGAAAATAATTTTTTAGTACTTCGTTTCGTCTGTAGAAAACCCAACCTGTAATTTTTCTCCCCTTAAATTAGTATTACCATGTCTGCCGGTGTTGTTCAATTGATTGCTATAGGTGCCCAGGATAAATATATCATGGGTAATCCTGAAATATCTTTCTTCAGTTCAACATTCAAACGCCATGCTAATTTTTCACAATCCGTTGAAAAACAAACCATCCACGGAGCGGTGAAAAACAATTCTATGTCTAGCATCCAATTTGAGAGATCTGGTGATCTTCTCAGTTATGTGTATTTTACACTCGATGACAAAACCCAAGCCCTCGATATTCAACGATGGGATACCATTATCGATAAAGTTGAACTTTTAATAGGTGGTTCCGTTATTGACACCCAAGATGCAATTTTCACAGAGAAGATTGCTATTGATACATTTGCACAAAATGTATCTAGGAGTGCGAACGGTACACACCCGGGTATTTCTGCGCGCTCGTTTTTTTACCCTCTCAGGTTCTTTTTTTGTGAGGGGCCACAATGCGCTCTACCCCTTGTAGCCCTAAACTATCATAATGTTGAAATTAGGATCCATTGGGCTACAGCAGCTTCAAATTATAACGTCGAATGTTTCGCGAATTATTATTACCTTGACAACGAGGAGCGTGGTCAGGTTGCATCAAGAAAACATGATCTCCTCATAACACAAGTCCAAAAAAATATTGCTTCAGGTACTTTAGTTCAAGAACTTACGTTTAATCATCCAGTAAAATATTTAGCATCCTCGGATACAACAACCGATGGTGCCCTCACATCTCCCACAAACAAAGTTAAATTAAACATTAATGGTCTCGATGTAAGTAACTACAAATGGGGTAAACCACATTTTATAGACGTCACGAGTTATTATCACACAAACTTCGTAACTTCTCCAGATTTCTTTCTTTATTGTTTCTGCCTCTCAACATCCAGCTTACAGCCCACAGGCACACTCAATTTCAGTCGTGTATCGTCAGCTACTATCATGAGTGAGTCTATGAACATTAACGACCCGATTTATGCAGTAAATTACAACATATTGAGAGTGGAAAATGGAATGGCTGGTTTACTTTATGCAAATTAAAATACAAGACTATACTAAATGGTCAAGACCTTACCGACCGTTGAGAGGTCAACCCAGATTAGATTTGGTAAACACGCTCAACAGGACCAGGGTGAAAACACGATCGTTCTAAATGCGAGTAATACCGCGGTTGATGCATCAAATGGTGGGGCTGTTTATGTATCACCGGTTCGTTTTGATGATACATATGAAGGTAAGCCTGAAATTGTATTGATGATGTATAACACCACTACAAAAGAGCTAACCGAATCTGGCGAATCAGCGCAAGATCTCATCGGTAATCAGGGTCTTCAAGCTGTAACTAATCAAGGTAATGTCACTTCGAATTCTATGATTTTTTATAATAACGCTGTTGCATTTGTTACTTCTGGTAATGTGGGTATATCAAATGCTCTAGCTTCTCATACTTTGAGTGTCGGTTCGAATCTTTACGTTGATGATTATGGTACAAATGTTTTAGTCGTTTCTGGTGGAGTTGGTATCACTGATACTACGACTTCAACCTCTGCTACAACTGGTGCCCTTAAAGTTGCCGGTGGTATCAGTACTGAAGAAAACTTAAATGTTGGGGCCGTCACGAAGGTATTATCGGCTACTGATTCTACTTCTAAAACCACTGGTGCCTTAATTGTCACTGGTGGTGTGGGTATTTCTAAAAATATTCATGGTAAGAATGTTTTCGTTGAAGATGTCGTCTCAAATAGCGTAGTAATTCTAGATACAACGGATGCTACTTCTAAAACCACTGGTACCCTAACTGTCGCTGGTGGTATAGGTGTGGCTAAAAATATTCATGGTAAGAATGTTTTCGTTGAAGATGTAGTCTCAAATAGCGTAGTCATTTTAGATACTACTACTTCAACTTCGGATACTACGGGTGCCCTCCAAGTTGCGGGTGGTATCAGTACTCAAGAAAACCTGAATGTTGGGGGTATTACAAAAGTTTGGGATAACACAACATCTTCTTCTAAAACAACTGGTGCAGTTCAAATTGTTGGTGGTTTAGGTGTATCCGGTCCCATATTCGGTGCTGCAGTCACACTTGATGGTATCACACATATCACTAATACAACTCAAGCTGGTAATCAAACAACTGGTGCCCTCAAGGTTAATGGTGGTTTAGGTGTAGGTGGTAGTGTGCATTGTGGTAGTCTTACATTAACTGGTGATTTGACCGTTTCAGGAAACACAACTGTTATAAGTGCAAATAATCTTATAGTTCAAGATCCTATCATCGAACTTGGTAAGGGTAATACATCTGGGACAGACCTTGGTATCATTATGAATAATCCTTTGACAGGTGGGAACAAGGGTAATGTTGCGATGATTTATGATTTTTCCACATCAAATCTTGAAATTGGTCATACCCTCAAGGGTGCTACCGATTCCGTTATTGTCATGAATACAGCAAACACACTCCCAGTAAATATAAACGGTACTCTAGGAGTCACGGGTTCAACCACATCTTCCTCAAAAACAACGGGTGCGGTGACCATAGGTGGTGGTTTGGGTGTGGTTGGTGATATTCACGCCACACATGTCAACTTCGAGGATGTTGAGGCTGATAGTGTCACTATAACAGACGATACTACATCAACTTCAGCAACCACTGGCGCCTTAAAGGTTGTGGGTGGTATAAGTACCCAAGAAAACTTGAACGTTGGTGCGGTTGCTAAGGTAATATCAGCCACAGATGCCACTTCTAAAACCACTGGTGCCCTAATTGTCACTGGTGGTCTAGGTGTTGCTAAAAATATTCATGGTAAAAATGTCTTTGTGGAAGACGTTGTATCCAATAGTGTAGTCATTCTAGATAATACCACTTCAGACTCAGCAACAACGGGTGCCCTAAAGGTTGTTGGTGGTATAAGTACTCAAGAAAAC
>ERZ887849.2824-NODE-2824-length-13842-cov-5.448974_pt1 | contig 13842 bp, 13 predicted proteins | sample MGYA00521267_ERZ887849 | MGnify/ENA primary metagenome ERZ887849 (study PRJEB32303, sample SAMEA104408601) | aquatic metagenome | biome: Brackish water; feature: Pelagic; material: water | place: Baltic Sea | collected 2014-06-06T16:11:00 | depth 2,863 m ... | reverse complement strand
ATCGACGCTGCATTTGCCGCAACCGTGGCCTCCACGGCGCTTTCGATTGCGGAAAGATCAGGTTCGGGTAGCCCCATGGCAGCACTAGATCGTTGCAGCCGGGACAGGTGTCGCTGCAACGCAAAGACCATTCCACGCTCTACCTTGAGCGTCTCAAAGACGCCATCAGCCACGGTGAATCCATGGTCAAGCACCGATACCCTGGCAGCACCGTCTGCATGCAAACCTGATCCGTTCTCGTCGTGCACCCACACCATCGTTGCGTCCGTGCGGCGAGTCATGGCGTCGCTCCCTGAGTTGCAATCACCGGCGACCGGCTCTGCTGCGGGTTCGGCCAGTGCATCTGCGCCACCGCCGTGAGTCGGCTTGCCTTTAACACGGTTTCATCCCACTCGGTCGCAGCATCTGACGACCAGGTGATGCCTGCGCCGGTGCCAAAGCACAGTCGTTCTCCCTGACGCCAAAACGTGCGGATACTTACCGCCAACCTTGCCTGTTGCGTATCGGCATCAATCCAGCCGAAAGCACCGCAATAGAACTGCCTCGGCACCGTTTCGTACCGATCAATGATCTGCTCAGCGGTGAATCGTGGCGCACCGGTAATAGACCCGGGTGGAAAGGTTGCGGCGAAGACTTCTGCCCAATCATGGTCGGGGTGGAGTACGCCACGAACACGTGATTCCAGATGTACCAAACCGGGGTGTGAGCGCACCGCGGTAAGTTCGGGCACCGAGACACTCCCCGGTAGACACACGTGCGCAAAGTCATTTCGAACCAAATCAACGATCATGACATTTTCGGCGTAGTCCTTGTCGAGCAACGCAGCCGATGTGGCTGCTGTTCCCTTAATGGGCCCACTATCCAGTTGGTTACCGTCGCGGCTTAAGAAAAGTTCTGGCGATGCGCAGGCAATGTGAATGGACTCCTGTGGAAGTCGCAGCATTCCCGCGTAGGGGGCTGAATGGGCAAATTGCAGCAGCGCAAATAGCCCGGCGATATCACTGCGTCCGGGGTCATTGATTGACGCGGTAAGGATCCGGCAAATATTCGTTTGATACACCGTGCCACGCTCAATGTGTCCGCGCACCGCCTCGATAGCTGCGCAGTATTGAACCTTGTTCATGGATGATTCCCAAGCCGAAACTCCCGACCACGCACCTGCCAGGCCGACGTCGCCGGCGGGAGCCCAGGAGGAAAAGCGTGCAAGCACCGGTGGCCCGGCGTAGGGAATCGCCACGGCCCAGCGGCCGCCCTGAGACAGGCGGGCAAGGTCGTCGGTGACCTCCATTAGGTCGGTGGCAACCTGGTCGCCCATCACCGCGACTGGTTCATTTACCGGCGCCAAACGCGACATGGCACTATCTTGACACTTCACGATGAATCGTGCGGGGGTGCGTTCAGTCGTGGCGGCATAGTCGGCTATCGTCAGGGGCCGAGTGGGAGACCCCGCTCACGCGGACGTGGCGCAGCTGGTAGCGCATCACCTTGCCAAGGTGAGGGTCGCGGGTTCGAATCCCGTCGTCCGCTCGAAGGGACCCTTTTGGGCTCCGGTGGAGTGGCCGAGAGGCGAGGCAACGGCCTGCAAAGCCGTCTACACGGGTTCGAATCCCGTCTCCACCTCGTAACACAACCGCACGGGCGATTGGCGCAGGGGTTAGCGCGCTTCCTTGACATGGAAGAGGTCACAGGTTCGATTCCTGTATCGCCCACCCACGTGTGTACCGGAGGTTTAACTATGGCGGTAGATCTGCGCGGCCGGAACATCCTGCGCGAGGCGGACTTTTCTCGCGAGGAACTTTCTGCACTTCTTCGATTGTCCGCGACCCTTAAGGCTGACCGTCGGAGAGGCAACGGCCAGCCACTTCTTCATGGCAAGTCGATTGCATTAATTTTCGAAAAAGCCTCCACCCGGACCCGCTGTGCATTCGAGGTTGCCGCGGCCCATCTAGGTGCTGCGAGTACCTACATCGATCCAGCCTCCTCCCACATCGGTGTCAAAGAGTCAGCCGCCGATACGGCTCGGGTCCTATCGCGCATGTACGACGGCATCGAATTTCGCGGACACCACCAGCAGACCATCGAAGAGCTCGCGGATTTCGCCACCGTTCCTGTCCTTAACGGATTGACAGATAAGTGGCATCCGAGTCAGATGCTTGCCGACTTCCTCACCATGGGCGAACACGCCAGCGACCCCGAGTCCTTAAGCTACGTCTACCTCGGAGATGCACGTAACAACATGGGCAACTCACTCCTGGTGATGGGCGCGATCATGGGTGCCGATGTGCGCATCTTGGCCCCGGAATCCCTCTGGCCAACCTCAGATGTTCAAGAATTGGCACAGGAACGTGCGAGCGAATCAGGCGCCCGATTGCTACTCACCGCAGATCCCGAGCAGGCCCTACCAGGTGCAGCCTTCGTCATGACCGATGTGTGGGTATCCATGGGCGAACCTGATGAGGTCTGGGCTGAGCGGGTGGCCTTGCTTCGTCCCTACCGAGTCACCGCCGACACCATGGCGCGGACCAACCGGTCTGATTCGCGTTTCATGCACTGCCTACCGGCTTATCACAATGCCGACACGGTGGTGGGCGCCCGCATCGAGGAGGACTTCGGGCTGATCGGTGGCGCCGAAGTGACCGATGAAGTATTCGAATCACCGGCCAGCATCGTGTTTGACCAGGCCGAGAATCGACTACACACCATCAAAGCAATGATGGCGGCAACCATGGGTTCGCAGCCGCTACCGTGAGGGAACACACCACCGCTTAGGGCTGACGAGGTCGACTCAACGCGGCGACGATCGACACCAAAATGGTTGCGATCAGTACCTGGATGGCGAAGGTCGCCCAAAAGCCCCAGCCGGCCGCTACTCCCACCAAAGAGCCGAGCAGAGCACCAACAACACCAATAATCACCGTCAGGATGCATCCGATGGGCGCCATATTCGGGGACAGCACCCGCCCAAACACACCGATCACAATGCCGACGCCGAGAGCGCTGAGAAGGCCGCTGATTTCCATCTGCACACTATGACAGATCACCAGACCGGCCGATCAAGGTCTACGTGTCCGTGTCGCCGTCACGCGCAAGTACCAAAATGCGCGAAAGCGCACGTCGGTACTTCTTTCGATATCCCCCGGCCAACATTGAATCGCTAAATAAACGGTCCAGTTTCACCCCGCTCGCCACCACCGTGATCCCTCGGTCATACAACCGATCGATGAGTACCACGGTGCGCAGAGCCTCCACCTGATCGGTGAGAGTTCGCACGTCTTGTAAATGCACCGCACCAATTCCGTCAACCAGGGCGCCATAGCGGGATGGATGCAGCGTCGATAGGTGAACCTGTAGCTGACGGAAGTCGTCTAGCGTGACGACTGCTTCATCGCCAGCCTCCTCCGCGCGCACACGCAACACCTCTTCACTGAGCGGCTCTGGCGCCTGGGCTAGGCCACGGTGACGGTAATCCGCACCGTCAATGCGAACCACCTCGAAGGAGGCAGAAAGTCGTTGGATTTCACGCAAGAAATCTTCAGCGGCGAAGCGACCCTCACCGAGCCGGTCGGGCAATGTATTGGAGGTCGCCGCCAATGCCACACCGGCATCAACGAGTCTTCCGAGCAGGCTTGCCATCAGCACCGTGTCGCCAGGGTCATCCAACTCAAACTCATCAATACAGATCAGTTGATAGCCGCACAGCATGTCCACAGCGGTCGCGAAACCCAGGGCACCCACCAGATGTGTGTACTCAACGAAGGTGCCAAATGCTGCACGCCCCGGCCATGCGTGCCAGGTTGATGCCAGCAGGTGCGTCTTGCCCACGCCGAATCCCCCATCGAGGTAAACCCCTGGCCGGTCCTCTGGCGGGGCACCCCCGCGGAGCCACCGACGCGCTCCGCGTCGCTGGGAACTTCGGCCCTGGGCCGGGCTCGCTCGGGCCACGAATGCTCGCAGTGCCGCCACAGCTGCACCCTGAGTAGGTTCCTCAGCCGCGGGTACATACGTGTCAAAGGTCACCGATGAAAAATGCGGTGGCGGGCGAAGCTGCTCAAGCAACCGTGCAGTGCTGACCTGCGGGTTCCGGTCAATCAATCGGGCAACCACAGTAGGGAGGGTACGCATGCAAAGATAGACCGATGCGCCTGGTGTTCCCGCGGGGTCAAGAAATCTCCGATGCGACTCTCTCCGACTTCCTCAACGAGCTCTATCCGTGGCCCACAGACGCGGTGTGGGTGCGCGCAAATATGGTATCGACGCTTGATGGAAAGGCGCAGGGTCCAAATGGGCTTAGTGGCGTTATTTCTCCGGTGGCCGACAAATTGGTCTTCCATCATTTACGCAGCACCGCCGATGTCGTCCTCGTAGGAGCTGGCACCGTTAGGGCAGAAAACTATGGGCCACTCCCCTCGACCGATGCCCAGCAAACCCCACCTCGGCTAGCGATCGTCAGCGGGCAACTCAATCTTGATGCGAATGACCGAATTTTTTCCCAGGCACGCGAATTCCCCCAGGACCCGATGGTCCGTCCTCTCGTTCTCACCACGGCGAAGGCACCGAGCGAAAAGCGTACCGAGCTTGAATCGGTGGCTCAGATCGTGGATTGCGCACCAGCGCAGATCAATGGAGCCGCGATAGTCGATGCTCTGGTCCAACTCGGGCATCGCCGCATTCATTGTGAAGGGGGGCCCAGCGTTTTGAGCGAGTTGATGCACGCTGACCTACTCGACGAACTCGACATCAGCCTCGCCCCGCTTCTTGTTGATGGACAGGCGCTTTCAATCCTGCAGGGCTCGCCGCTGCAGGATGGGCCGCGATCAGCAGAACTCGCCCACGTCCTGCAGGCGGAATCCTTACTCATGCTCAGGTACCTCATCAGGCCCGCGACTCCACAGGCCCGGAACTAGACATGGCCACGACGTGACTACCTCCCCTAGCGTGCCCGTCATGCATCGGTATTTTCGCTCTGTTTTAGGTCTGTTTACGGCGCTTGCAGTCGTGGTGGCGCTCGGGGTCGCGAACCCGGCTCACGGCGATGAAGTCGCACCCGCCGCGCCATCGTTTCGCCCGGCCCCGGTGGTGGCGCTGGGCGACTCGTTTATGGCCGGGATCGGTGCCGGCCGGTATTCGGTGAACGACGGGTGCCGCCGTTCCGACCGTTCCTTTGCCAACCGATTCGCCCGCAAACGTGGTTCGACCCTTATAGACCTGTCCTGCCCTGGAGGAACCCTCAGCCAGGTGGCGCAATCGATCAGCCACATTCCGCGCAACAGTGAAGTGGTCTTGATTCAAGTGGGTGGCAACGACATCGGATTCGTTAATCTTGCCGGATCGTGTCTCATTGCCAGTCATGCCACCTGCCAATCGGCTGTTCGTACCGCCCGAGCGCAACTCCCGGGCTTCGTGACACGTCTGCGGGCACAGATTCAGCGCATTAGGAGCGCCGCACCCGATGCCGACATCGTGGTGTTGGGCTACCCACGCTTGATCCACTCCCCACTGCAGTGCGCCCACTTGCTACCTCAAGACCGCACACAACTCATGACCGCAGTACAGCGAGACCTTGATCGGGCGCTGTGGCGTGGAACACCCAGCACCGCAGACTTCATTGATTGGCCGCGCTCGGTTGATCAACGCTCACTATGTGCTCAACACCCGTGGTATGCACTGCCCGGTGAACGAATTGACGACATTCTTCATCCAACAGCGCGAGCAACATCTGCAATGACACGTCACCTCATCAAGAAACTAGGCAACTAGTGCGCACCCCCTGGGCAACGATTCACCTGTCTGAGCGCGCGAGTCATTTCGCCCAAAGCCATCCACGAATGGATTTCGGCTACATCCTTATTCGGCGAGTCATCGCACGCCAGGGATCAGCACAGATAGGTCTATCCGCAGCGGGTGTGGCGTTTTGGTTTATCATCGCGTTGTTTCCTGCTCTTATTGCCACCCTGGCGCTGCTCGGCGTTTTCTTGCAACCCGAACAACTCGACAGCATCGTGGCGCGCGTCAACGAACTCAGCCCGGGATCTTTCGGAGCAGCCGTTTTGCAACAGGTGCAGGTTGGTGCCCAAAATTCGCCCTCAACCGTGTCTTGGGCGCTGATCATTTCACTATCCGTTTCGGCGTGGTCTGCATCTTCTGGAATCTATAACCTGTCCCGTGGGCTGCGCTTGGCGTATGCGCTTCCACCGCGGGTATATCTGCTGGCCCGACTTCGAGCTTTCGGCGGTAGTTACCTGCTCATCGTGTGCCTGGCCACTATCACCATTGCCACCACCACGACCTCCGCCTATGTCACTTCATTGGAAAGTTTTTGGCGCCCAATAGGTTTCCTGGCTCTAGCCATCCTTGCCTTCACTCTTCTGATTGGGGTCATGATGGGAATCTTCACCTATGCGATCGGCGGCAAGAATTCACATCTACCGCGGCTCGTCGGTGCGGTCATCGCTTCCATAGGTCTGATGGGCGTCTACGTCGGACTAGGTGTCGCGCTGAATTTCACCGTGCGTTTCCAGTCCGTCTACGGCGCACTCGCTGGCACGGTCGTGGTCATGTTAGTGCTCTACGTCGCTAGCTACGTCATGCTTATTGGCGGGCTGGTCAACGGTCAGTGGCAACCCACTAGACAAGTGATCGCCGACCGCACCCCCCAGGACGCGGGGGCTACTTCTACTTCGACTTCGACTTCTCCGACGCCTTGACCACTGTGCTGGCATAGTCGGGAACGTGATGGAACAGCTCACGCGGTGGTCGCTGATACCCATTACCGGGCGGGCGAGCAGGGAGGACTAAGGCTGGTCGCTGTACCGGCTGGTAAGGAACTGACGACAACAAATGGTGAATCGTATTAATGCGTGCTTTTCGCTTATCGTCGGCTTCCACTTCAAACCAATGCGCGTCGGGGGTATCGGTGTGCACCATCATTTCGTCTTTGGCGCGCGAATAAGTTTCCCAACGAAGGATGGACTCTAGGTCCATGGGCGAAAGTTTCCACCGCCGCATGGGATCGTCCAGACGTGACTGAAACCGACGTTCTTGCTCGGAATTACTGACACTGAACCAGTACTTTCGCAGAAAGATGCCGTCCTCCACGAGCAGTCGTTCAAAAATCGGCGCCTGATGCAGGAAACGCTGGTATTCCTCCGGCGTACAAAAATCCATGACTCGTTCCACGCCCGCCCGGTTGTACCAGGATCGATCGAACAGCACTATTTCGCCTGCCGCGGGCAGATGCTCAATGAATCGCTGGAAGTACCATTCGGTCTTTTCCCGTTCTGTTGGTGTGGGGAGGGCGACGATCCGCGCCATCCGCGGATTGAGGTATTCGGTGACCCGCTTAATGGTTGAACCCTTGCCCGCCGCATCGCGACCCTCAAAGATGACCACGACCCGTGACCCGCTGGTCTTGACCCACTCCTGCATCTCAACCAGTTGGGCCTGCAGTGCGTAAAGGGTCGACTCATAAAGCTTTTTGGGCATGCGCGCCGGTCGCTTCGTTGAACTCGCGCTGCCCTGAGTGCTCCCTGGTTCTTTGGCCACCACGTCATTATGCCATCCAAAGCACACCGTGAGAGTGTGGATTGCATGAGATCGCTGCCGCTCGCCTGCTGCGGTCCCTTCATGGTTCTTCTCGGCTGCACCTCATCGGCAGACCTTGACAGCGTTGGACTGGCGGCTGCTGCGTGTGGTCTGAGCGCTTCTGACGAGACCACCGCGACCCCTGCTGGTCGAACCGATCAAGGTGACATCAACGATCTGAACACGCAGACTCTGGTGGCGAACGCGGCACGGGCCACTCGTCAGCACGCATCGGCCGTGGCAGCAACAGCACAGGACGCACGTTGGGGGTCACTCGCCGATGCCACCGGGGTTCTGGAATCCGCGGCCGTGCAGTTCGCCGCGGCAGCTGAGCTCGGCCAGATCCCGACGGCTGGTCTCACTTCGACAGATTGGGACAATCTAAAGGCGGCTAGCAACGTGGTGCTGTTGGAGTGTCGAGACGTGGCCAGCCGATGGCAACAAGACCCGGGGCAAAACTAACGCGTGCTGCGCTAAACGCCCTTCGGCCGCAAGTACCGTTGCGCCAGGCCGCCCAAGAAATCGAAAAGCAGAGCCAGCAGAGCCACAAGAACCGCACCGATGAAGATAGCGGTGGGCCGATTGAGTTTCAGGCCCGCGTTGATTGTCTCACCGAGGCCACCGCCACCGATCAAGAAAGCCAGCGATGCCATGCCCACGTTGATCACGGTCGCGGTTCGAATTCCGGCAATGATGATGGGAACGGCTAAGGGCAATTCGATCTTGGTGAGGGATTGAAATCCCGTCATGCCCATGCCGCGACCGGCTTCGATGACCGATTTATCTACCTGTTCGAGGCCAACAATGGTGTTGCGCAGCACCGGTAGCAAAGCGAATGTGGCAAGGGCGAAGATCACCGTGAGCCCACCTTGACCTAGCCACACGAAAAAAAGAACGATCAATCCATAGGCCGGAATTGCCTGCCCTAGACCGAGCACACTGACCATGGAGTTCTTGACTCTCGGCGCACCGCCACGCGTCACAAGAATGCCGACGGGAACAGCAATGAGCACGACGAGGACCGTGGAAAAGAACGCCAAAATAGTTTGTTCCCACATTTGCCGGGCGAGTTGGGCCGGCTCCAAGATGCGTTCGGTGGTGGGATCGAACGTGGAGTATGTCCACACCGTCACCAGCAGAATCAGCAGAACAAGCGCCAACACCGGTGTGACGATGAGGTCAAGTTGATCAGAGGTCCACGACGCAATTGAGCGCCGTTTTCGTTGCGGTGCAGTCTGCACCCTCACGGTTGTCATGACGATGGCACTCCCGGGGCATGCGGTAGCAAGAGCCCGGCCAAACTTTCGATCGTGCAGCATCCGAGATAGCGACCTCGTCCGTCCACAACAACCGACATTCCAGCTGATGATTGCAGCATGGAGGACAACGCATCTTGCAGGGTGTCCTCCGGCTGGAGTTGCACCGTGATAGGCCGGCCACTGGTCTCCAGTGAGGACCTGGTGGAGTTCAAAGCCCGTTCATCGATCCACCGAAGGGGGTGATCGCGCTCGTCGAGCAAAACCGCGGTTGTCGTATTCGCATCGTTCATCGCCGTTAATGCCTCGCCCCGATGTACCGGTTGCTTCAGGGTGACCATCGGATCCAGGTCGATGTCCCGCACCCGGCGCAACGTCAGAGTCTTCAGGATCGCACCGGAGCCGAGAAAGTTCTCGACAAATTCATCGGCCGGCTCAGTGAGGATGTTTTCGGGTCGATCCAACTGCGCAATTTCACTTTGATCGCGCAAAATAGCGATACGGTCGCCCATTTTCACGGCCTCATCAATGTCGTGCGTAACGAACACGATCGTCTTTTTCAATTCACCCTGCAGACGAAGGAACTCGTTTTGCAAACGGTCACGGGTGATCGGGTCAATGGCGCCGAAGGGCTCATCCATGAGCAAGACATCGGGATCGCCACCGAGCGCTCGGGCCACCCCAACGCGCTGAGCTTGCCCGCCGGACAGTTCATTGGGGTACCGATCGCGGTACAGCGCAGGATCCATCGACACTAGCTCGAGAAGTTCATCGACGCGATCTCGAATCTTGGCCTTGGGCCATCCAAGCAACTTGGGAACCGTAGCAATGTTTTCGGCGATGGTGCGGTGTGGGAACAAGCCCACCTGCTGAATGACGTATCCGATCCTACGCCGCAGTGCATTTGGGTCGCCCTTGGTAACATCTTCACCCTCATAAATGATGCGGCCAGAGGTAGGCTCGATCATGCGGTTAATGAGTCGCAAAGTCGTGCTTTTGCCACAACCCGAGGGTCCCACGAGCACCAGAATCTCACCGGGTTCAACGTCAAGATTGAGCGACTTCACCGCGGGAACATCAACTCCGGGGTAGCTCTTGGTGACGTCTTGCAACTGAATGAGTGGCTGGGTCATAGCATCTCCTTGTCAATCGGGCAAAGCACGGACCGGTGAGGCATTAGCGCAGCCCTGCCGGTGTAGTGGCACGGCCGAGCAAACGCAGCAGCCCGTCAATGGTGAATGCCAGCGCCAGCGACAAGATCACCCCGGTCCAGATGGCTTCGAGGGAATTGGGCAGGGGCAGTCGAGCGAGTCCACTTTTGATGAAATCGCCCAGTCCGCCACCGGCCACCAGGGTGGCAATAGCTGAAATGCCCACGGTAAGCAGCGCTGATACGCGGATACCGGCCAACATGATCGGCCAGGCGAGTGGCAGTTGTACCTGGAGAAGCACTTGAAAACGCGTGAGTCCCATTCCGCGTGCCGACTCCAACACGCTGGGGTCGACCGCGTCCAGTCCTGATGCGGTGTTGCGCAGGATCGGCAGAAGCGCGTAGAGGAACAAAGCGATGAACGAGGGCGCAAAGCCAAGGCCTACGACAGGAATGAAAATCGTGAACAGAGCCAGGGACGGGATCGTTAAGAACACCGAAGCGATCGCCAAGGACAGTTCCTTGGCGAAGGGATGATTCCGCGTAGCCACACCCACCACGATGGCCACGAAGCCGGCTGAAACCGTGACGGCAACAACGTAGGTCAAGGTTTCCGTCAGCGTAGCCAGGACAATGTCCCATCGGCTAGATACGTACTCCCACCAACTAATGATGCCGTCCACACATACTCCTGATTCGTCAGTGTCGATGAGTGGGCACGCAACTCCCGAGGGTTACGCGCCCACCCAGCGATGGATCGCCGCTAGCCAACGGCTAGCCCACATGGTGTGCTCCGCACGGAGCTCCATAGCGGCAATTAGCCGGCGATAATTCCTTCACTAATCAGGTACTCGCGAGCAACATCGGCCGGCTCTTCGCCTTCAGCCGACACCTTCGCGTTGAGTTCCGCCATGCGCACGTTGTCCAGCGGGGCCAAGATCGCATCGACGATGCCCTGGAATGACTCAGGTGCCTCGTTGAACTTCTCTTCACGCATCGATGCCGACACGTTGTAAAGAATGTTGACGCCTGGATCCTCCACGAGGGTCAGGCTCAACGCCGGGATACGACCATCGGTGGTGAAGACCTCGCCAAAGGTACACACGTTGTTGGCGGTCTCGGTGTAGATGACGCCGGTGTCCAAGATGCGTTGCTGATCCTGGGCCAGCTCAATACCGGTCGCTTTCTCAGTCAGGATCAGGCCATCTGGGCGGTCAGGAAACTCAGATTCCATGCATACGATTGCATCGGGGTTATCCCGGACGTACTCCATCATGGTCTGCAACGTGAACGCCCCACCGTTGGCTGTGGTGACCTCAGGGCTCGACGCGAAACCGTAGGTATTGTTAAACGGTGACCGGCCGATCCACACGATGCCGTTCTCGGCAAGATCTAGTTCGCGTACTCCGGTGGTGAGCTCAACTGGATCGAAGCTGGGGTTCTCTTGACCGAGATGCACGGTCCAGCCTGTGCCGTTGTACTCCATGTAGACGTCAATATCGCCAGATTCCAGGGCTTGACGCGCCACGCTCGTGCCACCGAGGTTGACCTTGTCATCAACTTCAGCGCCAGCGGCACCGAACGCTTGAACAACCATCTGACCAAGGATCAACTGCTCATCAAAGTCCTTGGAGCCCACCGCCACTGAAATTCCGGTCAGGGGGAACGCGGACACGACGGCGTTTCCGGTCGCGGTCGGCGAAGCGTCGCCACCGCCATCGTCACTTGAACAGGCGGCGAGGGCCAGCGCTGATGCGCCGGCGAGTGCCGCAAACTTTATGCCAAGACCTCGCATGTATGTATCTCTCCTCCGTTGCTTATGTGCAGAGTCTTTACTCCGAGAGCCAAACTACTTGCAGCACATAGTCATTTCGGTGGTTATGAACGGGCATACCTCATACAGCGAGGAGTTATGCGACAAACACATGACAATTGAGAGATTATTGAGATACTTCTGCGACATTTATCGTTACCTTATCGTTACTGGCTAGTAAGGGGATGTTTGCCAGCTCCGCTAGGACCCCAAGAGGTCTCGCCACGCCCCGAACTTTGGTGATCCAAGCCCGCTCGCTCCGTCATAACCGCGCACCGCCTTGCAACAGGATGCCTCAGGCGCCACCAGGTTGCCGCCTTCGGTGATGTCAAAATAAGCACGGTTGTAGGAGTTCGCCGCCAGCGAATACAGCCACGGATTGATAAACCCGAGTCGACCGCTCTGCGCAGCGAGCAGGGCAATATGGGCCGCGATATAGGGCGAGGCAGCGCTCGTGCCGCCCACGGACACCATCCCCCAGGTTTGGCCTGGCTTTAAGGGGACTCCCATGAAACCCGCGAACTGTTCCGGGGTTACCGCAACGGGCCACCCCGGCGATTCAGCGGCGTGGGCCACGATGTCCGGGGTCATGCGGCGATCCGCCGAACTCACCGAGCGCTGGTACCAGGGAGCCGGGTACGAGGTGGGTCCACCCGCACCGGCGCCGTCATTGCCTGGATCCCAGGTACTGGAGTTCCACACCACCTCTTTGACCCGCTCGTTATCGGCGCCGAGAACCAGGCGAGATCCACCCACGGCAGTGACCCACGGGGATCCCGAGGGGTAGGAAGCCCGCAAACCCGGAATAGGCAGGCCCTGGTGTAGGCAGCCGCTGGTGCCGCTGTCTCCGGCAGCCACAAGAACGGAGGTACCCACAATGCCCGCCATCGCGAAAACGTCATCCATATAACGGCGAAAAGGCCAGTCGCCGGTCCCACGCAATATCCGGTCGCAGGAACCGTAGGACAGGGTGATCACATCTGGGTTGACCTCGGTCAAGGTGACGGTATAGGCATCAATGAGGTCTCGGATAAACGACATCGAACCCCACCCTTCTACAAAGGAAATTGCCTCCGCTTGGGGCAGCACCCCCGAGGAAGATTGCACATCGAGGTTGCTCTCTACCCCGGCGACACCGGGAGCAGGAACGGGCTCCTCCCCGATTCCGGGCACTCCGACGAAGTCCAGTGGTGGCATTCGATAGCCAAAGCACTCTCCAGCGATCTCAGCCAAACCCGGACTGTAGGACTGGCCGATACCGATGATGGCCAGCTTTGAACCCTGACCGCGAAGACCATCGGCGTGCAGGTCTTTAGTTCCGTAGGGAACATGAATCTGATTGGGAGAGTAAGTAAGAGGAAGCAATGTGTCATCAAGGCAGCCCGCGCCGGGTCCAAAGGGTTCACCCCTGTTGACCGGAGGCGATCCCGCGCGCGTGATGCCCGCCTCGGTGGAACTGAACACCGGAATCATGGCCGGAACGTAGGCGGCTAGAGCTGCGGGAACCTCAGCGTTAAATAAACCCCGTTGCCCAGGTGGCGCCAGCATGAACGCCGATACGCCCTCCGGCTGGGCGGGCGTGGTGAGCACGCTCATGCCATAGAGTCGCTCCCAGGTAGCCGTCGATGCGCTCAGCCACGCGGTCAACCGGGTGTCGGCCACATCGACGCGCACACCCTCGGCGTTAGCGGCACTTCGCAGGGCTCGTACGTCACCTCGACTCGCCCCGAATTCACGTCCGGCGGCGGATAGTTGGGAGAAAGCACGAAACCGAGCGTTCCCCGGCGTCGAGACCTGCCTGGCAAATCGACGTAGCGCGGAACGGTCATAGGGAAGGACAGCGAGAAAAGTCAACTCATCGCTGGCTGTGGGCCAATCGTCCAAGGCTGGCTTGACGCCTGTCCCCGCGGTGATGGACACGGGGTCGGGTTCCGCGGCCGCGGTGGCCACCATGGGGGTCAGACTGGCAAGAACTACACCCGCAGAAACTAAGAGAACGCTTGCCCGGCTGATACGCATATTGACAACGTACCAAGTCGGAC
>ERZ887849.2822-NODE-2822-length-13853-cov-10.507175_pt1 | contig 13853 bp, 14 predicted proteins | sample MGYA00521267_ERZ887849 | MGnify/ENA primary metagenome ERZ887849 (study PRJEB32303, sample SAMEA104408601) | aquatic metagenome | biome: Brackish water; feature: Pelagic; material: water | place: Baltic Sea | collected 2014-06-06T16:11:00 | depth 2,863 m ... | reverse complement strand
TCCGGTGACACCGCTTTTTGAAAGGGTTTCGACAATTCGGTATCAACAGTCCCCGGATGCAAACCGACCACCACCGCCTGCGGGTTCGTGCGCCCGAGCTCAAGTGCCAGGTTCCGCGTTAACATATTCTGAGCCGCCTTACTGGCCCGGTAACTATGCCATCCCCCCAGTCGATTATCGCCAATCGAGCCAACCCGTGCGGATAGTGTGGCGATGACAATGGGCTCGCGATGCTTTAGCACCGGATAGAGGGCTTTGAGCCATAAAAATGGCCCGATACAATTTAGATCCATGACCTGATGAAAGGATGCGCGCGACAGCTCAGAGAGCTTCTTCTCTGGGGCAATCCCACGCGATAGATCTGTTAGGAGCCCCGCTGTGGTCACCACGAGATGTAGCCGATCGCACCAAGACATCACCGTCTTGGCAGCCCGATCAATACTTTCATCAGAGGTGAGATCCAGTGGCACAGACCGAGTCACACCATCGACATCTTGGAGCTGCCATTGACCGCGTGCTGCCAGAATCACCTGATCATACATCCGAGAATCGATCACGGTTTGAGCGAGCGCTGACCCCACTCCACCTGACCCCTGAATCAACGCCGTCCGCATCACATCACCACTTAAAGAGGCGTGTACTCAGCCCCATTCCAACCACACAAAATCCCAATAAGACCGCCAGATTGGGGGCAATCTCCAACAGTCCTGCATCGTCAAGCATCACTGCACGAGCCGCATCCAACATGTGTGTTAACGGTAACGTGGCAGCGATCCACTGCACCCAATCAGGTGACCCCTCCAGAGAAAACCACACTTCTGACAGCAAGAGCATGGGGAAGGTCAGCGCATTAAGTAACCCATCTGCAAATTCTTTACTCTCCGTCCGACTGGCGATCGCCAAGCCCATGGTAATCATCGACAATGCACCAATCAGCGCGATCAACACCAGCAGCCAAATGCTCCCCACCATTTTGTAGTCCAACACCACATTGGTCCCAACAAATACGATGGTTGATGCAGACAGGGTCACCATCAAGCGACTCATGACCTGTGCGGATAGAAACTCAAACTTCGTAAGAGGGGTCGCTTTCAAACGTTTCAAGTAACCTGCTTGACGGTACCGAACCACAACGTAACCCACTCCCCACAGTGCGCTGTACATCATGTTCATCCCCAAAATTCCGGGGATCACCCAGTCGATGTAACGAATCCCGTCACCTTCGGTTCGACCGGAAATCAGGGGTCTAGACTCGGAGAATTTCAACAGTTGTTCAGTCAACGCGCCAGCCGCTGAGTAGCCATTAATCCAGTAACGAACTTCGCCCTCTGCCACAGCGATGACCATATCGGTCTGCTGCCGCGCCAATCGATCGAGCGCACGAGTCGTCTCGGTCGCATCGACCGTATCCACACCAGGGAAATCAAGTAACGCCGGCCGCGCATCGTGCGCACCCAGATAGGTAATCGAGAAAATCCCCGTTGGCGGGCCAGAAAATACCACTGCCAGCGCCAACACAATCAGAATGGGAAAGACCAGATTCCACCCAAAACTGGCGCGATCACGCAAATATTCGAGATTTCGGGCCTTAAAGACCGCCCATACCCGTGTCACCGACCGACGTATCGTCATACTGCCGCCTCCGGCGCATCTAGCCGCTCACCAGTCAACGATAAAAACAGAGCATCGAGGGTCTCAACACCCGCCTCAGCCAGTAACGCAGTGGGGGATCCGTGTCTTAGGATTGCGCCATGCGACAGAATAATCAGGTCATCACAGAGCACTTCAGCTTCTTCCATGTAGTGGGTCGTCAGCACCAGCGTCCGTCCTTCTGCTTTCAAGCGTTGCACCACATCCCAAACATCACGTCGTGAGCGCGGATCTAAGCCAGTGGTTGGTTCATCAAGGAAGACAATTTCTGGATCATGCACCAAGGCCAAAGCCAACAGCAGTCGCTGACGCTGACCTCCAGACAATCGTCGGGTATCGCGATGGAGAAAATCCTTGAGCTGGAACGCATCGACCAGCGTTTGCATCGGCAATGGGTGGTCATAAAATGCTGAGAACAGCTTCAAATTGTCAAAGGGCGTCAAAAAATCCTGGAGGGCAGTCGCCTGGAACTGGATCCCAATTCGATCTTGATAGTCAGATGGGACAGGGCCACCCCGATAGTGGATCGCGCCAGATGACGGTGGTGTCATGCCCTCAATCATCTCGAGCGTCGTTGTTTTGCCCGCACCATTCGGACCCAATAGCCCAAAGCACTGGCCTTCGAGAATCTGAAAACTCAGCGCATTGACCGCAAGCACATCGTCATATTGCTTGCTCACAGAATTCAGCGCCAGGATTGGGATCTCAACCATGGAGCCAGTACTCAGGCCGCACGCCACCTAACACATCGGTTGCACGCGCAGCGGCTTCAATCACCGCCTGCCCATGGGAGTTGAGCGTCGGCGCATCCACGCGGACCCGGGGTCCGGAGACGCTCAATGCGCACACCACCTCGCCAAATTCGTTAAACACGGGCGCGGCCACACACTGCATACCCATGACATGCTCTTCCCGATCGTATGCGCACCCCACCTTACGGACCGAGGCCAATTCACGGATCAGCGCCGACTTGGCAGTCAAGGTGTGACGAGTGACTGCTGTAAAGGCTTGTCGATCAATCAAAGGCGCCTGCTCATCCGCTGGTAGCGCAGCCAGCAAGGCTTTGCCAGCACCTGACGCATATAACGGGACACGGCTCCCCAGTGCCGCCACCATCCGCATCAAGTGAGTACTCTCCACCTGCGAGACAAACAACGCTTGATGCTTCGATAAGATGGCGAGATTCACAGTTTCACCAGTCGTATCAGCCAGATCCACCATCAACGGCCGAATTTGACTGACGTAGTCTCGCGACCGAATGAAGGCATTCCCCACCCGAAACCCAGCAACACCAATCCGCCAACGGCCTGTATCTATTTCGCACACCAGATATTCCAGCGCTTCCAAAGCGGTTAATAAGCGGTGCACTGTGGAAGGCGCCATGGCTGTTGCCTCGGCAATCTCAACCAAGGTCAAACCACGCCGACTTTTGGCGCAAGCGTTCAGAATCGATAACCCGCGCACCAGGGTTTTCGACTGCCCAGAGAGTGCTTCGTCTGTCATGCCATTCCCATCCCGTTTGTTGTTAAGGACCATGCGGTCTGGATCACCAGTGACAACCGCCGTCCACGAAAATTATTCGCCTGCAGGCGATAGCCTGCCTGAATCCAATCACCCACCTGCACCGGTCGCTGGCCTGCTTCCACAGCGCCAAACCAGATTGCCTCACACTCCACGTCATCCATGCGAAGCTGCAATGCCAGGTGGCGATTGTCTTTGCCAACAAGTCGTGTCGATCGGACTTCAAACGTGCCCTCAAACAATGGGGATTCAAAGCCCCGACCAAAAGGACCAAGTTCAGCGATCGCATCCACGGTGACCAAGGTCAATTGTTCCGGCAACAGGGATCCATCAACCCATTTCACCGGCTCCCCCAGAATGTCGGGGTGGTCGGCCAGCATCGTTGCTTGCATGTGATCTGCAAAGGCACCAATCGCACCGCGATCCAAGGTTAAACCAGCTGCTCCCGGGTGCCCACCGTACCGAATCAGCCCAGCATCGGAGTGCTCGGCGATACGATCCAGGACAGCCTTCGCATCGACATCAGGAATGGAGCGCATCGACCCAGAGAATTGGTTTGGGTCGGTGGCTGGCGTCAAGACCACCACAGGCCTCCCGAAGGCCTCAACCAATCGACTGGCTACGATCCCTTGGACGCCGGCATGCCCCGACTCTAAAACCACAATCAGCGTTCGTGCACCCTGCTCTCGCAGACGTGCCGCCCTTGGCTTCGCGCTTGCTGTCATCTCTGCCTCAATCACGCGTCGGGTGTTGTTATCAGCATCAAGATCCAGATAAGCGGCCAAAGCCTCTTGCTCGTGATGCGCCATCAAATAACTCAACCCACGCTCTGAGTGTGCAATACGCCCCCGGGCATTGAGACGAGGCGCAATTTGGAATGCCAGTGTCTCCGCATCAAGCCGCTCGGCATTTAAACCGAGCTGACCCAAAGTGACTCGCCAGGTCGGACGATCCAAGAGACGCATTTTGCGCAATCCGGCCTGCACCACAGCACGATTGATGGCGCTGGTACCCAGCGAGACACAGTCCGCCACCGTCCCAAGCGCAACATAATCCAGCAAATCCCCAAGCTTCGGGGTTGCTTCTGCGAGAAATGCCTGTTGAATCAGCCAGGATCGGAGCCCACTCATCACCAGCCAACACACCATCACTCCGGCGATCGCGCCATCGGGGTAGGTGCAGTCGACACGATTCGGGTTCACCACAGCATAGGCAGCAGGCGGTGGTCCGTCGGCCGGGACTTGGTGATGGTCGGTGACAATCACGGTGATCCCTGCCTCAGCGAGCCTTGCGATGGTGGCGTGATCCGAGGAGCCACAATCCGCAGAAATGACAATCTCAGGCATTGACTCATTAGCCAGCAAACGATCGACCAGCGTCTCGGAAATCCCATAACCGTCTTCAAGACGATGTCCGATCCAACTGCTGATCAACCCCTCCGGCACGCCGTATCGAAGCAGTGCGGTTTTGATTACAGCATGGCTGGTCAACCCATCTGCATCATAGTCCGTCAGGATCCCAATCCGCTCCCCGTAAACCACCGCCTGGCCCAAGCGAGCAATGGCACGGTCCGCATCAATCAGTTGATCAGGTGGCGCAATGAGTGAAAGGCTCGGTTGCAAAACAGCGTCGAGATCAACCTGCTCCGGAAGCCGCCCGGCAACAATACGTGCTTGCAAACTGGATAACCCCAGTGCCCGTGCACCCGCATAGACTCCCGAGGCAAGCGTCCGATGCGACAGCGTTACCCCATGATGGATTGCACAAACTCAACTACTCGCGCACGATCATTCGGGAGAATCGTGAATTGCTCTGGCCGCGACAATAAATCAGCCATATCGGGCGGTAATGGAGCCTCCGGGAACCCTGCTTCCTTGACCGCTGCTGCAAACTTTGCCGGATGGGCTGTGGCCAATACCACTTCCCCCATTCCCTCTGGCGCCACAGCTAGCGCCGCAACTCCTGTTGCCGTGTGCGGATCAATCAATTCTCCGGTGGTCTCGAAAACATCCCGAATCACCGCACAGGTGGTCGCATCATCCACAGCAGCCGCCGAGAATAACTGCCGCGCTCGGGCCACCACCTCGGGGTCCAGAGCGACCGCATTGGTTTGAAAGGAATGCATCACCGCCGCCAAGCGCGCGCCATCGCGACCGTGAAGATCAAACAATAACCGCTCGAAATTAGAGCTCACCACGATATCCATTGAGGGTGATAACGTCTGTACCAGCGGTTTTCTCGACAGATCACCATCAAGCGCACGGACCAACGCATCGTTGGCATTGGTCGCCACCACAAAATGTCCGATCGGAAACCCCATGACGTGCGCCAGATAGCCGCCAAATACATCACCGAAGTTTGCAGAGGGAACACTAAAGGCAAGGGGCCGCTCAAAGGCACCCAAGCGTAAGCCGGCATACACGTAATACACCAATTGCGCCATGATGCGCGCCAGATTAATGGAGTTCACCGCAATCAAGCGATGCGGCTGCACAAATCCCTGATCCAAGAAGCTCGCTTTGACAATCGCCTGACAATCATCGAAGTTCCCCTCGATTGCAACATTATGCACATTGGGTGCGATCACTGAGGTCATTTGCCGACGCTGTACCTCACTCACCCGCTGGTGCGGATGCAAAATCACGATCTCAAGATGCGAGGAATGACGGCACCCCTCGATCGCTGCAGATCCCGTGTCGCCAGACGTCGCGCCCATAATGACACCACGCTCGCCTCGTTCAGATAAAAAGTAATCCAATAAGCGACCCAAGAGCTGCAGAGCAAAATCCTTAAAAGCCAGTGTCGGACCATGGAACAGCTCCAGTAGCCAACGGTCTGAACCCAACTGTTTCACAGGTGCGATGGCTGCATGCCTAAAGCCGCTATAGGCATCATGTACCATCCGTGCGAAGGTCTCCCGTGGCATCGATCCCTCGACAAAAGGCCACATCAGTTGCAAGGCGAGCTCTGGATACGATAAAGCACGCATCGCACGCCAATCGGCTTCAGAGTAGGTCGGCAACGACTCAGGGACATAGAGCCCACCATCAGATGCCAAGCCGGCCAACACCACTTCGTCAAAACTCAGGATCGGGGCCGCACCACGGGTCGAAATAAATCTCATGAGGCTGCTCCCAAGGTCTCCACGCGCAACACCACGGCATCCCCGTGCACAAAGGTCTCCGCCGCCAAGACGTCCAACGCCTGACGAAGAGCAGACTCAGTGACCGTATGCGTGAGCAAAATCAGACCCACTGGTTGTCCCTCAATCCCCTCTTTTTGAATCACGCTTTCGAGCGACACTTGGTAATCCGCTAACACACGCGTCACACGTGCCAACACGCCGACCTCATCACGAACAGACAGTCGCACATAGAAGGGACACCGGGTGTCATCCAAGGGCAGGATTGGGACGTGAGCCACCGCACTGGGCTGGAACGCCAAATGGGGGACACGATGGGTGGGATCTGCTGTCATGACCCGCGCCACGTCAATTAAATCGGCAACAACTGCCGACGCAGTCGGCAGGGAGCCTGCGCCTGGGCCATAGAACAAGGTACTCCCAACCGCATCACCATGAACTTGCACCGCGTTCATCACACCATTGACGTTGGCCAATAATGCTTTCTCTGGAATCAAGGCTGGATGCACGCGAAGCTCAACACCCGCATTGGTTCGACGCGCCACACCTAAATGTTTAATGCGATATCCAAGTGCCTCCGCGTACTCAATATCAATTGACTCGATCCGCGAAATACCTTCGGTCGAGACGCCATCGAACGACAGTGGCATGCCAAAGGCAATCGCAGCCAGAATCGTGAGCTTGTGTGCGGCATCGATTCCCTCGACATCAAAGGTCGGGTCGGCTTCCGCGTAGCCCAGCGCCTGCGCCTCACTGAGCACGTCCTCAAAGGTCCGCCCCTCCTCGCGCATCGCGGTTAAGATGAAATTACCGGTTCCATTGATGATTCCAGCTAACCAAGCAATCTGATTTGCGGCCAATCCTTCTCGAATCGCCTTAATCACTGGAATACCCCCAGCCACTGACGCTTCAAATCCGATCATCACCTGGGCATCTTCTGCCATTTGGAATAACCGATTGCCGTGCACCGCGATCAGCGCCTTATTGGCTGTGACCACATGCTTTCCGGAGCGAATGGCCACCTCAATCAGTGACAGCGCATCATCGGTTCCACCGATCAGCTCCACAAACACATCCACATCGGGGTCTTCAGCAACGCGCATCAAATCCCGAGACACTCGGATTCCAGTCAAATCAACCTCGGGGCGATCGCGTCGCGCACCCACATGGGTAATGACCAAAGGCCGACCAATGCGGCGACTGATCTCATCTGCATTGCGAGCCAAGACGGTCAGGGTGCCCTGTGCGACCGTTCCGAGCCCAACAAGTCCGACGCGAATCGGGTCCAATGTGTCGTCCTTATGCATCATGGACAGTCGCCCCGGCATCCACACGAAACATCTTTTTGATGTTCCGAAGTGCTTGGCGTGTTCGGTGTTCATTTTCAATGAGGGCAATACGCACGTACTGATCCCCATACTCCCCAAACCCAACACCTGGACTCACCGCAACCTTCGCATCGGTCATGAGTTTTTTCGCAAAATCCAGCGAGCCCAAGTGCGCGTATTGTTCCGGAATTTTTGCCCAGACAAACATGGTTGCCTTCGGTCGTTCAACCGCCCAACCCAGAGCATTGAGGCCGTCACATAACACGTCACGACGTGACTGATACATATCGCGGATGTCGGAGACGCATGATTGATCGCCCTCAAGGGCTGAAATCGCAGCCACTTGAATCGGGGTAAAGGTCCCATAGTCCAAATAGGATTTAATTCGTGCAAGCGCACCGATCAAGGTGGCATTGCCGGCGGCAAAGCCAACGCGCCAGCCCGGCATGTTGTAGCTTTTTGATAATGAGAAGAATTCGACCGCGATCTCCTTCGCGCCAGGAACTTGCAAAATGCTGGGGGCGACATAGCCGTCAAACACAATATCGGCGTAGGCCAGATCTTGGATAACCCAAATATCATGTTCACGGGCGACCGCGACGACGCGTTCGAAAAACTCAAGCTCCACACACATCGCAGTCGGGTTCGCGGGAAAATTCAAGACCAACATCTTCGGTCGTGGCCACGAGTTCACAATCGCGCGCTCGAGTTCTGCAAAGAAATCCCCACCGGGCACCAAAGGCACATGCCGAATATCGGCCCCAGCAATCACGAATCCATAGGGATGAATGGGATAACTTGGATTTGGGACCAACACGGCGTCACCCGGGCCGAGTGTTGCCATGGCTAAATGCGCCAATCCTTCCTTCGACCCAATGGTCGCAATCACTTCATTCTCAGGATTGAGATCCACGTCGTAACGCGTTTTGTACCAGTTGGCCATGGCACGCCGAAGGCGTGGAATCCCTTTTGACTGCGAATAGCGATGGGTATCCTCACGCTCCGCAGTTTCAATCAGCTTTTTAACAATATGAGGTGGCGTTGGCTGGTCAGGATTTCCCATTGAAAAATCAATAACATCCTCTCCGGCCGCTCGCGCTTTCTGTCGCATCTCGCCAATGACATTAAAGACATAGGGTGGCAAACGCTCAATGCGGGAGAACTTTGTGTGCACGATAGGCCCCTCGACCAGGTTGAAAGGCGAAATTCTAGCATCAGGAGCCGGATTGATTCAGCCGGTTTATCAGTTCATCTGCTGGAAGGTAGCCAGGAACCAACTGACCATTTGGAAAGATCAATGTCGGAGTCCCACTAATCCCTAAACGTTGACCAAGTTCAAACTGTGCTTTCACCGTGTTTGCACAGGTCGCTTTGGGGGGGATCGCACCCGCCTTCGCATCCGTCATCAGTGTCTGTGGATCCTGCCCACAGACCACAGAGACATATTTTTCAAAGGATGGAGTATTCGGGCCTGAGCGCGGAAATGCGACATATCGAACTTGAATGCCGGCATCTAGTAAATCATTGATTTCCTCATGTAGTTTCCGGCAAAACCCACAATCAATGTCGGTGAACACCGTCAACTGATGCGTCACCGGCCCACTGGGCGAAAAAACCACCAGTTCCGAATCATTCAGTTCTGAGAGCAGTCCCATGCGATCGAGGCGCCGTCCGATATCAGTCAGATTGAGCACGCCACCAGAGGCAATCTGATACAAATCCCCTGCGACAAAGTGGCTGCCTGAGGCGGTCGCATACAATCGCTCACCCGTTGTCAGTGCGACCTCGAACAAGGGGGTCTCAGCGACAGGCGTGATCGAGACGATCTCAATTTGCGGATTAATCCCAAGAATCGCTCCCCGAATCACAGCGTCGTCCGCCTTGGCCACGAAGGAACAGAATAAGGCAACACTCATTAACCAACGCATGAAAACTCCTTAGACCGCATGTCTAGTGTCTGGGGTGATGTTGAGCATGAAGCGACTTTAAACGCTCCTTTGCCACGTGTGTATAGATTTGCGTCGTTGACAGATCAGCATGACCCAATAATAGCTGGACCACACGCAGATCAGCTCCATGATTGACCAAATGTGTGGCAAAGGCATGACGCAGTGTATGTGGCGACAAATCCACACTGATGTCTGCCGACCGCGCATACAATTTGATCCGGTGCCAAAACGTCTGTCGGGTCATTGCCCGGCCATCTCGTCCAGGAAACATGACCTGCCCCAAGGGATCAGCAAACTCAAGGCGTACCGTCTTTAAATACTGTGACAGCCACTGCTGGGCAGACTCCCCCATGGGAACCAACCGCTCCTTGTCGCCTTTTCCCACAACCCGGATCGCACCCACCTCGAGACTGACCTGGGCGCGTTCAAGGGTGCACAATTCGGTGACACGAAGTCCTGTGGCGTAGAGTAATTCAAGCATTGCTCGATCCCGACAGCCGATCGCAGTGTCCGTATTTGGGGCTTGTAGCAGTCGCTCTACATCCGACTCGCTGAGGATTTTTGGCAATGCGCGCACGACTCCAGGTCGACGCAGTCGTTGCAAGGGATCATCCGCTCGGCCATGACATCGGACAACCCACTGAAAGTATCCCTTTAGCGCCGACAATGCACGTTGCGCGGTCGTTGCCTTCCGTCCTTTCGCAAATAAGTCAGCCAGGTAGGTATTTAAATCCTCAGTCGACAGATGGGCCAAGTCAACGCCACGCGCCGTCGCCCAGGCCAGAGCAGCTTCGAGATCGCGACGATAAGCGGCCAGAGTCAGTTCCGACAAACCGCGTTCGAGATAGACGGTATCCAGATAACGATCAATACTCAGTCGAGCGCCCATAGCCATGGATTATGATGTCCTGCACCTTGATCGTCTATCCGGCAAGACGATGCAAGGCATCAATCTCTTTGATAAACACACGATTTCGTTCACTCTGAACCCAGCCAACCAGCGCCCACTGCTTTAATTGTCGGCTCACGACTTCCCGCGTTGAACCAATTTCCCCAGCCAACTGCAGATGCGTCTTATACACCCAGCCATCCCGACCCATGTGCAAGAGCATGGTTTCAGCCAAACGCTCGGGGATCGACCGAAAACAGAGACTATAGATCTCACCGACAAAGCTCAAACAGCGCTCCGCTAATGAACCTGCCACCAAGCGCTGCAAGGCAGGTTCTGCCGCGTAGAGTGCCTGAAAGCGCCCCGCATCCATCCAGGCGACGCGCACCTCGGTTTGTGCAACCGCCTCCGCGGCATAATCCCGACTATTCAGCAAATTTGTTAAGGTGTGCACGCAGAGTTGGCCTGGCGAGACGCGGTAGAGCAATTTGGAGCGCGACTGGTGGATCAATGAGACAGCCACAGTGCCATCCATCAGCATGGCAAACCGTTCGCAAGACACCCCGGGGCGAAACAAAAGATCGCCCTGTGCCATACGTTCGACGCGCATTGTTTGAACAATCTGTGCGAGCCGCACCTGATCGTCTTGATCGAGGCGGGTGAATAAGACGGAGAGTGCCCGGGCAGCGTCAGGATCAACCAGCGCACTCTCTTGTTTCATTTACTTGGTATCAAGTTTCTCTTTGATCCGTGCTGCCTTACCAGACAGATCACGCAAGTGATACAACTTCGCTTTGCGCACATCACCACGACGTTTGACCGAAATAGAATCAATCAGCGGAGAGTGCAGTTGAAAGGTCCGCTCAACGCCAACACCATGGGAGATTTTACGGACGGTAAAGGCAGAGTCGAGACCGCGATTTCGCTTTGCGATGACCACGCCTTCAAAGGCCTGCAAACGCTCGCGCGTTCCTTCCTTGACCTTCACCTGAATCACCACGGTATCACCGGGAGCAAAGGGCGGCACATCGGTCTTCATCTGTGCTTGGTTAATCGCTTCAATAATTGGATTCATGCTCACGGCTGAAACTCCTTCATGTATTCGTTCAGCAACCGTTGATCCTCTTCCGACAACGTCTGCCCCGCCAATAATTCCGGACGTCTCTGAAACGTCCGACCCAAAGATTGCTGCCGTCGCCACCGTTCAATCCGAGCGTGGTGTCCACTGAGTAGCACCTCAGGAACTCGCAATCCATCGATTTCTTCGGGCCTCGTGTAGTGCGGGCAATCGAATCGCCCTTGGCTAAACGAGTCCTGCTCTGCACTTTCCTTGTGCCCAAGCACCCCAGGAATCAACCGCGAAACGGCGTCACACACCACAATCGCAGCCGGCTCTCCCCCGGATAACACATAATCGCCGACCGAAATCTCTCGATCGACATCGAGCGCGATGACGCGCTCATCAATGCCTTCATAACGGCCCGCGATGAGGATCAAGGATCCACTCATTGCAAGCTCCGCACAGACATCTTGGGTCAAGGTCTGCCCCTGCGGACTTAAGTAAACCACGTGCGCCTCAGGCAAACATGCCCGTGCTGCTGCAATCGCAGCGCGCAATGTCTCGACACGCATCAGCATGCCAGGACCTCCGCCGTAGGGTCGATCATCCACGGTTCGGTGGATGTCTGTGGCGTAATCACGCGGGTTAAACACATCGAGGCCGATCAGGCCCGTCTCTAACGCACGTCCGACGACACCAACCGATAATGCCTGTTGCACCATCTCTGGAAACAACGACACCACTCCCCACCGCATCAAAACTCCGGATCCCATTCCACGGTGATCCGACGCGTTGACATCTCTACGTTCGGCACATAATCCCGATGGAATGGCACCAATCGTTCGCGGCGATCGATACTCTCGAGATCACCCACAATCACCAGCACATCATTTGCACCAGTTGCCATCACCATCGTCACCACACCCAAGTCCACACCTGAGGTGGTCACACAGCGGCATCCTTCCAGATCCCGCCAATAAAATTCATCGGTTGCCAAGGCCGGCAAACGCGCAGCCTCGGTATAGATGAGGCAATGCGTTAGTCCTTCCACGGCCGTACGATCAGACGCAATATCCAACCGCACAACATATCCTTTTTCGCGGCGTTTCCACTCAAGCGGAACTGCCACGAGGTCATTCACTGCTGGACGAGAGGTTGATCGATCAGCCTCTCGTGCCAAGATCCAAGGAGTCCAGTCGAACACTGTATCCGGATCATCCGTAAAGGTCTCGACCCAAGTCCACCCCTGGATGCCATAAGGCGAACGGATCCGCCCGATGACGATACGGTCAAGCATCAAGCGACCTTGCGGGCATCCTTTAACAACTGCTTCACGCGATCGGAGGTGGTCGCACCCAGACCAATCCAGTGATCGACACGCTCAAAATCGACGCGCAGACGTTCCGCCTGCCCGCGAGCCAACGGGTTAAAGAAGCCAATTCGCTCGATGAAGCGACCATCACGCGCATTGCGGCTGTCTGTCACCGTGAAGTGGTAAAACGGACGCTTTTTAGAGCCGCCACGTGAAAGACGAATCGTTACCATGTTGTTTCAATCCTTGCTGCCAAAACGGCTATAAATTCAAAGGCGCGCAATGATAATGAGATTCATCTCAAACTACAACCTCGGCATGCCGCCTGGCGGCATCATTCCAGACAATCCACGCATCATGTTTTGCATACCGCCCTTCTTCCCCATTTTTTTCATCATCTTGGACATCTGCTTATGTTGCTTTAGAACTTTATTCACTTCCTGCACATCGGTTCCAGAACCCACCGCAATGCGTTGCTTGCGAGACCCATTAATGACATCTGGCATGCGACGCTCATGCGGCGTCATTGAATTGATGACCGCCTCCATCCGGACAAACTGCCGCTCATCCACTTGGCTCGCAATTTGATTCGACATCGCACCCATCCCAGGCATTTTTTCAAGCAGCGCTTTCATCCCCCCCATGTTGCGCATCTGCTGGATTTGGTCTTTGAAATCTTCCAAGTCAAAGCCCTTTCCTTTCAGAACTTTGGTTGCCATCTTTTGCGCTTTTGCCTGGTCGAGTTTGCGCTCGGCGTCCTCTATTAAACCGAATACGTCACCCATTCCCAGAATCCGGGACGCCAATCGGTCTGGATGAAATGCCTCTAATCCATCCACGGTCTCGCCAACTCCCATAAACTTAATTGGAGAGCCAGTGATGGTCTTCACTGAGAGCGCGGCACCCCCACGAGCGTCGCCATCCGCCTTCGTCAAGATCACTCCTGTTAAGGGCAACACATCCGCAAAGGCTTTGGCTGTGTTGGCTGCGTCCTGCCCGGTC
>ERZ887849.2812-NODE-2812-length-13887-cov-5.909774_pt1 | contig 13887 bp, 10 predicted proteins | sample MGYA00521267_ERZ887849 | MGnify/ENA primary metagenome ERZ887849 (study PRJEB32303, sample SAMEA104408601) | aquatic metagenome | biome: Brackish water; feature: Pelagic; material: water | place: Baltic Sea | collected 2014-06-06T16:11:00 | depth 2,863 m ... | reverse complement strand
GAACGTCACCGTTACTTCTTGGGTGTACTCATTGGTCAATGGGTCACACGCTGTTTGGGTCCCTGCTGTTATTGCCGAAATTTCGCAAGAGGCTTGTGTGATAAAACTTCCCGCCTCTAAATATACCACAGCATCATACCCTCCGTCAGACACATCAGTTATCATGATCTTTATGTGATAAGTTTCACCAGGAATTAAATTGGTTTTTGAAGCCGTTAAGGCCCTTGTGTTTCCATTCAGCTGAGTTCCATCAATAATGCCGCCATACTCTGCAGTTGAGACATTTTGTAACCAGCTTGGATTCGAGTTTTGGCAGAATGAAACACCATTAGGAACTGCGCTTGAACCAACTATTCCGTTATTTACAGAATTGATTCCTACAAAAGAACCATTTGCCAGTGTAGCTATGTTTTCAGCATTATTATCGAAACCTTGACCTGCTGCTATTCCTGGTCCGCTTATTAAGAAGCCAAATCGATCATTGTATTCCGTGCATTGATAATTTATAAAACCCCCATTATCCTCGTATTCTTCACTTCCAAAAACATATCTGAATTGGACAAAATCATTTACCGGAATAAAATCAAATTCTAAAATTGCAGCGTTAAAATAGTTTTCGCCTTGTGAAAGGATATCTAAATCATTTAGTAACACTCCACACGTCCCGGTTCTTCTAATCTCACCTAGGGTGCAAGAGGTATAATTTGTAGACATTTGCGCAACACTTCCAGGATCCGTGCCTAACGCCAAAGGTAGGTCGCTGGTTTTTCCGGAAGATAAAACAATTCCTTCAGCAAACTGCATATCTGCCAAAGTACTCGTCGCTGTTGAAAAATAGCCTATCTGGTATCTTCCTGCGTTATCATACACCCCGCTAAACGTTACATTCGAAATAGAAGTTCCGCTTCCTGCTGGAATCAAAATACCGTCTACAAGTTGCGCTACTGAAAATGTATTATTATCAATAGCGATTTGCCCGAAAGCATGAAAACTAAAGAAAAAAATTATACTGTGGAATACGCGTTGTAATAGTTGCATACCTTTGTTTGTTTTAACTGATTATTAAATTTACTGTTATTACTATTTACAATTTCTTAATTATTTCTGAATGACGCGAATTGTTAGATTTTTGTGGCGAATGGTTGTGTGATCAATAAATTGTTTTACACGTCCAAATGGTTAAATTAGTAACTAAATAAGCTGTTCAAACCACAATTGATTTTTGTTTAAATACTCGTATTCAAACCCCACGCTGTTTAACCGGTTGATTAACGCTTCATAGTTTTCTTTTGAGGCAACTTCAATTCCTACAACGGCTGGACCATTTTCACGGTTATTCTTTTTAGAAAACTGAAAATATGTAATGTCATCTTCCACTCCAAGAACGGAAGAAACGAACTCTTTCAATGCGCCTGGACGATGCGGGAATTTAATCAAAAAATAATGTTTCAATCCCTCATAGAAAAGAGCTCTTTCCTTTATTTCCTCTGTTCGAGTAATGTCATTATTGCCCCCACTGACAATACAAACAACACGTTTTCCTTTGATTTCATCCGACATTTGTCGCAACGCAGCTATGGATAATGCTCCAGCTGGCTCCACAACAATGGCTTCTTCGTTATACATTTTAAGCACAATTGTACACACCTCCCCTTCTGGAACGACGAGCATTTCGTCTAGCGTTTCTTTACAAATTTGGAAATTTAACTCCCCCACCTTGCCTACAGATGCTCCATCCACGAATTTGTCGATTTGTGTCAACTCAACCCGTTCATTCTTTTTAAGCGATTCCGACATAGAGGGCGCTCCAGCTGGCTCTACTCCAATAATCTTTGTTTGAGGGCTTAGCGCTTTAAAAACGGTAGAAACACCGGCCGCCAGTCCACCTCCACCAACGGGCAAAAACAAATAATCAACCGGCATCTTAATTTGGTCCAAAATCTCCAAACCAACCGTTCCTTGACCGGCAATAACCATTTTGTCATCAAACGGATGAATAAAAGGCAGATCACGCTGTGAAGCATAACGCATGGCCTCTCGATAAGCAGCATCAAACGTATCGCCAATCAGCTCAACCCTAACATTCGATTTTCCGAAATGATAGACCTGCTTTACCTTTTGTTTGGGAGTTGTTACAGGCATAAAAATAGTGCCCGTAAAACCTAAAAGATTGCACGAAAGCGCTACACCTTGAGCGTGATTTCCTGCACTAGCACAAACCACTTCTTGCGTTTCATTTAGCGCTTTGGGCAAGCTTGAAATTTTGTTAAACGCCCCGCGAATTTTATACGATCGCACAATTTGCTGATCTTCTCTTTTTAGCCAAATTTCAGCCTCATATTGGTCGGATAAATTATGCGCCCGTTCTAAACCCGTTTTATAAATAACCCCCTCGAGCCGATTTTGAGCTTCAACAATATTTTCTAAAGTAATCATACTGTTTGGTCATTCTTAGTCATTTCACTTCGGAGCCATGCCCCCACTTTCTCAATTGGGTGATTTCGCAAGGACGTGTTTACTGAAATCAATTCTTGATTATTCACTTGATTTGATGATGCATAAGAACTTCCCAATAATCGCTCGTCTGTCTTCTCCACAAAAGGAGTAATGAGCGGTTGGCATGCCTGGTCAAATAAATAACACCCGTATTCTGCTGTATCAGAAATAACGCGATTCATTTCAAATAATTTTTTCTTCGCAATGGTATTAGCAATTAGCGGAAGTTCGTGCAGCGATTCATAATATGCGGATGCGCGACCAATTCCAGCACTTGTCATGATTTCAAAGGCTAGTTCTACCCCAGATTTCACAAAGGCCACAAGAAGGGTTCCATGGTCAAAATATTCTTGCTCTTCAATATCTAGTGGAGAAGCCTGTGTTTTTTCAAATGCTGTTAACCCAGATTGTTCTCTCCAAGAAAGGAGGTTTTTATCCCCTTGCTCCCAGTCTTTCATCATCTCTCTCGAAAATTCACCCGATAAAATATTATCCATGTGTAACTGAAATAGCGGGCGCAACATCACTTTTAACTCCTCGGCCAAACGAAAAGCCTCTATTTTTGCTGGATTAGACAACCTGTCCATCATATTGGTCACTCCGCCGTGTTTTAAAGCTTCCGTTATCGTTTCCCATCCAAATTGAATGAGTTTCGCAGCGTATTCTCGGTTGATCCCTTTGCGAACCATTTGGTTAAAACAAACAATAGAAGCAGACTGTAAAACTCCGCAAAGAATAGTTTGTTCTCCCATTAAATCTGATTTCACCTCTGCCACAAACGAAGAAAGCAACACCCCGGCGCGATTGCTGCCCAAACTATATGCGTAAGCTTTTGCATAATCCAGTCCTTCGCCATTCGGGTCGTTTTCAGTGTGAACAGCAATCAATGTCGGAACACCAAAACCTCTATTATACTCCTCGCGCACTTCAGTTCCGGGACATTTAGGAGCCACCATAATAACGGTAATATCTGCCCGAATTTCAAACCCTTCCTCTACAATGTTAAACCCATGAGAGTAGGATAAAATAGCCCACTTTTTCATTAAAGGTATAGCCTGGGTTAACACCTTTGTATGCTGTTTATCAGGCGTCAAATTACAAACCAAGTCAGCAGTTGGTAACAGTTCTTCCATCGTACCAACGGTAAACCCGTGTTGAGTAGCCCTAAGGAAAGACTGGTTTTTTGATGCAATGGCCTCTTGACGCAATGCATACGATATATTCAAACCCGAATCCCTCATATTGAGTCCTTGATTGAGTCCTTGAGCACCACAGCCGAGAATAACAATTCGTTTATCCGCCAAAATCCCCAGGCCTTCTTTAAAAGAAGTATTCGGCAGAAATTCATTGATTGCCAGTTCTTTTAATTTTTCTGAAAAAGAAAGGGTATTAAAGTAATTTTTCATGCTCTAATTGAGTTCGTTTAAGTATGTTTCAAGCGTTTTCATTGGCTTAGAAATGGCCACTCGTCCAGATTTTACATATTCTAAAATACCAAACCCTTTAAGTTCATTAAATAAACGCTTTAGTTCTTCTGGATGCCCCGTTTTTTCAATAATTGTAAATCCTTCTTCTATCGTTAAAATCCTTGCATTGTGCGCTCGCAAAATACGCTCAGAAGAACCATTTAATAATTTGTTTGTAGCGACTTTATATAGGGCAATTTCTTGATAGACCACTTCATCGTCAACGTGATAAAAGGCTTTTAACACCTCCACCTGCTTTTCAATTTGGCCCACGACTTTTTTCACTTGGTCGAGAGAGGTATTTACAACTATAGTGTACCGATAAACCCCTTCCACTTCTGAAACTGAAGCTGTAATTGACTCAATATTTAAATGTCTTCTCGTAAAGATAATAGTTATCCGATTCAGAATTCCGATACTGTTTTCTGTAAATATGGATATGTTGAATGCGCTGTTCTCCATTGTGATTAATTTAATCTGATTTCATTTACCGCAGCTCCAGTTTCCATCATTGGAAAAACATTTTCTTGCGCTTCAACCACCGCCTCTAAAAGGTAAGCCCCATCATGAGCAAGCATCGTTTCGATCGCAGCATTCAACTCCGCTCGATTTTCGATTTTTTGATTTTCAATTTTATACCCTTCTGCTATTTTAAGAAAGTTTGGATTTTGAATATCTGTAAACGAATAGCGCTCCTCAAAAAACAGTTGTTGCCATTGCCTTACCATCCCTAAAAAATTATTGTTTAGAATTAAAATTTTAACATCAATATTAAACTGCATAATTGTGCCCAGTTCCTGTAATGTCATTTGAAAACCACCATCCCCAATAACTGCAACTACTTTTTTAGTTGGATTACCTAGTTTGGCACCAATAGCGGCTGGCAAGGCAAATCCCATAGTTCCTAATCCACCAGAGGTGATGTTTGTTCTTGGTTGTTTGTATTTAAAATACCTGGAAGTAATCATTTGATGCTGACCTACGTCCGAAACCACCACTAAATCGCCTTTTGATTGTTCAGAAAGCAAATGAATAACTTCTGACATTCTCAACTCTAGCGACGTGGGTTGAACAGCTGAATTAATCACGGCTTCATGCTCGAGTTTATCAAGCCGAGAAAACTCATTTCGCCAATCGGTATGAAATGATTTATTACACCACTTACTCAATTCGGTTAGTGCTGCTTTCGCGTCAGATACTATACCTACGTCAGCAGGAATAATTTTATTAATTTCTGACGCATCAATATCGATATGAATTACTTTTGCTTGTTTCGCATACTTGCTAACATTGCCTGTGACACGATCATCAAACCTCATACCCACAGCGATAAGAACATCACATTCATTCGTCAATACATTAGGCGCATAATTGCCATGCATTCCTAAATAACCAACATACAATGGGTGATCCGCCGATAGCGCACCTAATCCGAGTAAAGTAGACGCTACAGGGATACCTGTATGATTTACAAAATGAAGAAATTCCTCTTCTGCATTGGACAAAATCACCCCTTGTCCTACCAATATATATGGCTTTTTAGCAGAATTAATCAACTCAGCAGCCGACTTTACAGCTTCAACACATAGTTTTGGCCATGGCGAATAGCTTCGGATTTTTTGAGTGAGTGGGTAATGAAATTCGGTAAGACCAAATTGGGCATCCTTCGTTATATCTACCAAGACAGGACCAGGACGACCCGTTCTAGCAATATAAAATGCCCGAGCAATAGCTGCAGCAACATCTTCTGCTTTTGTCACTTGAATGTTCCACTTCGTGACAGGCATTGAAATCCCAATTACATCTGTTTCTTGAAAGGCATCTGTCCCTAAGAGATGCGACGCAACCTGGCCCGTTATACAAACGACAGGAGTAGAGTCTATCATCGCGTCAGCTAATCCAGTAATAAGATTTGTAGCACCCGGCCCTGAAGTAGCAAAACAAACACCTACTTTTCCTGATGTTCTCGCATATCCTTGTGCTGCATGTATCGCTCCCTGTTCATGTCTAACCAAGATATGATTTACGCTGTCTCGAAATCCATATAACGCATCATAAATAGGCATTATGGCCCCTCCCGGGTAACCAAATAGTGTGGTAACATCTTCCTTAATAAGGCTTTGTAAAACAGCCTCTGCGCCCCTTATTTTATTGTTTTCCATCTGTTATACATCCTTTTGAAGCGGATGAAACTTGTTGTGCATATTTATACAAAACACCACTCTGAGCCGAGGTTTCTGGCTGACTCCATTCTTCAATACGACGCTGGAGTTCAACATCATCAACATCCAGCGTTATTTTATTCTTGGCTACATCAATAGTAATTCTATCGCCGTCTTTAACAAGTCCAATTGGGCCACCGTCGAATGCCTCCGGGGAGATGTGTCCGACAACAAAGCCATGAGAACCTCCGGAGAACCTTCCATCAGTAATTAAGGCAACATCTTTTCCTAATCCTGCGCCGATGATAGCAGATGTAGGCTTCAACATTTCAGGCATCCCGGGCCCTCCTTTTGGACCACAATAGTTAATAACCAAAACATTTCCTTTGCTTATTTTACCATTTTTCACCGCTTCAATCACATCATCTTCTTTGGAAAAAACAACGGCTTCTCCACTGAAAAACTCCCCTTCTTTTCCAGAAATTTTTGCTACACTACCTTCTGGAGCAAGATTTCCAAAAAGAAATTGAAGATGTCCGGTGCTTCTTAACGGCTCCTCCACAGGATAAATAACATCTTGGTCAAAAGACAACGCAGGTTCCTCTTTTAAGTTTTCGGCCATGGTTAATCCAGTAACCGTTAAACAATCCCCATGAAGTAATCCTTTATCTAAAAGATACTTCATAAGAACAGGCAGTCCGCCAATACGATGTAGATCTTCCATTAAATAATTACCGCTAGGTTTAAGATTACCAAGCACAGGTATTCTATCACTTACCCGCTGGAAATCCTCAAGAGTAAGTGTAATTCCGACAGCATGAGCCATGGCAATTAAGTGAAGAACAGCGTTTGTAGACCCCCCTAATATGGTGATTAAAACCATTGCGTTTTCAAATGCATCGCGCGTCATAATGTCCCTTGGTTTGATGTCTTTTTCAATCAACACCTTGAGGGCGTTACCTAGGCTTTTGCTTTCTAGGCCTTTCACAACACTCGTTGCTGGATTAGAAGAGCTTCCCGGAAGACTCATTCCCAATGCTTCAATCGCTGCAGCCATTGTGTTTGCCGTGTACATTCCCCCGCACGCTCCGGCTCCCGGACAAGCATTTTTGATTATTCCCTTAAAGTCTTCTGGGGTAATTTCTTTCTTTATTTTTTTGCCGAGCGCTTCAAAAGCGGAAACAATATTGAGCGATTCCCCTTTATAAGTTCCCGAATGAATTGTTCCGCCATACAACATAATTGCAGGTCTATTCAATCGACCCATAGCAATCAGTGAACCCGGCATATTTTTATCACACCCAACCACAGCAACCATCCCGTCATACCAATGAGCACCCATTACAGCCTCCATAGAATCGGCAATAATATCTCTAGAAACCAATGAATACCTCATTCCTGAAGTTCCATTAGAAATCCCATCACTGACCCCAATCGTGTTAAATATTAAACCAACCAATCCAGCATCTTGAACACCTTCTTTTACTGTTTTTGCCAGATCATTTAGGTGCATATTGCATGTGTTCCCTTCGTATCCGGTGCTTGCAATACCAATAAATGGTTTTTTAAAATCCTCTTCTGATAAACCTATACCGTGCAACATTGCTCTTGCAGCAGGCAAGTTATCATCCTCCGTTAATACGCTGCTATATTTGTTTAACTCCCCCATCAGATATACATTCCTTTAAATTCATTAGATGCAACACGTAACTTGTATTTTCTTTGAATTAACATGCTTACACTGTCCTCCCAGTTTAACGGAAAAACTTTTTCATCAAGACTTTTTATACCAACAACTTCTGCTGCTGTTCCACAGAAAAACGCTGTATCAGCGGTGTAAACGTCTTCAACGGTGAACCATTTTTCGTGAACAGAAACTTGAAGTTCTTTGGCTATTTCAAAAATAGTTTGGCGTGTAATCCCTGGTAAGATGTTGCCTTTAGGGCAAGTATATAGTTCCCCTTTCATTTCATAAAAGAAATTGGCCCCAGGTCCTTCTGCTACATGACCACTCATATCTGTTAAAAGAGCCTCATCAAAACCTTTTTGCTTCGCCTCTTGCGTTGCCAATATACTGTTTGTATAATGACCAGTTATCTTCGCCTCTACATGGCAAGATTTAGGGTTGGGTCTCTGAAAACTAGAGGTCATAACTCTAAGTTGTTCATTGCCGAGGTAATTTCCCCACTCCCAAGCCATAATTATTAGGGTTGAGCCATTTGTGGCGGTCAACGACATATTAGGGTCGAGATATACGAGCGGGCGTATGTAAGCATCCTTCAAGTTGTTTTTTTCGAGTAATTTGTATGTAATCTGCTCGAGTTCGTCCAGGGTATAGTCCAACGGAATATACATTTTTTCACAAGAATATTTCAGTCTTTCATAGTGCTCTTTGGCCTTGAAGATCCTTGTGCCGTCTGGTGTATCATACGAACGAATCCCTTCGAATGCACCATTACCGTAATGCATGGTTTGGTTATAAGGACTAACCATAAGGTCTTTCGCTTTGACATATTCTCCATTGGAGAATACAACTGTTGAATCGTTAAAATACATGGGGGTTTGTTTAAGAAAATATAAACTATTGAATACTAATTTTTGCTGTCTTTACTTTATTGGCCGTTTGCAAGGTAACAATGTAAATGCCTTTAACAAATTCTTTGAATGATTTTATTTCAAAATATCCACTATTTTCAACTCTGTGTTCAAAAAAAACAGGTGCCCCATGACCACTGATTGCATAAATAGAAAGTGACACGATATCGCGCGCCTCCACTTCATGGAACAAATGAATACGTTCTGTTTGTTGGTCATAGTAAGCCCTTAAACCTTCCTCTTCAAAACAATCGTTCTGAAGGGAAATAATATCAACTGTTTCTGACTTGCCATCGAAGTCAACTTGTGTGAAAGTTTCCATTGGGGCACCAGGTGTCAAACCATCGTTCACATTATTCCCAACAGCTGCGCAAAACACATCCCCTAAAGTAGAATTATCATTCACATAAAAATTTGTAGAAAGCGCCAAAGCGGAAATACTTAAGCTTAAAAATAGTGCCATTAATTTAGTGCCAGCACAACAGTTGCGGTAAGGCACCATCAATTTTGAAATCAACTTTTCCATAGCAAGCCGTTTGAAGAGTAAAGCTATGGGAGAACGATTAAATAAAAAATTTTATTTCGCGTGTGGGTCGAATAATGTGGTGTAGCGCTTTTTTTTGGGTAAGCTGTTGTTTTTTGGGGTGAACGGTTATGTGTTTTTTAGATGGTTTTCCAATACAGACACATCAAACTGTCTAGACACGGGGACTTCATCACTTAAATGTTCTAATCGTATTTTTTGAGACTGAACATTCCCTAAAACTTCGATTAAAAATAGTGGGTTAATAATAAATGATTTATGCACCCTAAAAAAATGAACATCATTTTTATCCAAGAGCGATTCAATCTTTTTAAGTGAGACTCTCTCTAGTTGTTTAGAGGGTTCGTTTTCTTTTAAAAAGTGTATCATTACATAATTGTCATTCGCCTCAAAGGCGACGACATTATTCGCTGCTGACTGAAAAATCACTTTTCCAGAAGGGTTTGAAATTACAATATCCTTTATTCTTTTCGTTCCAATTTCTGAGAAGGATTCATTCGAAAGGACAGTAACACTTAATCTATTTTCTAATTGTTTGAGAAGATAGCTCCAAAAAACTATTGCTAATGGAAAAATTGAAATAACCAAAACGGAAAGTATGAGTACCCACTCAAAACCTGGTTGCATAAGGCTGCGGTAACTAAAAGCGACAAGAACAGCACTGATAAAATATGTAAGAGCAACTAACAAAAAGATATCTGTTTTTTTGCGCATCAAAAATTGCTGTACAATCCTCAATGCTAGATAAAAAACAATAAAAGAGCCCGTTAGCAAAAGAACAAAATAGAAAACAGAAACATCTTCTCGTTTAAAAGCAGGTACATCTAACAAGTAGAAGGCAAGTGCTTGATATACAGAAAACAGCAGTGCACTTAAAAACGTATTCGATAGCAATTTATCCATCATTTGCTAAATCTACTGAATTTTTTTAACGTTAACACGATGAACGAGCTGATGAATGCAATTACAACAAGGATATAAATAATTAATCGTCGCTCTAGTAGACGTAAATTCTCAGATTTTTCACGTCGCATTTCCTCCAACATCTTTTCTTGCTGTAATTTATCAATTTCAACCTGTTTCTTTTGTAGTTGGTAATTATAATTCAGCTCATCAACTCTTTGATTAATTTGATCAGAATTTAAACGTTCCGACAGAGATAAATACTGCCTGTAGATATCAGCAACACTCTCCCAATTCTTCAGGCGCTCCTGCACATTTAGTTTAACGCGTAAAAGGGGTAGATCTAGGTAGTTCAACTCATATTTATTTGTCAACAAGAGAGCGCTATCTATTTGACGGTCTGCACTAGGCAAATCCCCTTTTCCTAAAAAGAATTGCGCAACGAGCTGCTGAAAGGCAATCTTTAGCTCAATAGTCGCAGCACCAATATCCATTCGTAAGTCATCTATTAAATAATCTAAATTCACTAAATCCTTACGTTTCAAATAGACATTACCGATTCCAATACTCGCATATAGGGCTCCTTCTAAATTATTGTTTTTCTGCTCAACAATCAATGAGTTAGTAAAATAGGAAAGGGATAAATTTAAACTATCGAGTTCCAAATAGGCGTCCGCCAAATTATAAAAACGAATAGATTTTTGAAGCTCATTAGACAATTTCTCTTCCAATTGAAGGCTTTTCTCGAAATACTTAATGGCATCTTTATATTTATTTTGAAGTTTGTAAACAACACCAATGTTATTTAAACAAGCACTCACCCTTGCTGAATCTGAAATATTTTCAGCGTGTTTCATGGCTGAGAGATAATTTTCGACCGATGAATGAAAATACCCTCTATTTTTATTAATTATCCCCAAAATAGTGTGTGCATTAATCAAGTATATCGAAGAGTTCTTACCATTGGACAACTGTATTGTTTCTAATGCCGTATTTTCAGCTTTGACGTAATCATTATTCTTTACATAATAAAATGCGAGTGAATCTAACCGCTCAAACTGTTTCTGAGGAACTGACTTGAAACTAATTAGTGCAAAAACTAAGATAACAACTGGTCTCATGTCAAAAAATTAAGTCGTCTCCTCCTTTTGCTGAACCGCATAACTATTTCCTGGAATATGCAATGTTCGCTGCGGGAAAGGAATCTCCACGCCATGCTGACGGAATAATCTATCTATTTCAAAACGAATATCCGATTTATGCAACTCTACTTGCCATGTTTGGTCAGCCCAAAACAAGACCTCCATTTGTAGGGCATTATCTCCAAAATCCAACAGTCGCACGATGATCGGTTGAGTTTTATTTACTTCTGGATGTGATAGCGTTGCTTGCTTTAACAGCTCTTTTACTAACTCAGTATTCGATCCGTAAGCCACCCCAACCTTTATATTAAACCGCGTTAAATCAGAGCCAAAACTCCAGTTTTCTACTTGGTTTTGAGTTAACATAGAGTTGGGAATAATCAGTATGTTTCCATCTCTACTTTCAATTTTTGTTGTTCGCACATTGATTTTAAGCACCCTTGCCACCATGGGTTCCCCAGCGTTTGAGTTGGACACACGAATAATATCCCCTACTTTTATTGTTCCTTCAAACAATAGTAAAAGTCCAGAAACCATATCTCTAAAAATATCCTGAACTCCAAAACCAAAACCAATCAATAGGGCGGCAGAACCAGCAAGGAGAATGCTTAAATCAAAACCTACAACTTGAAGAGAAATAACTAGAGCAATAGTATAAATAATGTATTTTGCCAACTGCACATAAACGTAGCGCGTGCCTTCATCAAAGTCTGGGTTATCTTTAAATCTATTGGCAATGTATAGGCGGAATATGTTTATCACAAACCTGCTCGCTGTGAAAATAATAATTATGATAATCACATCTAAAAAACTTAGGGTAAACCCGTTGAATTCAGGAATAATATTGTAGCTCATGAATTCGCTCAGCGAAATCTTATCGTTTTTAATTCGAAATGCCTGAAACGCTACTATAAATGCAACAACGTAGAGCAACTGATTTAAAATTCTGAGCAGCGTTATACGCGTACCTTTTATTTCCAATTTGGCACGTTTTAAATAACGCTTCAAATGTTTTTGAATAAGCTTGTGTATGACGATCGTGAAAAGGACCACCAGCAGCCAAACAAGCACGACTCCAAAAGATGCCGTATAGGGTCCAACCTGAAATTCTAGAAATAAATTCATAGTACAAATTTAATTGATTCTTTAGTAAAAAGCAGCATATGAGGCAATATGTTTGTGCTCATTTCTCCATTAGTTAAAAAAATTAGAATCTAACTCCGCTCACACCGCTGTTTGTGTCAATTTACAACACTAAAAGAAACAATTATTTCGACATTTTTTTACAAAAAAAACTTTCATTCTATTATTATTGTTAATTTAGCGTATTATTAATCTAAAAATTTTTATTATGAAAAAACATTTACAATTACTTTTGCTTTTATTCACAAGCTCTTTTATCAGCGAGATAAACGCGCAAATATTCTTTACAGAAACGTTCGAAGGCGCAATGGAGGCGAATGGAATACCTGCAGGATGGGAGGAAACTGGACTGTCTGATGATGGTATTTTCGCTGTGGGGGACGAGGTGGCGGCTAGTTCTGCTTTTTTCGCATTTCCCGTTGCCATTGAAGGGACTCTATTTGCTTTCACTAATGACGACGCGTGTAACTGCGACAAATCGGTTGATCGGTTGATTTTACCAGCGCAAGACTTTACTGGGATGGCAGGAGTTTCTCTTATTTTTGATTTATACCATACAGGCTCGTACGGCGGAGTAGCCACTGTAGAAGTTAGTACCACAGGAAGTGGAGGCCCCTGGACAACTGTCGCTACGTTACCTGAATCAGGCGCTTGGCAGAACGATCTTGTAACAACACTTGTGGATTATGCGGGGCTTAACAACGTCACTATTGCCTTCCATTACGACGATGCTGCGGCATGGGGAGCCGGAATGGGCGTTGACGAAGTAAGACTTGAACAGTTAGCGACACTTTCTCCAGATATGGCACTTACATCAGCAAGAGCTGATGAGTATACAATTGTTCCATTCACTCAAGTTACACCTTCCAATATTAGTGCGGTTGTTACAAACTTAGGAAGTGCTATCGCCACAGATGCAGTATTAACAGTAAATGTTTATGCTGCTCCCAACCTAACAACCCCAATTCAAACTACATCAAGTGATGCAACCACTGTAAATACCGGAGCTACTGCTGATTTGGCTGCTGGATCTTTTACGCCAACCGCTGAAGGAACTTATGTGTTTGAATACATAACGACCGCCACTGGTGATGACAACCCATTGAATGACACCCTGTACTCCTCATTAATTGTGGACCCTAGTGTTTATGCGCGAGACGATTCTGCTCCATCAGCTAGCTTTGGTATTGGGGCTGGACCATCGGGATATATCGGTTATAAATTTGATGTCGTTGCAACAACTCCTTTAGATTCTGTTTTTGGTGTTTTTAATAAGCCGGGGACAGGTGCTGTTTCTGGTGATGGCGTAGGTGATATCACTCGTTTTGTTATTTACGATGTTGTTGGTGGTTTACCCTCAACAATTATAGGTACATCGGAGAATTATACATTCACCGCTGAGGACACACTTGGTTTGTCTGCAAAGACATTCGCTA
>ERZ887849.2809-NODE-2809-length-13903-cov-5.092504_pt1 | contig 13903 bp, 11 predicted proteins | sample MGYA00521267_ERZ887849 | MGnify/ENA primary metagenome ERZ887849 (study PRJEB32303, sample SAMEA104408601) | aquatic metagenome | biome: Brackish water; feature: Pelagic; material: water | place: Baltic Sea | collected 2014-06-06T16:11:00 | depth 2,863 m ... | reverse complement strand
CGCTCGCTGTGACCCCCGGTAACGAGCCGATGGGCACGAGGCTGTCAGCTGATGGGCCGCACGGGGCTGAAACGCTCTAACTGCGTCGGCGGTCCATCGAGAGGTGTGGGTGGCATCAGCAGGGTGACGCCGTCGATGACCCGAACGACGTTGCGGGTGTGCCGATCGAAGTTCAGGGTGCCGTGCTGGAAGTTCTGCACGATCCATTCGGGCTCGGCGATCTCGCCACTGGTCGGCAGACCGAGGACGCCGACCTCATACCCCAGCGAAGCCCACGCCTCGTAAATGGCGCCGGTAAGCGGTTGGGCGCCGGTCGGCGGTGACCAGTACACGGCGCCGCGTTCGAAGGTCGCATACCGCGTACCGCCCTGACCGAAGGCCTCCGGCGAGGTGGGCAGGCCCAGAGGGCTGACGGGGCCGCCGTCGGCTTCCCAGCGATCCAGGATGGCGCCGCCCCGGAGGGCTTCCATGACGTCGGGCGGGCGGTCGAATCCGGCGGCCAGCAGGCGGATTTCATCGAGTGCGGCATAGGCGGCTCTACCCGGGCACTCGGTGTTTCCAACATCACGGTGAGCGAAGATCTCGGGCAGGGTCACTGAGTTGCCGCCGGGAACCACGGTGTGCTGTCCGCCGGCGGACTTCAGTTGAACGGTGCTCAGGGGATTCACGCGGTCAAGGCTCATCCGCCAGCCGAGTAAACGGCCAGCCGTTTTGACCATAATGTCAGTCGGAGGATCTTCTTCGAAGTCACCAATCAGAGACACCCCCCACACGTCGCGATTGAAACCGCCCGTGTGGGAGCCCAGCACATCTTTGGTGATCCCGCCGGCTCTGCCCTCGAAAACTTGACCGTATTTGTCCACCAGGGCGTTGTAGGCGATGTCGCACCATCCCAACGTCATGGTGTGATAGGCGTAGATCGACCTGATGATCGCCGCCGAGTCCTGTGGCGCGTAGTCGTTTCCGGTCGCGGTGTGGTGCACGACCGCCGCGCGGATACCGTCGCCGTACGAGGGTCCACCGCACCGCATGCTGGTACCCGCACCCCATTGGGCGCGGCTGATGATGTTGGGCGGTTGCCCTGGGCCGAGGGTCGCAGTAGGGGGTGTCCACTGAGTGTCGACCGGAGACTGCGGGGGCGTAATCAGCACGGCGGACAGATTCTGCGCGATCGACCACTCGGTGTTCGCCGGTACGTAGCCGAGTTCCCGGCCCGCGTCGAGGCCGGTCTCCGTCGGGGCCACCGTCACCGGGGCATCACTGGGTCTAATCACCGCGATCTGAACGGAGGTGGTGCTGCCGACGAACACGGGATCCGTGCCGTGCGGCCCGGTGGCGGTGGTGCCGTTGGTGTTCGGGTGCATGTTGTGTGCGTGGTACCAGGCCCCCCACGATCCATCGGGGCGCTTGGCCCGCACCCGTGCCGCGGTGCCGGAGAGATCGTTGCCGGTTAACGCGACCATCGAGAATGGGGTCGCCTGACTGATTTCACGAATGGTTTCCCCGCCACCCACTCCGGCCAGCGGTTGCTGAACCAGGATGGTGTCGTCGGCGGTGGGCGCCTGGTGTTGCTCGGTACTGCCGTTGACAGCCAGCGGCACCAGCATCGTGGTCGCCGCGATGGCGGTGAAGAGAATCGTCGGTACTGGTCGACGGGACGGCACACCGCGATGTTACGTATGCGACGGCTGATGCCAGCGTTGCGACACGGACTATTGGGAGCAATGTGACTATTGGGTTCCTGCAACGACACCGCAGGGGTCTTCCGGTATCTCGGCCAACCGGCCGGACCCACCCTGCGGTGCCGTTTCGTGCAGGTCTGGGGCAGCTAGCCGATGGTTGCCACGCCCGCGGCCTCGACCGCCGGTGCGGCCGCTGCCGGCGCTGCCGCCGCGGCGGAAGCCGCGCCCTGCATGGCCTGGGTGATGCCCGGGACCAAGACGCCCTTGAGGAGGTCGATCGCCTGGCCCACGCCGAGTTGGTTGGCGGCGCTGCTGAGATCGCCGATGATGCCGCTGGACGTCTCGACGGGAGCCATCGGCATACCGAGCGAGGGGTCGCCGAGGATCGGGTAGGTACCGGCCAGCGGACCCAGCGGCGCACTGATCGGCTGTTCGGTCGGCAAACCGATGATGCCGGCCGACGGGCTGGTCAGCAGGGGATCAACCCCGATCTGCGGGCTGGTCAAACCGGGGTCGGTTAGCGACGGGAAAGCCGCGGTTCCCGGTGCGGTCAGGCCCGGCGCGGTGAGGCCCGGTGTGGTCAGGCCCGGCGCGGTGAGTGACGGTGTGGTCAGGCCCGGCGCGGTGAGTGACGGTGTGGTCAGGCCCGGGCTGAGCGGCCCGGCCTGCACCGGTTGGGCGCCGGCCGGGCTCAGCCCGGTCGGCATCGGCGGCAGGTTGATGCCGAACTGCGACAGGCCCTGCTGAAGCGCGGAGAGAATTTCGTTGGGCAGATCGGTGACGACCGCTGCCCGGGTGAACTCGCGGTGCTCTGGGGTATCTGACGAGGACAGCCCGATGACACCAATAGCTGCGAAGGGGGTTGCGACGGCCAGGGCACCGACCGCGCTCATGGCTGTCGAGATCTTGCGTCGACGACGGTTCGGCACGGGATTCTCCTCTATCTGGACTATGCGGGGCTCACAAGTGCGAGGCCCGGTTTTCGACTTGTCGCCAGTCCCGGAGTCGACGTTGTGACGGCTCCGAAGCTCGCACCTTGATGGTACGGCTGAGGCTTGTGGGACTGGAGTGGCGATGCGGAATCGTGAGCCAATCGCGACCTTGAGCGCGACACTGAGTCTGTGTCCGCGGGCGACAATTTCCTCGGCGACGCCGGGTTCGCGATGGGGTTCGGGTCGTCCGTTTCCGTTAACCTAAGTGCCAATGACCTCTTATGACCTCATCGTCGTCGGATCGGGATTCTTCGGCCTGACGGTTGCCGAACGCGCGGCCACCCAACTCGGCAAGCGAGTCCTCGTGGTCGAACGGCGCGCCCATCTCGGCGGTAACGCCTACTCGGAAGCAGAGCCGCAGACCGGCATCGAGATCCACCGCTACGGCGCCCACCTCTTTCACACGTCAAACAAGCGGGTTTGGGATTACGCACGTCAGTTCACCGACTTCACCGGCTACCAGCACCGAGTGTTCGCCATGCACGGCAGCCAGGCCTATCAGTTTCCGATGGGGCTGGGTCTGGTGGCCCAGTTCTTCGGGCGGTACTACAGCCCCGACGACGCACGTGCGTTGATCGCTGAGCAAGCCGCCGAGATCGACACCGCCGAGGCCAAGAACCTCGAAGAGAAGGCGATCTCGTTGATCGGCCGGCCGCTGTACGAGGCGTTCGTTAAGGGCTACACCGCCAAGCAGTGGCAGACCGATCCCAAGGAACTGCCCGCCTCGATCATCAGCAGACTTCCGGTTCGGTACACATTCGACAACCGATATTTCAACGACACCTACGAGGGTCTGCCCCTCGATGGCTATACCGCCTGGCTGACCAGGATGGCCTCCGATGACCGGATCGACGTGTGCCTGGACACCGACTGGTTTGATGTGCGCGACGAGTTGCGGGCGGCCTCCCCGGGCGCACCGGTGGTGTACACCGGTCCACTGGACCGCTACTTCGACTACGCCGATGGCCGCCTCGGCTGGCGCACCCTGGACTTTGAGGTCGAGGTGCTGCCGTGTGCCGATTTTCAGGGCACGGCCGTGATGAACTACAACGATCCCGACGTGCCCTACACCCGCATCCACGAGTTCCGACACTTCCACCCCGAGCGCGACTACCCGAGCGACCAGACCGTCATCATGCGCGAGTACTCACGTTTCGCGACCGACGACGACGAGCCCTACTACCCGATCAACACCGACACCGACCGGGTGCTCCTGGCCGGCTACCGGGAGCGCGCCCGGGCGGAGACTTCCCTGGCCAATGTCCTCTTCGGTGGCAGGCTGGGGACCTACCAGTACCTGGATATGCACATGGCCATCGCGAGCGCGTTGAACATGTACGACAACATCCTGGTGCCTCACCTGCGCGACGGTGCGCCGTTGAAGGCTCCGGGCGCCGACGAAAGCAGCACAGCATGAGCGAGATCCCATCCGGGCCGATCGCTGCGGATGAGTCCCGGGCGGTCAGCCTGCTGGCGAGAGTGATCCTGCCTCGCCCGGGCGAACCGCTTGATGTGCGCAAGCTCTACGTCGAGGAGTCCGATACGAACGCTCGTCGCGCCCATGCCGGCAGCCGCACGGAGTTGCAGATCGGCGCGGAGTCCGAAGTGTCCTTCGCCACCTACTTCAATGCATTTCCGGCGAGCTACTGGCGACGCTGGTCGACACTGGATTCGGTGGTTCTGCGGGTCGAGTTGACCGGTGCCGCCCGAGTGGACGTCTACCGTTCCAAGGCCACCGGTGCGCGCATAAGTGTCGGCGGTGGCCAAATCGCCAGCCATGACGAATTTGCCCGGGCCGCAATGGAATTCGAGATTGGACTTGAGCCCTTCGAGGACGGTGGCTGGATCTGGTTTGATATCACCACCGACGCCGAATCCACCATGCACAGTGCCGCCTGGTACGCACCGGTTCCGGCCCCCGGGCGGGCCAATATCGCCGTTGGCATCCCGACCTTCAATCGCCCCGCGGACTGCGTCAGCGCCCTGCGCGCTCTGACCTCGGACGCCTTGGTGGATGAGGTGATCGGCTCGGTGATCGTTACCGACCAGGGCACCGACAAGGCCGCCGTGCATCCGGGCTTCGATGCCGCGGCCGCCGCACTCGGCCGACGGCTGGCGGTGCACAATCAACCGAATCTCGGTGGTTCGGGGGGCTATAGCCGGGTGATGTACGAGGCGTTGAAGAACACCGATTGCGAACAAATTTTGTTCATGGATGATGACATTCGGATCGAACCGGATTCCATCCTGCGGGCCCTGGCGCTTAGCCGCTTCGCGAAGGTGCCCACGCTCATCGGTGGTCAGATGCTTAATCTTCAGGAGCCGTCACACCTGCATGTCATGGGTGAGGTGATCAACCGGGCCAATTTCATGTGGACCAACGCGCCGCACACCGCCTACGACCACGACTTCGCTAAATATCCCCTCGCCGGCGACGACGAGGAAGGCTACAGCGCGCTTCTGCACCGGCGGATCGACGTCGACTACAACGGCTGGTGGATGTGTCTGATCCCGCGTGCGGTGGCTGAGGAACTGGGCCAGCCACTGCCTTTGTTCATCAAGTGGGACGACGCCGATTACGGATTGCGTGCCGGAGAGCACGGCTACCCGACCGTGACCATGCCCGGCACGGCGATCTGGCACATGGCGTGGAGCGACAAGGACGATGCGATCGATTGGCAGGCCTACTTTCACCTTCGCAACCGGCTCGTGGTGTCCGCGCTGCACTGGGATGCACCGGTCCGCGGATTGCTCGTCAGTTCATGGAAGGCAACGCTAAAACATCTTCTCTGCCTTGAGTACTCGACAGTCGCAATCCAGAATGAAGCAATTGCCGACTTCCTGGCCGGGCCAGAACACCTTTTTTCCATTCTGGAATCGGCCCTGCCGGAGGTCCGCGCGATGCGACAGCAATACCCGGACGCGGTGGTCCTCCCCGGAGCCACCGCCCTGCCTGCGCCGAGTGGGAGAACCCGGGTCCATAAACCGCCGGTTGCCCCACCGGCCGTCGGTCTTCGGTTGATTCGGGGTCTGATCCACCAACTCCGGAGGGAGAATCCGGACCATCACCAGCGGCCACAACTCAACGTGCCCACCCAGGATGCCCGGTGGTTCCTGCTGTGCAAGGTGGACGGCGTGACGGTCACCACGGCTGACGGCCGCGGCGTGGTCTACCGCCAACGCGACCGCGCGAAGATGTTCGAGCTGCTGCGCGCATCGCTGCGCCAGCACGTCCTGCTGGCCCGGAACTACGACCGGATGCGCAAGGTTTACCGCGAGGCGCTGCCGGTGCTGTCAAGCCAGCAGAAGTGGGAGACCGTGCTGTTGGACGAATCGTCGGTCGGTGCCTGAGTGCAACGGTCCGCTGACCGGCGAGGCGGTCGCCAGTCCGCCGACCGGTGAGATAGCGGCTTTGGTCAGGGTGCAATCGACGCTTTCCGGGCCGACGGTGGTGCGGGTCGCTCGGGGCTTGTCGCACTTCGGTGAGCACGCTGCGGGTTGGGTCGGCCTATCGGCCGTCGGTGCAGTGGCCGCGCCCGGGCGACGCCGTGAGTGGCTGGTGGTCGGGGTGGCCTCGGTGGCCGCGCATGCTGCTTCGATAGTGATCAAGCAGGCCGTGCGACGCAAGCGGCCACACCACCGGGACGTCGAGGTCAAAGTTGACACGCCCAGCTCGCTGAGCTTTCCGTCGGCGCACGCCACCTCCACGACGGCGGCGGCGTTGCTGCTGTGCCGCGCCACCCGGTCGCCGTACCCGCTGGCACTGGTCCCGCTGATGGCCGTGTCGCGTCTGGTACTCGGCGTGCACTACCCGAGCGACGTGCTCAGCGGAATCATCGTGGGTGCTGCGGTCGCGCAGACTTCTGCCAAACTCGCCGGTCCCGGTAAGGGCTCGCCGGCCCCGGTAAGGGAAGGTCACGTGAGCGAACATGAGTGACACCCGGGTAGCCGGGCCGCCGAGCAATCTCCTCGCCGGCGTCATCAAAGCGATCCGGCCTCGTCAGTGGGTTAAAAACCTGCTGGTACTGGCCGCGCCACTGGCCGCTCTCGGCGGCGACGTCAGCTATGACTATCGCGATGTCGCATTACGGGTGGCAGTCGCGTTCGTGGTGTTCTGTATGGCGGCCTCGGCCATTTATCTCGTCAATGACGCACGCGACGTGGAGGCGGACCGGGCACATCCGACCAAACGTTTTCGCCCAATCGCCGCAGGTGTGCTGCCGGTCGGTCTGGCCTACGGCTTGGCGACGGTGCTGGGGGTGGCATGTCTGGCGATCTCATGGTGGCTGACCCCTCAACTGGCTCTGGTGATGGCGGTGTACCTGGTGATCCAGTTGGCCTACTGCTTTGGACTCAAACATCAAGCGGTGCTTGACATCTGCATCGTCTCGTCGGGTTTCCTGATCCGCGCGATCGCCGGTGGCGTCGCCGCGGGGATCCCGCTGTCGCAGTGGTTTTTAATGGTGATGGCGTTTGGATCCCTGTTCATGGCCGCCGGTAAGCGCTATGCCGAGCTACAACTGGCCGAACGCACCGGAGCCAAGATCCGCAAGTCCCTGGAGAGCTACACCAGCACCTACCTGACCTTCGTCTGGACCCTCTCGGCGACCGCAGTGGTGCTCTGTTACGGACTGTGGGCATTCGAGCAGGACGGCAACACCGGATCCTGGTTCGTGGTCTCGGTGATCCCGTTCACGGTTGCCATCCTGCGGTACGCCGTCGATGTCGACGGCGGCATGGCGGGCGAACCGGAGGAGATCGCCCTGCGCGACCGGGTGCTGCAACTGCTGGCACTGACCTGGATCGGAACCGTCATTGCCGCCGTCGTTCTCGGTTAGCGTGTCGGCTGCTGGACCCGACCGACTCCACACCACCTCGCCGCGACTTCGTTCGGGTCGGCGAGGGTGGCCTGGCTTCCCCGTGACCCCGTTGACCCGGATCAGCCGAGGGATCGCCGTGGCGACGGTGGCCCTGTTGTGGGCGTGGGGTGCGTGGCAGCGGCGCTGGATCGCCGATGACGGCCTGATCGTGTTGCGGACGGTCCGTAACCTGCTGGCGGGGAACGGACCGGTGTTCAACCCCGGCGAACGGGTCGAGTCCAACACCTCCACAGCGTGGACCTACCTGATGTACTCCGGCAGCGTGGTCGGCGGTCCGATGCGATTGGAGTACGTGGCGCTGGCGCTCGCGCTGGCTCTGAGTGTGGCCGGCGTGATCATGGTCATGTTCGGCACGGCCCGGCTGCTGGCGCCCGGCCTGGGTGATCGTCGTGCACTCATTCTTCCGGCCGGGGCCCTGGTTTACATCGCGATCCCGCCGGCGCGGGACTTCGCCACCTCCGGTCTGGAGAACGGTCTGGTCACGGCATGGCTTGGTCTGCTCTGGTGGATGATGGTGTGCTGGGCGCAAGCCGGGAATGGTTCTGGGGCGCAGCCGGGTCCGCGAGGACGGTTCGTCGCGGCGCTGGCTTTCGTGGCCGGGCTCAGCGTTCTGGTGCGCCCGGAGTTGGCGCTCATCGGCGGACTTGCGCTGGTGATGATGCTGGTCGCGACCCGCGACCGGCGGCTGCGGTTGGTGATCGTGCTGGCCGGCGGACTGGTGCCGGTCGGATACCAGATTTTCCGGATGGGCTACTACGGACTCCTGGTGCCACAGACCGCGCTGGCCAAAGACGCCTCCGGTAGCAAGTGGAGCCAGGGCCTGACCTATCTGGGCAACTTCGCCGCGCCCTACGCACTGTGGGTACCGGCGATTCTTTTGATGGCGCTGGCGCTGGCGCTGGTGCTCTCGATCGGTCGCGGCGCCGCGCAGCGCGGGCCGCGTGGCGGCGGACTCGCCCGGCGGGTCCGAAGCCCAGCCGCCGTCGTCGTGTTCATGACGCTTAGCGGAGTGTTGCAGGCGCTGTATTGGATTCGTCAGGGCGGTGACTTCATGCACGGGCGGGTGTTACTGGCACCGGTGTTTTGTCTGCTGGCGCCAGTCGCGGTGATCCCGATCATGGTTCCGCAGGGGCAGCTTTTTTGTCCGCGAGCGGGGCTACCTGCTGGGTGGGACGGCCGCGGCGTTGTGGCTGGCACTGGCGGGCTGGGCGTTGTGGGCGGCCAACTCGCCGGGCATGGGTGCCGATGCCACCAGGGTGACCTACTCCGGAATCGTCGACGAGCGTCGGTTCTACTCCCAGGCCACCGGCCATGCCCATCCATTGACCGCAGCCGATTATCTCGACTACCCGCGAATGCGATCGGTTCTAGTTGCGCTCAACAACACTCCTGACGGCGCTCTGCTGCTTCCGTCTGGGAATTACGACGTGTGGGATGTGGTGCCCGCGCTCCCGCCCTCGCCGCCGCCCCCCGGAACGTCGATGGACAGCTGGCGTCGCCAGGTCGCCCCGCACACAATTTTTTTCACCAACCTCGGCATGGTCGGCATGAATGTCGGTCTCAACACCCGCGTCATCGATCAGATCGGGCTCGTCAATCCGTTGGCTGCCCATACGGCGCGCTTGGGGGATGCCCGCATCGGCCATGACAAGAACCTCTTCCCGGACTGGGCGGTGGCCGAAGGACCGTGGCTCAAGGAGCGTCCCTACATCCCCGAGTATCTCGATGAGGGGTGGATCACCGAGGCCGGTGTGGCGCTGGGGTGCCCGGAGACCGCGGAGAGGTTTGAGTCGATCCGCGAGCCGATGAGTTGGCCGAGGTTTATCGGCAATCTGAATCGCGCCCTGGATTTCACCCGCTACCGGATCGACCGGGTTCCCAGATACGAACTCCTGCGCTGCGGACTGCCCGAACCCCCTTCCCAGGACCCCCCCTATACCGGACTCCCGGCGACCGGTCCGTGAGCGGCCGCCGCAAACTCAGGGGCATCGCCGTCATTACCGGAACTGCAGACTGGTGGGTGTGATTCACTACATTTCGGCGTCCGGTCGGACTACCGACCGAACGGGCCGGGATAATTTGAGGTGAGGTGTGCGTGAGCAATCTGATGAAACTCTTCCGGGTGCTCGGTGCCGCCGTCGTGGTGCTGGGCGGGTTGGGCGCCACGGCACCGGCCGCCACCGCGGCAGGCGTCGAGTACCTGATGGTGCCGTCGGCCGCGATGGGCCGTGACATTCCGGTGGCTTTCCAGGGCGGCGGTCCGCGTGCGGTGGTGCTCCTGGACGCCTTCAACGCCGCCCCCGACGTCAGTAATTGGGTGACGGTGGGCAACGCGATGGAGACCCTCGGGGGTCGGGGACTGTCGGTAGCAGCTCCGGCCGGCGGTGCGTACAGCCTCTACACCAACTGGGAGCGTGACGGCAGCAAGCAGTGGGAGACCTTCCTCGCCGATGAACTGCCCAACTGGCTGGCGGCAAACAAAGGTCTCGCCCCCAGCGGTCACGGCATCGTCGGAGCGTCGCAGGGTGGACTGGGCGCGGTGACCATGGCCGCCTTCCACCCCGACCGCTACAGCTTCGCCGGGTCGATGTCGGGATTCCTCACCCCGTCCAACACTCAACTCAATGGGGCGATCTCCAACGGCATCAATGCCAGCGGCGCGGTCGTCGAGGCGATGTACGGTGCCCCGCAATTGGGCCGCTGGAAGTTCCGCGATCCCAACGTGCATGCCAATCTGTTGGTGGCCAACAACACCCGGCTGTGGGTGTACAGCCCGCAGGCAGTCACCTGCACCGACCCTGCTGCGATGATCGGCTTTTGCGCTCAGGCGCAGGGCAGCAACCGGACCTTTTACGCGCACTACCGTGGCCTCGGCGGAAAGAACGGTTATTTCGACTTCCCCGCCGCGGGCAACCATGACTGGGGGAGCTGGTCGGCTGCGCTGGGCGCCTTGGCGAACGACGTCGCGGCGGCGATCCAATAGCGAACGTTTCGGGGAAAACCGTTAGCTATCCGCAACCCCACGTTGGTGTGGTCACCTTCGCCGAACCGGTACTGTAGAGCCGTGCCAGGCCCGTTCAGCGGTTCGCTCAGCAAACTTTTAGCCCCGGGTGGACAAATCCCCGTGGCTCCGTCCCGAGTCGTGGTGATGGCGGGCCTCCTCGCCCCGGTGGCCTGGCTCCTCGCAGGATGTGGTTCGGGAGCGGATCTGATGAGCACCGTGGCGCTGCCCTCCGAGCAGGCCGCCGATTCGGGCGAACGCGTTGCGATGGAGGATTCGCCGGAGTCGGGCCCGCAACCGGCCACCCTGGAACTGACCCCGGCCCAGCGCGGCTACCTCGACGACCTGGCCGACGCCGGGGTCAACCCGCCCAGCCAGTTGCGCGCCCTGAGTATCGGTTCCTATGTTTGCCAGGCCAGTGCCGCCGGGCAGAGCCCCCAGGCGGTCCGCGATTACGTTGCGCCGATGGTGCGCAGCGATGTCGCCGACGCGATCGCCTCGGCGCCGCAGTCGGCCTCCGTCATCGCGGCTGATGCCACCATCGACAACTACATTCGCATCGCCGGCCAGCGGCTCTGCTGAGATATGGCAGGAAAATCCCGAAAGACGGACCGGCGCCGGCGCCACCGCATCCTCGCTCTGATCGCCGCGGGCGCGGTTGCCGTCGTGGTGGCGCTGGTGGTGGTGATCATCGTGATTGTCTTGCGGCGGCCCGAACCGGCGACGACGGCCATCCCGCCGACGGCCGTGCCGCCCAGCAGCCAGCAGGAGCGCAAGCCGCGACCGGCATTCCAGGACGCCAGCTGTCCTGACGTCGAGATGATCGCGATTCCGGGCACCTGGGAGTCCTCACCGACCGATGACCCGCTCAATCCGATCCAGTTTCCGATTGCGTTGCTGCTCAACGTCTCGCGACCGATCATGGATCAATTCGGCCGTGACCGGGTTCAGGTGTACACGGTCCCCTACACCGCTCAGTTCGGAAATCCGCTGTCGGCGGACAAGCAAATGTCCTACAACGACAGCCGTGCCGAGGGTACCCGGGCCGCCGTCGCGGCCATGACGGCGATGAACGACCGCTGTCCGTTGACCAGTTACGTGCTGGTTGGATTCTCCCAGGGCGCGGTGATCGCCGGCGATCTGGCCAGCGATATCGGCAATGGGCGCGGGCCGGTCGACGAGGACCTGGTTCTGGGGGTCACGCTGATCGCCGACGGCCGCCGCCATCCGGGCGAGGGCCGGGAGATCGGGCCCAACCCGCCCGGGCAGGGTGCGGAGATCACACTGGCCGAGGTCCCCACGCTGTCGGCGCTGGGTTTGACGATGAGCGGTCAACGGCCGGGCGGTTTCGGTGCACTCAACAACCGCACCAACCAGATCTGCGCGCGCGGAGATCTGATCTGTGCCGCCCCGCAGTCTGCCTTCAACATCACAAACCTGCCTAAGACCCTCGACGTACTTGCCGGAGGGGCCGGCCAACCCGTGCACGCGATGTACAACACGCCGGAGTTCTGGAACCTCGACGGCCTGACGTCGACGTCGTGGACACTGGATTGGGCGCGTGACCTGATCGAGAACGCGCCCCGACCGCCACACGGTTAGCCACGGCGTCGGTTAGCCAATGGGTCGGTGCGTCGTGATTTGGCGCCGGCAGATCAGTGGGACTAACATTAAGAAGACGATAAGAGCAGATGGGCGGCCCGGGACGCTGCCGCGCACGGCGTCCCGAGACTGAGACGCTGCCGCGCACGGCGTCTTGAGACTGGAGTGTGTTGTGACAGGAGAGTGGTATGCCGTTCCATAACCCGTTCATCAAGGACGGACGGATCGTCTTCCCGGAAGGCGCCAGCCTCGTCAAGCACGTTGAGCGGTGGGCAAAGGTTCGCGGAGACAAACTCGCCTATCGGTTTCTGGATTACTCCACCGAACGCGACGGTGTCGCCCACGACCTCCGCTGGGCAGACTTCGGCGCCCGCAACCGTGCCGTCGCGGCCCGACTGCAGCAGGTAACCCAGCCCGGGGATCGAGTGGCGATCCTGTGCCCGCAGAACCTCGAGTACCTCGTCGCGTTCTTCGGCACGCTGTATGCGGGCCGTATCGCGGTGCCGCTGTTCGATCCGTCCGAGCCCGGTCACGTCGGCCGCCTGCACGCGGTTCTGGATAACTGCGCGCCGTCGGCGATTTTGACCACCACCGAAGCCGCCGAAGGCGTGCGCAAGTTCTTCCGGACCCGGCCGGCTGCCGAGCGCCCGCGGGTCATCGCGGTGGACGCGGTACCCGACGAGGTCGGCGCGACATGGGAACCGGTCGACGTCGATCACGAGAGCATCGCCTATCTGCAGTACACCTCGGGATCCACCCGGATCCCGACCGGTGTGCAGATCACCCACCTGAATTTGGCCACCAACGTGGTCCAGGTGATCGAGGCACTCGAGGGAGAAGAAGGCGACCGTGGTGTCAGCTGGCTGCCGTTCTTTCACGACATGGGTCTGATCACCGCACTGTTGTCCCCGATGATCGGCCATTTCTTCACCTTCATGACTCCTGCCGCGTTTGTCCGGAGACCCAGTCGCTGGATTCGGGAGATGGCGCGCAAGCCCTCCGATGAAGGCGGCGTCATCTCGGTGGCACCGAACTTCGCATTTGACCACGCCGCGGCGCGCGGCCTACCGCGAGAGGGCGAGTCCGCCCTGGACCTGTCCAACATCAAGGCGATCCTCAACGGCAGCGAGCCGATATCGGCGGCCACGGTGAGCCGATTCAACGACGCGTTCGTGCCCTTCGGCTTCCCCCCCCGGGCCATCAAACCGTCCTACGGTCTTGCCGAGGCGACCCTGTTCGTTTCCACGACACCTGCCGGTGAAGCACCCAAAATCGTCACCGTCGACCGCGATGAACTCAACGCCCATCGCTTCGTCGAGATCGCCGAAGACTCCACCAACGCGGTCGCCCAGGCATCCGCGGGCAAAGTTGGAATCGCCGAATGGGCGGTGATCGTCGACCATGAGACCGCCAGCGAGCTGCCGGACGGACAGATCGGCGAGATCTGGATCAGTGGTCAGAACATGGGGATCGGCTACTGGAACAAGCCCGAGGAGACCGTGGCGACATTCCAGAACACCCTCAAGTCGCGGACCGATCCGTCTCATGCGCTGGGTGCGACCGACGACGCGACCTGGGTGCGGACCGGAGACCTTGGTGCCTACCACGACGGTGACCTCTACATCACCGGCCGGGTCAAGGATCTCGTCATCATCGACGGTCGCAACCACTATCCGCAGGACCTGGAGTACTCCGCGCAGGAGGCCACCAAGGAGCTGGTGCTGCGGGCGTGGAGTGCCATCTCCG
>ERZ887849.2805-NODE-2805-length-13914-cov-111.157948_pt1 | contig 13914 bp, 14 predicted proteins | sample MGYA00521267_ERZ887849 | MGnify/ENA primary metagenome ERZ887849 (study PRJEB32303, sample SAMEA104408601) | aquatic metagenome | biome: Brackish water; feature: Pelagic; material: water | place: Baltic Sea | collected 2014-06-06T16:11:00 | depth 2,863 m ... | reverse complement strand
AGATCGGCGGTGCCCAGCGCATCGATGTGCTCGCCACCACCGGCTCTGGTCGGGTACGCCAGGCGCGGGTAACTGGCCCTGCCGGCACCCTGGTGCTCACCGGCGCCCAACTGCGCAGCCGCCTGGGGCTCAAGAGCACCCTGGTGCGCTTTGAGGTGCTGGCCCCAGAGCTGGCGGCCCTGCCATTCTCCCTGCCGGCCCTGCCGCCGCTGATGCCGCTGGCTGCCGAGCCTGCCTTCAGCCCGGATCAGGTGCCCGTACAACTACTGCCGCCGCCTGCGCTGCTGGCGATCGGCCGGGGCTTCGGCCATGGTGTGGGTATGAGCCAGTGGGGCGCCCACGGCCTGGCCAACCTGGGCCAGAGCTATGAGCAGATCCTGCACCACTACTACCGCGGAGCGAAGTTGCGCCCCTACGTCAGTCCCTGAAGTTGGAGTTGCATTGCTTCGCTGATGGGCCGGCCGTGGCGGCGGCGGTGGCGGCACGCCTGCTGGAAGAGCGCCTGCAGCGGCCCCGGCTTCCCCTGGGACTGGCCACGGGCCGCACCATGGAGCCTGTCTACGCGGCCTTAGTTCAGCAGCTTGAGCAGCTCAGTGGGGCCCAACAGCAGGCGATCCGCCAGGGCTGGCTGAGCTTCAACCTGGATGAATATGTGGGCCTGGCGCTTCACGATCCGCGCTCCTTTGCGGCCTTCATGGCGGCTCGGTTGCAGCGCCCCCTGGGCTTGCAGCCTGAGCAAGTGCTGCTGCCCGATGGCCTGGCAAGCGATCCCCAGGCTGAGGCCAGGCGCTACGGGTCCTCCCTCGCGGTTGCCGGTGGCGTGGGGCTACAGCTGCTCGGTCTGGGGTTAAACGGCCATGTGGGCTTCAACGAGCCCCCCTGCGGGGCTAAGGCCCACTGCCGCTGCCTGACCCTCAGCGCCGCTACCCGGACCCAGAACGCTGGCGCCTTTGGCGGCGATCCCGAGGCGGTGCCGGCCCAGGCGATCACGCTTGGATTGGCGGAGATCCTGGCTGCCGAGCGGATCCTGCTGGTGGTCACAGGCGCCAGTAAGGCCGCCATCTTGAAACGGGCGTTGCAGGAGCCCCCCTGCCCTGAGGTGCCAGCCAGCTGGCTGCAGCACCACCCCCGGCTGGAGGTGCTGGCGGATCGGGCTGCATTTAGAATCATTTAGCCCGATAGGGCCTCGAGCAGCCCCTCGTCGGCCTCAAGGTTGCTGGTGACGCTGCGCCCATCTTCCAGGTCCTCGAGGGCATCAAGCATGCGCAGGCAGGCGCGCAGAGTTTCGGCGTCGCTCAGGGGGCAGGCGGTTTGGGGAATCCAGCGGTGTTCCCAGCCCACCACTACCCAGCCCTGGCGGCGCAGGCCGTCCTGCAGGGCCTCTAGGTCGGCGAAGGTGCCGAACACCTCCAGCTCCCCTCGCTCGAGGGGGGTGTAGCCGAGGGCGGCGGGGCCGCCCTGCTCCTCCAGGGCCAGCAACCCTTCCAGCAGGACTTCTTCATCGATGGCTTGGCCATCCCCGGCAGCGAGCTGCACCACCGAGCGCTGCTCAAACAGGTAGCCCACACAGCCGGTTTCGCCCAGGTTGCCGCCGTGTTTGCCGAAGGCCAGGCGCACCTCGGCGGCAGTGCGGTTGCGGTTGTCGGTGAAGGCCTCCACCAGCACCGCCACGCCGCCGGGGCCGTAGCCCTCGTAGCGCACGGCTTCAAAGGCTTCGCCGGAGCCGCTGCCCTGGCCCGAACCCTTGGCGATGGCCCGCTCGATGTTGGCGTTGGGCATCCCGGCGGCTTTGGCCTTCTCGATGGCGGTGCGCAGCTGGAAGTTGCCGGCGGGGTCGGCCCCGCTTCGGGCCGCCACCATGATCTCCCTGCCAAGCCGGGTGAACACGGCGCCGCGTTTGGAATCCACCACGGCCTTGGTGCGTTTGATCTGGGCCCACTTGCTGTGGCCGGCCATCGGGGTGCGGGGGGAGAGGGGCGAGGGGCTAGCCGGTTGCGTTGAACACCAGCTTGGGCTGCAAGAGGCCGCCTTCACTGGTGCGAGCCATGCCGGCCAGGTTGCCATCCGGCCCCAGCACCGCCACCGGCTCTCCGGCTTCCAGCGACAGCCCATGGTCAAGGGCGCGGCCGCAGCGCCAGCCTTCAAGTTCTGCGTCGAGCAGCTGCCGTTGGGGTAGGTGCCCCAGGGCTGCCAGCGGATTCAGCAGAGGGGGCAAGGGCGCCTGATCGAGGGCCTCCAATGGCACGGCCTGCTCGAGACCAAAGCCCAGGGCCTCGCTGCGGCGCAGCTGGGCCAGGGCGCCACCGCAGCCCAGCGCCTCGCCTAGGTCGCGGGCTAGGGAGCGGATGTAGGTGCCGGCCGAGCAGCGCACCAGCAGCTCGAGCCTTGCTGTGGCGCCATCCCAGCCGAGCAGCTCCAGTCGCTGGATTGTGACCGCTCGGGGCGCCAGCTCGAGCTGCTCGCCCTGGCGCACTAGGGCATAGGCCCGTTGCCCCTTCACGTGCACCGCCGACACCTGGGGCGGCACCTGCTGGATGGGGCCGCGAAAGCTCGCCAGGGCTGCCTCCAGATCAGCTGCCTCTAAAGCGGGCACGGCAAAGCTGGCCAGCACCTCACCCTCTAGATCGTCGCTGACGGTGCGCAGCCCCAGTTGCACCACGCCCCGATAGGTCTTGTCGCCCTCCAGGTAGGGCAGTAGCCGGGTGGCGGGGCCCAGGGCGATTGGCAGCACCCCGGTGACGGCTGGATCCAGGGTGCCGCCATGGCCCACGCGCTTGAGCTTGTAGGCGCGCCGCACCCGGGCGACACAGGCGTGGGAGGTGAGCCCCGCCGCCTTGTCGAGCACCAGAAAGCCGCAGGGCTGGTCAGCCATGGATCGGAGCGTCACCCTTGCAGCGTCCCATGTTCAGCTCCAATGAACCTGCAGCAGCGCCGCGACCTGGTGTTCCTGGTGCTGGCTGGGATCTTCCTGGGCACCATGGGCATGCTCAACATCCTTGGCCTCACTCGCTTTCTGCAGTTGGGCACGATTGGCTCCTGGCCGATCGTGGTGGCGGTGGGGGCCCTGCCCTATCCGATCACCTTTCTCTGCACCGACCTGATCAGTGAGCTTTGGGGCGAGCAGAAGGCCTCCCAGCTGGTGTGGGTGGGACTGTTGCTCAACGGTTGGATTGTGCTGATCCTTTGGCTTGGCGGCATCCTGCCGGGGCTGGCAGGCGCGCCCGATGCCACCTTCTTTGAGGTGCGCCGGCTCGCCTTCGGCGCGGTTGGCGCCTCGATGGTGGCTTACCTGGCGGCCCAGTTCACCGACGTGCGCCTATTCCATTTCTGGAAGCGCTTCAGTGGGGGCAAGGCCCTATGGCTGCGCAACAACGGCTCCACCCTGGTGAGCCAGCTGGTGGACACCAGCGCTGTGGTGCTGATTAGTCACTACGCCAGCCATGTGCTGCCGCTGCGCCCCGGCGAGCCGGTGGGGCCCCAGCTGGCCTCCTTCATCGCCAGTGGCTACCTGTTCAAACTTGTGGCAGCCCTGGCTGACACCCTGCCCTTCTATGGCCTGGTGGCCTGGCTGCGGCGCTGGTTAGAGGTGCCGGGAGAAGGGGCTGAACTAGGGGAAGAGGCCCGTATCGGGGCTAGCTCCTAGGTTGACGCCCATCTAAAGGGCATGGCAAGGCATGGGCGCGGCAGGGCAGCTGGAGTTGGGGGTGGAGCGGTTCTTGGCTGATGGCTTCGCCCTGCGCTCCCAGTTGGCCAGCTTCCTCGAGATTTCCCCCGAGGAGCTGGAGTGCCGCCTGCCCAGCAGCACCGACGACCTGGCCGCCCTGCACCCCGGTGCCTTTGATCCAGGCCAGGCGGGTCGCTTTTATGAAGACACTGTTGGCACCGGCCATCTGCTGGAGTTGGCGGCCTGGCACCTAGGCAGCGCCGACTACATCGCCGACACCCTGCGGCTGCAGCAGCGCTTTGCCCGCGGCCAGGTGCTCGACTTCGGCGGCGGCATTGGCAGCCATGCCCTGGCCGCGGCGGCTCTCCCCGAGGTGGAGCGGGTGTGGTTCGTGGATCTCAACCCCCACAACCGCGCCTTTGTGCAGGCACGCGCTGCCGAGCTCGGCCTGGGCGCCAAGTTGAGCTGCTATCGGGATATGGCTGATCCGGCCCTGCCCGGGCGCTTCGACACGATCGTTTGCCTGGATGTGCTGGAGCATCTGAGCGATCCTGCCGCCCAGCTGGCCCTGTTTGCAGAGCGCCTCTCCCCAGCCGGCATCGCCCTACTCAACTGGTATTTCTTCAAGGGATTTCAGGGCGAGTACCCCTTTCACTTCGATGCCCCAGAGCTGGTGGAGGCCTTTTTCCGCACCCTGCAGAGCCGCTTTCTCGAGGTGTTTCACCCCTACCTGATCACCACCCGGGCCTATCGGTTGGCTTGAAAGGGGCCGTAACGCTGGGCATTAAAAAGCCGGTGGAGGTCCGCCGGCTTTAAGGAATCGCTTTAAGGGCCTGGGGCTGATTCAGCCGATGGCAACGTTGATGCGCTTGCGGTTGCGCAGGCCGCGCTTGATGCTTTCGAAGTTGACTACGCCATCCACCAGGGCGAACAGGGTGTCGTCGGAGCCGCGTCCCACATTGACCCCGGGCAGCACCGAGGTGCCGCGCTGGCGAATCAGGATGGAGCCGGCACTCACGGTTTCACCGCCGTAGCGCTTGACGCCGAGGCGCTTGGAGTTGGAATCGCGGCCGTTGCGGGTTGAGCCTGTGCCTTTCTTGTGGGCCATGGATCGGGGGTATCAGGGAGTGGGTATGGAAATTGAAAAGGGAGCGGTAAATAGCTCAAGCCAGAGCTTTGCCACCTAGGGAAATCGATTCGACCATCACCCGGGTCAACTCCTGACGGTGACCGTTCTTGCGCCTGGTCTTTTTCTTAGGGCGCATCTTGTAAATGATGATCTTGGGACCGCGGCGATGGGCCATCACCTTGAGCTCAACGCTGGCTCCTTTGACGTACGGCTGGCCCAGGGTCGTGGTTTTGCCGTCGTTGATCAACAACACGTTGTCGATGGTCAAGGTGCCGTCGACATCGATGCCAAGGCGGTCGAGGTCGTAGTAGCGGTTTGGCTGCAGCCAGAACTGCTGGCCTGACGCCTCAACAATGGCGTAGGCGCCACTGGTGGCTGCGGATTCGGTGGTAGGGCTCATGGCGGCAAGAGCGTGGCCAGGCTGACGGAGCACCCTCTAAGCCAAGGGTTTCAGCAAACCCAGAGCTTGAAAAGTGACTCGGCGTCATTCGGCCTGGCGCACAATCGAAAAACAAACAATAATCTTCCCGTCTGGCCCTTCCTTTCGTCAACATTCAGGGGCCTTTCCCGCGGGGGTTGCCCCGCTGCCAAAGCGGTCCATGCCCGAACCGGCCCTCACCATCGCCTCTCTGATCAGAGATCCCCGCTTGCAGCAAGCGTGCTCCCACTGGCTGGTCGGGGGTCGTTGCCGCATGGTCTGGGTGGATCCCACCAGCAACCCCCTGGTGGAGCTTGAGCAGCGCCGGGAGGAATTTGACGCCGTGCTGCTGGAGCAGGGGGCCCTCAGCCCTGAGGACTGCCGCGCCTTTGGGGATCTGGGACTGCTGCTGCCGGCGGTGGTGATCGGTGGCGTGGGAGGCCAGATCGAACTCCATCAAGCGGAGGTGCACCTGCCCCCCGATCAGCTTGAGCAGCTCAGCTACAGCCTGGATGCGGCTGTCTCCCGTTACTTGCGCGAAGGCCTAGCCGGCTCCGAGAGCTCCCCTGCTGGCCAGAGCCCCGAAACCCCCGATCGCTGGAAGCTGGCCAACCGGCTGAAGGGCCGCGTCGGCTTTGTTGGGGTTTTCTACAAGCGTGATCCAGCCCGCTTTCTACGTAACCTGAGCGAGCAGGAGCGCGAAGAGCTGATCCATTCTTTGGAGCGCACCTATCGAGACCTGCTGCTCAGTTATTTCAGGGATCCGGCGGCGGCAAACCAGGCCCTGGAAAGTTTCGTCAATACGGCTTTTTTCAGTGATTTACCCATTACTAAAACTGTTGAGATTCACATGAATCTCATTGATGGCTTCTCCAAGCAGCTCAAGCTGGAAGGGCACAAGAACGATTTCCTCCAGGATTATCGGCTGGCCCTGCTCGATGTGATGGCCCATCTCTGCGAGATGTACCGCCGCTCAATTCCAGCCGATGCGCCTTTGACTGGTTTGCCGGTCCAGGCGTCCGGCCAGCCCACGATGGCTTGAACCAGGAGGTTTCTTAACCATGACTCCACGCAAGACCTACATCCTCAAGCTCTACGTGGCGGGCAATACGCCCAACTCGATGCGTGCCTTGAAAACACTGCGGAATATCCTGGAAACGGAATTCCGGGGCGTATATGCCCTCAAGGTGATTGATGTGTTGAAAAATCCTCAGCTAGCTGAGGAGGACAAGATTCTCGCCACTCCCACCTTGGCCAAGATCCTGCCGCCACCTGTGCGCCGCATCATCGGCGATCTCTCCGATCGGGAGCGGGTGCTGATCGGGCTTGATTTGCTCTACGAAGAGCTCAGTGAGGAGGTTTTGGAAGATGAATTATGCGACGAAGACGGCATGGCAAATCCGTCGGTTTCGTTTCCTACAGATCCTCTCCCTTCTCTTGAGCCGCTGCCCTGAGTAGTTTTTCTTCAGATCTCTTCCCTCGATGCAGGAACCAAGCCCCACCAGCAACCCCTTGATGCAGGTTCAGAAGCTCCCGACTGGGATCGAAGGCTTCGACGACGTGTGCCATGGCGGCTTGCCCATCGGCCGCTCCACCCTGATCAGTGGTACCTCAGGCACCGGTAAGACGGTATTTTCTCTTAACTTCCTATACAACGGCATTCGTCAGTATAACGAACCTGGTATCTTCGTAACCTTTGAAGAGTCGCCCCTAGATATTCTGCGTAATGCGGCCAGCTTTGGCTGGGATCTGCAAGAGATGGTGGAGCAAGACAAGCTCTTTATTCTTGACGCCTCGCCAGATCCGGAAGGCCAAGATGTGGCGGGAAGTTTTGATCTGTCCGGCTTGATTGAGCGGATTAATTATGCAATACGCAAATACAAAGCTCGTCGGGTAGCGATTGATTCGATCACGGCTGTATTTCAGCAATACGACGCGGTTTCCGTGGTACGCCGCGAGATTTTCCGCCTTATTGCCAGGTTGAAGGAAATTGGTGTCACCACGGTGATGACCACCGAGAGGATCGATGAATACGGTCCGATTGCTCGCTACGGGGTTGAAGAATTTGTTTCCGACAACGTGGTGATCCTCCGCAACGTGCTGGAGGGGGAGCGGCGGCGCCGCACCGCGGAGATTCTCAAGCTGCGCGGCACCACCCACATGAAGGGCGAGTTTCCTTTCACGATGGGTAGCCACGGCATCAGTGTTTTCCCGCTGGGAGCCATGCGCCTCACCCAACGCTCCTCAAATGTGCGGCTCAGCTCCGGCGTGCCCAGGCTTGACGAGATGTGCGGCGGAGGCTTCTTCAAGGATTCGATCATCCTGGCCACCGGTGCCACGGGTACGGGTAAAACCCTGCTTGTATCCAAATTTGTTGAGGATGCTTGCCGCTCCAAGGAGAGAGCAATCCTGTTCGCCTACGAGGAGTCCCGCGCCCAGCTGCTACGCAATGCCACCAGTTGGGGTATTGATTTTGAGCAGATGGAGCAGGACGGCCTGCTCAAGATCATTTGCGCCTATCCCGAGTCCACGGGTTTGGAAGATCATCTCCAAATCATCAAAACTGAGATAGGTCAGTTCAAGCCATCGCGGATGGCGATCGACTCCTTAAGTGCCCTAGCCCGGGGCGTGAGTCACAACGCCTTTAGGCAGTTTGTTATTGGCGTTACTGGTTATGCCAAGCAGGAGGAGATTGCCGGTTTCTTTACGAACACCTCCGAGGAGTTCATGGGCAGCCATTCGATCACCGACTCCCATATCTCCACAATCACCGACACGATCCTGCTGCTCCAATACGTGGAGATCCGCGGTGAGATGGCCCGTGCCTTGAACGTGTTCAAAATGCGTGGCTCCTGGCACGACAAGGGCATCCGTGAATTCGTGATCACTAGCAACGGCCCTGAGATCAAGGATTCCTTTTCCAACTTCGAGCGCATCATCTCCGGGGTGCCCCACCGGATCACCACCGACGAACGCAGCGAGCTCTCTCGTATCGCCCGCAGCGTCGCCGACGACGAGATTTAAATCTCGACCTGGTCGTAGCGGCGTCGCTCGGCCAGTAACCGCAGTTCGTCCGTGTCTGAATTTTCTAGAGGTAGGTCAAACCAGAAGGTGCTTCCAACCCCTAGGGCACTGGCCATGCGCACCTGGGTGCCGTGTTTTTCGAGGTTGCCCCGCACAATCGATAGGCCCAAGCCAGTGCCAGCTTCCGTGTGCACTGCATTTTCAACTCGATAGAAGCGATCAAAAATGCACTCCTGATCTGCATCCGAGATGCCGCAGCCGCTGTCGGCGATTTCGATTCGAATCCGGGGTAGGGGCGAGGTGAGATCGCAGCTGGGGCTGTCGCTGCTGGGTTCGTTGCCCGGGGTAAGCACGCAAAGATCGGGCCAGGGGTAGGCCCGCAATTGCAGCCGCCCACCCTTGGGGGTGAACTTGAGGGCATTGCCCACCAGGTTGTCGAAGACTTGCAGCAGCAGGTCCCAATTGCCCAGGATGCGCGGCAGCTGGGGATCGGCTTCAAAGGCCAGGGAGACGCCCTTTTCATCGGCATTGAGGCGGTAGGTGCGCAGGATCTGCTCGATGGCTGGGGCCAGCTCCAGCGGCTCAAGGTTCCACTCCCGCTCCGACTCCAGCCGGGATAGGTCGAGTACGTCGTTGACAAGCCTGGTGAGCCGGTCGGCTTCGGCGTTGGCGATCCCCAGGAATTCGCGCTTTTCCTCTTCGCTGAGCTGGTCGCCTAGGTCGTGGAGGGTTTCCACGTAGCTCTTGATGTTGCACAGCGGCGTGCGCAGCTCGTGGGAGACATTGCTGATGAAGCGGCTTTGGGCGGCATTGAGCTCCACCTCGCGGGTTAGGTCTTGGATGGTCATGGCGATGCCCTTGAGGCTTTCGCCGCTGGCATCACTCACCGACTGCAAAACGATGCGCAGGGTGCGGATCGGTTCGCCAAAACTGCAGCGCACATCGGCGCTGTCTCGGTTGCGGCAGGTCACGCTGTCGAGGGCTGGCTGCACCTCCATCGCCAACCGTTCCGGCAGCTCGGCAATCAGGTCCTTGCCCTCGAGGTTGCGTCCCTCCCAGCGGAACAGGCGACGGGAGGTGGGGTTGGCCAGCACAATTGCGCCCTCGGCATCCAGCAGCACCGCCCCATCGGCCATCTTGGCGATCAGCGACTGCTGCTTCACCTGGGCGGCTGTGAGCTCTTCGATGTTTGATGCTTTGTAGTCCTCCAGCTGGGAGGCCATGGTGTTGAAGCCGTCGAGCAGCTCCCCCAATTCCCCGCCCACCGGCAGGGCCAGCCTGGTTTCGAAGTCGCCGCCAGCGATCGAGCGCACCCCCTGCAGCAGCTCTTTCACGGGGCGCGTGATGGTGAGGGCATTGAAAACCGCCCCCAAAATCACCAGCACCCAGATTGAGATGAACACAGCCACAGTCACCTCTCGGGTGAGAGCGGCACTGGTCAGCAGGGTTTCGTTGGGATTGATGCCCAGGGCCAGCACGCCGAGATAGCGGCCGTCGCTCACCATCGGCACAAACACATCGGTCACCTGGCCGCCTGGGCTGAGGTGCTGGCGGATCAGGGGCGTGTCAGGCCGTTTCTGTAGGTCTGCGGGCAATTCGAGGCGACGGCTGAGCAGCAGCTCGCTGCTGCCTGAGCTGGCACCGATCGGAATGCCTAGGTAGATCACCCCCTCTGGGTCGGCGAAAAAGATGTAGCGAAGACTGCGGCTGGAGCGCCAGAAACGATCTGCTACCGCCGCCAGTTCCCGGTCGTTGCCCTCCGCAACCAGAGGCGTGATGTTGGCTGAGAGCAGCAGCCCCAGGTCTCGGGCGTAGCGGGTGTCGCTCAGCTGGGCATCTCTTTGGATGCCGTTGAGGGCCAAAAAGGTGATGCCCGTCATCAGCAGGCTCACCACCAGGGTGGCCACAGCCAGCAGCTTGGTCTGCAGGCTGAATTCCGCCCACCAGCGGCCCATGGCCTGGCGCCAGCTCATCGGCTGCGCACCTGATGGCCGATGTCGCGGCGGAAGGTCATGCCCTCAAAGTGCACCTGGGCTAGCCCGGCGTAGGCCCGCTCGAAGGCGGTATCGAAGTCGTCTGCCTGGGCCACCATCGCCAGCACCCGGCCGCCGCTGGTTAGGCAGCGTCCGTGGTCATCTCGGCGGGTGCCGGCATGGAACAGCTGCAACTGGTCGGTGGGCTGCAGGGTGCTTTCGATGGGGTCGCCGCGGCGCAGCTCACCCGGGTAGCCCTCCGCAGCGGCGATAACGCAGGCACTGCAGCCTGGATGGATGGTGAGGGCTGGTGCTTGGTCGAGGCTGCCGTTGGCGCAGGCCAACAGAATTTGGGCTAGCTCCGGCCCCAGCAATGGCATCAGGGTTTCGCACTCCGGATCGCCGAAGCGGCAATTGAATTCGATCACGCTTGGTCCGGCTGCGGTGAGCATCAAGCCGGCGTAGATCACGCCTCGGTAGTCGATGCCTCGAGCCCGCAGGGCGGCCACGGTGGGCTCAAGCACCAGCTGACGCACCTCTTCTAGGCCGGCTGCATCCAATAGGGGAGCTGGGGCGTAGGCGCCCATGCCGCCGGTGTTGGCGCCGGTGTCGCCCTCGCCGATGCGCTTGTGATCCTGGGCAGTGGGCAGCAGCACCATGCGCTGGCCATCGCAGAGGGCGAATACGGACACTTCGGGGCCAACGGTGCGCTCCTCCAAGACCAAAAAGGCGCTTGCCAATTCGGCGCCAGCCGCCTTGTGGCCTGCGTCGAAGCGGCCGGCAAAAATCTCCTCGATGGCGGCTCGGGCTTCCTCAACGCTTTCGGCCACCGTGACGCCTTTGCCGGCGGCCAGGCCATCGGCCTTCACCACCAGGGGGCGCCCTTGGCTCGTCAAAATTTCCAGAGCCTGCTCGCGGCTGTTTGCGGCCCAGTAGCCGGCAGTGGGAATGCCGGCCTCCTGCATCAGCGCTTTAGCCCACTGTTTACTTGCCTCCAGTTGCGCCCCATCGGCCCCCGGGCCGAAGCAGGGGAATCCCGCGGCGCGCAAGCTGTCGGCCAGGCCAGCCGCCAGGGGGGCTTCTGGACCCACCACCACCAGTTCAATGGCTAGGTCGCGGCAGGCGGCCTGGAGCCCGTCCTGGTCGGATTCGGCGATGGCCAGTTGCTGGCAGCCCGGTAGGTCGCAGCTGCCCCCGTTGCCAGGGGTAATCCAGACCGCCTCAACCCCTGGCGAGCGGGCCAGGGCCCAGCCCAGCGCGTTCTCGCGGCCACCAGCTCCGATCACCAGGATCCTCGCGGGTGTTGGACAGGAGGCAGGGGGCATGGGCCGGACGGGAGGTGGGATGGGCGCGAAAGCTCTTCTAAGTTGAAACGTGCTGCGGGGGGCCGCCAAGCCCTGTTTCTAGACATGCCGCCAATACCATCGCCATTCTCCCCCCGGGCCCGGCTGTTGCCAATTTTTGGCGCTGCGCTGGCTGGCCTTATCGCCGCCGCCCCTGCCCCAGAAGCGCAAGCCAAAACCAGAGCTGCCAGCGCTGATCCAGCCCTGATTGCCCTGCTGCGCGATGGAGACCTCAATGCCCTCGACGCTGCCTGTGTTAGTGCCGTGCGGCGGGGAGATGGGCCGCTGTTGCGCCAGCTGCAACAGCGGCTGCTCACAATCCACCCAGCCCCCCAGCCTCTTGCGGTGGTGCTGGCTAATGCCCACAGCTTGTTGAGCTGCCAGGCTCCTGACGGGGCCCTGCAGGTGCTGGCGCGGGTGGGGCCGGCACCGGGCGCTGAGCGGACCCAGTGGCTGGTTTTGCAGTGGCGTGCTGCCCAGGCGGGCTTGCACCACCAGCTGGCGGTCGATGCCCTCGAGCGGCTCGCGGCTGGAAACCTTGGGCAGCTGGCCTTGCTGGAGTTGCCGGTGGGCCAGCGTCAGGACGGCACCCCGATAAATCGCCCAGCCCTGGATCTGTTGGCGGGTCATCTTGAAAGCCTGGGTCAACGGCAACGGGCTGCTGAGGTGTTGGTCAGCAGCGCCCAGCCCGGTGCGGCGACTGCGGCCCGGCTGGCTCAGGCGGTGGCGCTTTTTGGAGACTTACCAGCGCTTGAGCAGGACCGGCTGCTGGAGCTGGCCCTCGAGCAGGCGGCATCCTCAGGCAGCTGGGGGCTGGTAGCTGAGATCCTCGACCAGCAGCTGGCCCTGGCGGGCAGAACGCCGGAGCAGCTCGCCCGGGCAACGCAGCGACGCTTGCGTCTCAGCGCCCGTATCGATGATGCCTACGGTGAGTGGCTGTTGCAGCGGCGGGATCCAGCTGCCCTGTCCCGGCAGGGTGATCTAGAGCGTCAACTTCGCACCCCCCGAGCCCCTGGTGGCCACAGCACCGCACCGCAGTCCCCCGCTCCCCAGCCATGACGGCCTACACACTTGGTTCCCTGCTTTACGAAGGCAAGGCCAAACGGGTATTCGCCACAGATCAGCCCGACTTGGTAGCGGTCGAATACAAAGACGATGCCACGGCGTTCAATGCCCTCAAAAAGGCCCAATTGGCGGGGAAGGGAGAGTTGAACTGCCGCATTTCGGCTTTGCTTTTTGAGCATCTCGCCGCACGGGGCATCCCCACCCACTACCTCGGGGTGGAAGGCAGCCGCTGGATGCTGGCCCGTCCAGTGCGGGTGATCCCGATTGAAGTGGTGATCCGCAACGTGGCTGCGGGCTCGCTTTGCAAGCAGATGCCCATCGCGCCAGGCACGCCCCTGGAGCCACCCTTGCTTGATCTCTATTACAAGGACGATGGCTTTGGAGATCCCTTGCTCACCGAAGCCCGGCTTGAGCATTTGGGCCTGGTTACCCCCGAGCAGCGCCGCCAGTTGGAAGAGCTGGCCCGTCAGGTGAACCGGGAATTGCTGGCCCTGTTTGATTCAATCGGCTTGCAGCTGGTGGATTTCAAGATCGAATTGGGGCATACCGCCAGTGGTGAATTGGTGGTTGCTGACGAGATCAGCCCTGATACCTGCCGTCTTTGGGATCGGGCGGTGCTGGATTCTCAGGACCGGATTTTGGACAAGGATCGATTCCGACAGGATTTAGGCGGCGTTGTCGAGGCCTACGGGGAGGTCCTCAAACGGGTCCAAGGGGCCTGTCCTCCACCCAGGGTCTACCGGTAAGGTCAGCGCAATTTGCGGCCTGTCCGCTCCGCTACCCCTTCCCCATGGCTGGTTTGCTGAGTTTGAAGGCTGTTTGGCCCCTGATGGGCGCCGCCCTCCTCTCGGCGAGCCCTGCCCTTGCCCAGCCTGCATCGCAGCAGGTGGACAAACCTTCGGCGGATCCGGCCAGCCAGGCGCCGGTGCAGGGAGCCGAGCCTGCTGCCAAAGCTGAACCCAAGGTTTTGATCGCCGAGGTGGCGATCGAAGGCCTTCAAGACCACCCTGAACGGGAACGGCTTGAGCTGGCTGCTTACGCCGCGATGGCTGCCACCCCAGGTTCGCGTGTCACCCGCAACGAGCTGCAGACCGACCTTTCAGCGATCTACGCCAGCGGCTGGTTCTCCGATGTGCGGATCCAGCCCGTAGACAGTCCGCTGGGCGTGCGGCTGTTGGTGGTGGTGGTGGCCAACCCGGTGTTGCAGCAGGTCAAGCTCGATCCAGCCGATCTGAAGTTGCCAGAGCAGGTGGTTAAGGACACCTTCGCCGCTGACTACGGCAAAACTCTCAACCTCA
>ERZ887849.2803-NODE-2803-length-13920-cov-9.785864_pt1 | contig 13920 bp, 21 predicted proteins | sample MGYA00521267_ERZ887849 | MGnify/ENA primary metagenome ERZ887849 (study PRJEB32303, sample SAMEA104408601) | aquatic metagenome | biome: Brackish water; feature: Pelagic; material: water | place: Baltic Sea | collected 2014-06-06T16:11:00 | depth 2,863 m ... | reverse complement strand
CTAAGAACTGCAAAAAGACACGACAGGTTAGTGTCGCGCCTTTGTTTGGTGAAGCAATTCGTCGTGTAACCAACGAAGAGAGTGTTAGCAGTTTATTCTATTAGTCTTGATCGGCTTCGATATGTTTGATGTATTCAACCATTGAGTGATCACCAAAGTTATCTATCTTGCCTTGCTTGATGCCCATCCACATGCCGCGCCACTTGTCTTTAAACAATTGCCAGCCAGTTGGATTACGAACATTGCCATATGCATTAATGTAATGCTGAGTGCCGTGATGTTTGAATCCCATAATAGCAAGAGGAACAGTAGTGACGATGTCATTATTGTTCTTCCATCTGTGATGCACAACATTTAAACTATTACAGTATTTCTTCCAACCTACTCGTGGTGATCCGTATGTGAATAGTTCAACTGGATCGTTTAGTTCTATATTGTGTTTTGCTCTGCTTGCCATAATAGTTGCCATTGCAGCACCTAGGCTGTGTCCACAGAACCAAAGTGTTTTAGTTACATTTGTTTTACGATTGATGTCTTGTTCTATCATAGGCCAGATGTCATCTACTTCTGTTTTAAATCCAATGTGTACTCGTCCAACTGTTTCTGCCATTACCGGTAACGCTTTTAGATCTGCCTTTAGGTCATTGAACTCAGTTGGTTGTGTTCCGCGACATGCTATAACCAAATCTGTCTTATTCATAAAACGATATGCTTGGGCACCGTCTTTTTCATAAAACTCAGTAATTGTAAAGCCTAATTTTTTTGCTTGACTCTTTGCTTCTTTAATGTTATTATATGCTATACTTGATAACTTAGCAAATAATAAGGATTTTTGTTTGAAATTCATCTCTGATATTGACATTATGCCCTCCTTCATCTATTACAAACTTATTTATACTAACGCTAAATACATTATCGGAGCAAAGTAATGAAAAAACGCACACGCAGTATTTTAGAAGAGCTTAATAATTTTGGAGCAACCTATAGTAGCGACAAACAAATTGAAACCTCTGCTAATAATATTATTGAAAGTAGTATAAACTTGTTAAATAGAATAGCAAATTCTTATGATGATGTAACGGCAGGCGAGCTCGAACGAAGATTTATTAACAGTATACGATCAGGAGACCCTAAAAAGTTTAAGCGTGGTATACAAAAAATAATAGAGAGTAAGAACAATGATTCTAAGTGAAGGCGGAAACGTATTTAAAAAAGTCGAAGATGGTGAAGTTACACCGCTAACCCAGCGTATTGCCACAGTTGATGTACAGCCAACAATAGATTGGATTAATTCTACATTTGGTTTTAAGTTTGTTGATGAAGACATGCTCGGCACAACAGGCAAGAAGACAAAAGAAGATGGTACATTTGAAGAAAACTCGTCGGGTGATCTAGATCTTAATGTCGATGTAAGAGAATTACCTAAAGAAGAAATAATTGCAAAACTTACTGCCTGGTGTCAAAAGCAAGGCATACCTGATTTGGAAATTATGAACAAAGGTAGGACTTTTACACAAGGATGGGTTGCTAACGCAGGACTTCAAGTACATTTTAAAACTCCAATCAGAGGCGATGTTGCAAACGGCTTTGTTCAAACAGACTTTATGCTCACAGATAATCCTAATTTACAACGTGGAGCCAAGCGTGGCGGGACAGAGCATTACACAGGTGCTGACAGAGCAGTGTTACTATCAAGTTTAGCAAGAGGGCGCGGATATAAGTTTAGTCCTACAAAAGGTGTTGTTGATCCTAATAACGGAGATACTGTTGTTGCAGACGATTGGGATGAAATTGCAAAAATACTATTAGGACCAAACGCAAGAGAAGCTGATACACATACGGTTGAAAGTATGTTTGCAGTACTCAAACGCGATCCAAACTACGAAGAGCTAATTGCTCCGTGGAAAGAAACAATGGCCAAGGCAGGTAAAAGCATACCCGAAGCAGTTCAAACAGGATACACTACCTTAGCAGATAAACAACTTGCCCGTATTAAAGAATTAAGTGGTAACATGGGCAGTGTCGTTATGTCATCAGGGGCTTTTAATAGATGAGATACAGCGATATTAAATTAGTTGAAAGCAAGGTGTTCCTTAAAGAAGGCGCTCGAATTGATCACGCAGAAGACATTGTGTTCTGGGAAGGCAGTCGAGGAGCAATCCGTGCATTAGAAAGCCTAAAAAGTTTAGAGCAAGGTAAGCATACTGACGTTACATTAAAGTGGGACGGTTCACCTGCTATCATGTTTGGCCGTGACGAAAACGGCGAGTTTGTATTAACAGACAAAAGCGGTTTCGGCGCAAAAGGTTATGATGGTAAGAGTAAAAGCGGCGATGACCTAGAACAGATGTTCTTAAACCGTAGTGGTGGTAAGAACAGAGAGAACCCAGGGTATGTTGAGTTCGCTGGAAATATGAAAAGTATTTTTGACTTGTACGAACGTGCAACACCAAAAGACTTTCGTGGGTATTTAAAAGGTGACTTGTTATATTATAACACTCCTCAAGTACAGAATAAAAATTATGTGTTTAAGCCAAACATTGTAGAGTATGCTGTTGATGTAGATAGCGACTTAGGCAAGCGCATCGGGCAAAGTAAGACAGCAGTTGTTGTACATAGATTAGTTGACGAAGCAGGTGTAGAAACAGCAGTACCACAAGGCATTGACTTCCAAGGCACTGATGTATTAATAGTGCCGTCAGTAACAGTACAAAAAGCAGCAGCGATTGAAGATGAAGACATTAATCAACTGAAAGCAACTGTGGCAAAGAATGCAGCTAGCATTGATCAATTATTAGATAACGCATCCCTTGTAGCATTAAAGATATCAGACTTTGCAAAAGTATTATATGCATATACTAACAGTAAAGTAGACACAGGCTTAGACAACTTGGGAGCAGACTTCTTTGATTGGATGGCAGGTTCTAAATTATCAGCAAACAAACAAAAGAATATCTCAACACATATACAAAACAACCAAGCAGGATTTGATGCAGTTTGGCAAGTAGTGTCGGGTATCATGCAAATTAAAGACAAGATAATTGATCAGTTCGACGCACATGATGCACCTGTAAAGTCAAACATTCCAGGACATTCAGAAACAGGTGGTGAAGGTTATGTATTAGCACACCCAGGTGGTGATGTTAAACTTGTACCACGACAAACATTTACTAGAGCTAACAGAGCTGTACAAAGATAAGGAATTATAATTATGAAAATGAATGATATACTAAATGAAGTAGCAGACAACTTTGGCATTAGTCCAGAGCAGCGTAAGTTAGCAAACTTAGGTAGAGTGTTAATGGATGCAGCAACAACAACCAAAGATGATGCACTATCAAACACAATGGCCAAGGTTGGTAACGAACTAACAAACTATGGCGCACTATTTGGACCTAAGAATCCAAAGGAACTTATTGCAAAAACAGGTGTTAGCATGGAAGTTATCAAGAAGCTATTAGCATATGCTGATAAAATTGAGAAGTCACATTCTGCACTTAAAACTGATCACGATGACAGTGGATTAGATGACACAGACAATGATGATAACGACTTCAATGAACCAAATGATGATGCAGATGCAATGGCTGCAGACCAAGCAGCGAGAGCTAAAAGAGACTAATGAACTTTCTTCAAGCAATTCAAAATGATTCTACTATTATCACTGACGACGAAGTTGATTCGTTTTTAGAAAGTTTAGATATTATAGATGAGCCGAGATACACAGCCCGCGAATGGGCAATGATGGAAGGCGGCCACGACGCATCTGATGTATTAGACACTATATCGATAGATGAAGATGCATTTGACAGGATTGCTAATCGAGTTGACAAAAGAGAAATAATTCATTATAGGCTTATTGTCGGTGGAAACAATCTAATGAGAACTAAATTATTTTTAGAACTTGCGAGAGATGGCAAAGCTATTCCGTCAACATATGTTCAAGCTGCACAGAAAGCAATCGAAATGTTAGATGATATTGTGTCTGCAGGTCCTGGATTTGTGCAAATGTTAAGAGTATTACACAAAAGAGCTCAAAAAAAGCGTTAAGATTTAGTTTTCTGACGCAGATGCTAAATACATGTACAAGAACTTCACAGAGAGTGAAGGGACCATTTAGATCATAGGAGAATATAAAAATGGCAGCAGTAACAAGAGTAAACGGTTTAGGACATGCACACGCAGTTCTTTATTCAACAGCAAACTTAGGTTTCGCAGTTGTAGCATGTGGTGCTTCAGTAGCAGGCAAAGGTGGAATTGGTTCCACTATTGAAGCTATTGCACAGCAACTACAGCCAATTGCAATCAACAGTGAAGGCACAGCTGGTTTGATTAACATCGTATATGATGCTTCACAAACTAACGCAGCTGGTCTACAAGTTGGCTTACGAGCACTAGGTACAGTTGATTCAATCGACTTATCAGCCGCAACAGTAACTGAAGGCGGACAGTTTATCGTAAGTGCATAATTTACGTAACTAAATTCTAACTACCTTAGAATCGTGCTACGGCACACTAAACAGTCACTTTAACGAGTGACTGTTTTTTTATGACTTAAATACAGTATGAGATTTAAATTAACGACAATTATAGATATTACTCAAACATTGGCACGGCGAGGCGACGACAAAAAACTTGTAAATCAACAAGCAAATTATAATACAACGATTCAGACTATAGGACTTAGAGTTAATATTAATCCAGAAACTTGTACATCTAGTTTTGGAGATATAACTAAATTAAAATTTGGTTCAAACTTTAAAGGAAAACATCAGTATTGGGAGTTTACATTTGAAGTTGAAGTAGATGATGCATTAACATATGATATGTTATTATTAGACTTTGATCTTGTTCCTGTTATAACTAGCTTAGACGAAACAGTTAAAGTTTCTAATGATATCTTTAGAACCAAACACCCAAAAGACACTAATATAGTGTTTGAAATTGTTAAAGAATGATAAATACATTGTAGGCAAATAGTCTACCAGGCATCTTAAATCACACAACTAGGCTAACGCAACACTTTACCTAAATGGAGAATAAGATGGCCACCGAGCTAGAAAGAACAAATCTAGAAGCACATGTCGATTTATGTGCAATACGCTATGAAGCGTTAGAAGGTCGTCTAGGCAAAGTCGAAACAAAAATCGAACACATACACACAGATATTATAGAAGGTCAAAAATCAATGACCAAAGTGCTAGTTGGCACAGCAGGCACAGTTGTTGCTAGTTTAGTATCCATAGTTATAGTAATTTTATTACAGTAACCCTTTATTCTCGATAAATAACTATATGTTATTAAGAGAACTCACAGAACCTTTAGAAGAAAAACAAGTATGGGCTCGCAAGGGCAAATCACTTGTGCGCAAGTATAGATGCTCTGGCGGCACTCGACACGGAAGAGTTGTGGCAACACCTACACAATGTTTTGCACCTATTAATATTCAACAACGAGCATTAATGAAACGGACTAGGGCTAGATTGGGCAGGAAGATGGCTCGCAAAGCTAACAAGACTAAACGTACTAATCCAGCAAGCATGCGGTTAGTTAAAGGTAAAATGAATCGATGAGGGCAACTGAGTTTATATTAGAAGCAACTACGAGAGCATATACTAAACACGGAGCTTCCCAAAGCTTAAAGTTTAGATGTTCAAGTGGGCCTCGTAAAGGACAAGTTCGTGCTAGTCCAGCAGCGTGTAATGCTCCAATAAATATAAACAAAAGCAAGACGATGAAACAAACAAAAAATCGCCAAGGCGGCATGATGGCAAGAAAAGCGTCTGTTACTAAAAGTGCAGGAACTAGTGCAAGAAGAACAGCAGCATTAAATAGACCTAAGAGTCGAGGAAGAAAAAAGATATGAAAATATTTGAATTAGATCAACAAATGGCAACTCCTCAAGCAACGGGCACAGTACCAGGAACAACACCGCCAGGTCAAGTGCCAGGAGCAACGCCGGCAACTAGCGCAGCTGGACCAACAGCAGGCGCCGCAACTCCACAAGCAAATCCAGCTGATGCTGCTAAAGCAGAAGCAGACCGTAAGAAACAAGTACAAGTGCAGCGTAAGCAGATACAAGATCAACTAAGAGCACTTGATGTACAAAAAGCGCAACTACAAAAGCAATTACAAACAATAAAATGAAAATAAATGAGCTTTTAACAGATTTTAAAATCTTTATGACTAACGAGGAGAAAGTTGAGTTTGACAATTTATCCGCTCCTACTCCTCTTAGCAGTCTAACTGAAAGACAGCAAGTCATAATGAACAACCTTATAAGAAAAAGTTTGGTAAGTAAAATACAAACAAATAACATTATAATGGTTGCAAAGAATGACACACAAAACTCTAGTTAATGACTTACGAACCTTATTAGAAGATAATCTAGATCCTATTATGTTTCCCTATCAAAAAGGAAACAGTATTCGCATCGGCAAGATTATTGTAAGAAATAGTAAAAAAGGTTTCTTAATATTTGATTGTCAAGAGAACAAACAAATTGCAATTACATTTTGTAAAACAGCAGCACTAGCCTTGGCAAAAAGTGTAGCTAAAGGTACAATGAATATTGATCGAGTAATGCAATTAGATGCTACTATTGAAAAAAACTATAATGATGCTATATTTTTTAGTAATACTCTTAAAAATTCCAAAGACGATATTAAGAAAGATGTTAGTCTAACTAGACTAGAAATTGCAAAGTCTCAGACAGCGCAAGCAAAGTCTGCCCTTGATTTAATTATATTCAGATAAAATGCATAAATAACTATAATAAGCTACTTGAGGAAGAGTCAACATGAACATTAGAGAGATGAATAAACCTGTAAATTCAAAAACATTGAATGAAACTATGGCGAAGAAATTCGGGACCAAGGTTAACGTAGAATCCTTTACGCTAGAACAGTTACAGGATGCTAGAAACAAAATGCGCACTAAGCAGTTTGATATTGAAACAAACGAAAGTTTTAGTGGGCTATCACAAAACAGAACTTACAGTAAGAATAAACTTTTTCTTGATGTATTAAATGCAGCTATCAGTGAGCGCAGTGATATTGCTGAAGCACAAACAGCAGCACAAAAAGCAGCGTTCCAAAAAATGCTAGACAAGAAAAAAGGTGCAAAGCCAGCAGACACAGACGATGCTGACAAGAAGCCAGGCGATGATAAAAAAGTTGACGAAGGTAAGCCAGACTTTTTAGACCTAGACAAAGATGGAGATAAAAAAGAGCCAATGAAGAAAGCAGCTAAAGACGCTAAGAAGAAGAAAACTGACGAAGGTAAAGATATTATTAATAATTACTATGCTTCCTTACTAAAAGAAGGTGCAGAAGACCACGCAGAACTAGTAATGGCAGCTAAAGATATGGTTGATCGCTTAACTGGTTGGATGGAAGACACGGCAGAAATGCAAACTGAATCCATGCTAGAACTAGCTGATGCAATCCGTGACGAAATGGGTGCATCACAGTCAGAAGCATTTACTAATCAAGTTAAGCCTGCATTAGAGCAACTTTACGCATCAATGGAATCAACACGCATTGCATTGACAACAGGTGTTGGCATGATAACAGGCGAAGGTGAAGCAGTTGCACCAGATATGGGCGCAGATGCACCTGTTGATGATATGGATATAGATGTAGACCTAGAACCAACTGATGACATGGATGTAGCAGACGATTTTGCAGCAGCATCAGCAGCTACAGGCGGCACAGCAGAAGCAGGCCGTGAAAAGCGTGAGTCAAAGATACATGCTAAAAAGATGATGATTGAAAGAAGTCGTCGTTTAGGTACAATACTAAGCACAGCAACCCATTAAGGATTAGTGTAATGAAAGTATTTGAACTTTATGAAGCAGATGATCCTCAAGCATCTACAAATAAGTTAATGCAAGTACTAAGAACGGTAATCGGTAGTGCTGATCAAAAAAGCACTGCCGTTTTCCTTCACTTCGATACACCAACACCAAATGACATTAGATCTGATGCAAAGAATTTAGATCTTAATAAGCTTATGCAAAATGTAGGTGCTGAATCTTTTGACTACGGAACATTCAAAGCCGCGTATGATACTGATCCAAGAATAAAATCTATGATACAAAATTTTAGTGAAAAAGGTATTGAACCTAAAACTAAACAACAAGCAACAAACACACCGCAAGGTGATACTACTGACAGTAACACAGTTGCTAATATGGCCAAGTCAGCAACTGACGTAGGCGCAAAACTTTAAAAATAACTTGACACTGAAGTAAACTTATGTTATACTATATGTAACTTATGGAGTATACCTATGACAACACGAACTGATGAAGAAATCATCACACAAATTAAAGAGTTAATTGTAGAACAAGTGCAACCAGCAGTAGCAGGCCACGGCGGAAACATTGAGTTTCTATCTTATACAGATGGTGCCTTGCTATTAGAACTACAAGGTGCATGTTCAGGATGTGCAGGATCAACTGCAACACTAAAATACGGCGTTGAACAAATGGTTAAACATTTTGTACCTGAAGTAACTTCGGTTGAGGCGCAAGACGGATTTAGTGAAGTAGATCCATATTACGACAGCGGCATGTCAGACTGGGATACGATACCTATGCATCAGGATGGTCGTGACTATGAGTAGTTTAATAATCTCTAAGTACGATTACCAGCCTATAAGCAGGAAACAGATTGAAGGGAAGCGTAAGTACATGACACCTGACGGTGGCGCTGTAGCAAGCGTTACTACGATCTTAGACGCCACTAGTGACAAGACTGGTCTTATGCAATGGCGCAAGCGTGTAGGCGAAAAGAAAGCACAAGAAGTTGTTACCGAAGCAGCTGGTGTAGGAACAAGGATGCACAAGTATCTTGAAGACTATGTTGACTTTGGCGAATTACCTCAACCAGGAAGCAATCCATTTGCTAAGAAAGCACACGCAATGGCCCAGCAAGTAGTCGAACATGCTATGGGCGATGTTGATGAGATTTGGGGTAGCGAAGTTGCTCTTTATGTTCCGCAAATGTATGCAGGTACAACTGACCTAGTAGGACAGTACAAAGGCCAACCTTGTATAATGGACTTTAAACAGACGAACAAGCCTAAGAAGCTAGAATATGTACAGAACTACTTCTTACAGCTAGTAGCCTATGCAGAAGCACACAACGAAATCTATGGCACTAACATTCGTGAAGGACATATCTTTATGTGCAGTCGCGGAGATGACGGGATGATACTAGGCGGCGAAACATATCAGCAGTTTGATGTATGGCCACACGAGTATGACGAATGGCGTAACGAATGGTACAACAGAGTTTATACATATTACGAGAAGTTCGCATAAATATGTGTAATAGGAGAATGTAAATGGCTGTAGTACAAATATCACGCATACAAATTCGTAGAGGACAAAAGAACGCAGGAAGCGGATTACCGCAATTAGCGTCAGGCGAACTTGGTTGGGCAGTAGATACCCAAGAATTATTTATAGGTAACGGAAGTGTATCGGAAGGGTCACCGGCAGTAGGAAATACAAAAGTATTAACACAATACGATAATATTTTTACCCTTGCTGATAGTTATACATATAGAGAGCCAGATGCATTCCTACTAACTGGCGGCGATGTTGATAGTCCAGTACGCAGAAGTTTACAAGCAAGACTCGACGATAGAGTAAGTGCTCGTTCTTTTGGGCTAACCGGAAACATTAGTCAAGTTGCTACTACACGATTACAAGCAGCAATTGATCAACTATATTTAAACGATGCGATCAAAGGTAGTGCAGCAAGTAGAGTGATATTACACTTAGAACCTGGTGAATATATCATTGACGGACCTATTTACATTCCACCACATGCATCACTAGTTGGCGCTGGATCAGATAAAACTATTATTAGAACTACAACTTCAATAGCAGCAATGTTTACTACTATTAACAGTGACAGTATAGTCGGAACACCAGCAAGTAACGCCGGCACTACTACAATTACACAGTCAAAGAAAATTAGACTAGAAGGCATTACATTAGAAACTACAGTACCTAATAAAGCATTAGTGCTTAACAACTGTAAGGACAGTGTGTTTAAAGATGTTAAAATCTCAGGACCTTGGACCAGCGGCGACAGCATAGCAATTGCTGACACAGCAGTTGAAATGAATAGTCTAAGTGGCACAGTTGAAACTAAAAATAATGTGTTTGAAAATTGTACAGTAAATGGATATTCATATGCAGTAGTTAGTGACTGGGATATTCATAATAATGTTTGGTCTAACTGTGACTTTTATGATCTTGCATACGGCTTAGCATTTGGTACACAGCTATTAACATTAGACGCCGCCGCAAGTTCTGGTAGACAAACTGGACCTTATAACAACCGTTGGTCTAATTGTAGATTTAATACCATTACAAAAAATGCAGCATATGTAAAATTTGGAAACGGTAATGCTAGTGAAAGTAATTTCTATACAGCAGTAGGTACAGCTGGAAGTGAACAAGACGCAACTGATTCTGTAATTAAATTTAAAACACTGGGCAATACATCTAAAGGTGATTATTTTTCGAGAACTAAAGTATTATCCTACACTCCAGGGTATTGGACAAATAAAGCATATGTTCCAGAAATTGAAGGTGCAGTAAATGCAGAATTTGGAGAAACACATGTATTAAACACTATTACAAGTGGTAGTGCCGAAAAACGCTTTAGACTATCTGCAGAAGCAGATGTTGCTAGCCAATTATATGAAATAGAATACATCTTGTCTAGCAGAAACTATTCAGCAGTGCGGTCCGGCCGACTTACTATAACAGCTAACGGAATAGATGAATCCCTTGCAGTAGCAGACGATTACGATTATGCTGGACTGATTGCACATGAGAACGCAATTACTTTCTCAGTGTTAATACAAGATGCAGATAATGATACAGTTAATGAAACTATCGATGTATTAATAGCAAGTACTATGCCAGGCGACGATTTATCACAGCTAGAATTTAAGATTAAAAATAGAAAGACAATAGTTGACGCCCCTGGTGAATAATGTTTGACAACACATATGAAGACAGATTAAGTTCCTGGGCTGCTTTTCGAGCATCTCTTGAACACTCAAAAGATCCACTCCAAGATGTTATAGATTGTTATAACCAAGCACCGACAGTAAGCATTCATATAGATCCTTGGGATCAAAAAAGTTGGCCAGACCCTTGGCAACTTATATTAGAAAATCAGTATTGTGACTTCGCTCGTGTACTAGGCATGTGCCATTCATTACAATTAACAGACTGTTTTAACCAGTCCTCTTTTGAGATACATATCACTACAGACTATAAAGAATCAGCAAGTTATTACATATTAATAGTTGACAAGAATGTAATTGGATACTATAATAGTACATATACTGCAATTGAAAACCTGCCAGATTCTTTAGTTGCTCAGAAAATTTACAACATGCCGCATAGGCAATAAATACCTAACTAACCAAAGTTAAAGGATAAAAACATGATTCAAGTTACTAAGCGTGACGGCACCAAAGAGCTCCTAGATATTGATAAACTACACAAAGTTGTGTTTTATGCATGTGAAGACATAACAGGAGTTAGCCCTAGCGAGGTAGAACTTAAAAGTCAAATACAATTTTTTAATGGTGTTACTAGCAAAGAAATACAAGAAACACTTATTAAAGCAGCAGCAGATCTTATTAGTGAAGAGACTCCTAACTATCAATATGTTGGTGGCAGACTCGTTAACTATGCATTACGGAAAGAAGTTTATAATGGGTTTGAACCTTGGCATGTTAAAAAACTTGTAGAGCGAAACACTGACGCGGGGTTTTATGACGCAGAACTTATTACAAAATACTCAGATGACGAGTGGGATAAAATTAATACATTCATCAAGCATGAACGCGACGATGCACTAACCTATGTTGCTATGGAGCAACTACGAGGCAAGTACTTGTGTCAAAATAGAGTAAGTGGCGAGATATTTGAAACTCCGCAGATGTGTTATATTCTTATAGCAGCTAGTCTTTTTCAAGACTATCCAATTAGTTCCCGTTTGCAATGGGTAAAGGAATATTATGACGCTATTAGTTTGCACGACATTAGTTTGCCAACTCCTGTTATGGCAGGTGTTAGAACTCCGCAACGCCAATTTAGTAGTTGTGTACTTATTGAAACTGATGACAGTCTTGACAGCATTAACGCTACTGCTGCTGCTGTTGTTAAGTATGTAAGTCAGAAAGCAGGCATTGGTATTGGTGGAGGAAGTATCCGTGCTATTGGGTCGCCAATCCGTAAAGGCGATGCATATCACACAGGTATCATTCCTTTCTATAAGCATTTCCAATCAGCAGTAAAGTCATGTAGTCAAGGTGGAGTGCGTGGCGGAGCAGCAACTATATACTACCCTATATGGCACCTCGAAGTAGAAGACATGCTAGTTCTAAAGAACAACAAAGGCACCGAAGAGAACCGTGTACGACATATGGACTACGGTGTACAGTTTAACAAGTTGATGTATGAAAGACTAGTAACTGGCGGCGATATAACTTTGTTCTCGCCTGCAGATGTGCCGGGTCTATATGATGCTTTCTTTGCAGATCAAGACAAGTTTAAAGAACTATACGAACGTGCAGAGCGGAACACGCGACTGCGCAAGAAGACTTTGCCAGCACGAGAATTGTTCAGTAGCTTTATGGAAGAGCGTAAGAACACAGGTCGTATCTACTTACAGAATGTAGACAATGCTAACGATCACAGCAGCTTCCTTCCTGACGTTGCGCCTATTAAGATGAGCAACTTGTGCGCAGAGATTACATTGCCTACTAAGCCACTTAAAGATTTAAACGATCCAGAAGGTGAGATTAGCCTATGCACACTAAGTGCAATCAATTGGGGCAACATTCGTACACCATCAGACTTTGAGCGTGTGTGCCGTTTGGCAGTGCGTGGACTTGATGCACTACTAAGCTATCAGAACTATCCTATCCTAGCAGCACAGTTATCTACAGAGAAGCGCCGTCCTTTAGGCGTTGGTATTATTAACTTTGCATATTGGTTAGCAAAGCATGACTTGACATATCAACACATTGATGCAGGTGGACTTGCACTCGTAGATGAATGGGCAGAAGCATGGTCGTACTATTTGATCAAAGCAAGTGCTGATATTGCAGTTGAGCAAGGTGCAATTCCAGGCAACATGGAAACAAAGTACGGACACGGTATTACACCTAACCAGACATACAAGAAAGACTTGGATGCATTAGTTCCCCACAAAGAACGCATGGATTGGAAAGGGTTGCGCAAACAGCTAAAAGAAACAGGTATTCGTAACTCAACGCTAATGGCTCTTATGCCAAGTGAAACAAGTGCGCAGATTGCTAATGCTACAAACGGAATTGAGCCTCCACGAAGCTTAATTAGTGTAAAGCAAAGCAAGCACGGAGTACTAAAGCAAGTTGTACCTGAGTTTAAGCGTCTTAAAAACAAGTATGACCTACTATGGGATCAACAGTCTCCAGAAGGTTACTTGAAAATTATGGCCGTACTACAAAAGTACATTGATCAAGGTATTAGTGTTAACACTAGTTATAATCCTGCATACTACGAAGATGAAAAGATTCCAATGAGCACAATGTTGCAACATCTTTTGATGTTCTACAAACTAGGCGGAAAACAGCTTTATTATTTTAATACAAACGATGGTCAAGGCGAAATTGATGTTAGTAAGATGATGGGCGAACTTGAAGTCGTTGAAGTAGACGAAGAAAATTGCGAGAGCTGTCACATTTAACACTTGACATGCCCTGCAGGGCATGTTACAGTAGTACTATACACATACACATAGGGTAAAATATACATGAGCGTTTTTAACACTAAAAATAAAGCAGACCACACTAAAGTATTAGCATTCCTAGATCCAACGGGCGGACCTACGA
>ERZ887849.2796-NODE-2796-length-13937-cov-147.064544_pt1 | contig 13937 bp, 13 predicted proteins | sample MGYA00521267_ERZ887849 | MGnify/ENA primary metagenome ERZ887849 (study PRJEB32303, sample SAMEA104408601) | aquatic metagenome | biome: Brackish water; feature: Pelagic; material: water | place: Baltic Sea | collected 2014-06-06T16:11:00 | depth 2,863 m ... | reverse complement strand
TCCTGAATAACCACTCTCGTTTCTTTTGGGCGTCTGAAGTGGTAGGTTAGCAAGCATCAAATCGAAACGATCGGCAATTTCGTGCCGTTTGGTAACAAAGCGATCAAGACGAGTCATTTGACTCAATCCCAACGCTGACTGAAGCTCAGTCATCCGATAATTAAATCCCAACGCTATCTGCTGGTAATACCATGGGCCATCGGATGGGCCCGTCATCTGCGCCTCATCACGTGTAATGCCATGGCTACGCAAAAATTTAATTTTAAAAATATTTTATTCTTTAAAATCTTTGTAAAGTGTATATTTTGCAGTTAGTTCTTCGCCTGCTTTTATAGTTCTAATAGTTTTTAAATAGCATACAGGAAGTTGATGCCAAAAACCTTTTACATTGACGCAATTTGGATCTTCTGAATGATTATAAAAAGCTCCCAGTGCAGTTCTTATGTAGCCATGTGGAAAATTTTTATTTTGAATATGTACAATACCCAAAACTATATCAGCATCAAAATCTTTAGTTGCAAATAGTCCAAGACCTTGAACATTTGACTCTTTTATTGTTAATCCATCTGGTAGCGGTCTGTACATAATTTGGAAAATATTACTTTCCCACTATCTTCTCATACGTTTTAGAAAGATCAAGAATTAAATCACAAACTTTGTATTTATTTTTAAGTATATTTCCAACAGGTGTAATCTCTGCTGCAGTACCTGTTATGAAACAACCATGAAAATTTTTTAATTCATTGGGGGAAATTTTCCTTTCATGAACTTTGATTTTTTTTGATTTTGCTATTTCTAAAACTGTTTTTCTAGTTATCCCATTTAAAAATGAGTCTGGAATAGGTGTGTGTAATTCATTTTTTTTATCTTTAAAAAATATATTTGCACTTGTTGCCTCAGCAACATTTCCTTGATGATCTAACATTAAAGAGTCCGTATAACCCTCTTTCTCTGCCTGATGTTTGGATAAAGTACAAATCATATAAAGACCTGCTGCTTTACTTTCCCATGGTGCTGAAAATTGAGGTGGTCTTTGCCATTTTGAAATATTAAGTTTTATTCCGTTTCTTTTTAAATCAGGATCAAAGTATGCTGGCCAATCCCAAATAGCTATGGCTACATTAATTTTTGTTTTTTGTGCAGACACTCCCATCATTTCACTACCTCTCCAAACAAAAGGCCTTATGTATCCATTTAGTATTTTTTGTTTTGAGACTAGCTGCTTAGTAGCAGATAAAATCTTATTTTTAGAATAAGGAATTTTCATGTCTAGTATTTCTGCAGATTTGAAAAGTCTTTCAATATGTTCTTCAAGCTTAAAAATTTTTTTATTATAAATTCTTAAACCTTCAAAAACCAAACTAGCATAGTGCATTCCATGACTGATTATATGTACTTTTGCATCTTGCCATTCAACAAGTTGGTTATTGAACCATATTTTGCCAGATCTTTTATCAAAAGGTATTTGTTCCATAAAAATTTATTCTAGTGACTCTAGAATAGTCGCAATACCCATTCCTAGTCCAATACATTGTGTGGCGATTGCAAACTTTTTATTTTCACGTTTTAATAATTGAGCAGCTTTTCCAGTAATTCTTGCACCAGTTGCTCCTAATGGATGGCCTAAAGCTAAAGCTCCGCCATCAATATTAACTTTACTTTGATCAATTCCTAAATCTTTTATACAAGCCAGTGATTGCGAGGAAAATGCCTCATTTATTTCAAATATATCTATATCTTTTATAGACAGGTTTGCTCTTGTTAATGCTTTTTTAGTTGCTCCTATTGGACCTAAGCCCATTAGATCTGCCTCACATCCTTCAACAGCAGTTGTAACTACTCTTGCTAAAATATTTAAATTTTTTTCTTTTGCATATTGCTCTTCACAAATTAATGTGGCTGCAGCACCGTCTGTTAATGGAGACGATGTGGCAGCTGTAACAGTCCCATTAGGATCAAAAGCAAGTTTAAGTCCATCTAAAACTTCATGACTGCTATTTGGTCTTATATTTCCATCCTTGTCACAATTATTTATTTTTACAATTTCCTGATTAAATCTACCTTCGGTTTGAGCATTAAATGCTTTCTTATGACTTGATATTGCAAATTCCTGCTGTTCTTTTCTTGTAATTGAATATTTTTTTGCAACATTTTCTGCAGTTAAACCCATAGAAAAATAGACATTAGGATTTTGTTTATCATTGTAAGGATAAGGAATAGGATCAAATCCAGTTGTAACTCTTGTCATGCTTTCTACACCACCACAAATAAAAACTTTTCCTGAACCCATAGCAATTTTACCTGCTGCAATATGGATAGCTTCCATTGATGAACCACACCATCTATCTACAGTCATGCCTGAAGTTTTAATGTCTAGTCCAGATAAAAAAGTTGATAATTTTCCTATATTGAAACATTGTTCACCAACTTGAAAAGCACATCCAACAATCACATCTTCAATATCTTTGGTTTCAATTTTTGATTTTTTAATTAAATCTTTGATTACTTCAGCTAATAAATTGACAGGTTTAATGTCAATTAATTCGCCTTTTCGAGCCATAGTAAAAGGTGACCTAGAATATTCAGCTATTACAGATTTATACATGATAATTAATTATCATATTCTACATTATTAATTTGAAAAGGGTAAAGCAGAAATAGTTCCATTTCTCATTATGTTATCTGTTGTGAGAACTTTTACCTGTTCACCTATATTCCAGTAATCTTTTAAAATCATAGATAATCCAACATTTTTTTCAAACCTTGGCGAGTAGATTCCAGAAGTGATTTGCCCAATTAGAGTTTTGTTTTTAGAATATATTGGAAAAGGTATTGAGCAAGTAGGACAAGGACCGCCATCAAATAAAATTCCTCTTATTTTTTGTTTCACACCATTAATTCTTATTTGATCTAAAGCTTTTTTTCCAATGTAATCATGAGTATTTTCTATAGAGCAAAAATTATCTAGATTACATTCTAAGGGGTTGTTTTCTCTAGTAAAATCATTTCCGTAAGACATTAACCCACCTTCAATCCTCTCAATTAAATTGGGACATCCTGGGGTAATATTAAATTTTTTTCCAGCTTTCCAAATTGTATCCCATAAATCTCCACCTAGTTCATAACCATTAAAAAAAATCTCAAATCCACCTTGCTTGCTGTATCCAGCTCTAGCAATTAATTGTTTAGTTCCTCTAAATTCAAAAAAATCAAAATTAAAAAATTTAATGTCTCTTATTTTATTACCAAAAACCGAAACCATTAAATCTTCAGCTTTAGGGCCTTGAATAGCTAAAGGGTAAACATTGGGCTCATCGATTTTGACATTTAAATTTAACGCAACAGCCAATGCTTTTGCCCATAGTAAAATATCTGAGTCAGCAATAGATAGCCAAAATTTATTTTCAGTGATTTTTAAAAGTACAGGATCATTTAACATACCTGCATTTTCATCAATGATAGGTACATATAAACATTTTCCTATCTTCATATTCTTTATAAATCTTGGTGTCATTTTTTGCACAAGCATTTCTGCATCAGGACCTTCAATTTGAACTTGTCTTTGGCAAGATACATCCCATATCTGAACATTTGATTTTAAGTGCCAATAATCTTCTTCAACTGTTTTTTGAAATGCTTTTGGTAGAAGCATATGATTAACAACTGTAAAGCCACTGACACCGAACTCTTCTACTTTATTTGTAAATGGCGTTCTTCTTATTCGCCTAGACATATTCAGGCCAGAATTTTTCATATTTCTACTTTGACCACCAGGTTGAATAACCATTTGGTGATATTATGATTGGTAAATGATATTTTTTTTTAGGATTAATCATTTTAAATTTAATAATAATTTCTGAAACTATATTTTTTTTAGAGAAAAACTTTCCAGTTTTACAAACAAATTCATAGTCACATTTGCAGTCATTTTTATTAAGAATAAATTCTTTTAAAATTCTTCCACCTTTATCAGTTTTAGTTTTTAAGAATATTTTCCTTTTACCATTTTTGTCAATTTGGTTAATAATCACCTCAACATTTTTAGCATGAGAACCATCTGTTGAATTTAATAAATGAGAGGAAAAAATAGCCATAGATTATTCAATTGAAGCTTTATCTCTTTTGTCGCTAACGGCTGCAACAATTGGACTTATCACTCCTTTTGCTTTGACATTGATACAAGAAGTTTTACCGCTCTCTATTGCCCTTTTTAGTGCAGGAATTAATTCTTCTCTATTATTTACAAGTTCACCATGTCCACCAAATCCTTTAAAAATATTGTGAAATGGAATGTCTCTAAAATCTGTAGCAAAATGTTTACCACTTTCAAATAATCGCTCCTGTTGTTGGGATATACAATCTAGGCCTCCATTATTATCAATAATTACAATTATTGGTTTATCCTCCTGGAAACAGCTTTCAATTGAAAGTCCACCTGAAAGAAAAGCTCCATCTCCACTAATTAAAAAAACTTTGGAGTTAGGATGTGTATTTTTTGCTGAAATTGCAAATGGAACACCTACTCCAAGCATACTAAACGTTCCTGGATGCATTATTCCTTTAATTTTTTTACCTTTGTGCCCTGAAATATTTATTGCTATCTCTGACCAGAAATGAGTATTACCTCCATCAATAACAAGCCAGTCATTTTCGCCAATAACTTCATGAACATCTAATGCTAATTGCAAAGGATGAATTTTTTCTCCATTTAATTTAGCTTGATTAGTTTCTTTTTCTAAATCGAATAGTGTCTTATCTACCCATTCTTTTTTTTTAATTTTATTATTCTGAAACCAATGATCTTTTGAAATCCAGTTATTATTATCTTTTAATTTAATCAAATGTTCAAAAAATATTCCAGGATCACACAAAAGATTTATGTCTGCAGCTCTGTTAAGCTCAATTTCTTCATGAGAACCGTTTACACAAATTAGCTTTGATGTTTTTGGAAATAGAGGTGGATTACCAAAATTCATTTGATTATCTAATCTTCCTCCAACCATGATCACCACATCTGACTCATGTAAAGCAAATTTTGAAGGTGGAAATTGATGGATGTCCGCTAAGCCCATATAAGACTCTGCTTCTTCACCTAATAGCTTTTGATGATAAGGAATATTAAAGATAGGAATATTAAGATTATTGCCTGCTTCTTCTAATTTTTTTTCAGAACTGGACCACCATATTCCATGCCCACCTATAATTATGGGTTTTTTAGAATTGCTTATTAAATTTAAAACTTCATTTAATTGATTGGGGTCTGGCCAAGCTTTTATAGCAGGTTTTTTTTTATGAGAAAAAGGTCTTTCTTCCAGTCCAGCATTTTCATCGAATGATGAAAACATAATATCAACCGGTAAACTTAAATGAACCGCTCCTGGGTAACCATTGGTTGCAATTTTATATGCTTTATCAACAAATTCTCTAATTCTCAGTCCATCTGTAATACTTGCACTATATTTTGTTAATGGCGCAGCTATTGCAACATCATCAATTTCTTTGAATCCACCTGAACCTTGCCTTTTTAAACTGCTTGACCCTGTAATAAAAATTACTGGAGATCTTTCACCCCAAGCTTCCATCATCGCTGGAACAGCATTTGCAAATCCTTCAGGACCAACTATACAAACTGCAGGCTCTCTTGTAATTCTAGTATGACCATCTGCCAAATGACCTGCTATTTGTTCATGAGGACAATTAATTACTTCCATTTGACATTCCATAAAACCTTCTAGTGCAGGATTACAAAAACCTCCTGAAAGAGTAAATATGTGTTTAATTCCTTTTTCTTTTAGAGCTCTTGCAATAATCGCTCCACCTCTTATTTTTTTTTCTGGCATATCTATTAGTACTTTATATTAGGGTTGTATTTTTCAGCAATTATTTCTGAACTTATTTCATTTACATCTGTTAAACCGACCAGTCCAAGTGCCGTACTAAGTTCTTCTTTAATAATATTTAATATTTTTTTTAATCCTCTAGAACCATCTGCGCCAATGCCATACATTAAGGGTCTGCCCAACATTACAAAATTGGCACCCAAAGCTAATGCTCTTATAATATCACTGCCACCTCTTATTCCACTATCAAAGATTAAAGGAAATTCCTTACCTACAATATTCCTAATTAAGGGCAGAGCTTCAATTGCAGGTAAAGCACTATCTAATTGTCTGCCCCCATGGTTTGAAACTTGGATAGCATCTGCACCAGCTTCTTTTACTTTAACAGCATCTTTTGGAGACATTACTCCTTTAACAATTAATTTTCCTTTCCAGGCATCCCGCACTCTTTTAAGGGTGTCCCAATCAGTTGCACCACGACTTTGGGATCTAACAAATTTATTACCACTTTTTGAAGTTTCATAATTCATAGGTTTTGGGATCCCAGATAACAAGGTGCTTAAAGACCAAAGTGGGTGTGTAGCAAAATCTAAAATTTGTTTTGGTCCAATATTGAAGGGTACTGTAAAACCATTTTTATCATCTTTAGCTCTTCTAAATTGGATTGGTACATCGACTGTTAGAATTGCAACTTTATATCCAGTTTGGTGAGCCCTTTCTAATATTTCCATTACAAAATTTTCATCAAAATTATATAATTGAATCCATGATTTTCCATTTGATAATTCAAACATACGTTCAAGAGATGTTGAAGAGGCCATCGAAACACAATTTGGAATATTATTAATTAAACTTTCGTTTGCTAACATTTCATCAGCTTTAGGCCATGTTAAATTACACATTCCCATAGGAGAAAACCCTAATGGTAGATCACATTCAATATCTAATATTGTTTTCTTTAAATTTCTTTTTTCTACATTTCTTAAAACTCTAGGTTCTAATCTAATTTGATTTAGAGCAGAACTATTTATTTCACACAATGTTTCATCTCCAGAAGCACCATCAACAAAATCAAACATTAGTTTTGGCAATCTTTTTTTTGCTAAAATTCTGGCATCTTCAACTGAAAATATTTTATTACTAGGCGATATTGTTTCCATTATTTTTTAATATAATTTTTCAAATCTATTTTTTTATTATTATCAACAAGATAAGCTGTATGATTTTTTCTTGAACAATAAAGATCAATAGGGATCCCGTCAACAAAAAGTACAGCAACTCCATCATCTATTGATATACCAGGAGGCAATTTTTTTTTAAAAATTTGTTTTTTAAATTCTAACATTCTTCTCTTTATAGAAGCATGAGGTGATATACTTCCCTTAAGTAAACCTATTCCTTTTAGAGGTTTTAGCCCTTTACCCAAAGAATCAGATAGTGCCCAATCAAACCAACAGGAAGCGCCAGCACTGACTCCTGATAAAATTACACCTTGCGTATAAGCTTTCTTTAAATCTTTTATTAAATTATTTTTTTTTAAATAATCTATTAAGAACGCTGTATTTCCGCCACCAACATATATTACGTGGTTATTTAAAGCCCATTTTCCAAAACTAGCTTTGGGGTCTGAAATACTAAAATGTGAAAGTTTAAAATTATTTTTTGAAAATCTTTTATAAAACAACGCAATCTTTTTGGGATCATCTTTGCTAGCAGTTGGTAGAAAACCAATCTTTATCTTTTTTTTATTACATTGATTAATTACAAACTGATCTAAATCTCTGTCTGTTTGATTGGTAAAGCCACCTCCACCTATAGCAATAATTTTTTTCATCAAATAAAATTTAATTAGCGATAATTTAATATATATTATTAATATAAAAACTTAGCGATTATGTATCAGTCTATTTCTAAAAAATTAGCACCAACAGGCATTTTAAGAATTGCCATAAATACTAGTAATTTTTTACTAGTAAGTGGAAAAAACGAACAAGGAATACCAACAGGCATTTCTCCAGATCTGGGAAGAAAAATTGCTGAAGAATTAAATTTAAAATTCAAATATATTAAATTTAAAAAACCCTCCGAAATTGCTGATAGTGTTGATCAAGATCTTTGGGACGTTGGAAATATTGCTTTTGATCCAAAAAGAGCAGCAAAAATAGATTTCACAAAACCTTATATAAATATTGATGCAAATTTTTTAGTTAAAAAAAAGGATAACATTAAAACTAATTCCCAAGTGGATGAGTTGAATAATAAGATTTCTGTTTTTGAAGGCAGTGCCTACGATTTATGGTTAAGTAAAAATTTTAAAAATGCCAAAATTATAAGAGCAGCTTCAGTCGATGAGTCCCACGATTTATTTTATAAAAATGAAGCAAACATTTTAGCAGGATTAAGGTCTAAACTAATAGAAGATGCAAAAAAAAATGATGATTTTGAGTTAATTGAAAAACCCTTTACTTTTATCGGTCAGGCTATTGCTACAAAAAAAGGAAATCCGGATGTTATTAAATATCTAAATGATCTGATTTTAGAATTAATTAAAAATAAATATATTCTCGAATTATTAAAAAAATATAATTTAGAAGATCAGTTAACTATTCCTAATTTATAAATTTTCAATTCCTAGCCAGGGTTTTGGTTTTTCAGGTATATCTTTTTTTAATCCTCTAACTATTTCTCCCTTAGGATCATACATTGGTAATTCGCAAAGTTTTGCTTTATGAGATTTACCATCCACACAATCAACATCTACAACTAACCCAGGTTTATATTCGCTATCTTGCATATGTACAATTCCAACTCCACAAACTTGATATGGTGACCATGTGCTAGAAGTTACTTTTCCAATAATCTTATTATTAAGGCTTATTGTTTCACCTTTTTTCGCAACACCTTCAACTACTCGGATACCCCAAGTCTTACATTTTTTATCTGAATTAATTAATGCAGATTTACCAATGAAGTCTTTTTTTTCTAAATCAACAAATCTTCCTAAGCCAACTGAGAAAGGATTAGTGTTTTTGGTAAAATCTTGGCCAGCAGATAGAAGACCAGCTTCAATTCTTCTTCCTCTAAAAGAAGGAGTTGCGGTAATTATCATGCCCATTTTTTTTCCTTCTTCTAAAATTAAATCACCAACAGCTTCAGTATTATTTTCTGGTCTAAAATAAATTTCCCAACCAAGTTCATTGGTAAAACCAGTTCTACTTATAATTACTTTTTCATTAGCTATAATTACCTCTTCCCAGTCAAAATACTTCCATCGATTGGATATTTTTTCTTTAACTAAATGATCTAATAATTCCATTGAAAGAGGACCTTGTATTTGGCTCACCCAAACATTAGGTTCTGAAATTTTTACATCTAGATTTTGAGCGTTGGCTTTGTACCAAGTAAACATTTCCCCATCTGCTTGAGCAAACCAAAACTTATCTTCTTCAATTCTTAATAATAATCCATCAGTAATCATTCCACCATCATGATAACAAGCAAACTGATAAGAGCATCTTCCTTTTCTAACTTTAGAGATATCTCTTGGAAAAATTTTTTGTAACAAATTTAAAGCATCAGGCCCCGAGATCTCATAAGGATGCTCTCCAGTATGTCGTAGGATAATTTCTTTTCTAGTTTTCCAATACTGCTCATCAGGAGTTGCATTATTTAGTTTTTCAGTTGTAAGTCTTCCTGCGTATTGAGAATATTCTGGATCATAAGGTAACTCTTGGTAGGTTAATGGATGAATAGCTAGAGTTCTTGCAAGCTCTACTGGCTTGTTTTGATCCTGAATAAAAGGCTTAATTGTAAATCGTAAATTTTTTAAAGATTTATGCATTTATAATTCTATTAATTTAAAATGTTGTTTTTATCCATGAATTTTAAGCAAATTTAAAAAAGGTTTGCCTCTTTATATATATTGTTAATTTTAAATATTTAGCTTAAATTGTTAATAATATTAGCTAATTTTAAAACAATAAAGAAGGGAAATAACAATGAGATACTTTTTTAAATTATTATCAGTTATTTGGATATCTTTGCTAGTATCATTTTCAACGGCTTATGCTTCAAGTGGCATACTTAAAGAGTCGCATGATCTAGGCTTTGGAAAAGATACAAATTTAGATGCTATTTCTAAAGGAAGGTTGTTCCAAGTAGTTATAAAAACTCAAAACCGTTTAGTGCGAAATGATCTTAAAGGTGTACCATCACCTGAGTTAGCAACTAAGTGGTCTTCAAATAAAGATGCTACTGAATGGACTTTTAATCTTCGTAAAGGAGTTAAATTTCATGATGGTTCAGATTTTGATGCAGAAGATGTAAAATATTCATTAGAACGTGTTAAAAATCCTGAATTAGGATCACCAGCAAGAAATGGTGTTAGTATGATTGAGACTATTGAAATCATAGATTCTCATACAGTTAAGATGAAGTTGAATACATCTTTTGCTGATTTGCCACTTCAGTTAACTGATTACAGATTAAGAATGATTCCATCAGGATCAGGAGACACAATCGGTCAAACAGGAATTGGCACTGGACCTTTTATGGTTGATAAGTTTGATCCAGAAGGAACTACAATTCTTAAAGCTAACCCAAATTATTGGGAAGGTGCACCGGGTGTTGCAGAAATACAGGTAATTGCTATTCCAGATGGACAAGCTAGAGTTCAAGCACTTTTGTCTGGGCAGATTGATATGTATCGATATGTACCTTTCAATCAGTTAAAAATTTTTGAAAATAATCCAAAATTTAATCACACTATAATCTCGACAGGTAACTGGAGAGGTATGGTCATGAGAACGGATACAGCACCATTCGACAATCCAAAAGTCAGAAAAGCAGTTCGAATGGCTGTGGATAGACAAGCTTTGGTTGATATAGTAATGGGTGGAGCAGCAACTGTGTCTTGTGATACCCCAGTTATGGCAACAGATCAATATCGTCATGATATGAAATGTCCTCAAGATATTGCTGGAGCTAAAAAATTACTTGCTGAAGCAGGATATCCTAATGGTATTGAAATGACAATTCATGCAGCAGACTTAGAGTCGACTTGGCCAACAATTGCTGAAGTAATTCAACAACAAGTTGCTCCTGCGGGAATTAAAGTTAAAGTTGAGATGGTACCATCAAAAGGTTATTGGAATGATGTTTGGATGAAACAACCCGTAACAATGACTCGTTGGAATGAAAGACCTGCAGACGCAGTGCTTCATGAAGTTTATCACAGTAGTGCTAAATGGAATGAGTCTTATTTCAAAAATTCAGATTTTGATGCAAAACTAGCTGAAGCAAGACAAGAACTTAACTTTGGAAAAAGAGAGAAAGTATACCAAGATGCACAACATATGCTTTGGGAAGATGGAGGAACAATGATTCCTTACCATGTTTCAAGATTAATTGTGACATCATCTAGAGTTAAAAACCTTGATCCAGTTGAGGTTTTTTCTATCCAATGGCACAAAGTTAAAGTTGAAGACTAAAATTTAAATTTTACAGGCCTTGATATTTTATTAAGGCCTGTAAAATAATCTCAAAATAAATAAACTGTAAAATTTTCAACTAAATTAATTTATGTTTTTTTTGATTTCCAAAAGAGTTGCACTGGGTTTAATTACTTTATTTATTGTATCATTAATTACATTTATTGGGGTTGAGGTATTACCAGGAGATGCATGCACTGTATATTTAGAGAGAGAAGCTTATGGTGATGCTTTAGCGGCATGTTATAAAAGACTTGGATTAGATATATCTGCATTTGATAGATATCTTATTTGGGCGACTAATACTCTTCAATTAGACTTTGGATTTTCTTTAAGTGGACAAATGCCCATTAATGAAATTTTAGGACCAAGAATAAAAAATTCTATGGTTCTAGCAACTACGGCAATATTAATTGGAATTCCTTTTGCATTAATACTAGGGATTATTACTGCTTTGTGGAGGGATAAAATGCCAGATATTATAATTTCTTCATTAGCAATTTTTTCAATGACAATACCAGAATTTATCAGTTCAACATTATTAATTTTAATTGTAGCAATTTGGTTAGGATGGCTTCCAGGAATTGTTATCGTGCCATCTGATGTGACTGTTATGGAGTTACTTTCAAATATTATTTTACCGGTCATTGCAATTTCCATGATCATGACAGCACATATTCTCAGAATGGTTCGTTCTAGTGTTATACAGGTCATGGCAAGTGACTATGTTCAAATGAGCATATTAAAAGGTGTTCCTTATTGGAGAATGGTATTTAAACATGTGTTACCCAATGCTCTTTTGCCGGCGATTAATGTAGTGGCTTTAACTATTGCTTGGTTACTTGGGGGAGTAGTTGTTACAGAAGTTGTTTTTAATTATCCTGGATTAGGAAGATTGGTTATTGAATCTATTTCAAATAGAGATTTACCTGTTGTGCAAGCGTTGGCACTTATTTTAGCATCAATATATGTTGGTATAAATTTAATAGCTGATTTATTAACTTTAGTTCTTAACCCTCGATTGAAAACTTTGCAAACTAGAAAATAATATGAATGATCAAGTTTCTATAAATAACAATATAAAAAAAAATCCTTCAAAGTTTTTTGAAGTAATTAAAACAATGGTTTCAAAACCATCAGGATTGATTGGATTGAGCATTGTCTGCTTTCATATTTTGCTTGCGATAATCAGTCCATTAATTACCCCTCATGATTTTAAAGCAATCAACCCATCTTTAATGTTATTACCTCCAAGTTCAGAGTATTGGTTTGGCACTGATCATTTGGGTAGGGATGTTTTTACAAGAACAATATTAGGAGGCAGAGTAGCTATACTTGTTACTTTTTTTGGCTCATTAATTGCTCTAACCTGGGGTGGTTTACTTGGTATTTTTTGTGGATTAGTAGGAGGAAAAATTGACGATATTGTGATGAGAATTGTAGATGCTTTTCTAGCAATTCCTTGGATACTTGCAATGTTATTGATTGTATCAATTTTAGGAACGTCAATAAATGTCTTAATTCCGGCACTTGGATTATTCTATGGAAAAGGAATAGTTCGTGTAGCAAGAGCAGCCACTCATGATGTTATAGCTAAAGATTTTATTGTTTCAGCAAGAGCAAGAGGTCATAGTAATTTTTCAATTATATGGAATGAGATTTTGCCAAATGTTAGAGATGCTATTTTAGTAGAAGGAGCTATGCGATGGTCTTGGATGTTACTAGGTTTTAGTTCTTTATCTTTTTTAGGCTTTGGCGTCAGTCCACCTACACCAGATTGGGGTTTAATGATTTCAAATGCTAGAGGATTAATGTCGTTTGCGCATTGGGCTGTTTTAGCTCCAATAACTTGTTTAAGTTCTTTAATTATAGGAATTAATTTAAGTGCAGATGCTTTTGCAAAAGCGCTTGGTATTGACAGAACTACAAAAGCACCAGTCTAATTTATGAATGATATAATTCAACAAATTAGCAATTTATCAATTGGTTTTAAAAGTAAAAAAGGAAAAGAAATTTCTATTTTAAGAAAAATAAATCTTAATATAAAAAAAGGTGAAACGGTTGGAATAGTAGGTGAGTCAGGATCTGGTAAAAGTACTTTAGCATTAGCAATGATGGGTTTTGTAAAACAAGGACTTTTTACAATTGATGGGGAGTGTAAATTTGAAAATTTAAATTTACTTAAAATGAGTAATAAAGATCTTGAAGAAATTAGAGGTAGAAAAATTGCAATGATACCTCAGAATGCAGGTCAATCACTAACTCCAAATTTAAAAATAGGCTATCAAATTGAAGAAGCTTTAAAATTACATACCAAGCTAAATGTAACTGAGAGACAAAAAAAAATATCTGAATTATTAAATAAAGTTAGATTACCATCACCCGAGACTATAGCCTTAAGGTATCCTCATGAATTATCAGGAGGTCAACAACAAAGGGTCGCAATAGCCATGGCTCTTGCGGGAAATCCAAATTTATTATTACTAGATGAGCCAACAACAGGATTAGATGTTACTACCCAAGCACATGTTTTAGAAGTTTTGAAAGATATTGCTAAAGACACTGGAACCTCAATGGTTTATGTGAGTCATGATCTAGGAGCAATTGC
>ERZ887849.2793-NODE-2793-length-13943-cov-5.380616_pt1 | contig 13943 bp, 11 predicted proteins | sample MGYA00521267_ERZ887849 | MGnify/ENA primary metagenome ERZ887849 (study PRJEB32303, sample SAMEA104408601) | aquatic metagenome | biome: Brackish water; feature: Pelagic; material: water | place: Baltic Sea | collected 2014-06-06T16:11:00 | depth 2,863 m ... | reverse complement strand
CGCAGCTGGTAGCGCACCTGCATGGCATGCAGGGGGTCAGGGGTTCAAATCCCCTTAGCTCCACATATGAATAACAAGGTGAATGATGAGCGCGAGCACGCGGCATATGACTTTGCCTACGTGCAGGAAAAGTGGCTGCCAGTTTGGGATCAACTACAACCATTTAAATCAGGTCGCGCAGATGACACACGTGAAAAGAAGTATGTGTTGGATATGTTTCCTTATCCATCGGGAGATCTGCACATGGGTCACGCCGAGGCCTACGCCCTTGGAGATGTGATCGCTCGTTACTGGGCACAAAAGGGTTTCAATGTTATGCACCCAATTGGCTGGGATGCCTTTGGTTTACCCGCTGAAAACGCTGCAATTAAGCGCAATTCAGATCCACGTATATGGACCTATGAAAATATCGCTGTGCAAAAGGCATCGATGCGACGTTATGCATGTTCATTTGATTGGGATCGAGTATTCAACACCTGCGATCCCGAATACTACAAATGGAATCAATGGTTGTTCCTTAAGTTTTATGAGCGTGGTTTGGCATACCGAAAAGATTCAGCGGTTAACTGGTGTCCAGGGTGCCAGACAGTTCTAGCCAATGAACAGGTTGTTGCAGGTCTGTGTGAGCGATGTGATTCAACTGTTACAAAGAAGAAGTTGAATCAGTGGTACTTCAAAATCACAGATTATGCAGATCGTTTGCTAGATGACATGGCTCAGCTTGAAGGCAAGTGGCCTGACAAGGTTTTAACGATGCAGCGCAACTGGATCGGTAGATCAACTGGCGCAAATGTACAGTTTGAAATCGAAGGTCGATCTGAGCCTGTAACTATTTATACAACCCGTCCCGACACATTATTTGGTGCGACATTTATGGTTGTTGCTGTCGATAGTGAGTTAGCTACTGAACTTGTTCAGGGAACTGGTGTTGAAGCTGAGTTCGCAAAGTATTTAGAAACAATTAAGGCTGCAAGTGATATCGATCGCCTGGCAACAGATCGTCCAAAAAGCGGTGTTTTCTTAAATCGTTTCGCAATCAACCCCGCTAATGGTGAAAAACTTCCTATATGGGCCAGTGATTACGTGCTTGCTGATTACGGAACCGGTTCGATTATGGCGGTTCCAGCCCATGATCAACGTGACTTAGATTTTGCTCGCGCGATGAAGTTACCGGTTCGTGTTGTTGTTGAAACAGGCGAAGAGGATCCAAATACATCAGGTGTTGCAACCGTTGGCGATGGAAAGTTGGTTAACTCAGAGATTTTAAATGGCCTCAATAAGGCTGATGCAATTGCAGCGATTAACAAAAAGCTTGAGGCCGATGGTAAGGGCGTTGCTGCTCGTAACTATCGCCTCCGCGATTGGCTAGTTTCACGTCAGCGTTATTGGGGTACACCGATTCCAATCATTCACTGTCCCTCATGTGGTGAAGTTCCAGTACCTGCAGATCAGCTGCCCTTGACCCTGCCAGATGCTGAAGGGTTAGACCTTAAGCCCAAGGGAACATCACCACTGGGTGCTGCATCTGATTGGGTAAATGTAAAGTGCCCTCAGTGTTCAGCTGATGCAAAGCGCGATACAGACACGATGGATACATTTGTAGATTCCTCTTGGTACTACCTGCGGTATGCAGATCCAACAAATGCAACAGAGCCTTTCTCGAAAAAAGATGTTGATACCTGGCTACCTGTTGATCAATATGTCGGTGGAGTCACTCATGCGATTTTGCATTTGCTCTACAGTCGATTCTTTACCAAGGTTTTGAATGATATGGGAATGGTTGATTTTAATGAACCATTTACACGTTTGCTCAACCAGGGAATGGTTGTCATGGATGGCTCTGCGATGTCGAAGAGCCGCGGAAACCTTGTTCGCTTATCTGATGAGTTAGAAAATCACGGAGTTGATGCTATTCGCCTGTCTATGGTTTTTGCCGGGCCTCCAGAAGATGATGTGGATTGGTCAGATGTTTCACCATCGGGTTCAGTGAAGTTTTTAACACGCGCATGGAGATTGTCTGGGGATGTAACAAGTGCTCCAGGAGTCGATTTCAGCACCGGTGATCTTGCTTTACGTAAGGCGACCCACAAAGCGCTACATGATGCGGGTTTTGCAATTGAATCATTCCGCTTCAACGTTGCAGTCGCTCGTGTGATGGAGCTTGTAAACGCCACCCGTAAAGCGGTTGATTCTGGTTGCGGAGCTGCAGATCCTGCGGTGCGTGAAGCTGTGGAGGCGATCGCAATCATGTTGTCTCTTGTTGCACCATTTACCGCCGAAGAGATGTGGGAGCGCCTTGGACACAAGCCATGTGTGGCACTTGCTGGCTGGCCCGCCGTTGATGAGAAGTTATTAGTTGCAGATGCGGTCACCGTTGTTATTCAAATTAATGGAAAGATCAAAGATCGTATCGATGTAGCGCCAACAATGACCGATGCCGATCTTGAGGCCGCCGCACTTGCTCTGCCGAGCATCGTTGAAGCACTTGCTGGTGCCAGTATCAACAAGATTATTACCCGTGCTCCAAAGCTTGTAAATATCGTTATCAACAACTAGAACTGCTTAGCCATTACTGCAGGTGTGGGCTAATCACACTTGGCAAATGGAACAACTTCGTACAGCCTTCGAATCATTTTCCCAGTGGTGGTTTGATCTTCATTTCTCCCGTAATCAAAAGAGAGCACTTGCTGCTATTGCAGCGATTGTGCTTGTAATATCTATATTTATAGTTGCTCGAGGAAACTCAGAGATGCAGGCAGCACCTGAAATTGTTCCAGTCGTCATCGCTGAACCTGAAATATTTGTGGATGTAGCAGGTGCGGTCAATAATCCTGGTGTTTATACCTTGGCTGGAAAATCAAGAGTTATTGATGCGATCAAGGCGGCTGGAGATAGCGCACCTGGTGCGGATTTGAGCACCATCAATCTAGCTCGCGTTCTCAATGATGGTGAACAGATTTATGTTGACTCCACAGTTGTAAATACTTCAGGTAAGAGGCTGAGTAAAAAAGCGCCATCAGGGCCGATTAGTATAAATCGCGCAACCGCCCGCCAATTAGATGCGTTAGATGGGATTGGTCCTGTGATCGCTGGTCGAATCGTTGAGTATCGACGGGTACATGGCTCCTTTTTAACCGTTGATGATCTTCAAAAGGTAAGCGGAATTGGTCCAGCAAAATTCGCGCAGCTAAAGTCAAAAGTCAGGATTTAATTGATTACAGGGCGTTAGCCCTGGGTGGTGGACTTTGGGCTGGTGCTTTGATTCAAAGCGCTGTTTCACCATGGAGAGTTGCCGGTATTGCCTCATTGGTAACCCTCTTTGCTGTTGCACGAAAAAAGGCACGATTATTGGTGATCTTTACCGCCATCCTTATTGGTGCAACCGCCATGTCTATGCGACAGGTCTCTTTAGAACGATCAGCGATTGCGCAACATGTGGGTTCGACCATTACCTTTCAGGCTCAGGTAAAAACCGACCCAAGTAAAACAGCATCAGGAAATTACAGCTTCACCGCACGGTTGCTGCAATTTTCAATCGATGAACAAAGTTATTGGCTGCGAGTTCCAGTCAGAATCCTGGTTAAAGAAAGGATTGATTTACTACCGGGACAGCAAGTATCAGGATCTGCATCGGTGATAGCAACCAAGGAGGCAAGGGTTGCTGCTCTGTTGATTAGCAATGATGCGATCACACAAGTAACCCAGCCCTCGGGATGGGCATTGGGGTTGGGTGCAATTCGCCAAGGGTTACGGGATAACTCAGGTAGCGGTGATGCAGGTGCATTAATTCCCGGAATGGTTTTGGGGGATACATCCAAGCAATCCCCTGAATTTAAAGAGGCGATGCAACGATCTGGATTAGCCCACTTAGTTGCGGTAAGTGGTGCAAACTTTGCAATTGTTTCGACCTTTGTTTTGTGGTGCATGCAGTTTGTAATTCGAAGAAAAAAACTGCGAGTACTTGCGACCGCGGTAGCCCTTGTGTGCTTTATCGCATTGGTTCGACCTTCTCCATCTGTGTTGCGGGCTGCGGCTATGGCGGCGGTTTTGCTCTCTGCTCAATTTGGTAAACGCAGCTCTGACTCTCTGCCCGCATTGGGATTTGCAATCTGTGCGGTGGTTTTAGGTGATCCCTGGCAATCACGTGATGCCGGTTTTGCGCTATCGGTTCTGGCAACGGCCGGACTTCTTCTGCTAGCTCCTCGTATTCAAGAGCGGTTGCCTACCCACAAAAAATTTGCGGGCGCACTTGCTCCGCCAATTGCCGCCATGGTGTTTTGTTCGCCAATCCTTGTTTCACTATCAGGGTATTTATCGCCCATGAGTATCGTGGCCAACTTTCTAGCAGCACCTGCCGTTGCACCTATAACGGTCCTTGGATTTATAGCCGCTTTAATCTCACCCATTGCTCCTTGGTTAGCCGAGGTAATCATCTTTTTGATTCGCTTTCCTGCTGGGTTTATAACTGGGGTCGCTCATTGGATTGCAGCTTTTCCAGTACTAACTATCCATAATGGATCGATTGGCTTTTCTCTGGTGGCCTTGATTCTTACTGTAATAATCCTGTTTAGAAAAAATTGGAAGCAGACAACGGCGGTACTTTTAATCCTTGTCATCTCTTTAGGATGGCTACAACGCTGGCCGGCCGGAGATTGGCATATTGCTCAATGTGATGTTGGGCAGGGGGATTCTCTTGTAATTAATCTCGGTCACCATCGCGCCATAGTTATTGATGTAGGTCCAGACTCCACCGCAGCGGATAAGTGCCTGCGAGATTTGAAGATCAAAGAGATTTCCTTACTGATCCTGTCCCACTTTCATGCAGATCATGTTGGTGGATTACCAGCGGTATTACATGGAAGAAAGGTGGGACAGGTTTGGATTAGCAATAATCTCCAGCCAGAGATTGAAAGCAGATCAGCCCTTGATGCGCTTAACGCTTCGCAGATAGTTACAGTTCAAAAAGGTTTAGTGACACAAATCGGTCAGGTTAATCTCAAGGTTTTGTGGCCCGAAGCATCGGTTCGAAGTTTTGAAGAGTTACCTGGTGAGGGATCGATGATCAATAACTCAAGTATCGCTGTTCTTTTAACAACAGCGGATTGGAGTTTGTTTTCAGCGGGAGATCTTGAACCTCCTGCACAGCGCGAGTTGGTAAATTTGGTGAGCCCGGTAGATATTTACAAGGTCTCTCATCATGGCTCTAAGTATCAAGATGAGGCTTTAGCTAAGGCGCTGTCTCCTCAAATCGGGCTAATCAGTGTGGGAGCAAAAAATCCATACGGCCACCCCGCCCCAGAAAGTATTGACTCCTTGACTAGACTCGGCACACAAGTTCTTCGGACAGATAGAGATGGTGCGGTGGCTATTACAGCTTCAAACCATCACTTAAAGGTTCACAGGAGCAAGGGCAGAGTTAAGTTATTTTACTGGAGCTAGGAGGGCATGGGATGAACTCTTTTTACTTAATTCTTGGCTCTGAATCAGCTCTGGCAGATCGAGCCTTAACAAAGCTCAACGCACAACTCAAAGAGGAAAGGTGCGAAGTAACTACCTTGTTTGCAGCAGAGACAATTGTTGGAGATATCGCCGACGCTCTTGCTCCATCATTATTTTCTGAAAGACGCGCACTGATAATTCGTGATCTGCAAGACTTACCTGAAGATAACCGAGATGAGATTACCCGCTACATAGAGCAGCCAGATCCTTCGACAACTGTAATTTTTGTTCACAAAGGTGGAGTCAAAGGAAAAGCACTTCTTGATGCGATTAAAAAGATAAAGCCTGAATTAATCCCTTGTGATCCCTTAAAAAAAGAGGCTGAAAAAGAGGAGTTTGTTAAATCTCTCTTTCTAGATCTTGGTCGTAAAGCATCTTCGGGTGCAGTCTCGGCATTGGTTGGCGCGCTCGGAAATGATCTGCGAGAACTTCAAGGTGCGGTAGGACAGATTGCAGCCGATGCTCCTTCAGGATTAATTGATGAAGCGATGGTTGATAAGTATCACCAAGGTCGAGTAGAGACAACAGGATTTGATGTGGCAGATGCAACCCTTGATGGCAATCTATCGGCGGCGCTTATTTCACTACGCAGCGCGTTAGAAACTGGAACCGATCCGGTAATGATCACCAGTGCGATCGCATCTTCACTGCGATCTTTAGCAAAGGTGGCAGGAACAAATCGCAATCAAAAATCCTTTGAATTGGCTGGTCAATTAGGAATGGCTCCATGGCAGATTGATAAGGCTCGCAGACAGCTGGCTCGATGGAGCCCCGCCCAAATAGCTGATGCCGTTGGGGCGATCGCTCAGGCAGATGCTGAAGTAAAGGGCGCGGCCAGCGACCCTATTTATGCGCTGGAAAAGGCTGTGACCAGGATCGTCTCATCGCAATTTGACCGCTGAGCACACGCTTGCGTACCCTTACCCTCTGCGCATAGAACCCACGATGGGCTCCATGCATGAGGCTCTTAGCCTAGAAAATGAACTGGAGTAACACGTGTACGCAATCGTTAAAGCTGGCGGACGCCAGGAGAAGGTCGCAGTTGGCGACACAGTAATCGTTGATCGTATCGACGCTGCTGCTGGTGCAACTGTTTCATTCCCTGCCTTGCTGGTAGTAGATGGTGCAGCTGTTACAACAGATCCAAAGGTTTTGTCTGGCGTAAAGGTAACTGGTGAGGTTCTTGAAGAGCTCAAGGGACCAAAGATCGATATCTTGCGTTACAAGAACAAGACAGGTCACCGTCGTCGCCAGGGATTCCGGGCGCAACTGACTCGTGTAAAAATTACCGCCATCAACGGCGCGAAGTAAGGGAGACGAAGTAAATGGCAAGTAAGAAGGGTGTCTCCTCGACACGAAACGGTCGCGATTCCAATCCACAGTACCTAGGAATCAAGCGTTTCGGCGGACAAGAAGTTAATGCAGGCGAAATTCTAGTTCGCCAGCGCGGAACACATTTTCACCCAGGCAAGAATGTAGGTCGCGGTAAGGATGACACCTTGTTTGCACTAGCTGCAGGTGTTGTTGAATTCGGTCGCGCTCGCGGACGCCGTGTAGTGAATGTGGCTCCGGTAGCTTAATTTTAGGTTTCTTGTAAAAGAGCGAGCCGTAATCATGCGGCTCGCTTTTTTCATACAACGACATTGTAAGAAGCGAAGGGATTTCATAAGTGACAACATTTGTTGATCGTGTAACTCTCTACGCTACTGCCGGAAAAGGTGGCGATGGTTGTGTTTCGGTAAAGCGTGAAAAGTTCAAGCCACTGGGTGGACCAGATGGCGGTAACGGTGGACGTGGCGGAGATGTCATTCTTATTGTTGATCCAAATGTGACAACACTTTTGGATTTCCACCATTCCCCTCATCGCAAAGCAACATCTGGGCACCAAGGTTATGGTGATCGTAAAGATGGGCACCAAGGAGAAGATTTAATCCTTGGAGTTCCAAATGGAACGGTTATCTATGACAAAAGTGGTGAACAAATCGCAGATTTGATAGGTAATGGAACAACTTTTGTAGCAGCCCAAGGTGGCTTTGGTGGTTTAGGAAACCTTGCGCTTTCATCCTCAAAGCGACGTGCTCCAGGTTTTGCATTACTAGGTGAGCCAGGAGAAGAGCGCACCTTAATTTTAGAGTTAAAGAGTGTTGCAGATATTGCTTTGGTTGGATTTCCAAGTGCTGGAAAATCCTCTTTAATTGCAGCGGTTTCTGCCGCTCGTCCAAAGATCGCTGATTATCCATTCACGACCTTGGTGCCAAACCTTGGTGTTGTGCAAGCTGGCGAAACACGTTTTACAGTTGCAGATGTTCCAGGTCTTATTCCGGGTGCATCACAAGGAAAGGGATTAGGTCTTGAATTCCTTCGTCACGTCGAACGGTGCGTTGCCTTAGTACATGTTTTGGATTGCGGAACATTGGAAACAGATCGCAACCCTGTCGCAGATCTTGAAGCGATTGAAAATGAGTTAGCGCTATACGGGGGTCTTGAGGATCGTGTCCGTATCGTTGCCTTAAACAAGATTGATCTACCTGATGGCAAAGCTATGGCCGATATGGTTGAACAAGAGCTGCGCGACAAGGGGTACGAGGTGTACGCGGTTTCTGCAGCATCACGAGAAGGTCTGCAGGATCTCATATACGCAATGGGCCGCTTAGTTCACAAAAATCGGGTCGAGGCGGCGATCCCAGAGCGCACACGAATTATTTTGCGACCAGTTGCAGTTGATGATTCTGGATTTTTTGTCCATGCAAACGCTGATGAATCCTTCACGATTCGCGGCAAAAAGGTTGAACGTTGGGTTCGTCAAACTAACTTTAAAAATGCCGAGGCGATCGGATACCTTGCAGATCGTTTGGCACAACTTGGAGTTGAGAAAGAGTTGTACAAAAAGGGCGCTGTTGCCGGCAGTGAAGTTCGTATCGGCGATGGTGACACCGAGGTTGTATTTGATTGGGAGCCAACTATTGAAGCTGGCGCAGAACAGCTTGCCGGTCACCTACATCGCCGCGGTGAAGACTCACGTCTTGAATCAACATGGAATATGCCTGAGCGTGTTGAGGATATTTTGAGTGATGATGAGATCGCAAAGCAGTGGGAATACAACGTAGTTGACCCCTACACGCCTAAACTTTCTGCACCTATTACCGATGTTAATGCCGTAGGGGAAAATCAAGAGGATGGAGATGACAAGTGAGCCGAGAACAGATCACCTCTGCAAAACGCATCGTCATCAAGATTGGATCATCCTCTCTTACTGGTAAAGCCGGATCAGCTCTCGATGCCACCGCAGTAAACAAACTTGTAGATGTGGTTGCCGCCTGCAAAAAGCGTGAAGCCGAAGTTGTAGTTGTTTCCTCTGGTGCAATTGCAGCAGGACTCGCACCACTTGGCTTAACAACCCGCCCTAAGGATTTAGCAACACAGCAAGCAGCTGCATCTGTGGGTCAAGGATTACTAGTTGCTCAATACACCCAAAGTTTTGCCCGCCATGCAATTACAGCATCACAAGTTTTGTTAACAACTGAAGATGTGGTTCGTCGATCCCATTATCAAAACGCTCAGCGCACCTTGTATAAGTTACTGCAGTTAGGTGTTGTGCCAATTATTAATGAAAATGACTCTGTTGGAACACAAGAGATTCGTTTTGGCGATAATGATCGTTTAGCCGCTCTCGTTGCGCTATTGATTGGCGCAGATTTATTGGTCCTTATCTCAGATATTGATGCGCTGTATGACGCACCTCCATCACAAGGAGGAGCACAAAAAATTTATGAGGTGGCATCTGTTGCAAATATTGAGGGAATAACTCTGGGTGGTGCAGGTACCGCCGGAGTCGGAAGTGGAGGAATGGTGACAAAAGTTGAGGCTGCCCGAATTGCAACCTCTGCTGGCATTCCAATGTTGCTAACTTCACTACAGGATTCAGGTAAATCACTAGCTGGAGAAAAAATTGGAACCCATTTTCATGCTCAAGCTAGCAAGACAACCTCACGTCTTTTGTGGTTAGCACATGCGACAAACTCACATGGAAAGTTGATTTTGGATGCTGGTGCGGTAACCGCAATTTTAGAACGTGGAGTTTCTTTACTTCCTGCGGGAGTAACTGCTGTTGAAGGTGAGTTCATTGCAGGAGATGCTGTAGAACTAGTAGGTCCAGATGGTGCTGTTATCGCACGCGGTCTCGTTGCATTTGATTCCACAGATTTGCCACAGATGTTGGGCAGATCAACAAAGGAGCTCGCTGCAGCCTTAGGTGCAGAGTATGAACGTGAATTAGTCCACAGAGATGATTTGGTGTTGATCTAAATGAGTGCACAGCAATTGATTTCACAGCTTGCAGACTCTGCACGTATCGCTGGAAAAACCTTGAGTATTTCCACTGGAGCACAACGTAAAGCGGCTCTGAATGTAATCGCCGATGCGATCGAAGCCAGAAGTGGCAATATCCTTGCCGCTAATGAAAAGGATATGGAAGCAGGTCGCGCCGCTGGCCTGAACTCCTCGCTGTTAGATCGTCTTTTGTTAACCCCCGAACGTATTAAAGGGATTGCAGGGGGAGCACGCCAAGTAAGTGAGCTTGAAGATCCGCTCGGCAAAACTCTGCGTAAATCAACTTTGCCTAATGGAATTGAATTAGAGCAAATCTCCGTTCCATTTGGAGTAATTGGAATGGTGTACGAGGCACGTCCCAATGTCACTGTAGATGCTGCGGTAATTTTATTGATGTCTGGCAACGCAGCTCTCCTGCGCGGTTCATCAAGTGCAGCGCACAGCAATGAGGTTTTAGTACGCGTTATGCGGGATGCGTTGGCCTCAACCTCAATTTCACCAGATGTGATTCAACTGGTGCCATCAGAGGATCGTGAAACCGTCAAGGCGCTACTTAATGCTCGTGGAAAGGTAGATCTAGTAATTCCTCGCGGAAGCGCAGCGCTGATTCGAATGGTGGTCGATGAGTCATCGGTTCCAACCATTGAAACCGGTGCCGGTGTTTGCCATGTCTACATCGATGAGTTTGCCGATTTAAGCAAGGCTGTTCCCATTATTATTAACTCAAAGGTTCAGCGACCAAGTGTGTGCAACGCTGCAGAGACCTTATTAGTCCATTCAGCAATCGCCGATTCATTTATGCCAACTGCGCTCAAAGCACTTCATGAAGCGGGCGTGATTGTGCATTGTGACGAGGCTTCTTTAGCAATTGCCAAGAGTGCAAATATCCCAGCCACCTTGGCAACCGAAGAGAACTTCTGCACTGAATACGGCACGCTAGAGATGAACGTTGCAATCGTTGATTCTGTCGATGCGGCAAGTGCGCACATTGCAAAATACGGCACTCAGCACACTGAAGCCATACTTTCTGAGAACAAAGAAAATGTGAAGAGATTTATTGCTCTGGCAGATTGTGCAGCGGTGATGGTTAATACATCCACCAGATTTACAGATGGCGAGCAGATGGGGTTTGGGGCTGAAATCGGTATCTCAAATCAAAAATTGCATGCCAGAGGTCCGATGGGGCTAGAGGCGATGACAACGACTACATGGATTGTTACTGGAAATGGGCAGATTCGCAGTTAGGGCTTAATTTAATTAGACTTAAGCCCATGAGCAGCCTTTCCCGCGATGATGTCGCCAAGCTTGCAGGCCTAGCCCGCATTGAAATGAGCGAAGAAGAGTTGGTCAATCTCTCCCAGGAGTTCACCGTAATTTTGGATGCCGTTGCTCGTGTGCAGGAAGTTGCTGGAGCAGATGTTGAACCAACCTCACACCCGTTGCCTCTTCGCAATGTTTTCCGTGCAGATGTAGTTGTCCCAAGTCTTACTCCCGAAGAAGCACTCTCTGGTGCACCTGCTCAAGAAGAACAACGTTTCCGCGTTCCGCAGATTTTGGGTGAAGAGTGATTCGTAACTCTGCAGCTGAAATGGCAGCAAAACTTGTTGCCGGTGAGACAACATCTGTTGCTTTAACTCAAGCGCACTTAGATCGTATTGCTGCAGTTGATACCGATGTGCATGCATTTTTGTATGTAGATACCGAGGGTGCGTTGGCCCAAGCCGCCGCAGTTGATGCAAAGCGCGCAAAGGGTGAAAAGTTGTCACCACTTGCAGGCGTCCCACTTGCACTTAAAGATGTCATGGCGCAAAAAGGTGTTCCAACTACATGTGGTTCAAAGATTCTTGAAGGCTGGCGACCACCCTATGACTCAACTGTTGTAGCAAATCTGAAGAAAAATGACATAGTTATTTTGGGTAAGACCAATATGGATGAGTTTGCGATGGGTTCATCAACTGAAAACTCTGCATATGGTCCAACACATAACCCTTGGGATTTAAGCCGTATTCCTGGTGGTTCTGGTGGTGGTTCATCTGCCGCACTTGCCGCCTTTGAAGCACCACTTGCAATTGGAACTGATACTGGTGGATCAATTCGCCAACCTGCAGCTGTAACTGGAACTGTGGGAGTTAAGCCAACGTATGGCGGCGTTTCACGATTTGGTTTGGTCGCTTTCTCATCTTCACTTGATCAAGCAGGCCCATGCGCGCGCACAGTTTTGGATACTGCCCTATTGCATGAAGCAATTGCAGGACATGATCCAAAGGATGCAACAAGCATCAACGCACCAGTTCCTCAAGTAGTTGCCGCCGCAAAATCTGGCGATGTAAAGGGAATGAAAATTGGTGTTGTTAAGGAACTCAATGGCGATGGATATCAACCAGGAGTTCGCGCCCGCTTTGAAGAATCTCTTGAGCTTCTTGCAAAAGCTGGAGCTGAAATTGTTGAAGTATCTGCGCCAAACTTTGAATACGCCCTTGCTGCATATTATTTAATCGCACCATCTGAGTGTTCATCTAACTTAGCCCGCTTTGATGCGATGCGTTACGGCTTGCGCGTAGGTGATATAGATGGTGCTTCTGCTGAATCTGTCATGAACTTGACCCGCGAAGTAGGTTTTGGCAAAGAGGTAAAGCGTCGCATTATTTTGGGTACTTACGCCTTGTCATCTGGTTATTACGATGCTTATTACGGAAGTGCTCAAAAGGTGCGCACTCTGATTACGCAAGATTTCATCAAAGCGTTTGAAAAAGCCGATGTATTGGTTTCACCAACCTGCCCAACCACAGCATTTAAAATTGGCGAGAAAGCTAATGATCCATTGGCTATGTACCTCAATGACATCGCAACTATCCCAGTAAACATGGCTGGAATCGGTGGAATGTCTCTGCCATCAGGTTTAGCAGATGAGGATGGCTTGCCTGTAGGTTTCCAAATCATGTCTCCTGTAATGAAAGATGAACGTATGTACTCAGTGGGCGCAGCTCTTGAAGCAGCACTTCTCACTCAGTGGGGTGCGCCTTTACTGGATAAGGCACCAATTATGGGAGGTGCACGATGACACTTTCTTATGATGATGTAGTTGCTAAGTACGAACCAGTATTGGGTCTTGAAGTACACGTTGAGCTCAACACAAACTCAAAGATGTTTTGTGGTTGCAGCACTGTTTTCGGTGCTGAACCAAATACGCAAACATGCCCAGTGTGCCTGGCTTTGCCTGGTGCTTTGCCTGTGGTTAATGAAAAGGCAATCGAGTCAACGATCAAGATTGGTCTAGCGCTGAACTGCTCTATCGCGCCATTTTCACGTTTTGCTCGTAAGAACTACTTCTATCCAGATATGCCAAAGAACTTCCAGATTTCTCAGTATGACGAACCGATCTGCGTTGATGGATATGTAGATGTAGAAATTGAAACTGATGAGGGTCCCAAGAAATTCCGCGTAGAGGTCGAGCGCGTTCACATGGAAGAAGACACCGGAAAGTCGTTGCACGTAGGTGGCGCAACTGGTCGTATTCATGGCGCTGAATACTCATTGCTTGATTACAACCGTGCCGGAATTCCATTAGTCGAAATCGTGACAAAGATTGTTCCTGGCACAGGAAAGTACGCACCAGAGGTTGCCAAAGCATATGTTGCCGAACTCCGCGACATTCTGCGTGCACTGGGTGTGAGCGATGTAAAGATGGAGCAAGGATCATTGCGTTGTGATGCAAACGTCTCATTACGTTTGATTGGTGCTGAAAAGTTAGGCACACGAAGTGAAACCAAAAATGTTAACTCGTTGCGTTCAGTAGAGCGTGCGGTTCGTGGCGAAATGATCCGCCATGCAGAGCTACTCAACGCTGGTGGGCGCGTTGTTCAAGAGACCCGCCACTTCCAAGAGGACACAGGACTTACTCGTTCTGGGCGTTCAAAGGAACAAGCCGAGGATTACCGTTACTTCCCTGAACCAGATCTAGTGCCAGTTGCACCAGATGCTGCCTGGATTGAAGAGCTACGTGCAACTTTGCCAGAGCGTCCATCGATTCGTCGCAAGCGTTTGCAAGAGGCATGGGCGGTTCCTGAAAAGGAAATGGCTGCGATGATCAACGCAGATGTTCTAGATATTGTCGA
>ERZ887849.2792-NODE-2792-length-13943-cov-10.790107_pt1 | contig 13943 bp, 15 predicted proteins | sample MGYA00521267_ERZ887849 | MGnify/ENA primary metagenome ERZ887849 (study PRJEB32303, sample SAMEA104408601) | aquatic metagenome | biome: Brackish water; feature: Pelagic; material: water | place: Baltic Sea | collected 2014-06-06T16:11:00 | depth 2,863 m ... | reverse complement strand
GAACTCACTGGCTGCTCGTGCCATAGTTCTTCAGTGACTTGTTACGCAATTGCGACGATGCTTCTTTGGCGGCTTTGCTGGCATTGGACATTGCTGTGCTTGAGTTCTCACCCGCCAATTCGCTGGCAATGGCCGCTGTCTGAGCACGAATCACACGCCCGAAAGATTGGTACACGGCGATAGCGGCCACCGCCACTAGCGCCACAATCACAATGTATTCCGTCATGCCTTGCCCACGCTGTTTGCCGCGTGGCGGCACTGACTTTAACAGTGCATGGTTTGTTTTGAGATGAGGGATGAGTCGAATGGACATGCAAAACTCCTGCTTTTGATCATGAATGCTGAGGCGGCAGTCTGAAGTGGCCGACGCAATTGATCAATACGGAGTTAACGCAGTTTTGTGTGTTTATAGATGGTTATTGGTTATTTTCGTTGTTTTGCTGTTCATGTGCCTTTTTAATACGACGTTTGATGACACTGCTGAACAAAAAAACGAGTAATCATGCCGGTGTTGGCACAAGAACCAACTCACAGGTCACCAACACTGGGTTGTTGCCCAAAGCCAAGCAACCCTCAGATACCGTGCCGGTGTAATCGATCAGGGCGATATCGAGCGTGACCTGCAGTGACATCCGATCCACATAACCCCTTCTCACCATCAATTCAGTGACAACTGGCTCAACCTCACGGCCATCATCAAAAACGGCGCCAACCACACTACCCACCCCGCCGTGAACAAAAGCGCTCTTAATATCATGTCGCGCACAGGCTTCTAAAAGCGCTAGACCAAAGTCGACGTTTGGCGCAACTCGCACCAAGACGCCTGGCGCCATATTTAATGGTGTAGGCGGCCGGTTCGAGACAGCGCCCTGCTCTACGCTCTGAGTGTGGTTGACGCGAGGTTTGAATAAAGAGAAACGCGTGTGCTCGTCAGCAACCACCTCAAAGGCGGCATCGAGTAGCAAGGTCAGTTCAACCAACGTGTCTTGCGCCAGATAAGTTTGCTCGGGTAACAGGTGACCACAATGCAATTGACCGCTGCCGTCAGTCCAACGGGCGTGGCAGTGAAGCCATGGCTTTTGATCACGCAAACCAATGGTGACAGCGCCTTCAGACAAGGCCAAAGGTGCTGATGCCTCAAAGGTTTGGCTGTAGTAGACCGCGTAATTGGGGTCGGTCGATAGTGCGGGTAACACGTAACTCGCCGGAAAAAGACAGCCAGACTCTAGACGAGCCACGGCGCTGTCGACATTGTATTTTTTGAGCAGTGCTGAAAAAGCCTCAAGAATGGTTTGACCACTGCGTAACGTTTCATACACAGTCAAACACCGAGAGGCCGCGGTTTGAATCGGATCCTCCGTACAAGGCCCAGGGTGCTCAATACGTCGATTCAATGGCGGCTGTGTTGAGACTGACATCATCGAACTCGCTGTCCTTTCGTCTGTCGCAAGTGCGACCAAAAAGTCATTTGTTTTACCGCAAGGTGATCGGAATGGTTACTGGCCCATCATTGACCAAGCCGACCTTCATATCAGCACCAAACTGCCCTGTTTGAACTCGAAGGCCTGAGAGGCTGGCTTGATTGACAAAATAATCGTACAACGTTTGTGCCAATAAGGGTGACGCGGCAGCAGTAAAACTCGGGCGATTACCCGAAGACGTGTCCGCGCAAAGGGTGAATTGCGAGATGATGAGCAGTTCACCGCCAATATCGAGCAACGATCGATTCATTTTTCCAGCATCATCAGCAAATATTCGCAGAGCCAATGTCTTACGCAACAAGCGATCAGCGACGGTTTCGTCATCGCTTGGCTCTGCACAAAGCAGCACCAAAAGACCCTGGCCTATATGCCCTTGAACTTGATTGTTAATCGTGACCTGTGCCTGCGTGACACGTTGCAGCAATGCTTTCATCGGTGTTGCCTACGGGTTCTCAAGGATTTTCATGATTCAGTAGCCATCCCCACTGGCGTCCGAGCGCCGCGACTTGGTTTCACTGCGATGGGTTTTGGCTTTGAGTCGGCGTTGCACTGAAGCCCTGGTGGGTCGTGTGGCGTGGCGCGTCTTCACCGGAATATTGGCACGGTCGATCAGCGCCTGCAGACGCTCTAAGGCAAACTCGCGATTTTTTGGCAGGCTGCGAAACTTTTGAGACTTGATGACGATAATGCCGTCTTTGCTTAAGTGGTGGTCGCGAAGCCGCAGCAAACGAGTCTTTTGTTCGTCTGACAGGCTTGAGGCGCGAATATCAAAGCGCAAATGCACAGCATTGGCGACTTTGTTGACGTTTTGACCACCCGGGCCTTGAGCCCGAATAGCCGTCAACTCAACGTCGGCTTCAGAGAAGGAAAAAATAACCGACAAGACTGGCTCACCCGTGTGTTTTCGACACACGAATATTACCTTTGATCGTAGGCTAAGGCTTAAGAACAGAAGGCACTAAAAGGACCAAGCGCTTCACGCTTGAAGTGCTTGGAGCGGTTACACGACCTCAGAAGAAGCTATTTTTGGGCTTTGGCGTAACGCAGGTAAGGCAGTTTGATATCAAGTTTGCCGAACTTTTCTTCTGCCGCTTCATCACTCAAACTCAAGGCAACGATCACGTCCTGACCAGGCTGCCAATTGGCAGGTGTGGCAATTGGCACACCATCAGTGGCTTGAACGGCATCAAGTGCTCGCATGATTTCAGCAAAATTACGGCCAACTGACATGGGATATGACATGGTCAAGCGTACTTTTTTGTCTGGGCCAATGATAAAAACCGTACGAACCGTTGCGCTGTGTGCCGGCGTTCGGCCATCGGGCAGATAAGCATCCGCAGGCAACATGTCATAAAGCTTAGACACCAATAGGGACTGGTCATCAATGATGGGAAAGTTGGCGGGGGCATTGGCGACGGTTTCGATATCGCGCATCCATTTGTGATGCTCTTGCACACTGTCCACAGACACACCCATGACCTTGGTGTGCCGCTTTTCAAATTCAGGGGCCAGCTGAGCCACCGCACCAAACTCGGTGGTGCACACCGGGGTGAAGTCCTTAGGATGAGAAAACAAGATCGCGTAGTTTTCACCAATCCAGTCGTGTAGCTTAATCTCACCAGCGGTGGAGTCGGCGGTGAAATCAGGGGCAATGTCGTTGAGTCGAATGGCCATTTTTAATACTCCTTGGGGTTTTGATACCCGTCCAGAGTAGCACCGAGCAGTTGACGCTCACTTGACATGGGTTAATTCAACCCATGGTTATCGTCCCTTAAACAGCCCACCAAGAACGCCACGAATCAAAGCTTGACCCGTTCGTCCGCCAAGTTGTCGGGCAAATGAGTTGGCGAAGGCTTGAACCACCGTGTCACCCCGCCTGGCGGGGTGTTTTTGAGGTGGGAGCACTGGGGCCGGTAACCTTTGAGTCATCGGTAACGGGCGCTTTTTGAGCGGCAGCAGCTGCTTGAGCACCCGCCAGCGCGCGTCCTTCGAGCATCTCATGCGCGCTGTCACTGTCGATGGTTTTTTCGTATTTACCGGCCACTGGTGACTTCGGCATCAGCATTTGGCGTGCGCCATCATTGATCGGACCTGAGCCTGAAGTGCAACACGCCACATCGGCCGTGTTGTCTGACGGCACCATTGTTGATTGGTAAGCCAAGGGAATCTGAACCCACTGATTATTGGACCAAATTCGCTTGTGATGTTTTGATTCGGGTTTACACGTGTTGTTTGAAATTCATTCAACCATGAATTTCAGATAGCATAAGCAGGTCAAGAGGAGACAACAATGCAAACCAATCAAAAATCGCTCAGCCAGTTAGTCGTTTTTATCAGTGCCGTTTTTATCAGTTCGTTAGCGTGGGCCCTAGAACCAACCGTTAAAACCCCCCAAGTTGACACACCCAAGCGTGTCCTTTTGGTTGGCAATAGTTATTTGTATTACGGCGATAGTCTGCACAACATGCTTAGACGTATGGTTGCCGCAGACAACGCTGCCATTTCAAAGTCCTTGCAATACAAATCGGCCACCATTGGCGGTGCCAGCCTTGATCACCACAACATGGACTGGCTCACGACACCCGGTCAAATCGGTGTGAAAGAGCCTTTTGAACTTGTTATTTTGCAGGGCCATAGCGCTGCGGCCATCAATCCCAAACAGGGTAAAGTCCATGTCGACGCGGCTAAGAAAGCGGCGGCATTGATAGCCGAGCGAGGCGGAAAAGTGGCACTTTACATGCCGCACGCGTATGTGGCGCCACACAAATTGGCTGATCCTGCAAACGTACAGAAGAATCGTGATTTTTATGTTGCACTTGGAAACGATCTGAATGCGCTTGTCATTCCTGTTGGCCTCGCCTTTGCCGAAGCCTATAAGAGAAATCCCGAATTGAAGCTTCACAAGTCTTATGACGGCAGTCACCCGTCAAGAGCAGGTACGTATCTAGCAGCGGCTACTGCATACGCCTCGATATACAACCGAACACCTGTCGGCAACACCTTTGATACCTTTGACGAAGTCGACCCAGAAACCAGGTTAATGCTGCAGCAGGTCGCGTGGGACACCGTCGTTCAGTTTTATGGCCGTTGATCATTTAAAGCAAAAACACGCTTTAGATCGATTTGCCCAATTCTTGGACGCCTGCCGTCGGCATCATCACACAAACGTCAGTGGCAACTGTGTTTTGGCACTGACGCCTGCCTGTTTTTCCTCGATCGCTCTTAGCAAACGAAATGACACTGAAGACGGCTGATGCGTCAAAAGGCAGATGGCTGGCACGATCTGTCGCTCAACCGAAGAGAACATCAAAAAAACGTGCAATGAAACGGTCCAACCACAGGCCAAATAACTGGTCAAATAACTGGCCATCAAATCTATAATTCACATTCAAATAAATACCTAAATAATTGTTTTAAATGATAAAAAATAAAATGTCATGTTTCGAGCGGCCAAATTTAGGACAATGACAGTGAAAGACGTCGGTGATAACGCAACCCGATAATGTTAAGTGGTCGATCCCAAAGTCAGCAGCCAATTTAGCTGTATCGATTTCAGGGTGAGCAAAAGCGTAATCAATGCATTCCTTTTTCTTCTGATGACTGATAGCTTTTGTTATTTTCATTTCCTAAAGTAAAAGCATACTTTAGAGACAGAATTGGTCCACTTTATTGACTAGGTCCACTCGCTTGATTTGTAGCAAGCGGATTCTGTGTGTTTTTCTTGTAGAATGATTTCACTTTGTAACCGCAATCAAAACACCCGAAACTGCATTGGAAACCCTTATGCCAAAGTTGCCCCTTAGCCGTTTCACGGTCCTAGACCTCACGCGCGTGCGTTCAGGCCCTGCTGCGGTCCGTCAGTTCGCAGACTGGGGGGCCAATGTCATCAAAATCGAAGAGCCCAGCGATACACCCGACGACAAGCCGGGCGGCTCAGCGCAATTTGCAGACTATCAAAACACCCATCGCAACAAGCGCAGCATCACCATCAACTTAAAGCATCCCAAAGGCAAGGCTTTGTTCATGGAAATGGTCAAGCAAGCGGATGTGGTCGTAGAAAACTATCGCCCCAACGTCAAATTCAAGCTTGGTATCGACTATGAATCACTGCGCAAGGTTAATCCGCGCATTATTCTCGCGAGTGTCTCGGGCTTTGGCCAAGATGGTCCATACAAAGACCGTCCAGGTCTGGATCAGATTGCGCAGGGCATCGGCGGCATCATGTCGGTCACCGGTGAGCCTGGCCGAGGCCCGATGCGTGCGGGTATCCCAGTGGCAGATCTGACCTCGGGTTTGTTTTGTGCGATCGGCACCTTAGTCGCCCTGCTCGAGCGAGAGGAGTCTGGGGAGGGCCAATGGGTTCAGTCCTCGCTGTTGCAAGCGCAAGTCTGGATGATGGATTTCCAAATTATGCGTTGGTTAATGAACAATGAAATCCCTGGCCAAAGTGGCAATGATCATCCGACAAGCTCACCCACTGGTGTTTATGCGACATCTGATGGCTACATCAACATCGCGGCAATGGGTACGGAAATGTACGTGCGTCTGGCCATTGTCTTGGGCTTGCCTGAGTTAGTGGATGACGAGCGTTTTAAAACCATGCAGTTACGAGCCAAAAATCGTCCTGAGCTCAATGCCGCGATCAGTGCGCGTACCAAGCAAGAAAACACAGCATTTTGGATCGAATTGCTCAACAAAGAAGGCGTGCCTTGCGGCCCGATCATGAATGTCCAGCAGACCATGGAGGACCCACAAGTCGTTCATCTGGGCCTTGCTAAAAAGCTTAACCATCCAAAGCTCGGAGAAATCAGTGTGGTCGGTCAGCCGGTCATTATGAGTCGGTCCAAACGAGATGTTTTTGTTGCAGCCCCGGACCGTGGCGAGCACAACGAAGAGGTCTATACCGAGTTTGGTATCAGTGCCGCTCAGCTCGAAGAACTCGCACGCGAAGGTGCGATCTAAGTTGGATAAGCCAGGCCTCACGACAGCGGCACGTGAGTTCCGAAAGGAAGTCACTTCGGGACGTCGTGGCGCAGCGGTTAGCGCGTTTGGTGCGATTAGGCAAGTTAAACAAGCCTGCACAGCCTTGGTCTTTGACACCCTGGGCCATTCAGTAAACCACCCAAACGAGATCGCTAAAAAGTTGCGCGTCAGTATCCTGAATAAAGCCTCGCACCCTATCAGCGTCTGCCGATTGAGACGGCAATCGCGCGTCTCAAACTCACGGGCTCGGTAATGACGCGTCACGCTGCGAATTCCTTTGTCTGTACAGATATCGCAAGGCGTGCGTTTAGGGTGTCGCTTGACGATTTGCTGGCTTTGTCTCAGTTGACCCGTGCGCCTCACCAGAGGATCAAGACCGAGCCGCAGTCAGTTGCGCTCAAATGCTAGGAACAGCACGCTTCAGATTTAGAGGTGACCTCGCACACGTCGATTGACTTTCATTTGGCGGTCTCGCTCTGCGCCAAATCTATTTAATTTGTTGGTATCACGGGGCTCTTGAGACACGTGATTGATCAAGAAGCGCACATGTTTAGATTTAGAAAAATATTGCTAAGACCCAGACTAAAAAAATAGAAACGAGCATGAGACCATTGTTGATGCCATCGCACAGGGTGACTCGGCAGGCGCTCATCTCGCCGAATCACACACATTTAAAAACCGCTATGAGACGTTATCGAACCTTACTAGGAGATCTTTTAACATGACGACCATTAGATTGTTGCAGGGCGAAATCACAGACAACTTGATCATCGAGAAAAGGGGTGCTGTGGGTTGGATCACGTTCAATGATCCCGCTAAACACAATGCGATGTCCTATGATATGTGGGCATCTTTACCCAAAGTCATCAAGATTTTTGAAGAAGATGATGATATCCGTGCCGTGGTCTTGACCGGTGCCGGCGGTAAGTCTTTTGTGAGTGGCGCCAATATTTCTCAGTTTGAAAAGCTCCGCTCTGCAGCAGATGCGGTCGCTGAGTATGAGCGTGTGGGTGAAGAAGCCCAGGCCTCGATTTACAACTGCGCCAAGCCTGTCATTGCCCGTATCGACGGCTATTGCATTGGCGGCGGTTTGAACTTGTCCTTGTGCTGCGATATCCGGATCGCGTCGGACGCCAGCAGCTTTGGTATCCCTGCAGGTCGTCTGGGCTTGGGCTATCGCCTGACCGCAATCCGCAATCTGGTCAGCACCATCGGCGCGCCTGAGGCGCTGGACATCATGTTGTCGGCGGCTCGCTTTAAAGCGCAAGACGCCAAAGCCAAAGGCTTGATTCAGTATTTGGTGCCTGTCGCTGAGTTGGACAAGGCGGTGGATGAGTACTTGGCTAAAGTCGTGGCGAACGCACCGATCACCCTGCGAGCAGGTAAAAAAGCCATTCGTGAGTTCCAGAAAGTCCCTGCGCACGTGGACGTCGAAGGCATCAAGCAGATGGTCTTGGCATGTTTCGCCAGCGACGACTACCAAGAAGGCAAGCGCGCCTTTGCTGAAAAACGTACACCTGTGTTTCGCGGCAAATAATTTGATGGGTGTTAGTTGATCGGTAGCACCAGTCTTTTGTCATCAGTGCCTGTGTTTTATTGTTGATGTGCGGGACGGTTTTATTGACCGGGACTATTCGCGCATTGACGGGGTCAGATGATTTAAGGCTGGTGCCCGCGTTTTTTCAGTTTCCTTATTGCTGCGGCCGATCTGGTCATGCTTTTAATGGTGTTAATGGTGGTTGTGGTGACACAGCAGTTTGTTACCTTGATCCAGTCGATTCCTGAAACATGGGACACCACGCCTTGGCCAGTGGTTTAAGCCTTGGTTATACACTCGCTGATCAAGGTGTCGAATCAACATGCGCTGAACACACGAGCACCTCCTAGCCTAGTCCTGTCTTCTCCATAACGAAATGGTCAACGGTCGCGCTCGCTCAGCTCTTTACATCAACGAAACGGTTTGACGCTGATTGGCCAGTCGGACGGCAACCTCAAACGCCTTAATCATTGCACCAGGATTGGCTTTATTTTGCCCAACAATATCGTAAGCAGTCCCGTGAGCGGGTGTTGTGTAAATCGTTTTTAATCCCCCCGTCAAAGTGACCCCCTCGCTGAAACCGAGTAGCTTGGTCGCAATTTGACCTTGGTCGTGATACATGATGACGACGGCCTCTAACTGCCCTCCTTTTGCCTTTAGAAAGACGGTATCGGAGGGGTATGGACCTTCGGTTTGAAAACCTTCGTGATTCAGGCTTTCAATTGTTGGGCGAATAATGGTGATTTCCTCGTCACCAAACAAACCCGATTCTCCCGCATGCGGATTAAGCGCCGCCACACCAATGCGTGGCTTGTCGTGCCCAAGACCATTGAGCACCGTGTGCGCGAGTTTAATTGCGCCTCGGATTCGCTCGGGAGTCACGAGGTCAACAACCTGACGCAGGCTAACGTGAGAGGTGACCCGAAAGGTACAGAATTGAGGGATGATATTGACTTCGCCGTAATAACCTTTGTGCTCATTCCACGCCGCGAACATCGCGTGCTCATCCAAATACTTCCAACCACCCCGATTAATGGCCGCTTTGTGCAAAGGCGCAAAACAAACAGCATCGATCTCCCCTTTGAGCGCCAACGCCGTCAATTCATGTAATGTTTTACCGACCTGCCACCCAATGCTGGCATCAAACACGCCTCTTTTGACTTGATTGGGATCCATATTTGCCAAGTCAATGAATGCAATTTCATTGGCCTTCAATCTTTGCCAATCAATGTCTGCTGCGCTTTCTACGAGAAATGGCTTGAGTGCAATGCCGAGTTCTTGAACCGTGCTTTCAAACACGCGCACATCACCCACAATAAGTATTTTGGCTTGTGCGTGTGTTTCTGGCCGAGCCAATAACTTGAGTGCGACTTCCGGACCAATCCCTGTTGGATCACCGAGCATCAGGCCAATAAGGGGACGTTTTTCAGTAGGCGTCATGATTTTTATGAATGTATCGTGGATGGTGGCTTAAGAATAGCTCATCGAACGAGATTAAAAAATTAAAAATTGACGCCGAGCATTCCGCCCGCTTATTGTGGGTGTCGCATCCAATAACGAAAATTAAAAATAACCATGACATCTCCACGTATTCATTCCTTGCCCGATATCGAATCCTTGTCTCAGGCGACGTTATTACCCTACGACACCGAACTATTCCCCGGCTTTACCAGATTTGACTTACCCGGTGCCGGAGCGACTATTCATGGCGTGATTGGCGGAAATGGACCACCCATTTTTTTGATTCATGGGAATCCCCTTTCACACGTGAGCTGGCACAAGATCGCACCTTCTTTGGCACGTGATTTCACGGTTGTTGCCGTTGACTTACGAGGCTATGGAGACAGCAGCAAACCGGCAGGTGGTGACGACCATTCGGGTTACTCGTTTCGCTCGATGGCCGAGGACATCGTGGCCATCGCCAAGCATTACGGCTTTACGCGGTTTCCGGTTGTGGGGCACGATCGAGGCGCTCGCGTGGGGTTTCGATTAGCGTTGGATCATCCGAACATGGTTTCAGCGCTGGTGCCTTTGGATATTGTGCCTACCCACCACGTACTCAGCAATGTTTCGCTCGGCTGGGGACTGGAAGCTTACCATTGGTTTTTTATGTCCCAAAAAGCACCTTTCCCTGAAAAGCTTCTTTGCGCGGACCTCGACTACTACATTCAATATAAGTTGAATAAAAAAGGGGTTGGTCTAGAAATTTTCGCGCCTGAGGCGATGAAAGAATACGTGCGCTGCACCACACCCGAGCAAATCCACGCTGTTTGCGAAGATTATCGGGCAACCGTATCTGTCGATTTTGAAATGGACAAAGCAGAGTTCGGCAAAAGAAAAATTGCCTGTCCAGTGATGGTCTTGTGGGGTAGCAATAGCCACTGCGGTAGGCACTTTAAACCTATTGAGGCATGGTCTGACTGGGTGGACGATCTTCAGGGCTGCGACATACCGACAGGCCATTACCCCCAAGAACAGCGGCCTGATATCGTTTACAAAGCGATCTGTGGCTTTTTGGGTCAAGGGTCGTTGGGTTTAGCCTGAGTGGCGTTCCTGGCATGGCGACGTCAACAGCTAGATCAAGCCAGCGGGTCTCGTGCGTACATACCGGATACGGGTTAGGCAGCTCCAAAAAGTCGTGAGTCTTATAAGGAGTGGGTCTTTTAACCACGCTATCGTTTCCCCTAGGAGACAATCTCATTGCCGTTAATGTAGGATTAAAATAGTCTTAAAGTGCTGACCAATGTTCGTTATTCGTTACTCTATAAATCACAACACATAATCAAAAGGGCTTACCGTATGACACAGCTGCAAAAAAGAAAAACCCTCGGTCGGCTTGCGGCTATCGCAGGCGCTGCTTTGACTGGTCTAGGCACCTCTAGACTCGCCTTTGCTCAAGCGTTTCCTGATCGACCACTCACTATTTTGGTCCCCTTCAACACGGGCGGCTTTAATGACCGGATGGCTCGTGCTTTTGCACCCTTTTTGCAAAAACAGCTGGGCCAACCTCTGACGGTCGTCAATCGCGGCGGTGCAGGCGCTCTGTTGGGTCACACCTATTTTCTTCAGCAACCGGCTGATGGCTACATGATCGCCATGACGTCGGTGAATTATATTCCCACCAATATTGGTTTACAGGACGCTAAGTTCAAACTTGCGGATTTCGATTGCCTCAATTTGCCATCGAACGATTTTTCAATGTTGGCAACTTCGACAGACTCGGCCTGGAAAAGCGTCGATCAGGTCTTGGATGCCCTGAAAAAGGACCCCAAGAGTGTCTCAATCGGCGTTCAACCGGGATCGGCTGATTTGATCAACATCACCTTGTTGCTTCGTGCCGCTGGGATCGACCCCGCTCAAGTACGGTTAGTGACCTTTAAAGGTGGTGGTCCCGCTCGCAATGCTGTTCTGGGCGGCACCGTCGATGTCGGCTTAGTGGGCGCTGAAGGCTTTCTGCCATTGAGGTCGCGTGTGGTTCCACTGATGCTCTTTAACGATGAGCGCCTTCCCGCATGGGCTGACGTTCAAACCGTAACGGAATACGCTGCAGCCAAAAACCTCAAAGTCGAATGGGTTCCTGGCTCACAACGCGGCTGGGCTCTTTCTGCTGGGGTTGGCAAACAGAACCCTGCGATCCGCGCGAGATGGGTTGATGCGATTCAAAAAGCGATGAATGACCCACAGTGGATTGCCATGGCCAAAGAACTCCAGCTTCCTAATCCATGGTATGGCCCTGAAAAGTCACAACAGTCTTTCATCAAGGGCTCAGAAACGGTTTTTAAACATATGGATTTGCTGAAAAAGTCTTAATCATTTCGGCTTTTTTTAGGCCCTCGTGTGCATCATGCACAGAGGGCTTTTTGATATTAAAGCCATTATTGTTCCAACCCATCTGGCAGGCCTTCCATGTCTATTGATACCCCTCAAAGTGTTAAAAAAACACTCAGTATTGACTGGGGTCATTTATTAACGGTCATGGCATTGGGTGCATGGGCCCTTTGGTATCTCGCCGACCTGAGAGAAGCATCGCTTGATCTGGAAAACACACTGCTGGTACAACCCCTCATTTTCATATTTGTACTGATGTTACTGGCCGTGGTGCCCCAATGCCTACGTAAAAAGGATTTACCCGAAGACCTTCACCCCGAGAAGCTCGATCGAGTCAGCTTTTTAAAAATTCTCGTCTTAATGCTCTCTTTTGCGCTTTGCATCTGGGGCATGTTTACGTTTGGTTTCGATATTTCAGTTTTTTTGTTTTGCCTGGTTACGCTTAGCGTCTGCGGCGAACGTCGCTGGTGGGTCATCTTGCTGTTTTCATCACTTGCAACCGTGATCCTAATTAAGTGCTATCAGCTACTGGTGCCTTTCCAGATGCCAAACATTTTTTTAGGCTAGCTCGAATGCTTGATTTTCCTGAGTTTTTCACTGCAGTTTCTGTCCTTAGCAACGGTTTCGATGCTTGGATCTGGGTTTTTCCTGGGTTGGTTATTGGGCTTGTCTTTGGCGCTTTACCAGGAATTTCCGTCACCATGGCGATGGCACTTTTTTTACCCATGACGCTTTACATGGAGTTTCTGCCAGCCATCATCTTTTTAAGCTCCATTTTCACTGGCGCAGGCTTTGGTGGCTCTGTTCCCGCTGTCTTGATGAATATTCCAGGCACATCCTCCGCGGTAGCCACGACCTTTGACGGCTACCCCATGGCACGTAAAGGTCTGCACAACGAGGCGCTTGGCGCAGCCCTGGGTGCTTCCGTAACAGGCGCTTTGGTTTCCTATTGTTTACTGCTGTTTTTAATCGTCCCTTTAGCGAATATCGTGATCAAAATGGGCCCTCTCGAAATGCTTGGGATCGCGATTTGGGGCATGCTGATGCTGAGCTCGCTGACAGGCGTGAGTATGCTGCGAGGAATGATCGCCGGCTGTTTTGGTGTGCTCATTGGGACCATCGGTATGAATACCGTCGGTTACATGCGAGGAACGATGGATATTCCAGAGCTTCTTGATGGCGTCTCCAAAGTCCCTGCACTGATGGGTTTGCTCGCTGCCAGTGCTCTATTTAGTTTGGTCAACTCTAAATTTATCATCGAATCAGACTCCGCCCGTGGTTTGAGCGGCAAGCGGATGTTGGCCGGTTTCGTTAGTATTCTTAAGCACAAGGTTTGTACCTTACGAGGATTGCTCATTGGAACAGTGGTCGGAGCCACTCCAGGAGTCGGCGCCTCGGTGTCGAACTTGATGTCCTATTCCGAAGCCAAAAGAAACTCGAAAGACCCAGATAGCTTTGGCAAAGGAAACATCGAAGGTGTGATTGCTGCTGAATCTGCCAACAGTAGCTCTGAGGGTGGCTCCATGGCCACCATGCTTGCCTTGGGTATTCCCGGGGGCGGTGCAACCGCGGTGTTACTTGCGGCATTTGCGATGCACAATGTTGTCGGTGGCCCTGACTTTATCGATAAAAATAAAGATATCGTCTACACCATTATCTTAAGCAACATCGGTCAGTGTCTGCTGCTTTTCCCAATCGGGTTTATTTTTATTTTTCTAGCGAGTTCGCTGGTCAAGGTCCCGCTTCGCTTCTTGATTCCAGTCGTACTGGTGGCCGCTTCTTTCGGGGCTTACGCCATCGATGGCTCGCCAGCGGGACCGATCACGCTTCTTGTCTTCTCAGTGATTGGTTGGGTGTTAGCACGCTACAAATACCCACCAGCTGCCGTGGTGGTGGGAATGTTATTGGGTGGACTCTTAGAGAATGAAGCGCTTAAAACCATGCAGCTTAGCTCGGGGCATCCTGCCTACATCTTAGAAAGACCCGGTGCGATGGCTATTTTTGCATTGATCTTGATTTCGATGGCACTGACCGCGCGATCCAAGTTTAAAAAGAGAAAAAACTCAAACGACTTGCCCCCTACTTCACTTAACGCTTCAAGAACTGTGGCTCAG
>ERZ887849.2789-NODE-2789-length-13947-cov-9.254823_pt1 | contig 13947 bp, 11 predicted proteins | sample MGYA00521267_ERZ887849 | MGnify/ENA primary metagenome ERZ887849 (study PRJEB32303, sample SAMEA104408601) | aquatic metagenome | biome: Brackish water; feature: Pelagic; material: water | place: Baltic Sea | collected 2014-06-06T16:11:00 | depth 2,863 m ... | reverse complement strand
CCACATTTGATAGCTTTACCCGATTTTTCTACTCTTTTGATAAAGCGATTATATTGATTAAAAGAATTAAAAGTCAAATGACTACAATACTTCAACCACTCCTCAAATTCATCATCTAAATAGGCTGGTGCGTATGCGTGTACTTCTTCTCCAAACTCCTCAAAAGCCAAGCGAGCTTCATTAATAGAAGATGCGGTTGTAGCCGGTATATATTTGTTCACTATCGGAAAGACGCTAAACATAGCGAATCCCTTCAATGCCATAATAATCTTTACATCTGCACTGTCGGCCACCTGCTTAATCAATTCTAAATTCTTGATTAATAAGCTTTCGTCAAGCACGAAACTTGGACTTTTTATTTGAGTAAAATCTATTGCCATTGCTTTAAGTTGTGTTACAAAAATAAGCCTAAATACAATACTAGAATAAAAAAAGGCAGGGTCCTCTTTGAGAGACCCTGCCTATGAATAAAACCCCAATCCATTGTAAAGTGGATTGGCGCTTTTGTATAAAATTCTTAAGATTACAACAAAGTACTCGGGCAAACATAAGCTGTAGTAGGTACATCTGTATTTTGAATTCCTCCAAAGCCTTGTTCAACATCAATCATTTTGTCAAAGCCTCTTGATTTCAATATTGAAGCTGCAATAACTGAACGGTAGCCCCCTGCGCAATGCACGTAATAGCTTTGCTGATTATCAACTTTCTCCATTTGCTTACTAATATAATCTAATGGCATATTGATCAAGTTTTTATAGTCAATATGCTGAGCCTGGTATTCACTTTCTTTACGAACATCCAACACTTTAATGTCAGCTGTCTTAAGCAACTCCGCAAATTTTTCTGGTGTAACACTAACCAAAGTATCCACCTCATTTCCAGCCGCTTCCCAAGCAGCTAATCCACCTTCTAAGAACCCTAAGCTGAAATCATAACCCACTCTTGCTAAACGTGTAATTACTTCCTCTTCTCTACCTGGATCAGCCACAATTAAGATCTCTTGCTTTAAATCTGGAATCAAGGTACCTACCCAAGAAGCAAAACTTCCATCTATTCCAATGAAAATACTATTGGGAATAAACGAGTGCTTAAACGCCGCTTGCGAACGAGTATCTATTACAATAGCTCCTGTTTCATTCGCTAACATTTCAAATGCTTCTGGACTTAAAGCTTTCTTCCCTCTTTCCATTACGGTATCCAAACTATCGTAGCCTTGAATATTCATCATAACGTTTTGCGGAAAGTATGCAGGAGGAGGCATTAAACCATCTAACACTTGTTCTATAAACTCTTCTCTTGACAAGTCAAGGTTCAATGCATAGTTCGTTTTCTTTTGATTGCCTAAAGTGTCAAAAGTTTCCTTACTCATGTTCTTACCACAAGAAGAACCTGCTCCGTGTGCTGGGTATACAATAATATCATCCGCCAAAGGCATGATTCGATTGCGCAAAGAATCAAACAAATAACTCGCTAGTTTTTCTTGAGTTAAATCAGCAATTACTTTTTGTGCTAAATCTGGACGACCAACATCTCCAATAAATAGAGTATCTCCTGAAAATAACGCATGATCTTTTCCATTTTCATCAATTAACAAGAGACTTGAACTTTCCATGGTATGTCCAGGTGTATGAAGTAGCTTAATGGAAACATCCCCTACTTTAAATACCTCATTGTCTTCCGCTACGTGCACTTCAAAACTTGGATTCGCCGTGGGACCATAAACAATTGTTGCACCGGTCTTCTTAGCTAAATCTAAATGACCTGAAACGAAATCTGCATGAAAATGCGTTTCAAAAATGTATTTGATTTTGGCATTATCAGCCTTTGCTTTTTCAATATAGGATCCTACTTCTCTCAGTGGATCAATAATAACTGCTTCTCCTTTACTTTCGATGTAATACGCTCCCTGAGCTAAACATCCAGTATAAATCTGTTCTATTTTCATGATAGATAATTTAATTTATGCTTATAAAAATAATTCTTTTGCAATAATATATATGCCCATCGCTAATACAAACCATCCAAAGGCTGGTTTTAGTTTCTTACCGGGAATATAGTTTGATAATTTTGTTCCAATGAATATACCTATAACAGCTAAACCTGCTATACTTAGTAAGAATAACCAGTCGATTGAATAGTTGCTGACATCTCCTAGAAATCCAATTAAGGATTTGGCGGCTATTATCATCAAAGAAGTACCTACCGCTTTTTTCATTGGGAGTTTCGATAAGAGAACTAATGCGGGAATAATAATAAACCCTCCACCAGCGCCAATTAATCCGGTAAGCACTCCTACGAAAACCCCTTCAACTAGTATGAGCGGATAGTTAAATTCTTGTTCTACTTCCAATTGCTCTTCTTGCTTGGGTTTTTTAATCATTAAGACAGAAGCTACAATCATAACTACGGCAAACAGTAGTAGCAATGCTATGTCCTTCGTAATATCAAATCCAGCAATATTAGCTATTTGCTCAGGTATAAAGGGTAACAAAAACTTTCTTGTCAAGAATACTGCTACAACGGCAGGTAGACCGAAGATAACAGCCGTTTTTAAGTCTACAAGGTCTTTTCGATAATTGGTATAGGCTCCAATTAAACTAGAACTTCCCACTACAAACAAAGAATATGCAGTTGCCATCACAAGCTCTACATCAAACAAATAGATGAGTATGGGTACTACCAATATAGAACCTCCTCCGCCGATTAAGCCAAGTGAAATGCCTACAAATATTGATGCTATGTATCCTGCTATTTCCATTGTTGACACAAAGATAGTCGGGACCCTTGGTGCGCAATGTGATACTTGTTACGCAGCGATTCAACAATCAAATTTGCTGATTCTAGCTATTCAACAAAATTTTGTTGCGAGAAAGCCTGACCGTGCCCTTTGTCTCTAATTTCTTTAATAAACGAGAAATCACTTCTCTAGAGGTATTCATTTCAAGTGCAATTTGCGCATGAGTTAAGCTCAACTCCTTTTGATCTAGCGCAAAACTTTGCTTTTCTAGGTAATCTAAAAGACGCTCATCTAACTTATGAAAAGCTAATTCATTTAAGGTATCTAACAAATCATCAAATCGCTGATTGTACACCCGCAATACAAAGCGATCCCATGATGGATAATTTTGCATAAGCTTTTCCATAAGCTGCATTGGGATAGTAACAATTTTTGAGGACTCTACCGCCTCAGCGCGCACCGTACTTAATTTATCAAAGCATGAGAAAGATACGGCACATCCCTGACCAGGCTGAATGTAATACAAGAACAATTCATGTCCTTCTTCATCTTCCTTAAAGATTTTCAACTTGCCTTCGAAAAGAAGTGGAATAAACTCAATCTTCGATCCATAATCCATCAATATTTCATGTTGTTTGACATGCTTTACTTTTGAATTATCTACAATTACTTGAATCAACTCCTCTCCTTCTATCTCAGGGAAAAACTCTTTTAATATTGCTCCAATATCCATACTAGCTTCTTAACATTTCAAAATGGGGTAAACCGTCTTCTAGGTATTCTTCACTACAAATTTCAAATCCAAACTCCCTATAATAAGGGACCAAATAGCTTTGAGCGGAAATCCGACAGACAGCTGTTTTTAAATCTTTTTCCAATACTTCTATACACTTAGCCATTAGCGGTCGTCCTAATCCTTTCCGTCTAACAGCAGGTGAAGTCACTACTCTGCCAATCGATGCTTCAGTATAACTAATGCCTGGATAAAGCAACCTCGCATAGCTCGTTAACTTGTCGCCATTATAGCTAAAGATATGCTTGCCTTCGAGGTCTTTGAAATCCGCATCTAGATAAGCACAATCTTGTTCAATGATAAATACTTCTTGCCTAAGATGCATAATGTCGTATAATTCCCTAGTAGTGAGCGCTTCAAAATCTTTAACTAAAAAGGTATATTCCATACGTATATAATTGCTTGATCAAAGGTAGTTATTTTCGAGATCTTAGCATATAATTTAGTAAAATCAATAGCGATAAACCATTATCTTGTTTGCGTTGTTTTAATGCTAATCAAACTATAAACCATGAAATATCTGATTCACTTTTTACTTACTGTTCCTATCTTTTTTGCCATTGATATGGTATGGCTTGGATTTTTAGGAAAGCCTTTGTATCAAAAATACTTAGGGCATTTGATGGCAAAAGATGTTAACTGGAAAGCCGCCATTGTCTTTTACCTCCTGTTTATCGTGGGTATTTTAATTTTCGCTGTTTACCCCGCTTTAAAAATTGATAAAGTGAGCTATGCGCTTACCTACGGCGCTTTGTTTGGCTTCTTTACCTACATGACCTATGAATTGACCAACCTTGCAGTTATTAAAGACTGGGCATGGCAAATTGTTCCTATTGACATTATTTGGGGGGTAGTTCTGTGTACTTTGGTCAGTCTTGGAAGTTTTTACATCGGAAAGTGGGTCTGGTAATTGTTTTCGTAAAAGAACTTTCTACTTACCTTTACCCCTGCAAGTTTATATGATAAGCACGCTGCAATAGTTTGACAGTTTTGAGACTTTAACAAACAATATATACATGAAAAACATTTTAGTCCTGTGTACCGGAAATAGTTGCCGCAGCCAAATGGCTGAAGGATACCTTAGACACTTTGGCGGGGACAGGGTAAATATTTACAGCGCAGGAATTGAGACGCATGGATTGAATAAGATGGCAGTCAAAATTATGCGTGAAGACGCGATTGATATTTCAGGACACAGCTCCAATCATATTGACGAATATCAAGCAATCGATTTTGATTACATTTTAACGGTTTGTGATCATGCGAAGGAAAACTGCCCATACTTCCCTAGTGAGGCACAAAGATTTCACCACAATTTTTCAGACCCTTCAAAACTGAAAGGCGATGCTGAAGATATTCATCAAGCCTTTGAAAATACGCGAAACGAGATAAAAGCTTATGCAAAATCATTTATTGAAATAAATGCTTAATCTATTGTCAATCAATTATATAGATAAGTTTAATTAAATTAAACTTACAATACCTTTCTTAGCTTTCTTTTTCAACAAAATGAATGCCGTAATCTTCCAGTTCCTTTAAGATAGGTTCATAGATGTTTGCCTCCATCGGTAGGCAAACACCCTTGGCTTTTATGTTGCCTTGAAGAATGTGTTTTGCGGCAATGCCAATTGGTAAGCCAACTGTTTTAGCCATAGCCGTATTGTTTTCATCATCACCGATAACCACCATAGAACTCTCTATACGTTTTTTAGTGCCATTTAAGGTGTAATTCAAAAGATGCCTCATTACAATCATATCTTTATCCCCTTCTTCCAATGCCCACTTCTCTTCAAACAATTTTTGTAGAATTTGAGCTGGAGTAGCCATCTTTAGACCAATCATTTTCTTTTCAAACAAACCGGCCCAAGCCAATAAGCGCATTTCATCTCCATCGACATCGATACCTAAGTAATAGGCTAGTTTTATCTCCACAGAATCTGATTCACGATACTTTAAAAAGGTATTTATAAAGTCCCTGTAGGACATGTTCTCGCTATCCTCCATGACATAGGAATCATCTGTGGCGCCAATTTGCACCAAGATATGCCAGGCTTTGCAAAAATGAGGACGCCGAAAAGTACCGCGATACATTGTTTTGACGCCCTGTAAACCGTATAGGTCGATATATTTTAAAGAATCTCTATTGGCATAGCCTTCAAAATCACCATAACCATCAATATGTATCATCTCTGTCCGATCAAACAACTTGTTGTAAGGAATGTATTTATATTTTCCGTTGTGCAAAAATTTCACAGCTCCACCTTGGCCAGCAAGTATGACGTTTCTGGGATTCCAAGTTAATTTATAATGCCATGGGTTATTGTCACTTTCCGGAGCAATTAGGCCGCCTGTAAAAGATTCAAAGCCTTCTATTTGACCGTCCTCTGCCTTAACCCTGTTAATAATCTTCATCGCACTCATGTGGTCAATTCCGGGATCTAAACCCAGTTCATTTAAAAACAATAAGCCTTTAGATCGGGCCTCCTCGTCCATCGCTTTCATCTCCGGAGAAACATAGGAAGGGGTAATCAAGTTCTTAGAGAATTTTAAACAAGATTGTGCTATTTGGGGATGAAATCGGGCGGGCAACATCGATATAACCAAGTCACTTTGCTCAATCAAGGTGTTTTTCAAGGCCTCATTCTCTATATTGAAATCAACCAGTTTGACGCTGGGCGTCTTATATAATTTGGCCCAAGCTGACGCATTTAAATCTGCAATTGTAAAAACCCAAGCATTTTCCTCAGCTTGCTTTACCAAATAACTCACCAAGGTATAAGCCGACTTTCCAGCTCCAAACAATACTATTCTTTTCATGGTCTCCATTTGTCCGTAAATATAGCATTCTGACCAAGAGTAAAGTAAATAGTCATAAAAATTATTTAACTTCGAAATCAATATTAAAGTCTTTGCATGAAGAAAGTGGAATTGAGCACAGAAGTTTTTGTTTACGAAGACTTGAATGAATTACAAGACATTGAAATTAAGTTGTTAGAAAAGGCGCAAGAAGCCCTTTCAAAAGCTTACGCTCCTTATTCAGAGTTTCTGGTGGGATCCGCAGTTTTGCTGGATAATGGAGAAATATTAAATGGGGCGAACCAAGAAAATGCTGCCTATTCTACATGCATTTGTGCGGAAAGAACGGTTTTAAGTGCTGCGGCTAGCTTATATCCCAACATCAAGCCTATAATGATTTCCGTAGTCATCAAAAACCTAAATAAGGAACAAAGCAAACCTGCTGCTCCTTGCGGTGAATGTCGTCAATACCTTTTTGAAATTGAGAATAGATACCAAAGTGAAATTCCAATTCTCATGAAGGCTCAATCAGATAAAGTATACAAAGTGGCTAGTGCATCTCAATTACTGCCTCTAGCCTTTGCAAAAAGCGACTTATTGTAATCTTCATATGAATCTCAAATGAATGCCTAAACACTTCTTTAATTGCCTAAAGTATTTTATCTTGGGGTATAATCAAACTTGTCATTATTTCTAGATTTCTCATATTCATTTGTGCTCTAATCCTTGGGCTTATTGCGCAAGCACAATCTGGCTTTATTCAAAATGAAGGTCAATGGGATTCAAATATCTTATATAAGGCCGAGTTTAGTGAAGGCAACTTCTACATAGAGCCCGCAGGATTCAATTATAATCTATCTGACTTAGATGCCTTTCATGGATTAGTTGAAGCGCATCATCAATTAACGTACGACTATCATAAAGAAGCCGACTGGACCATTGATGGGCATTGTTTGAAAATGAACTTCTTAGGAGGGCAACTTCAAACTTCAAAAATCACCCCTTCTCTAAAAACTAAGACCTATTACAATTACTATATTGGTAATGATAGAAGCAAGTGGCAATCGAAAGTTCCGGCCTATCAGGAAATAGCATTCAAGGACGTTTATCCTGGGACAGACCTCAAAATTCAAAGCTCAAACAATTCCTTTAAGTATGATTTAATTCTATCACCTCAAGCTGACCCTTCTGATATTAGACTTAGCTATGAAGGCGCTGAGAACATAATATTAAAGAATGGTCACTTGCACATTAAAACATCTGTAAATACAGTTATTGAACAACAACCTTATGCTTATCAACTAATCAATAATCAACGAGTGGAAGTTCCTTGCCTTTATGCGCTTGCAAACAACACTATTAGTTTCCTATTTCCTGATGGATATAATTCTACAAAAGAATTAATCATCGACCCTTTTATTGTTTTCTCAAGATATTCAAGCTCTTCTGCTAACAACTTTGGATATACCGCAACTTACGACTCTGAAGGAAATGCCTATGGCGCAGGTAGTGTGTTTAACATTGGTTATATTACCACACCTGGTGCATTTGATATCAGTTTTAATGGAGCAAGTACAGATATTGGAATTACCAAGTATACCCCAGACGGCTTGGAGCGAATTTATGCCAGCTACTTAGGAGGAAGTCAAACCGAGTTACCACATAGTATTGTGGTTAATTCCAAAGACGAGTTATTTGTTTTTGGAACCACAGCATCTCCAGATTTCCCTACAAGTATGAATAGTTTTGATTCTACGTATGCTGGTGGTACGCTAAGTGATCTATCTCAAGGTTTAGGAGTAATCTATACTACGGGTTCTGATTTAATCATCTCCAGGTTTTCTGAAGATGGTAGCATGCTATTGGCGTCCACTTATTTGGGTGGAACCGCAAACGATGGCTTAAACCTTTCTCCCGTTCTCAAGTATAACTATGCCGATGAAGTAAGAGGTGAAGTGTTTATTGATGGGGATGATAACTGTTTAGTGACATCTTGTACTTACTCTGCAGACTTTCCAACAATGAATGCCTTCCAAGATAGTTTAGGAGGCGGCCTAGATGGTCTTGTTTTAAAAATGGACGAAAATCTAAGTACCCTAATTTGGAGCAGCTATATAGGTGGAACATCAGATGATGCTAGCTATGGCTTAAGTATTGATAACGACGAAAACATTCTTCTAGCAGGGGGTACTCAATCCCTAGATTTCCCAGTAATCAATGCACTCCAATCTACTTATAATGGAGGGGATGCCGATGGATTTATCACTCGATTACATAGTTCAGGATTAAACGTTTTGAATAGCAGTTATTACGGTACAAGCGCCTATGATCAAATCTATTTTATCGATAATAACGTTGATGGAGAAGTATACATATTTGGTCAAACGATGGGTTCTTCTGGCGATTTGATACAGAATGCCACTTATAACCAAGCCAATGGAGGTCAGCTTCTTGCTAAATTCGACTCAGCAGTTTCATCTGTAATATGGAGTACCCGTTTTGGAGACCAAAGTGGTATTCCCGATATTTCTCCAACTGCATTCTTAGTTGATATTTGTAATCAAGTTTTCCTAAGTGGTTGGGGCGGACCTAATCTTGGTGGAAATACTAACTTGAGCGGAACTTTTGGTTTAGATGTTACTGCCGATGCCTTAGATGCAGTTACCGATAATGCAGACTTCTATTTTATGGTTATGAGAGATGATGCATCTGCACTTATTTATGCTTCATTTTTTGGTGGGCAAAGCAGTGCTGAGCATGTTGATGGTGGAACGAGTCGCTTCGACAAAAAAGGAGTCATTTACCAAGCGGTTTGTGCTGGGTGTGGTGGCAATCAAGATTTCCCTACTGTCCCTATTGATTCTGTAGGTTTTTGGAATAACAACAACTCATGTAATCTAGGCTTAGTGAAATATGCATTCACTCCTCCATCAGTTATTGTTGACTTTAATCTTCCACCAGTAGATTGTGCCCCTCAAGATTTGACCTTCACCAATTTAAGTCAAACCGCTTTTAATGATACCAGTGCAAGCACCTTTATTTGGCAAGTAAACGACTCAATTATTGAATCCTATAATCTGAACTACCTGTTTACTGAGCCTGGACAATACACCGTAAGCTTGCTAGGAATCGATTCTAGCTCATGCAATTTTGAAGATTCTCTTTCTCTTACTTTTACTATAATTGGCAATTCGAACCAACAACTTGATACGCTTTCAACTTGCGCAGGTATTCGTTTAGATATTGGCATCAATCCAATTATAGGAACAAGCGTGAGCTATAGTTGGTCTCCAACTTTAGGGCTAAATAATCCATTGGTCGCCAATCCTACAGCAACCGTTAACCAAAGCACAACTTATACCTTAATTGTGAGTAATGGATCTTGTACGGACACATTTGTACAAAGTATTTTGGTGGAAGAACTCATCCTTAATCTGACGGGACCTGACACCGTATGCTTAGATGATACGTTTACGGTGAATGCAAATGCAATAGGAAATGCGTTCTATCAATGGGAGCCTGCAAATCTAGTTGAAAGCGGACAAGGAAGTAGTCAAGCTGTTTTTATTGCAGAAAATCCAATGACTATAACTTGCGAAGCAACAAGTCCATCTGGCTGTATAGCTTTTAGCTCCTTAAGTCTATTTGTGCTAGATCAACTGCCAGACATTTCAGCTAGTGCATTTCCTGACACTATCGACCAAGGCGAAAGCAGCCAATTAGAAGCGTTCTCTACTGCAGTAAACGTATATACCTGGGATGCGGACTCAACACTAAGCGCTTTAAATATTGCAGACCCAATAGCAAGCCCACAAACAACTACAACTTATACGGTTAAGGTAAATGATACTTTTTGTCCAAATAAAACAACAGTGACGGTTTATGTGAGACTTCCTGAATGCCTAGAAGGAAAGTTGTTTGTTCCCAATGCATTTACTCCCAACAATGATGGCAATAACGATCAGTTTTATGTTCGCTCTTCTGCTCCTATTGAAGAATTTTATTTCACGGTTTATGATAGATGGGGAGAGCAAGTATTTGAAACACGCGAGCAAAGCCAAGGATGGGATGGAATGTATAAACTAAAACAATTGAGCCCCGCAGCTTTTGCATGGTATTGCAGTGGTTTTTGTGAAAATGGAGAAGCCTTTTTGATTAAAGGCAACATAAGTATCTTGAAATAGAATGCATAAGCTAGCTAACATATCATCCATTGCAATTTCTCTCAAATTGATGACTTTAGTCATTATAATGTTTATATGCAATAATACAGAAGCTCAAGACATACATTATACTCAATTCACCTTACAAGCTCTGCAACAAACTCCTGCCTTTGCTGGAGATTTCGACGGCAATCATCGCTTTGCTGCCCTTTACCGCAATCAATGGGCTACCGTAGCTGTGCCCTATAATACTTTTGGCTTTTCTTACGATACAAAGGCGTACGAAACGAAAAAATACAATAGCTTCCTTGGTCTTGGCGGAAACCTCTTTTATGATCAAGCAGGTGACAGTCGACTAAGATCTTTGTATGCACAAATACCAATAAGTTATACCCTATTCCTTCCTGCGGGAAAAGGCAATACTTTTAAAGTAGGCGCAGGGTTATATCTGGGCATGCTGAATAAATCAATTAATACTAGCCAACTTCAATTTGACAATCAATATTCAGGAGATATTTTTGACCCAACTATTCCAATTGCAGAAAATTTTGGAAATTTAGGATTTACCAAAATGGATCTTGGAATCGGTTATCAAATAGGATTTAATTTACAAGATAAACATGAAATTGGACTGGGATTTGGCGTTCATCACTTGAACAAGATTGAAGAAAGTTTTTTAGACGCAGGTGTGGGTATTCAACTTCAAAAAAGGTTGGCTATGCCAATATACCTTAAATTTCAGCTTGCCGAAAAATGGGATTTACGCTTGGATTACTTGTATCAAGAACAGAACAGTTTAACAGCGTTTAATTTTGGGGCAATTGCGAGTTACTTCTTGAAGAAAGATGGACCCGCAAAAACAGCCATTGAATTTGGAACTTACTACCGTTGGAAAGATGCGCTGAGTGGAATTGTTCGATATCGAAAAAACAATTTATTGGTAGGTTTTAGCTATGATGTAAATCTAAGCCCATTAAAAGCAGCAACAAATTCTTATGGTGGAGTTGAATGGGGACTTGTGTATACGATTAAGAAAGTAAAAGATCCCCAAATTAAGAACAAACGAAAATGCATAGTTTTTTAACATGAAGAAGTCCATTTTCATATTACTACTTAGTTTGACGTGCACGCTTAAAAGCTATGCTCAAACAGAAAAGCAATTTACCAAAGCCGGTGAAAGCGCTTTTATTGAAGGAGATTATTATGAAGCCATCGCCTATTACAAGGAGGCCTTAAAGTTTAATAAGAACAATCAACAAGCCCTACAAAAAATAGCACTCAGCTACTACGAATTGAAAGATTACGAAAACGCTGAAGGTTTTTTCAACAAAATAGAAGCGAATGAAGACTTCCCTCTACTTGGATATTATACCGCCAATAACTACAAGTTAATAGGCAAATATAAAGAAGCTAAAACAGCTTTTCAAAACTTCAATAATGCTTATCCCAATGCTGATTTTTATAAAGATAAATCTCAGCAAGAAGTTGCATCGTGCTCTTGGGCAATGGATCAAGAAGTAGACCCCCGAAGTTATAATCACTCAATTTAAGAAACCCTTAAATACAGGTTTCTCTGATTTTGGAGCAGGCTATCTAGATAGCAATGTCATTCAACTTAGTTCATTGCAAACTTCAAGGAAAAACATGAAGGATGACTTCCAGGCAAAAATGTACGTTTTTGATATAGACGGAAGTAGTGCAAGTAAATCAACTAGCTTCAATATCCCACAAATAGGCACAGACTCTTTTGACTTTGCAAACGGTTATTATTTAGAAGAAAAACAAAGCTTCTACTTTTCAAAATGTGTAAGCACTGAAAATGGAGAGAACTTATGCGATCTATATGTAATGAAACGTAAGGGGACTGCTTGGACCCAAGCCCAAGCGCTTAGTATCAACACAGCTAATTACACAGAAACTCAAGCGCAGGCCAGTTTAAATGGTCTTGGACGCACTGTTCTATATTTTGTAAGTGATCGTGCAGGTGGTCAAGGGAAACTAGATATCTGGAGAGCTACAGAAGGCACTAATGGGGCATTTGGAGAAGCAGAAAATTTAGGACATACCATAAATACTATTGCCAACGAGTCGACCCCGTTTTTCGACCCAACATCCAAAACGCTTTATTTCAGTTCTGAATGGCATTATGGTTTTGGCGCTTATGATATTCTTGCAAGTCAAGTTAACGGCAATACTTTTGACTCCCCAAAGAATCTAGGCTTACCTATCAACTCATCTGCGAACGATCAGTACTACTACCCTTCTAAGTTTAACCAAGCCTTGTTTGCAAGTAATAGAAAAGGCGCTCTTCAATTGAGGGGGTCAGCCTGTTGCTACGATGTTTTTGCTCATGAGATGCCTCCCGAATTGCTTAGAATTGATACCCCTTTGTTACTTACAAGTATTGATCCAGGAACTAAGGACTTAACACAGTTAGAGACATACATTGAATCCCTAGAAGAGCAATTACCAGCTACGGTCTTTTTTCATAATGATGAACCCAATCCAAAGACCAATTCAACAAAAACAAAGTTGTCTTATGCGGAATGCTATACTGATTACAAAGATCAAAAGGGCGAATACTTTGCGCAGTTCGGGGACAATCAAGCCATTGGGTATTGGTTCAATACCGTGGATTTAGCTTATGAGGAATTACAAAGTTTTTTAGAAACCCTTTATGTGGTATTAGAATCTCGTCAAGTTGATTTAACCATTGAAGGCTATTGTAGTCCATTAGCTTTAAACGATTACAACATCAACTTAGCGAAGCGAAGAATAGTAAGCCTAGAGAATTATATTCTAACTTGGAATGAGGGCCAATTAAAGCCTTATTACGACGCTGGAGAATTGACCTTCTCTGCAGTTCCTTTTGGTGAAGAGAAAGCAGATCAAACGATTTCAGACAGCGTAGAAGAAGTTAAACACTCCATCTATGACCCAAGAGCTGCTCAAGAAAGACGAGTAGAGATTATTGCTATAAGTGTTGAATAGAGAAACCTATTGGTGGCAAGACTCATAATCAGGCAGTCCACAGTTCGAATCTGTATGGGACTAAATTAGTAATCAAGAACTTACAAGGTTTTTACCAAGCGAGGATTTTTTCATATGCATACTATTTGCCTACTAAAGCCTTTAAGATGGTACTATTTACTCCTTTTTACTCGCGCAGGGTTGTCAATTACCTACGTTCTGCTCCATTGTTACCAAGGTCTTAGCTTTGCTTTGGCTTTCTATCTTAACCCATTTTGCACTAATGTATCTAGGGCATCAAAGTCCAAAAACAACAGAAACTTATACCCACGTTGCTATAAATCATATTAAGATTATAAAAAACCCATTGGATTGAATATCTTTATCATATAGTAAGAATATAGTTAATGTCCATTTATTCAGACATTAACTATATCGTTACGTTGGCACCAATTAGAAAAAGAACTGAATGAAAGCACTTAAGGAAA
>ERZ887849.2787-NODE-2787-length-13948-cov-12.142302_pt1 | contig 13948 bp, 9 predicted proteins | sample MGYA00521267_ERZ887849 | MGnify/ENA primary metagenome ERZ887849 (study PRJEB32303, sample SAMEA104408601) | aquatic metagenome | biome: Brackish water; feature: Pelagic; material: water | place: Baltic Sea | collected 2014-06-06T16:11:00 | depth 2,863 m ... | reverse complement strand
CCAAAACGCATTTCTAAAAAAGAACCCCCTCAATCCCCTCCAACTCCAATAACTTGGATAGGCAACGAGGTAAGCCTAAAAAATATACTGGTAAAAAAGACACATTATTGGGAAGCGTCTCGAACAGCTGCATTGGATTTTGGACTGCTTTTTCACGAAATAATAGCCCAGGTACGTTTTTCGTTTGAAATTCCTCAAATTATCGAATCGTATCGATTGAGGGGATACTTTAAAGAAAGTGATTTGGATCAAATAGAAAAAACCATTTATAGTTTGGTGAATCACCCCAAACTTTTGAAATTGTTTTCAGAAGAAAATGAGGTTTTAAACGAAAAATCTCTAATAACCAAAGAAGGGGAGTGGTTGATACCGGATCGAATTATAACAGACCAACAAGGGTATACAACCATTTTAGATTACAAAACAGGCGTTCCTCAGCCAAGCCACAAGCAGCAAATTGACGCCTATGGAAAAGCACTTTCTGAAATGGGTTTTGTTGTAAAAAATAAGTGGATAGTGTATCTCGCTAATGACACAAAAATTATTGTATCCGAATAAAGCAAGCTTCAAACATTAAAAAATGAACTCTTTTTTTGTATCTTAGCATAATTAAACTATTTTTGCAATTAATCTTAACATAAAAACAATTAATCGTGATGAAAAATTTATGCAGATTTTTTCTTGTTTTCTTTGCAGTAGCACTTACAACTACAGCAACAGCTCAAGACAAAAACAACCCATGGCAAGTAAGTTTTGGGGTTAACGCAATTGACGTTTATCCAACCAATCAAGCTGGTTATGGAGGATGGTTTAGCGAATTCTACAACGTAGAAGACCACTGGAACATTTTGCCCTCAATTTCTACTATTAGTGCTTCTCGTTACATTGATGCTGGATTCTCTTTTGGAATTCAAGGGTCTTTGAACACTATTGATCGTCTAGGAGACGCAGAAGTAGATGAAATTTCACATTATGCCCTTGACGGTATAGTATCTTACAGCTTTTCCGAATTATTTAACCTTGGAAAATTTGATCCTTTTGCCACTGTTGGTGGTGGAGTTACATGGTTAGACGATGTGGGAGCTGGAACATTCAATGGAGGTCTTGGACTTAACTACTGGTTCAACGATAACATCGGATTGACTTACAGTTCAACGTACAAACATGTATTTGAAGATAAAGGAATCCCTCATTTCCAACATGTAGCTGGAGTTTCTATCAAATTTGGTGGAAAGGATACTGACTCAGATGGAATTTACGATAAAGACGATGCTTGTCCAGAAGAAGCGGGTCTTCCTGCTTTCAACGGATGTCCTGACAACGATGGAGACGGTATTGAAAACAGTAAAGACGAATGTCCTAATCAAGCAGGATCACTTGAAAACGGTGGTTGTCCTGACTCAGATGGCGACGGAGTTGTTGACAAAGACGATGCTTGTGTAAATGAAGCAGGTATTGCTTCTTTGGCTGGTTGTCCTGATGCTGACGGCGATGGTATTGCCAACAAAGACGATGCTTGTGTAAACGAAGCAGGTCCTACCGCAAACAACGGATGTCCTTGGAAAGACACTGACGGAGATTCCGTTTTAGATAAAGACGATGCTTGTGTAAACGAAGCGGGTCCTGTATCTAACAATGGATGTCCTAACATTCAAGAAAAATTAGACGCAATTGGACCCGTAGTTCCTTTCAATACAGAAAAAGCAGAAATTTCTCAGGAAGCAAAACAAATTCTTGATGAAGTTCATGCATTGCTACAAAACTACAAATCCTCTAACGTTACTATTGAAGGACACGCAGATAGCAGAGGTTCTGAAGGGTTCAATCAAAAACTATCAGAAACACGTGCAGCAGCCGTTAAAGCTTATTTAGTAAGTAAAGGACTTAATGCATCGCGTTTGTCTACGAAAGGTCTTGGTGAAAGCCAACCAGCTTCTACTAACATGAATAAAGAAGGTCGTAAACTAAACCGAAGAGTAGAGTTTAAAGCAGGAAATTAATTTTCTGCCTTTTCTACAATAATATTTTAGAAAAACGCATCGGTTCTCCGATGCGTTTTTTTATTTTTATAAAATGAAATCATTTTTAGAAGAGGTTGTAGATCAAGTTATTTCTCAAAAGCATGATCTTGGAGAATTGTGTTTTATTCTTCCTAGTAGACGAGCCGGAGTATACGTAAAGGAACTTCTTTTAAAAAAGATTTCCAAAACATCGTTTCTCCCTCAAATAGTAAGCATTGAAAGTTTTATTGAGACCATTTCGGGACTGAAAGTGTTGCCAAACACAACGCTATTATTTGAGCTGTACGAAGTGTATATTTCGATTACCCCAAAAAAAGATCAAGACACATTTGCTTCCTTTTCGAGTTGGGCACCGACAATTCTTCAAGACATTAATGAAGTAGATCGATTTTTAATTCCCCAACAAAAAATATTTTCTTACTTATCCGAAATTCAGGATCTGAATCATTGGTCTTTAGAAAGCGAGCCTACCCCTTTTGTAAAAAAATACCTATCATTTTGGAAATTACTCCCCAGTCTTTATCAAAAATTTTCTGATCAATTGCTTTCAAAAGGTCATGCCACACAAGGCCTTTGTTTTCGTGAAGCCTCAGAAAATATTGAACATTATATGGAATCTATTCCCAACACCTATCACGTTTTTGCAGGGTTCAATGCCCTAAATACTGCCGAACAACGTATTATTGAAGAATTGCTTCAGCGTAAAAAAGCTGCTATTTTTTGGGATATCGATGCTCAATTTTTAACAAATGAGGAGCATGCTGCTGGACACTTTATTAGAAAGTATAAAAACGAATGGAAGTACTATCAAGAGAATCCGTTTGAGTGGCAACACAATCATTTTTCGGAATCCAAATCCATTCAAATCATTGGAACGCCCAAAAATGTTGGGCAATCCAAGCAAGTAGGAGCTATACTTAATCAGTGCATCACAGAAAAGATAAACATGAGTCGCACTGCCGTAGTTTTGGGTAACGAAGCCTTGCTTCAACCAACACTTCATTCAATACCCGCGGCTGTCCCTTCAACCAATATTACCATGGGACTTCCTCTTACAAACGCATCTTTGTCCACATTTTTTGATCAATTGATAACGCTACACACAGATAAGTCCCCTAAAGGTTTTTATCATCAGGGAGTACAACATCTTCTTTCCCATCAAAACTTACGAAGCCTTTTAAGAACAGGTACAAGGGATGAGGGGATGGAGTTTATTCAATCCGTCCAAAAAGAAAATATAGTTTATATAACCCAATCGTATGCTGAGGCGCATTTTTCTGGAGAGCATCGCTCAATAGTTGGGCTACTATTCGGAAATCTAAATACCCCCCAACAAGTGATTGCCATGTTACAACAAATGGTTCAATTGTTGAAAAATAGTTGGATGCAAAACACCCAACAGCACGCATTGAAGTTGGAACAATTGCGCCTTTTTTATGAGACATTTAATCAATTGGCTGTTTTAACAAAAGCCTACCCTTATGTGGAAGATGTCAAAACATTGCGGGTAATTTACAAAGAATTACTCACTACGCAAACCCTGCATTTTCAGGGCGAGCCTCTCGAGGGGTTGCAATTAATGGGAATGCTTGAAACACGCGCCATTGATTTTGAAACGGTCATCATAACCTCCATAAATGAGGGAATACTACCGGCCGGAAAACAGCCTCCCACAACCATTCCATTTGATGTTAAGAAGCAATTTGGACTTCCTACTTTTGAAGAAAAAGACGCGATTTATACCTATCATTTTTACCGTCTGTTGCAGCGCGCCAAAAACATTTATTTGATTTACAACAGTACTTCGGAAGGGCTGGATGCAGGTGAGAAAAGTCGTTTTTTGTATCAGTTGCAAATGAATCCATTGCCACAACACGCTCTGAAATCTTTTTTTGCAAGTCCGTCTGTTTCTATAAAGCAATCCCAACCGAGAGTCGTCGTCAAAACACCTGCGATTATGAACCGGTTAAAAGAAATGGCCGAAAAGGGAATGTCTCCGTCATCGCTCAATCAATACATTCAAAATCCGATTGCCTTTTTTGATCAAAGAGTGTTGGGTATTCAGGAAATGGACTCGGTTGAAGAAAGTCCTGAAGCGGCAACTTTTGGAACCTTGGTGCATGAGGTTTTAGAAAATTTGTACACCACGTTTGTAGGAAAATATCTTACGGTACAAGAACTAGAGTCCAAACGAAAAGAAATTTCCCAAACGACCCAGAAGGTGTTTTCAAAACACTATCCCGCAGGAGCGCATAAAACAGGGAAAAATCAAATTGTTTATGAGGTTATAAAACACAACGCGAATCAGTTTATTAGCGGAGAAATAAAGGAACTTCAGGACGGGCATAAGATCAAAATTATTGCGCTAGAGCAAAAGATTTCCAAGACCTGTGATTTTGATACATTGAATCACTCCATTCGTTTTTCAGGGATTGTAGATCGTATCGACCAGCACGATGAAGTGTTGCGAATTATAGACTACAAAACCAGTCAAGTCAAGGCACATGATCTTGCTGTGATGGATTTGGAGCAATGTATCTCGGACGAAAAGTATAGCAAGGCCTTGCAAGTGCTTCTTTATGGGATGATGTGGCAATCACAAAACAAGCATCCACGTCCTTTTGAGGCGGGCGTTGTATCGTTTAAAAACCTGTCTTCAGGATTTTTGAGGTTTGGCATTAAAGAAAAACCAAGATCGCTTCCCAAAGACTATGGAATTTCTTCGGAGCTCATCGCTGCTTTTGAAGCCAATTTAAATCACCTTATTTTGGAAATTTTTGATCCCACAATTCCCTTTACTGAAAAGCTTTCTTAGCCAATTTATTTATGAGGATTATATGTATCTTTACGACTCATTAAAAAAGAGAAGAATATGGGAGTTGGAGGAATTGTTTTGGCGAGTGTTGCCGTTTGTGTTTTGATGGCCATTACAATCGAAATTAAGGAGCGAATATAATTTCATTGTACAAAAAACTTTTTAAAGACAGTAAATATTGGTTAAATTTGCATTGCTAATGAGGTCCTATAGCTCAGTTGGTTAGAGTAGCTGACTCATAATCAGTTGGTCCCTGGTTCGAGCCCAGGTGGGACCACAAAATTATCCCGTAACTCATTTATAAACAATGATTTACGGGTTTTTTGGTTTTTAGGGTTGCTCGAAAGGTTGCTCGGGAGGTATAAAAAGATAACTGTAGACTGGTTATATTGTGTTCTAAAAGTTAAGTTATTAATGACTTAAGTAACGTATGAAACAACGAATTAAACATTGTGCTATTTGTAAAGTCGATTTCTCTATGATGTACCGAGTGCAATATAAAAACCCAAAAGAATGGGTGTTTGTCTGTAAAAAGTGTTTAACAGATGTTAAAAAAGACAATCCTAACTATACATATGGAGGTACTTGGAAGCGATAGAAGACAAAACATTATAATAGTTTTTAACTTTTCATCTAACTATAAATTTCTTAATTATTGAAATTCTCCTTTGAATAATAAAGAAAATCATTCAAAACAATAATTTAAAATATCGAAAGCAGTTTCTGCCATCAGATTTCCTTTATTGTCTAGTAAAGGATTAATCTCTGTAAACTCGATACACACCACTTTTTCAGTTTTTAGAAATTCAGTAATTATACTTTTCACTTCAATTGGATTAAAACCAAATGAAACAGGAGTTCCTGTGCCTGTTGAAACAAAATCGCAATCTAAACTATCCACATCAAAGGTGATATAAATAGCATCACAATCTTGTAGTCTATGAATTGCTTCTTGAACACATTTAATAAGTCCTCTAAACCTAATTTCTGAAACCGTATAGTTTTTTATGCCTTTGTTTTCAATCAAAAAATCTTCTGGTGTTTCTGTATCTCTAACCCCAAAGAAAATTAAATGGTCTGGTAGAAATTTTGGCTTATTTGTACCAATATTTTTGAGTTTATTCCACGAGTTAAATGTAGCGGCATCTAACTCATTTATTTTCATCTTGATGTTATCTTCTTGCAACCCTGCTGCTAACGGCATTCCATGTATATTACCAGATGGCGATGTATAAGGAGAGTGTAAATCTGCATGTGCGTCTATCCAAATAACTCCCAATTTCGCCCTTGGGTTTGCCGCTTTTACTCCTGAAATAGTTCCTAAAGCTGAGGAATGGTCGCCAGATAATACCAAAGGAAATTCGTTATTTGATAGTGCTTCTTGCACTGTATTTGAAACCCGCGTACATTGTTCAACGACAAAACCAATTCGTTTTGCAAAAGAGTGATTTACTTTATTGTAAATGGTTTCATTATGTGTTTTCACATCTACTGATGGCCATGTATTAAAAAAACTATTTTCTAAATTTATGGCTGCAATTTCCATTGCATCAATTCCCATATCTGCACCTCTTGTTCCTGCACCGATGTCAGAACGATTTTTGATGATTCTAATGTTTTTCATTTCTAATTTCTTTTCGCTTTAAAAATAAATAGATACTACCTCCTAACAGAAAAGAATCTAAAAAGTAAGCCTGTGTCAACTGAAACACTTCTAAATATGTAAAAACAGTAATAACTGAGCTTATACCCCAACTAATTAAAGCGAATGATTCCCATTCTTTAATTTCATTCAAATTATAATTTTGCTTTCTCACCCAAAAAAAGTTGATGATATATATCGCAGAAATTGAAGGCGCGAAAATCCCTAAAAAACTTAAAAAATCGAAAAGGTAATTAGAGAAACCAAATAAGGCTACAATTGTACCTATAGCTCCTGTGAATATTGCTATTTTTTTAAACGTCCAATCTTTTTTTATGGTTGAAAATGTTAAAATGGCAGAATATAAGTTTGAGGCATTACCTACCCAGGAAGAAACAAACAAAAGGATAAAAGCTGGTAGTACTAAATCTAAGCTTTCCATCACTTTAATAATGTCTACTTGTCCTGATTGAATTGAAGGAATTGCACTAAATAACAAAGTTAGTGGAAATCCAATAGTGATGCCTAAAACAGCAATTAAACTATGTTTGTCATTATAAATAAAACGGGAGAAATCTGCCATTAACACAGGGAATAATATAGAAGAACCAACTAAAATAGAAACAGCTTCAAAAAAGGTCATCGTTGGAGTTTTTGGTACAAAATTGAGAATCTCCTGAAAAGTAGTTTCAGCAATGGCCTTACAAACTACATATCCTAAAAAAAATGTTAATATAGGCACCGCGTAATTTGCCAGTCTTTCCAAACTTTTGATTCCGAAAATAGTAGTAATAATAATTAATGCGCTCACAGTTATAATAATTGGCCATGCTACTAGATTGATTTGCAAAGTTTGAAATGCAGTATCTTTTACAGCTATGGCTAATAATTCTAAAGATACTGAAAACCAACCCAATAAAGTGATTCCAAAAATTGCATTCATAATTTTAGCTCCTTGTATTCCAAAGCTAAAATGCATAATCATATAGGTTGATAATCGAGATCTATTTCCAATTATTGTGGTTGCCATACACATTGACGTAAGTATTATAGTAGAAACACCAAAAGCCCATAAAGCTTTTTTAAAACCAACTGCTAGCGCAATTTCGGATCCTAAAAACAAAATAGGTAATGTTAATCCTGTTCCTGCAATTAATACAGCGATAAGCCAACCAGAAGTAAAGTCTTTTGGTTGTACTTTAGTAGTAGTATATTGATTGTCTTCAGCCATAATTTATGGTTATAACTCTTTTAAAAGTATCGTTAAAAATTTCCAGAATTTTTGTGTAGAGCTTATTTGTAAACGTTCTTCAGGTGAATGTGCTCCTAATATATTTGGTCCAAAAGAAATCATTTCCATATTTGGATACATTTCTGAAATGATACCACATTCTAACCCTGCATGAATTGATTTTACTGCTGGGGCAACTCCATTAATTTCTTGATAGCATTTTTTTGCAACGCTAAGTAGTTTGCTTTTAGGGTTTGGTTCCCAACCAGGATAAGGCCCTATTTCTTCGGTTTTACCATTTGGAAAGCTCTCTCTTATTTTTTGAACAACCACATCACGTTCTGCATCAACAGAACTTCTTGTATGGCAAGCAATGCTAAATGTCCTATTTTGTAATTTTATCTTTGCAATACTGTTGAATGTTTGTACTAAATCATCTAGACCTTCAGTCATAGAAAAAACACCATTTGGCATTGTTTGAATTCCTTTTAAAAGTTGTTTTAAAAAAATTTCATCTACAACAGAAAATATCCCTTTAACAGGCGAACATTTTATATTTAGGTTTTTATCAGTTGTTTGATGTTTCGTTTTAATATTTGAAATAATATTTTCATTACATTTTTCAAAATCGGTGAAATCAGTTTTTCTAATGGCAATGGTACTATTTAGATCTCTTGGTATTACATTTGTTAATGTTCCTGCTAAAATCTCACAAACTTTAACATCAACTTTATTTTTTAATTCTAGTACATAATTAGCAAAAATTCTGATTGCATTTCCTAGATTTAAATGAATATCTACACCAGAATGTCCTCCAGACAACCCAGAAACACTAATTTCATAGTATTGAAAATCGTTATTTACTATTTCGAGATTGTAGTTTCCAGTAATTTCAACATCAACTCCACCTGCACAACCAATAGTAATTTCGTCATCTTCTTCAGAATCTAAATTTAAAAGAATTTTTCCTTTTAATTGATTTTATGTTAATGCCATAGCTCCTGTCATTCCCATTTCTTCGTCAATGGTAAACAACCCTTCTATTGGAGGATGTGATATATTATTAGCAGAAAGTACCGCCGTAATTGCTGCAACACCAATACCATTATCTGCTCCTAAAGTTGTTTCTTTTGCTTTTACCCAATCATTATCAATAAACATCTCAATACCCTGTGTCTCAAAATCAAAATTAGAAGTCACTGTTTTTTGATGTACCATATCTAAATGACCTTGTAAAACTACAGCACTATCATTTTCTCTTCCATAAGTTCCTGGTTTTTTTATGATCACATTTCCAGTAGCATCCACAATTGTTTCAAGGTTTAAAGATTCTCCAAAAGCAATCATATATTTTATGATTTGTTCCTCTTTTGTAGAAGCTCTAGGAATTGCATTTATAGCTTCAAAGTGTTTCCAAATACCGTTGGGTTTTAATGCACTAATTCTCATATTACACTATTTATTTAAGGATTCTTTTTAGGACTAAATAGGCTATAAATGCGACAATAAACGAATCGAAAAACGAAATTGATGTTAAATTGATATAGTTGTAATTCGCTAGATACGCTACTACACAACTTAAAATCCAACTTATAATAGCTGAAATTCCAAAATCTGGAAGTGTATCAAAATCATTTAAGTCATATTTTTGTTTCTTTATAAAGAAGAAATCTGCTATAAAAATTGCTGAAATTGGTGGTATCAAAACACTTAAAATACTTAACAAATCTATAAAATGAGTTGCAAGTCCAATAACGGCAATTAATGTACCAATAGCACTTGCAATAATACCAAGTGTCGCTATTTTTTGTTTCCTAAAAATGGTAGACAATGTTAATTGTGTTGAATATAAATTTGATGTGTTTGTAGTCCAAGTAGAAAAAACCAAGATAATAAACGCTGGAATTGTTAAACTTAAACTTATCATTATTTTCATAATATCTATTTCACCAGTCATTAAACTTGGTATTGCTCCCGCTAAAAGTATAATTGGGAAACCAATAACTAATGCCAAAACAGAAATTAAACTATCCTTATCTGTACGAGCAAATCTTGAAAAATCTGGCATTAAAACTGGTGTTAAAATAGTCAAACCAACGATTGCAGAAATAGCTTCAGTAATAGACAAACTAGCATTTCCGTTAATGTTTAGTATACTTTCTAAACTTTGAGATTCAATAGTACTATACAATACATAAATTAAGAATACAATCAATAATGGTACTGTTAACACAGAGAAACGTTCTACTATTTTAAAGCCAAAAATTGCAGTTATAGTCATTAAAATACTACCACCAATAATACTAATTGAAATAGGTACATTTATACCTAATAAATGTTTAAAAGAATCTGTTAATGCCTCGCCAAATACTTCAACAGTTACAGCGTACCACCCTAAAAGGGTAATACCTATTAAGCAATTGACAAATAATGTTCCTTTTTTTCCAAAGGAAAAATGCAACAACATATAGGTTGATAATCGTGTTCTATTCCCAATGATTGCTGTGATGCCACACAATATGCCCAAAACAAGATTTACAAGAATAAATACCCATAAAGATTTTGATAAACCGATGGCTTGCGCTACTTCTCCTCCAACATAAAATGTGGGAAGCGTTACGCCAATACCAACAATAATAGCTGCGATTTTTATACCGGGAACCGTTTTGTTTTCTGGAACTTTTGTTCTTGTATAATCATCTATTTCTTGCTTCTTGTTGGCCTCCATTTTTCTTAGTTTCCTATTAATTTGTAAGCTAATGATTTTAAATCGGGATGACAAACTTGTCCATCATCTACAATTTGAATAGCATCTAAAAAGATACTTACCCTACCAACAATCCCATCAAAATGAGATTTAGCCACTTGTCCAAAAGGAGGCATATCCATAGGACTTGTATGTCCAAAACCAAAATCTGCACCTCCCCAAATACGTTCATCTTCAACTACTTCTCCACACATTTTATGGACATTTGGATTAAATCCAAACATATTATGAGATATTTTATACATATTTGGATCATTAAAAAAAGCTAAATATCTTTTGAAATTTTCTGCTTCAATTCCACCAACTACATCATCAATTCTGCCATCTTTCATTATAAACTCTACATGATTTTCTGTACCATATACTTTAGCATTCATTAATAAATCGAAAACGATATTTCCGTTCATACTTTCTAATTTTGGCACCAAATTAACATACCCTGGAGCTGTACCAAATAGCGGTTTAGAGTAATCGCCACTATCTATATCAAAAGCGTAATTTAAATCGGTCTCATAAGATACATTTGTACCATTTGTACTGGTAATCTTAATGAGTTTAGATTTCATTGCCATTTTTTTAACTTTGACAAGAAATTGTTCTAAAGTACTAATATCAAAGCCTACAAATGTTCTCATTAAAGATTGGATAGAACTATCTGCAATTATTAAATATCTTAATTTTTTGTTTTTAGCCATTGCAGTCTCCCAAATATGAGAATATAGAATTATTGTAGACTGTAATTCTATCCAAACATCTACCTTACAAAGTGCTGCTGTTAAAGCTTTTGCGGGCCAATCGTTAATTCCTGCTTGTCCATCTTGTGAAGCTTTTGGTGTCCACATTATTAAGGGCAACCCCCCAACAGCATGAGCTGCAGCTGCCAAGGCATCTGCAAAATCTCTATCAGAACCTGAATCACCGGTAATCGCTATAATTTCTCCAGGTTTCACCTTAAACATCTCTTCTATCATTACTCTTGCGACTTTTGTTCGCTCTAAGAAATAATCTGCCATTTTTTTGTTTTTTAGATTTAAAAAAAAGGGAATGTCAATTATTCCCTTTTTGAATGATTATTTATTAAACCAAATAATTAAAAGTTTACTGTAAAAGTTGTTCCAACTGTTGCAGGTGTTCCTCTCCAACCAAAACCAAAGTCTGAATATTCTAAATAATATTGCTGATCTAAAATATTTCTCGCCCAAAGAGATACTTTTATTTTCTTGTGTGTAAATGTTGCTTTGGCATCTAATAACTGATAAGCGTCAGAAGTTAAGCTACTATCATTTGAATCTGTCCAATAGATTTTACCTGTTCCGTTGTAATTTACGCTTACATCTAAAGTTGAATTTTCATTTAAAGGAATGTTAGATTCTAAACCAAAATTGAAGTTGTTTTGAGGAACTAATGAAGTATTCTTGTCATTAAAATCATTTAAATTCCTACCACTATCTAAAACACCACCTTCTTTAATTGTGGATTTCACAAAACCATAATTAAACAAAACATCTAAATATTTTGAAACTCTTGTTTTCGTATCAAATTCAAATCCAGTAATTGTACTTTTATCGTAGTTAAAGTTTCCTGGAATGAAGAAGTCATTTGTAATTGCAAATTGTTGTCTGTTTGTAAAATCAGAATAAAATACAGATCCATTTAATATAAATCTATTTCCCCAAGAAGAAGTTTTAAATCCTAGTTCATAATTTTCAGAAATTTCTGCTTTAAAACCACGGTCAAATAAATCTGTAGCTACTGGATTAAATCCGCCATTTCTATATCCACGTCCATAATTTGTATATAATAATGTGTTTTTAGTTGCTTGGTATGCTAAAGAAAGTTTAGGTTGAAATACATTTTTATTCTTTTCATCTTCTTGAGCATTTAAATAATCATCTAATTCTATTTTGTCAATATCATAACGTAAACCAGCAGAAGCAGTCAATTTATCTGTCAATTTATAATCGAAAAAACCAAATAATGCGATTGTATTAAAATTAACAACATAATCCGTTACTGCCCAATAATCATCAAAAGTTAAATCACTTTGATAAAAAGAACGTTCTACATCTTGATAAAATCCACCTACACTCCAATCGAATTTGGTATCTGTTTTTCTGTTAGTCAAACGTAGTTCTTGGTTAAAAGACTTTGTATCATTGGTTTCTCCTTGATCTAACCCTCCGTTAAAAATATCAACATTCGTAAAATCTAAATCACCAATCGTAGATCGATCTACTTTACTGTATGAAGTAATAGCTTGAAGTTTTACTTTATCTGAAGTATATTCTAAATTTAGATTTGTGTATAAGTTTTTCATATCGGATTCTCCAAAAACATCTTGAGAAATTACATTATTTCCCGCTTCAGGATTTGGGTCTAAATACGTAGTAAATCCTGACCCACTAGCTGCATCTTCTGGACTTATTGAATAGTATGTTGCACCACCTTTAGAATCTATAAATTGTAAAGTAGTACTTGCTTTAAATTTAGGTGTAATTCTAAATTTTAATTGTCCTCTCACTGTAAGTTCTTTTCTGAAATCTACATTTTTATTTAAAAACTCGTTCGTTAATAAACCATCGAAGTTTTTATACTGTGAAGAAAAACGATAGAATACTTTATCTTTTTTTAATGCCCCAGAAGTAATAAAACTTGCCGTTAGTGCATTTCCATTTCCGTAACCTAAAGAAAATTTATTCTTATTAGAGTTTGTTGGCTCTTTAGAGTAAATGTTAATGGCACCACCAATTGCATTTTTTCCATATAAAGCTCCTTGTGGACCTTTAACAACTTCGATTAAAGCAATGTCAAACAATTCTTGATTCAACAAACTTGGGTCAGCAATAGTGACACCATCAAAAACAAAAGCAACGGGTGCATCTGTATTTCTTATTTGTGGAATACCTCTAATTACCAGAGAGTTTACACCAACTGCTTGGGTTTCACTTAACTTTAAATTAGGTACTAAATTTGCAAAACTTGCCACATTATTTATTCCTGTTTTTTCTATTCCTACACTATTAAACGCAGTTACAGATTCTGGCGTAGTTTGTATTGATAATACTCTTTTTCTTGACTTACCAATTACGCCTGTAAAGCCTTTTATTACAACTTCATCTAAAGATTGAGCACTTTCTATTAAAGTAACATTTATTATTGCTTGGTCACTTACTTTAATTTCTTGACTAGCATATCCAATAAATGAAAAGATAAGTACATCACCTTTAGCGGCAAAAATCTCGTAATTTCCATTGAAATCTGTTGAAGTTCCTTTAGTTGAACCTTTAACACTAACACTTACTCCTGGAATCACATCTTGTTTATCAGATATCTTTCCGGAAATATTCATACTTTGACCCCAACCTATTATTGGAAGGAAAATCAATAAAAATAAAATACGTTTCATTTTGATATAGTTTAAGTTATAATATAAAATTAGATAAACAATTATTCATTATCATTAATTTTTATT
>ERZ887849.2786-NODE-2786-length-13948-cov-133.308861_pt1 | contig 13948 bp, 17 predicted proteins | sample MGYA00521267_ERZ887849 | MGnify/ENA primary metagenome ERZ887849 (study PRJEB32303, sample SAMEA104408601) | aquatic metagenome | biome: Brackish water; feature: Pelagic; material: water | place: Baltic Sea | collected 2014-06-06T16:11:00 | depth 2,863 m ... | reverse complement strand
CGCAGGTCTGGCTGGCATTGGGGTTGGTGAAGTTGAAGCCGCCGCCGATCAGGGCTGAGGAAAAATCCAGCTGCATTCCGTAGATGTAGAGCAGGCTCTTGGGATCGCACACCACCGCGAAACTGGGAGCATCGGCGGGTTCGTAGGTGTAGTGCTCGTCATCACCCAGGATCGCGTTGGCATCGATGAAATCCATCGTGTAGCTCATGCCGCTGCAGCCCCCGGAGCGCACGCCCACCCTCAACACCTTGGCCTCACCCTGCTGATTCATCAGCGCCCCCAGCTGCTTCATGGCCGGTTCGGTGATCAGGATCCCCTTGCCGTCTTTGGCGGTGAAGGTGGCTTGGGCCTGGGCTGCAACAGCTGTGACAGTTTCGGTACTCATCGAGATCTACGCCAGTTGCAACCACTGTATGGAGGCTCCCCGTTCGCTGCCTGGTGGAGTGTCTCCATAGAGTCAGGACACTAATGAGGGTTGAAAGGGTGCAGGTCGCCATCGTGGGAGCGGGACTGGCCGGTTTATCTGCGGCGGTGGATCTGGTGGATGCCGGCCACCAGGTGGATCTCTATGAGGCCCGGCCGTTTCTGGGCGGCAAGGTGGGCAGCTGGGTTGATGAGGGCGGCAACCACATTGAGATGGGGCTGCATGTGTTCTTTTTCAACTACGCCAACCTCTTCGCCCTGATGCGCAAGGTGGGGGCGATCGACAACCTGCTGCCCAAGGACCACACCCACCTGTTTGTGAACACGGGCGGCGACCTGCGGGAGCTGGATTTCCGCTTCGCCCTCGGCGCTCCCTTCAACGGCCTCAAGGCCTTCTTCACCACTCCCCAGCTCGACTGGATCGACAAGCTGCGCAATGCCCTAGCCCTGGGCACCAGCCCGATCGTGCGCGGCTTGGTGGACTACGAGGGAGCCATGAAGACGATCCGAGCCTTAGATCGGATCAGCTTCCAGGAGTGGTTTGTGGGCCATGGCGGCAGTGAGCAGAGCATTAAGCGGATGTGGAATCCGATCGCCTATGCCCTGGGCTTCATTGATTGCGAGGCGATCTCGGCCCGCTGCATGCTCACGATCTTCATGATGTTTGCCTCCAAAACCGAGGCCTCCAAACTCAACCTGCTCAAAGGCTCGCCCCACCGCTGGCTCACGGGCCCGATCCTCGACTACATCCAGCAGCGCGGTGGCCGGCTGCATCTGCGCCACCGGGTCACGGAGGTGCATTTCGAGGAGGGGGCAGCTGGCGTCGATGGCCAGCCCGCTACCCGGGTGAGCAGCCTCACTCTCGGCACCCCTGAGGGGGATGTATCTGTAGTTGCAGACACCTATCTGGCCGCCTGCGATGTGCCTGGTATTCAGCGAATGCTGCCGAAAGCCTGGCGCCGCTGGCCCCTATTCGACAACATTTACAAGCTCGATGCAGTGCCGGTGGCCACCGTGCAGCTCCGTTATGACGGCTGGGTGACCGAGCTCGGTGATGACGCCGCCGCCACCGCAGCCCGCGCCGATCTCAGTAGCCCCGCTGGTCTCGACAACCTGCTTTACACCGCCGACGCTGACTTCAGCTGCTTCGCCGATCTGGCCCTGGCCAGTCCCGAGGATTACCGCAAACAGGGGCAGGGTTCCTTGCTCCAGTGCGTGCTCACCCCAGGTGATCCCTGGATTCCCAAGAAAACCGAAGAAATCGTGGCCCACACCGACGCCCAGGTGCGAAGCCTCTTCCCTTCGGCCGCGGGCCTGAAGCTGGTGTGGAGCAACGTGGTGAAGCTGGCCCAGTCCCTTTACCGCGAGGCTCCCGGCATGGAGCCTTACCGGCCAGAGCAAGCCACGCCGGTAGGCAATTTCTATTTGGCCGGTAGTTACACCAAGCAGGATTACATCGATTCGATGGAAGGCGCCACCATGAGTGGGCGCTTAGCCGCAGCGGCGATCCTGGCAAGCCAGGCTGCGCTGGTCACCAACACCTCTGTTTCGTAGGAGATTCCATGGGCCGTTGGCTTGAGCACAGCGTCACCACAGAGATCCGGGCCTCGGTGGATCAGGTGTGGGAGGTATGGAGTGACTTGGAGGCGATGCCCCAGTGGATGCGCTGGATCGAGTCGGTTGTAACCGAGCCGGGCGACCCCGATCTCACCGATTGGACCCTGGCGGCGCAGGGCTTCCGCTTCCATTGGAAAGCCCGCATCAGCCAGCGGGTGGAGGCCCAGCAACTGCACTGGGAGTCTGTGGGAGGCCTGCCCACTAAGGGTGCGGTGCGTTTCTATCCCCAGGGGCCCGAGCTCACGGCGGTCAAGCTGAGCGTCAGCTATGAATTGCCTGGGGTCTTGGCACCGTTGATGGAACCAAGCATCCTGGGTGGAATCGTGACCAAGGAGCTTCAGGCCAACCTTGACCGATTCCGTGATCTCGTTGAAACCCGCAACCCTTAAGTTCCTCGGCCCTGCCATCGCGGCAGCCCTGCTGGTCGCCTGCGCTGGGGAGAAGGTCTCACAGGCCACTAGCCAGGCAACCCCTGCACCCCCAGCACCAGCGCCTGTTGGGGCCCCAGCTCCCTTGGCGGGATTGACACCCCTGCCCAGCTCCAACCAAGTGGTGGCCTCCGTTTCCTCTGGGCGTGTTGATCCTTTTGCGCCTCTGCAGATAAGCGCATCCCGTCCAGCACCTCTCAGCCTCCCCCCTGGCCTGATCTTCAACGGCGTGATTCGCTCCGGCGGCACCCCGGAGGCCCTGGTGCAGTTCGGTGCCGAAAGCGGCACCTTGCGGGTCGGTCAGAGAGGCGGCAGAACCACGTCCCTACTGCCGGCGGGTTGGAGCGTGGCCAGCATCGATGTTCAAAACGGTCGCCTCACCCTGCGTCAGGGCAAGCAGGCGGTGACGGCCGAGCTCTGAGGCTGCGGCCGCAGGCATCCACCAGTCCAGTCAGGTCATGGGGATCGGCTTCAGCATCGACGCGGCCGAGTAGCTGCCGGCAGCGCTCGCTGGTTTGGGGTCCGATTGAAACCACCGCCACCCCCTCCAGCTGGCTGCTCCAGGTGGGCCCGAAAGCCCCTTCCAGCAGCTGGCAGGTGTGGCTCACGGTTTTGCCGCTGCTGAAGGTGATGGCGTCGAGGCGCCGTTGCTCTAGGGCGGCCACCGCTGCGCTAGGTAAACCCTCGGGACAGCCGGTCTCGTAGGCGGCAACTTCCACCACCCGGACACCAGCAGCGGCGAAGGCATCCGCTAGCAGGGTGCGGCCGCCGCTCTGCACCCGGGGCAGCAAAAGGCGCAGCCCCCAACCCGAGACGGGAAAATGCTCCAGCAGGCTGTCGGCCACAAAGCTGGGTGGGATGAAGTCGGCGGGCGCTCCCAACGATTCCAGCTGGGCGGCGGTTTTACGGCCCACCGCAGCGATCTTCAGGTGGCTGGGCCGCCGTGCCAGGGAGCGGCCGATGCGGCGCAGCCGCTGCTCCACGGCCTCAACGCCGTTACCACTGGAAAAAACCAGCCAGTGGAAATCATCGAGCTCGGCTAGGGCATCGTCGAGGGGGCCCCATTCATCCGGTGGCGTCACCACCAAGGCAGGTAGGTCGACCACCGTGGCGCCAGCGGCTTCAAATAGGCGCCGGGCTTCTCCTAGCTGGGTTTCGGCCCTGGTCACGGCGATGCTGCGGCCGCTCAGACAGGAATCAGGAGCCATGGCCAGGGGGATCACTGGTCATCCAGCTTGACCATGCTGCCCGCCTGCTGCCGCAGTGCTTCCGCTTCGCTTTGCCGGTTTTGCTGCTCCAGCAGGGCGATCGCCTGGCGGAAGCCGCTGCGGGCCCCTGGCACGTCACCGCTGAGCAGCAGGGCCACGGCCAGGTTCTGCTGAGCGGCGGCCAGGCTTGGATCGCGCTCCAGGGCTGAGCGGTAGGCCGCGATTGCGGCCGGCAGCTGGCCGCGTCGCCGCTCGCTGATCCCCAGGTGCAGCCAGCCGAGGGCCAGTTCGGGCGCCGCTGCGCAAGCCTGGCGGCAGAGTTCGCAGGCCTCTTCCAGGGCTCCCTGGCTCCTGGTGCCGGGCTCTTGCAGCAGGGCGGCCAGATTCAGCCGGGCCGCCAGGGTAAGCCGCGGCGGCAGGGGTAGCTCCAGGGCCTGGCGGTAGAGCTGGCTGGCGCGGTTCGGGTCGCTGCTGCCCAGGGCGATCGCCAGGTGCAGCAGTAGCTCGTAGCGCTCGGGGTGGCGGCTGGCGGGGCACCTGGCCAATCCCTGCTGCAGCAAGGCGATGCCGCGTTCGCGGTTGCCCTCGCTCACCTCCAGGCTGCCGAGCTTGGCGCAGGCGTAGGGATCTCCGGGATAGGCGGCCAGGTCGGCCTCCATGGCCTGGCGCAGCCGCTTTGCCTTGGCGCCGCTGGCCAGCAGATCACTGCGGTAGCCATCGTGGGCCAAGGCAGGCACGGCGCAATCCGCCAGTTGCCAGTGGGGCTCCTTTTCCAGCAGGGCCAGCACGCTGTCATCCACCATCGAGTGGTATGGCCGGCTCCAGTGGATGGCTGGATGGCGGCGAAACAGGCGGCTCACATTTGAGTAGGGCGACTGGGCGGCCCCCAGCTCCTGCCGCAGCAGGTTGATCAGCAGCAGATCCGGCTCGGCCATTAGGGCTTGGAGCGGCTGGCGGGCCTCGGGCAGCAGCCACTCGTCGGCATCGAGCACCAGCACCCAGTCGCCGTTCACGTGCCCCAGGGCCTCATTGCGGGCCGGCGCGAAATCCCCTGGCCAGGGCAGCTGGTGCACCACCGCACCGCAGCTCTCGGCGATGGCGATGGTGGCATCGCTGGAACCGGTGTCCAGCAGCACCATCTCATCGACGAAGCCCGCCACCGAGGCCAGGCAGCGCTCCAGCCGCTCGGCTTCGTTGCGCACGATCATCGAGAGACTGAGCATGGGCCTGATGGGGACGGGGCGAGAAGCGGACAGCTCGGCTCCGGCTCAGTCTGTGAAGCCAGCGCTTGCTTCAGTGTCTCCCAGCCCCAGTCCACTGCCCAGTCTTTGCAGAGCTTCGGCCTGAGCCAGGGGCATCTGGCCAGGGCTGTAGACGCCAGGGACGCCAGGCGGTAGCAGCGGGCGCAGCTCCTCCCAGAGGTAGGGGCTGCCGTAAACCACCAGCCCCGCCAGCCTTCCGGCTCTTGCTAGCTGGCGCAGGACCGCTGGCCAGGGCTCGGCGCTGCCGGCGCTGCCGCGAAAGGGATTGCCCCGCACAAACAACTGCAGCAGCACCTGTCCTGGGCCGAGCCGCTCCAGGGCGAGGGGGGCGTCGGCGTCTGTGGTCCAAGGGCTGGGGCTGCGGGCCTCCAGCAGCACGGTGCGCCAGCCGCGGGATTCGGGCCGCGCCAGGGCTGGAGCGGTGGCGCTCAGCACTGCGGCGGCTGCGGCTAGGGCCGAGTCGAGCCTGATCAGGTTGATGCCGGCCTGGGGGGTGGCGGCGCCGGTGCTGCCGGCTGTCTCCATGGTGGCTCGCACCAGCTCCAGGGCCAGGGCCTGGTTGGGCTGGGCGGCCGCCTCCGGATCGGCAACGGCCAAGGCCGCCCCAGCTCCAGCGCAGCGCTCTAGGGCCTGAAGGCGGCGCTCGGCACTGGCTTCCAGCTGCTCAACCCTGAGCCGGCCGCTGGCCACCGCTTCAGCGATGGCGGCGATGGCGGCATCCGCATCGGCGGGCATCAAGACCAGATCGGCCCCGGCCTCCAGGGCCAGCACGGCCGCCTCCCCGGCGCCGTAGCGCCCGGTGATCGCGTCCATCACCAGGGCATCGGTCACGATCAAGCCAGCGAAGCCCAGCTGCTGGCGCAGCAGCCCGGTAAGCACCGGCTTGGACAGGGTGGCTGGCCGCTCTTGATCAAGCTCCGGCAGCATCAGGTGGGCCGTCATCACCGAGGCGACTCCAGCAGCGATCGCCTCTTGAAACGGCGGTAGCTCAATCGCCGCCAGCCGCTCGCGGCTGTGGGGCAGCAGGGGCAAGGTGATGTGGGAATCGCTGCTGGTGTCGCCGTGACCTGGAAAGTGTTTGGCGCAGCCGAGCACCCCAGCTGCCTGCACCCCGCGCACAAAGGCTGCTGCCAGCGCCCCCGCCGTGGCTGGATCTTCCCCCCAGGCCCGCACATTGATCACCGGGTTGGCCGGGTTGTTGTTGACATCGCACACCGGCCCCAGCACCCAGTTGAGCCCCAGGGCCCGGGCATCCCGGCCCGTGCACTGCCCGTAGCGTTCGGCTAGCTCAAGCGCCTGTTGGGGCTCGCGTCCGTAGAGGCGCCCCAGGGCTAGGGGTGGCACCAACCAAGTGGCGCCGTCGAAACGCTGGCCCACCCCCTCCTCCACATCGGCGCAGAGCAGCAGCGGCCCTGCGGCCCAGCGGCCTAGCTGGCGGCAGCGCAGGGCGACCTCGGCGGCGCTGCCGCCAAGCAGGATCACGCCTCCCACACCGGCCTCCAGCAGGCTGCGGAGCTTGTTGTTAGGCAGCTCCCAGCGGGGGTAGCCGCGTTGGTGGTCGGCAAGTTTGCCGCTGGCCCGCACCACGATCAGCTGGTGGATCAGGCGCAGCAGGGCTGGAGCCGTGGTTTGGGTCGAGCTTGGTTTAGAGATCACTGGCTTCGGCGGGTTCGCCCTTCTCCTGCCGCTCGTCCTCTAGGCGATTGAGCAGTCCCAGCACTGTGGTGCCCTTTTCGATACCTCGATCGAGCACAAACACCACCTCAGGGGTGCGCCGCATCTTCAGCCGCCGGCTCAGCTCACCCTTCACGAAGGCGCTAGCCGAACTAAGCCCTGCCATGGCTTGCTCTTTGTCGGCGTCGCTGCCGAAGACGCTCACAAAAATCTTGCAGTGCTGCAGATCGCCCGCCACTTCAACTGTGGTGACACTCACCATCCCCTGGTTGACCCGCTCGTCCTTGATGCCGCCAATCAGCAGCTCACTAATTTCGCGGCGGATCAGGGAGGCCACCCGCTCCACCCGTCGGCTCTGTGCCATGGCTATGCCAGCGGTGCTGGGTTCACCATCGCATGCAGGATCAGCCCCAGGCTCAGCAGGCCGCTGACGCCGGCGCCAATCAGGGCAACCGCCGTTACCGGATTGCGGCCCCGAGCCGCCAGCGGTTCGAACACCGAATTGGCCACACCCAGGCCAAAGGCCACCAGGTAGCGCGGGTAGCGCGTCACATTCAGGAAGAAGTCCTTCATCGCCCGGGGTGGTCGGTCCTTGCTGCTTGCTGGCTACTCTGCCGCCCAGAGGTCAGGTTTGAAGCATGGAACTGCACCAGTTCAGGCATTCGGCCTTTTGCGAGAAGGTGCGGCTGGTGTTGGCCGCCAAACGGCTCGACTACACGGTGGTCGAGGTCACGCCCGGCTTGGGCCAGTTGGAACTCTTCCGCCTGTCGGGCCAGCGCCAGGTGCCAGTGCTGCTGGATGGCAGTGAAGTAATTGCAGATTCCACGGCCATTGCCCTTTATCTGGAGCGGCATCACCCCGAGCCGCTGCTGCTGCCCGAGGCCCCGGCCGAGCGAGCCCGGGTGCTGCTGATCGAAGACTGGGCCGATACGGCCCTTGCTGCCGGCTGCCGGCTTGCCCTGGTGCAAGCGGCGGCTGTTGATCCGCTGTTGCGCTCCGCCCTGCTGCCCGACTCCACCCCCGGCCCCCTGCGTCAGCTGGTCAGCAACTTGCCCGTCGCCGTGATGGCTGGCGTTGGCGAGGCGGTGGCAACGGTGGTGGGCAGCGCTGAGCGCCAGCAGCTGCAGACCAACCTCGAGCAGTTGGCTGTGCTGTTTGCCGATCAGCCCTATTTGGTGGGCGATCGCCTCACCCTTGCCGATCTGGCTGTTGCCGCCCAGTTGGGCTTGCTCAAATTCCCGGCTAGTAGTGGTGCACCCCTGGCGGGCCAGGGGGTCAGCGGCATCGCCGACCACCCGCTGCTTGAGCCCCTGTTCAACTGGCGGGATCGGATTGTGCTGGAAGCGGGTCGGGGCTGAGCGGCGTCAGGGTTAGTTGGAAATGGCCGCTGCTGCTGGCCGCGGCGGCCAGGCCTAGGGCAGGGGAGGGATAGCTGGCCTGCCACTGCTCGGTGGTCACCGTGCCGTCGGGGTTTTGGCTGTAGTGGCTCAGGGTTTCCACCCGGCTCACCCGGGGGTCGCCGGGGCCGTGCAGTACCTGCAGGGCCAGTTCGTCAGCCCAGAAGTCGGTCGGATTGGACGATTCGCTGCGGCGTCCCACCACCGTCGATTCCAGTTGCTGATCACCCGCCAGCAAGGCGATCTGGCGGTTTGGGTTGGCCGGATCATTGCGCACTTGCAGCAGGGCAGCGCCCAGCAGGGCCCGGCCGATTGCGGTGGCATTGAAGGCCCGATCGCCCACCACTGCTCCGCCTGGGTCGGGGCTGAAGCGCACCTCGTAGTCCAGGTCATCGCTGCGCACCTGCCAGCGCCCGGCCATCCAGTCGGGGTAGGTCAGGTCCTGGTGGCCGGCTCGAGCTGAGGGTCGCTTTAAGGGAGCGGGCAGGCGCCACTCGGGCCAGTGGGCGGCCCGTTCCGCCAGCACGCCCGGCCCCATCGCCAGCAGCAGCGCCAGGATGGGCGCCAGTAGGGCTCCTGTCATGTCCGATCCCCTGTTGCGGGAGCTTGATCATTACGTGGTGCTGGAGCCCGGTGGCGGCGAGCGGATTCTCACGGCGGCCGAAACCCTGGCCTGGCTTGAGGCCCGGCTTGCCAAGCTGGAGCCGGTGCCGGCAGATCTGGCCGGTCTCGCTAGCCCGGGCCTGCAGGCCCAGCGACTGCTGGAAACCGCCTGCGAACTGGAGTTGGCGCCTGGCCTGACGATTCAGTGGTTTGCGGTGCGGATCGAACCGCCCGGCTAAGGCGGGTAACTCAGTTGAGGGATGGGGTGATCTGGCCATCGGCCTGGCGCAGCTCCACCGGGGCCTCAGGCGCCGCAGCTGGGTCTTTGAGAATGGCTGGCAGATCGGCCAGCACCTGCTGGGCCACTTGGGCGGGGCTAGCTCCAGCCTGCTGCACCCGCAGGTCGGCTTGGGCATAAAGCGGGTTCCGTTGGGCCAGCAGCTCGCCTAGGCGGGCGCCGGGATCACCGGCCTGCAGCAGGGGCCGGGGGGTGGAATCGGCGCGCAGGCGTTGCAGCAGTAATGGCGCTGGCGCATCCAGCCACACCACCACCCCCTGGCGCATGTGGCCCCAGTTCTCGGGCCTGGTCACCACGCCACCTCCGGTGGCCACCACCAGGGAATGCCAGCCGGCGATCTGGCCAAGCACCGCCGTTTCCAGTTCTCGGAAGCCGGCTTCGCCGTCAGTGGCGAAGATTTCGGGGATGGTGCGGCCAGCAACCTGCTCCAGGGCATCGTCGGCATCAAGGAAGCGGTAGCCCAGCGCTGCGGCCAAGGGGCGGCCGACGGCGCTTTTACCGGCGCCCATCATGCCGATCAAATAAATGTTTAGCCCTTGCAAGCGCTGGGTCAAGCTCGGCGATGGGGGTTTATTCATGGCGGGGTTTTCCTGGTTCGACGCCTTGGCCCTTGCCCGTTTCTAGGATGGTGTGCCACCGACCCGGGCGATGACTGCTACTGCAACAGCGTCAGGTTTCTCGCCGAACTCGGCCAGCTCCAGCCACGGGCGGGGCCGCCCCTGCGTAATTACCAGGCGGGCCACCTTCAGTGCCAGTCATCGCTACTGGTTGCCGGAGCTCAGCGCTGAAGAGAATCAGGCCCGCTTCGGACTCTGCAGCCTGGCCCCCGGCCACGGCCACAACTACACCTTGGTGGTGGCCATGGCTGGTCCGCTCGATGCGGACGGCATGGTGCTCAATCTCTCTGAGGTGAAGCATGCGATTCGGGCTGAGGTGACGGCCCAGCTCGATTTTCGCTTCCTCAACGAGGCTTGGCCTGAGTTCGATCTGGATCGTCCTGAGGGCAAGCTGCCCACCACCGAAGCCCTTTGCCAGGCCATCTGGACCCGCCTGGCCCCCCAGCTGCCCCTGGTGGGGCTGCGCCTGCACGAAACCGACACGCTCTGGGTCGACCTGCTCGCCCCCGGCTCCGCCCCAATCCCCATGGAAGCCTTCCTCTCGATCCGCACCCACTTCGCCGCCGCCCACCGCCTGGCCCGGCCCGAGCTCTCCCAAGGCGAAAACGAAACCATCTACGGCAAGTGCGCCCGGCCCCATGGCCACGGCCACAACTACCTGCTCGACGTAACCGTCCGCGGCCCGATCGATGCCCGCACCGGCATGGTCTGTGATCTGGCAGCCCTGCAGCAGCTCGTCGACGACCTGGTGGTGGAGCCCTTCGACCACACCTTCCTCAACAAGGACGTGGAGCACTTCGCCAGCACGGTGCCCACAGCTGAGAACATCGCCCTTCACATCGCCGACCTGCTCAGCGCCCCAATTGCTGCCACCGGCGCCCGCCTGCACAAGGTGCGCCTGCAGGAAAGCCCCAACAACGCCGCCGAGGTGTTTGCTGAAACTCCCCAGCTGGAAATGGTGCCTGCGGCGCTCGAAGCCCTGGTGGCTGGCTGAGCCCCGTGCTGCGGCTGGTGCTGGCCGTCAGCCTGGATGGCCGCTTGGCGCCCCCGCAAGGTGGTGCTGCCCAGTTGGGTGGAGTTGGGGATCGTCAGGTGTTGGAGGAGGCCCTGGCCTGGGCTGATGGCTGCCTGATCGGTGCCGAAACCCTGCGCTGCCATGGCAGTACCTGCCTAATTCGGGCGCCTCACCTGCTGGCCCAGCGTGCAGCCAGCGGCCGCGCTGAGCAGCCGGTGGCCGTAGTAGTGAGTCGTAGCAACGATTTTTCTCCAGATTTGCATTTCTGGCAGCAACCGCTGCAGCGCTGGCTGCTGACACCCAAGCGATCGCCGCTAGCCCCGGCTTTTGATCGTCGCCTGGATCTAGAGAGCTGGGGTGGGGCCCTGGCTGCCCTGGCGGATCAGGGGCTGGAGCGGCTGGTGCTGCTGGGCGGTGCGACCCTTGCCGCCAGCCTGCTGGCCGAAGGCTGGATCGATGAGCTGCAGCTGACCCTTTGCCCCCGGTTGCTGGGCGGACCCCATGCCTGGTTGCCCCTGGAGGCCGCAGTTCAGGCTGGGGAGTGGTGCCTGCAGGAGCACCGGCGTCTGGAGGGTGAGGAGTTGCTGCTGCGCTACCGCCGCGTCTTGGCGAAGCCCTGAGCCAGCTCCCTCAGGGAAACCTGCTGGAGGGTGTCGGCGGGCAGGCCCAGCATGCGGGCTAGGCAGCGTTTCAGCACTACTTCGCTGTCGGCGCCGAAGTCGCCGCGGATCAGATCGCCCAGCACCGCCAGGCCCCGACCACTCGAGGCGGTTTCCTCCACCAGGCACTGGCTGGTGGGCCGGGCCAGCTGGGCGCAGGGAGCTTCTAATTTGGCGGCCAGGCTGGCATTGCCGGCGGCTGCGGTTTCGACGCAAACGGTTTTCAGCCGTTGCTCCAGTTGGGGTCGTACCAGCTGCAACACCGGCAGCAGCAGGCTCGTCAGCAATACGGGCGCGAACAGTACAGGTGCGAACAGGTGCACCGGAGTTGCCAGGGCACGGAACGATTGAGGCACCAAGGCGGCGCAGCTGTAGTTAGTTTTGCCCCTTGCGAGCCCCTATTGCAGCCATGGCTGAGTTGCAGGCCCGCTGGCACCAAAGCCTGGCCGAGATTCCCGAAGCCCATTGGGATGCCCTGCTGGCCGCGGCGCACCCCCAAGAGTTGCCTTTTTATCGCTGGCGCTGGCTGCAGCAGCTCGAGGCCAGCGGCAGCATTGCGCCGCGGGAGGGCTGGCAGGGCTGTCATCTGGGCCTGTGGCGCGGCGAGGTGTTGCTGGCGGTGGCTCCCCTCTATTTGAAGGGCCACAGCTACGGCGAATTCGTTTTCGACCAGAGTTTTGCCCAGCTCGCTGGCCAGTTGGGCCTGCGCTACTACCCAAAGCTGGTGGGCATGAGCCCGGTGAGCCCGGTGCAGGGCTACCGCTTCCTGATCGACCCCGCTGAGGACGAGGCGGAGTTAACCGCTTTGATGTTTGAGCTGATCGATGCGTTCTGCCGCCAGCACGCCATCCTCAGCTGCAATTTTCTTTATGTGGATCCAGGTTGGCAGCCGCTGGCTGAGGCGGCTGGCTGTGCTGCTTGGGTTAATCAGCAGAGCCAGTGGATCAACCCCGGCCACAACGATTTCAACGCTTACCTGGCCAGCTTCAATGCCAACCAGCGCCGCAACATCAAGCGGGAGCGGCAGGCGGTGGCAGCCGCTGGCCTCACGGTTACGCCCCTGTTGGGTGAGGCAATCCCGCCGGCGCTAGTTGGGCGCATGTATGACTTTTATGCCCAACATTGCAGTCGTTGGGGGGCCTGGGGCAGCAAATATCTGAGTGAATCCTTTTTTGCTGCCCTGGCTGCCGATCCGGAGTTGCGGCGCCACATAGTGCTCTTCAGTGCCCATCGCGGTGACCCCGGCGATCCGGTGGCCATGTCCCTGTGCGTCCATGCCGGCGACCAGCTCTGGGGGCGCTACTGGGGCAGTGATGAGCAGATTGACTGCCTGCATTTTGAGGTCTGTTACTACGCTCCGATTGCCTGGGCAATCGAGCGCGGCATCCGCGCCTTTGATCCCGGCGCTGGCGGTAGCCATAAGCGCCGGCGGGGTTTCGTGGCCCAGCCCCGCGTCAGCTTGCACCGCTGGAGCGATCCACGTTTTGCCTCGATCCTGCAGCGCTGGTTGCCTGGGGCTAATGAGGAGATGGCCGAGCTGATGGCGGCTATGAATGCGGAGCTGCCTTTTACGGCTGCCTACGATCCACCGCATGCCTGAAGTACCTCCCAGCCGCCAACAGCTCGATGACCAGCTCTCCCAGCGGTTCATCTCCTTAGACCCAGCCGGCTACTTCCTAATTCGCATCGATCGCGAGGCGGCGGAGCTGGTGGTTGAGCACTATGGCAATGGCATCGATGAGCGGGGCTTAGCCACCGATCCCGATACCGGAGAGGTATTGAGCTGCCGCGGCGGCGATGTGCGCGAGCCCTTGGCAGTTTTTCGGGGCTGCAGTGCCAAGCAACTGGGTATTGACCTAACCGAAGGTCCAGCTCCTCACCCGCTCACCTGCTTAGACCACGCCCTTTATCTAGGCAGGGAGCTTCAAAGGGCTCAAGCGTGCCTTGAGCAAGGAATTGAATATGTCCAAGATTAAGCAAATATTGTTCATTTAATCCAGCCGAGCTTGTCAACTGGATTCAACTAACACCTTTAAACCGGCTGTAGTTCGCGGCTTGGTTCGGCTGTGGTCTTTGGAGGATCGGGTGGCAAGGTGGCGAGCTGCTCTTCTATCTCGCGCCGCACGATTGCGCGGTATTCGAGGAAGTGTTCGTTGTGGGCCAGGATCGATATGAAGCCAGTGAAGCGCTTCGGGTTGTGGCGATACATGCCATAGAGCGCTTTCCAGAAGCGCACCCTGGTGTTGCGCTTGAGGCCTTGGCGCCAAAGAATGATTCCTAAAGCGCGCAGATCAACCCAGCTGGTCGGCTTGGGCGGACGGCTGCCAGGAACAACCAGTTTCTTCCATTGTTGGGGTGGCAGTTTCAGGAAGTAGGAATAAACGCGATCAATGAAAGCGTTTGGCTCATAAAGGGCGCCGAAGGCGTCGACATACTCATTGGCGATGTCGCGAATCGGCCGGGTGGGCTCGAAATTAAGCAGGTTGGTTTGGTTAACCCCTTTTGCAGCTGCCTTGCCTTCGATCAAGCGACCCTCTTTCTCGAGGCGATGCCAAAGAGCTGTATTTGGAAGGGCCTGAAGCATGCCCATCATGGCGTGGGGAATGCCAGTGCGGGTCACAAACTCGACGATTCTGCCGCCCGCGCCCTCTTTCTCACCGTCGAATCCGATGATGAAACCAGCCATCACCCGCAACCCGTAGGAGGTGATTTTGTCGACAGAATCCACAAGGGAGCTGCGGGTATTT
>ERZ887849.2784-NODE-2784-length-13959-cov-12.944692_pt1 | contig 13959 bp, 10 predicted proteins | sample MGYA00521267_ERZ887849 | MGnify/ENA primary metagenome ERZ887849 (study PRJEB32303, sample SAMEA104408601) | aquatic metagenome | biome: Brackish water; feature: Pelagic; material: water | place: Baltic Sea | collected 2014-06-06T16:11:00 | depth 2,863 m ... | reverse complement strand
CAGCCTCATGCAAAAGCCTAACCAAGGCATTTGGTAATTGGAAATGGTGGAGAAAAGTTAAGGGTCTGCCACAGGCTACCGGCAGCGCCGCTTCGACTTCGAGGTTGAGGTTCTATTTGTCGTCACGCCTTCGACTCGAGGCGGGTAGCCTGTTGGTAGCACACGCTTGTTCGGCTATTGGCTCTCATCTTCAGCGCTCTCGAAGAGGACACTATTTTTCTGGATTTTCATTGAGTGTCCGGAGAGGCTGTTCAGATAGCTAAGCGCATCGCCGAGGGAGACATTGGTGAGAACCAGCGTAATCGGCCGATCGGCCTTCACACTACCTTTCACAACGAAATTCACGCCCTTTTTCTCGGGATCTTCTTCTGGATCATGCAAGCGGGACTGCTTACGAATAATTTCGAGAGCTTCAGGGAAGGAAACCTCTTTAAGCTCAACTTTTGGCAGCTTGATGGCCTTCAGTTTTTCGGCTGTTGCGGAATGTTCCTCTTTTGCGGTTTGATCCTGGGCACACAAGAGTGGTGCCGAAAAGGCAAGGTAGAAGAGCGCAAGAAGAGCGGAACGCTTAGTGATTTTTGCATTCATAGATAGGTCTGATTTGGTTCGGGTTGGGTTGCTTGATGGCGAACGTCTGAGCTAAGGCGCGCGGTTTACCGCGTCGCCTTCAGCTCCTTGTTGGCTCATGGCTTCTCTGAGCTTGTCGGTGTCAAGGGTTCGTGTAATCCTGTAGATCCCTGCAGGAGTCGAGTACCGGCCACAGTAGATGAATATGTGTTGCACGCCTTCATCTTCGTCAATGACAGCTCCTCCGGGGTGAGCGGCATCGACATCATCAGCACTGATATTCAACATGCCCGACTTCAATCTCAGGAGTGTGCCTTCGAATCGCCATTGATCAGCACGTCCGGCATACATATCGTCCTTTGAGATAGACCATAAGTTTACCGTCTGCTCATTCTGCTCATTCTTCTCATCCTTTCCAGCACCGCCACTGCGGTTCGTAACGACGGCCTCGAACCGCTTGGTCACGGGGTTGAAATCGACATCGGTCGTATCAGGCCAACGGTAGGAAGATATGTTGGTCAACTCCTGATGCTTCATAGGGAACCAGCCCGCGTCTGAGACCATCATGGCCGGCCGCTGAGTGTCTTTCAATCGACGATGAAACTTGAGTGGAATTGTATGATTTCGAGAGAGGAAGATGAGCCGACCGTCGTGATAGATGGCCGTTGGTTCCAGCGGATGAATTCTTTTGGAGAGTGTGACCCTCTTATGGATCCACGTTAGACCTTCATCCTTGGAGGAGTACATGTCTATGTACGGGGATCGCTCGACTCCGACTGGAATGACCAGCCCTTTCTCTGGATGAACTATCATACGTGGCCCGAAGTTGTCGGCGTACTTGTGTCCGGTCTGTTCCTGGGTCAGCGCGTCTGGGACGAGTTCCCAGGTCTTGCCTTCGTCCTCTGAGCGGTACAAACCATACTTGGTGGCAAGAAAGACTTTCTCATTTAGAACCCCGAAGCAGTTTCCGAAGTTCAGAACCATTGCCTTTTCACTTGTGCCGAATTGTCTAATATCAATCGGATTCGACCAGGTCTCGCCTCCATCAGTCGAGCGTACGATCACCGCATCGCTGCTATCTGCGTCCTCCCTCTTGCCCCCGTGATGTCTCAATGTCTGATGGTAGGCACAAAGCAGCGACTTTCCGACTTTGATTCCGACCGGCCATCCAAGGTGATAGTTGTTTCCCTTGAGGTGTGGACCCACGGGAAGTGCGACAGGCTCTACTGACATAATGCCTCTTGTCTCTAGGTCGCTCAGCCTTTCCTTTTCGGCTGCAGAGATAACGAGTGTTTTGGTGACCATTCTATCTATGGATAAATCCTCTTGAGCGTTAGCGACGCTGAGAAGGCAAAGCCCGCTCGCCATGTATATTGCAATATATTTTGTCATCGGGATGAGATCTTCTTCATGAGCCAACGCCGAGTACAGCGGCGACTTGTGCCAGACTGCGATTCTGTTGCTTCGCACAGGTTCGTAGTCTGGCACAAGTTGTCCGTCTGCTACGCATTGTTAGGTTTGTTTGTGTGCAAGTCAACTAAGCGTCCACCGTCGATTTCGATAAAAAATTAAAACCGCGAATAGGACCACAGCTACAAGATCGACGCCGACCCCCGATCCATTCACTCGATAGTCAAACGAAAACGAAATCATACTGTTGAACTTGTACGTTGTCGTCTCAGCTACATACGTCGGTATTGCTATTAACTGCACCAATATTGACAACCACACTCCTACCGTTTTTTCCGAAAACAATAAACATCCAGCACAAACTGTGAACAACGAATAGGCAATAAGTATATAAATGAAAATAAAACTACTAATTGAATCACTCTCATGAACTAACAACCAAAGCGCAAATCCACCTCCGAATAATCCACATATTATTTCGTAACAACCAATAGCTCTCAAGATTGCAGGGTATTTCATAAGTAAAACCTAACTTATATTATTCGTTACTTTTATCATGTATAAAAGTGAGATTGCAAAGGGATTAATGGCAATGGCAATCGAGCGAAAAAGGATGTAAAGATGCCTACTCATGTAAGATATTTACCTAGCAAAACCATTGACTAAATCATGGTTTAGGATACCCGACCGGGTCAAATCATCTCGCGCGCCACTATCCTCGAACAAGTTTGAGGAACGGGAAATCCACCAACACGATTGATAACTACATTGTCAAACTGCGTCGAAAACTGGAAAATACCCCGAAATCACCTCGACACCTACTCACCTGTCACGGAGAAGGTTATCGTTGGAAACCTAACTAAAGCTGTAGTTGCCGAACGATTTTGCCAAACCAACGACTCTCATCTGTTGACTCATCTCTTCAGGCCACTGATACAAGTCTGGCGGATCGACGCGAATTTTTGATAGAAGCTCCAGATAGCTTAAGGGTTAAAACGAAACTGTTTTCGATGACCCAAACTCTGTAAGACTTGCTTGATAATGCGCATCGTTTCACCGGACAAGAAGCGACACGTCCTCTTTTTATCTTCAATAGTGGTCCACTCCTGCCCCTGAAGAACTTTCATGAGCTTTGTGTTGGTGCTGAAAACGTCCAATCAATTTTGCAGGCCTATTTTTGACAAGTCGATCGGTACAATACCGAGTTTTTTTGCAGGTGAACCGGGTTTGAAACGAAAGTCACCATTTTCGGGATCGACAAACAGCGGGTCAGCGGAGCGACTGTTGGTATCGATCGCGGTTCGCCTTGCCTTTTTGAGTACTGCGCGGCTCATATTGGGATTTCCGGCGCAATAATAGAGATTGTGATCGGTGTTGGCTTGCTTGGCCCATGCCGCCGGGAGTCTGGGACTGTTGCCCTGGTCGTAGAAAACAGCGTTCTCACCCGGGTGATAGAGGATGTTTCGCTGGATCACAGCCCCAGTCATCGGGCCTTCGCGAAGTTTGAAATAGGCAGGTAATCGCTTTTCACCCTTATGAATCGGTTCGATTAGATCAGCGATGATATTGTTTTCGGCGCGATTGTTTAGCTTCAGTTGAATACCCTGAGAGGTACATCGGTAAATCAGGTTTTCGGAAATTAAAGTATCCCGCTGTCCTCCGTCGGTGCGGATGGCTGATTGCAGCGCGACCGGCGAGACCAAGTGATGGATATAGTTGCGGCGAATGATATTCCCTGATCCTGCGCCCCTGATATAGATACCATTGCCATCGCCCAGTTGTTCCATAGCATGATGGATTTCATTGGCTTCGACGAGATTGTCGTGGGTATGCAAAAACCGTCTAACTTCCTCAAAACTACGTTGATTACGATTCTTACCTACCTCCTGCCAACGAATCGTTCGCACCAGTTCCCGGCTGTTATTATCTCTCTTCGAAAAGAAACTGGTCATCACGCCCGAAACGATGATTCCGGAGTACGGCGTATGGTGAATCAGGTTGTTGACGACTCGATTGTCGCCACTTTGCCAAACGAAAATACCGGGGGAATGTGGGTATATTTCGCCGACGTGATGGATATGGTTATTGCGAATCAAGTTGTGATGGTTGACATCTTTCGTTCCTGGCCCATAACCGCACAGCAGTATTCCGGTGCCGCCGATATGCTCGATATGATTGCTCTGAATTCGATTTTTCTGCGCATGTAGATCCAGCCGAATGGCACTACTGCCACTGTGGGTAAACCGACATTTCTCGATGGTGCAGCTTTCAGCCCCCCTCAAGCGAACCAAGGCGTTGGCTTTGTCATGCATATCCCAATCGTGTTGCAGCCCCTTGTCGTCTTTACCTACCCGCCAGCTTTCGCCGCGAGTGAGTGTGAGTCCACGAAAAATCAGGTTTCGAACAGGGATATCTGTCGGGCCATCTTCGTCTATTGAGCCTTCGATTTTGAGGTATTCCTGAAGCAATGGAGCCGTTATTCCCCTTGGCATGCCTTCTGTTACCGGCCAGAGGTATAGTTTACTTAGTTTGCTATCAAAAACCCATTCTCCGGGTTCATCAAGGAAGTCGATTGCATTCTCCACCCATACGGAATCGGTTCCCGGCAGGTAGTGAAGTTCATTCATTGCGTAGGTCGCGGGAATAGATACCGTCGCTATTTGGGTTTGTTGGTTTACCGATTGAAGGGGCAGTATATTTACCACCCAGGCATGTAGCGGCCGAACAACAATGTCTATACCTTCGAGGTTAGACCAATTTCTGATTGCCCCGACGGGAAAATGGAGATTGGTGCGACTCGATTTGGATCGCTCCTCTTTGGAATCGGGCATGACCGGAATAAAGCCTTTCGAGCGTGCTCTGGGCAATCGCTTTTCGCCATCGTAGAGGGTGAAGAATGAACTGGTTTTCTTCGAGACATCTGTTACCCATATTTTCCCATTGGTGTTTTCCAATTGCTTCCAACCATCAATAGTGACGTCCGAAGAGAATACTGGTTCTTCATTTGGGTAAGCTTCATAGGCAATCGAGAAATCACCTTCCCCCGAATCATCCACTCCGAAGACTATTGTTTCGTGAATGCGATAGTGTCCGCCGCGAATTTGAACATGGATATTCTTTGCCATCCCGCTCTTTTTGAGTTCCCTAACCGCATCCCGCGCTCGAGCCAATGTCGCGAACGGACCGTCATTTTTTTGTTCATCCGGCTCTTTTAGCGTGCCGGACCAATCGTCGGAACCCGTTGTTGAGATATAGAAATCATTCGCCTCTCCGTAAGAGATGATGCCGAAAATACATAAATATAGTAAAGGTGTTTTCATTCTTGTAATCTCGTGTGATTACTCGGGCTAAAATTTCATTTGGGAGGGTAAAGTGTAGTTCAATGGGCGGGCTCTCAAGAAAATTTATTTGTTGGAATTTTTCTTCAGAACCTTCTTTCTGGCATTGGACAAACCGTTTTTACTAGGCGTTGTGGGCAGCGAGGCTTTCCAGCTATCTAGTTTCTCAGATAGTTCCTGGACTACTTTTGGGAAATCTGCTGCGACATCGGTTTTTTCAGCCCAATCTTTTTCCAAATCGAATAGCTGCAGTTTCTCTTGCTCTTTGTTTACCAGCAGCTTCCATTTGCTATCACGCATACCGAGAGCGGGCCAGGTGTAGTCTTGATTGTCACCACCTCGCCATTCCCAAAAAATGGGCTTTGTTCGTTTGATCGGCGTTCCTTTAAAAGCGCTTAGTATACTTTCGCCATCGGGCTGATAGTCGGTCGGCGGTGATACGCCCGCAGCATCCAGAAAGGTTGGCAGAAGATCGACTGCTGTTACGACCGACGTTGAATCGGTGACTCCTTTGGGGACGACTCCGGGCCAGCGAACGATAAATGGCACGCGAATGCCGCCTGCGAAGAGCGAGCGTTTTTTACCTTTCAGTCCACCTGTTTCACCGATGGAATAGTAGCCGCCATAGCCGTCGGATTCTGTTTTTCCGTGATATTTGTGCGTTTCGTCACGGGTGAATTCCGGGCCATTGTCAGTGGAAAAAACTACCAGTGTATTGTTATCGATTTTTAATTCTTTGAGTAACGATAGGATTCGGCCCACGCCTTCATCGCCCTCGGCAATTACGGATGCATAGATTCGCTCTCGCTCGTTGAGATCCTTAAACTGTTTCAAGAATTTGGGTTGGGGGTAGTGGGCGAGGTGAGCTTCGTGTAGCCATAGATTGATAAAGAAAGGTTTGTCCGAAAACTCTCGAATAAATTTTTCGGCGTGATCCACCGAAGCGAGGCCTTTCTTGGAAATTTCGATCTTGCCGGAGCCATTGAATGTTGCAAAACGATCGTAGCCATACTCGGACTCAACGGGGGAATCCGCGACACTACCTAGATGCCATTTGCCGAAATGCCCAGTGGTGTAGCCAGCTTCTTTAAGCATGCGTGGTAGCATCGGGGCCTGATGATCTAGCCAATCCGGCATACCTCTTTTGATATGCGCTTTGATGCTTTGAAAATGTTGATGAATGCAATGTCTGGCAGGGAATTGGCCCGTCATGACCGCCACTCGGCTGGGGGTGCATACTGGGCTATTGACGGTGAAATTCGTGAAGTCCATGCCCTCGCCAGCCATTTTATCAAGATGAGGGGTTTGGCAAAAGGTACTGCCATGAATCCCTAGATCTCCGTAACCCCAATCATCGGCGAAGATGAAAATAATGTTGGGTTTAGGCGTTTCATCTGCCAATACTGTGGTGACGGTCAGTAAAAGTAGGCTTAGGTATATGAATTTTTTCATATTTATTTGGAGTCGAGAAACGTTTAGAACGGAGCCGGAGCCCAATCTGGAATGCCTATTTCTTTAAGTTGCTTGTGATAGCGAATATTGAGCGGAAATTCCTCCTCTTCCAGTCGTGGTAGACCTTCGTTAACCATCCAGGGCAGGGTTGATTGCCACCATTGATCAAACGATTGACTTAGCTTTTGCACGACTTCGGGATTGGTTTCCGCGACATCGGTGAGCTGGTAGGGATCTTTTGAAATATCATATAGCTCCCGGTTGTTGACCAACCGCCAGCGATCGGTTCGGACTGCGCATTTTGCATACACAGCGGTATCTCGCTTACCAGGATTCCAGCGTCCGCAATGAAAGAATAACTCTCGATCCGGCCAATCGGCCTTCGGGTCTTTCAGCAGAGGTAGCAGTGAGCGGCCTTCTAATTCCTGCATCTTCGCCGGTAATTCGGCTCCGGCTAGCTCGGTAAAGGTTTGGTAGATATCGAGATGAGCCGTCAGTGAATCGATATTGACGTTTTCATCGAGCACCCCATGCCACTGCCAAAACATCGGGATATGGGTTCCGCCTTCGTGAGGTGAGTTTTTTGCGCCTCTGAGATTGGCATTAAAGTGACGGATTTTCTCGCCGTTCAGTCTACCCTTGAGATGAGTGGCACCGTTATCGGTCATAAAGATTACCAAGGTGTTTTCCAGGGCTTGCCACTCTTTAAGTTTTGCCACCATCGCACCAAAGTTGTCGTCGATATTTTCGACCATCCCGTAGCGACCAGCAGTCCCTTTGTCGTAGCCCATCTCAATAAATCGCTTGGTATATTTCTCCGGAGCCACCAAAGGTGCGTGTGGAGCGTTTAATGAAATATAGGCAAAATACGGTTTTTGATCGGTGTGCTGCTTTTTAATCCATGCCAAACCGGAATCGAAGAACAAGTCGGTACAGTAGCCTTTGGTCTGAATGATGGTGTCGTTGTGCAGCAGAACATTGTCGAAGTATAGATTCTCTCCGTTCGGTGGGAAATCACCCAGTCGAACCTGCCCGATCCCGCCGGAACCGTGAATCAGGACTTCATCAAAACCACGACTTCCCGGTAGGTACGCCTCTTCATCACCGAGATGCCATTTGCCGAAAATCCCAGTCGTGTAGCCAGCCTTTTGCAATGCTTGTGGAAAGGTATAGGCATCGAGCGCCATGCGTTCCCGCTGGTAGATCGTATGGGTAACCCCATTTTTAAACGGCACACGGCCACTCATCAACGCTGCCCGAGTCGGCGCGCAGGTCGGGCTCACCTGGAAATCGGTGAAGCGGACGGCTTTATCATGAAACTGATCGATATGGGGCGTCTTCACGACTTTATTCCCCATACAGGAGAGATCGCCCATGCCCTGATCATCGGTTATCACCAGGATAATATTGGGACGGGATCCCTTGAGCGTTTCACCATGCGCACCGCAGCAAAGTAGTGCGATACCGGCAATCAATAATTTTCTATAGATTTGGATCATAAACAAAAATACCTCTTCAAAAGTTAGTAGTTGAGCGTGGCTCCTTTCATGGGCTTCTGACGCTCATTCAGCCACCAATCTTTTGGGCCTTCTGCCTCGATGTTCTTCCAGACCTTTAGTAGCGCAGTTTTCATTCCCTCCAACTTTTCGGGCATACTGGTGGCGAGATCGTTTTGCTCCCGCCAATCTTTTTGAATTTCGAAAAGCAGAAATTGGGTAAGGGTTTCATCGCCAACAATTTTCCAATCGCCCAGACGTAACGCGACTCGATCGGCTGCCTGCGAAACGTGAGTCCTCCAGAAAAGTGGTATTTTGCGAGTTAAATCTTTACCTTGGAAAGCAGGAAGCATGCTCACCCCGTCGATGGTGCGATCGGTAGGTAGAGGGATATCAACGACATCAAGAATGGTTGAAAAAATGTCGGTGCCAATCACCGGCACATCGCTAGTAGTTCCGGCCGAAATATGCCCCGGCCAGCGAGCGATACCGGGCACCCTGATACCGCCTTCATGACTACTCCGCTTGCCCCCTCGCAAGCCACCGGTCGTCCCGCCAAACCTGGCGACCGGGCCATTATCGGAAGTGAAAAACAAAAACGTATTCTCACTCACTCCTTCTTTATCGAGTGCTTCCATCACCTGACCGAGAGCGTGATCCAACTGAGTGATATTACCCATATATTTGCTATTTTCATGCCCCTTGTAGAGAGCTTCAAACTGCGGATCGGTCGCGATCGGCGAGTGCGGCTCATGCACCCACACCGATAAAACGAAGGGCTTTGACTGATCCCGTATCTCGCTCAGCCAACGCTCAGCCTCCGACGCGACCAGTTGAGCGGAATAGCCCTCCATCTCCCCCACGGCTTCACCTTTACGGAAGAAATTATCCGGATTCCTGTGACTCGGCTCGGCATTGTTGTGGGTATACATCCAATAATCGTAGCCATGGTCACCCGGTTGCGGGTAATCCGGGTTATTGAACTGCTGCTTCGAATTAAGATGCCATTTCCCGACATGGCAGGTCTCGTAACCGATTTCCTTCAGCAACTCCGGGTAGGTGATCTCGCTGGCCCGGAGGTGGGCCTCGTGATTGCCCGAAAGATGACGCCAGACACCGTTGCGGTAAGGCGTTCTACCAGTGAGAATAGCGGCACGCGAAGGGGAGCACACACCCGCGGCCGAATAACACTGGGTAAACTTGACTCCCTGCGAGGCCAGCTTGTCGAGGTTGGGAGTCTGGATGAGCGGATGCCCGTAGGTCGCCGAGTCGCCCCAGCCCATGTCGTCCGCAACAAAGACGACGATGTTTGGTTTGTTAGGACGGCTATCTTCAGCAGAGGCAATATCAGTCAACAGAGATGCAACACATAACGGGAAAACGAATCGAGTTACATAACTGAAAAACGGCATATTATTATTTTGGGAAATATTCATTTATTCCTTCCTTTTTCATTCTTCCAAAGTTTGATGGCAGCCACATCGTTCTTCGCATTTAAGCCATCGGTGCTACGCCCGCGCGAGATATCGTCTTTGAGCTGTGCTAACAGGCGTGCCGCAACTTCCAGATTCTTCTCATAGAGATTCGTCGTTTCAGCTGGATCCTCTTCCAAGTCATAGAGCTGACCCTTTAGTGCGTCGGACACTTTTGACATCTCTTTCTCATTAGGCAGAGTCCAGCCACCAGATCCTTTTGCCAAGAGGAGCTTCCACTTGCCCTGACGATAAGCGAAGTGCCCACTCACGCTGTGGTTTACAATTCCTTTGCGTGAGAATTCAACTGGCTTTCCTTTGAAGATTGGCAAAATACTTTCACTGTCTTCGCCGGCATTTGCAGGTAGTTCCTTGCCAACCAACTCGGCACAGGTCGCGAGCAGGTCTGTCTGGCAGGTAATCACATCGGACCTGCTACCGGCTTTGATGACTGCGGGCCATTTAACCAGAAATGGCACGCGGTGGCCACCTTCCCAAAGATCTGCCTTGGAGCCACGGTATTGGGCACTAGCGAAGTGGCCATGGCTTTCAAGTTGCTTAAAGTTGGCGGCTTTGGAACAACCATTATCACTCGTCACGATGAGCAAAGTATTGCCTGAAAGCCCCTGTGCTTCCAGGGCCTGAACAACTTGTCCGACGATGTCGTCGGTCTGCATCATGAAGTCGCCATAATGGCCAATACCACTTTGCCCCTGCCACTTTTGAGAAGGAACTATGGGCGTATGCGGCGATGGCAATGGCATGTAGATGAAGAAAGGCTTGTTGCTCTGATACTCGGATATGAATTGGACTGTTTCCGCCGCAAGTTTGCCCAAAACTTCAATTGCTTCAAAGTCCTCGGTCGCAGGCCCAGGGCGTTTGAACGCTTTGACATGAGTGCCTTCGCCTACCCAGTTACGATCACGGATCCACACATAAGGAGGAAAATCCAGGGACGCGGTAATACCAAACCAGGAATCAAATCCGAGATCGACTGGACCCCCTTGAATGCTGCCTTTCCAATCGATATTAGAGAGTTGGCCCGAAGGAAATGGGCCCATCTTCAGCTTCTCTCTGATGCCGCCAGCAGCTCGGGCTTGCTTACCGTCGATCGTCGCGATGTCCAGCCCTAAGTGCCACTTGCCAATCATAGCAGTGGTGTAACCATTGTCACTGAGGAAACGAGGGACGGTCATTCGAGTCGTTGGAATTAGGGGCAAGCCGTAGCCATTGAGCACACCCTGCTGCAACTTTGTGCGCCAATTATAGCGACCAGTGATGATGCCGTAGCGAGTCGGTGTGCAGACTGAGGAGGTTGTGTGTGCATCGGTAAATATCATACCCTCCGCAGCGACGCGGTCCATGTGTGGCGTGGCGATTTTACCCCGCCCTGGATTCAGGCACTGCACATCGCCGTAGCCCATATCATCCGCCAAAATATAGACGATATTTGGTTGTGAATCCGCAAGTAATAAGAGTGGCAGTAACGCAGCCAGTGCACCGACTTTAAAAAGAGAGAAGGGATTTCTATTTTTCACATATCGAATGTTCTAATTGTCGCTATTTTGCAGCCGCAACATCGCTGAATTGCATGAACCCATTCTCATCGATCAGCATGAAGCAGTAGCCAGCGATATTTGCTGGAATCACCGCACTCACACTTGAACCATTTTTGCTTACCTTGGCCGGTAAACGCATTCCCGGGATAAACTCCGCTGTCACCGCATCTTTGCTACCACGTTTGTTTTTCTTTTTGCCAACCGATGGTGCGTCGCAATAAATCACAACCGCTTCCCGAATCATCGGGCCACTCGGTTGGATTGCGAGCTGTGCCTTGCGTGAGGATTTCTTGAAAGAAGCATCTCCGAGCTTAGCGACCGGTTTTTTCTTACCTGCGTAGTTTGGATTCAAATACGGAAGCTCTGCATGATTTGCGACGAGGGCTTGGTCGAGCAGTCCGCTCAGTCGATCTACTATTAAGCTATATTTAGGATTCTTTGCGAGGTCGTAGGTTTCCTCGAAGTCGTTGCGCTGACCGTCTTGGTAGAGTCGATACAGTTCGTAGTCATTCGTGAAGTATCGTTTGTAGAGTTTAAAATCTTTGCTGCGAATGGCTGACTTCATCGAGTCTTTTCCACCATGTGGATAATGCCAGAAAAGGAACTCACGTTCTTTGCCATTTTGATCGAGTACCTGAGTGCTTTTGCCTTTCAATACAGGAGTGATGTCCAAACCACTGAGCTTCGCCTCATCTTCGGCGGAGATCTCGGTGTCGGTCAGAACAAGGAATGTAGGGAAGAAATCGAGCTGATTGATCATGCCATCAAACTGAGTGCCTGCCGGGACTGTAGGACCAGCAATTACCATAGGCACGCGCACGCCGCCTTCTTCTGCATGGGTTTTGCCATATTTAAGCGGCGAATTATCCGAGAGTGTTTCTTTACCATGCCTCGTGGCCCCACCGTTGTCAGAGCTGAAGAAAATATAGGTCGTTTCGTACAGCTTCTTACCTGGGCTGCGAGGATCATCGGTTATCTCAAGGAAATCGACCACGCGTCCAAGACTCCAGTCCACGCTGGTTACCATGGCGGCAAAGTAAGGGTTCTGTTGTCCAGGCAGGCTCATGTCTCCTGGTTTCGGGGGGAATGGTTGGCCGAGTTTATCGCAGTAATACTCAAGCAGTTCGCCATTGCGCGTCATCGCCGGCCAGTGAACCATCCAATGGCACAGATTCAGGAAGAACGGCTGATCCCCACTTTCAGCAATGAACTTGATCGCGGATTCGGTGACCTCATCGTAGGGATAGGAAATCCCTTCCGGCTTTTTCTCGCTGAATGGTGGAAACTTTTCCTTACTCAAGGGATGCTTGGGATCTTCTGCAGTCGCAAAGCCTTTGGTTCGATCCGGCACACTGCGGTGGATGCCCCGGTCTTCGTTGACGAACTCAAAACCATAGCTCGCCGATGAAAGACCAATATGCCATTTGCCGGAGTGGCCTGTACGGTAGCCGTTCGCCTTCAGCGCATCCGCAATCGTCAGGTGATTTCGATCCAACTGTCCCTCCAGGTAAGGAGGAATCAGACGCTCGGTTTTCTTGGCATCTTTTCTGTTATCTAGCGTGACGTGCGTGAAGCGTGTTTTCGCAGGATGCTGTCCTGTGAGGATCGCAGCACGCGAGGGTGAACAGGTAGGAGCGGGCGAATAAGCCTGAGTAAAGTTCATACCAGACTTTGCAAGCTTCACTAGATTCGGAGTCTCATAGGGAGTTGGTTTATCAACATCATTGAGCGGAGTCGCCTGCCATCCGAGATCATCAATGTAAAAGATAATGATGTTGGGAGTAATCTCTTCAGTCTCTTCCGCTAGAGCTACTAGGGGGAAACAGAGGCAACTGACAAGAGTAAAGGTGGTCGAAAAGATACTCAGAGAAGTTGAAGGGAGCTTAGTTTTTAATCTTCTGATGGACTTTCTCATTGAGGGTTAAATTCTAAGTATTTAAGTTAAATGCTGTCCATTTTAAAAGGGGTATTCAAGCAATGTTTTGCTGCCCAAGCATGCCCTTTTTCTAGAATATTAAGCGTTGAGTTTTCGTACATAACCCAACCATCGTGATTAGATCATTGAGTCGGAACTTGACTCGGTAATATGGGGATTCGGCTCCTTCTTCCGGAAAATTGCACCAACTTCCTCAAACGCGACATCGCATCCAGCATTCTCAGCAGCGGCTGTAAGGATCGCGTAACAACTCGCCTCGTTCATCTTGAGATCTACTGCTACATTTTTGAGATCCTTGTGTCCGATCGAGATGTTTAGCGGAGCCGCAGGTGAAAGCTTTGCAGTCTCAAACCGGAGAATGTTCACGACGTCCTCAAGGTGAGCACCCTGCACCTCGATGCGGGGAACAATGATTGCTCGAGCCAACTTCTCTGAGACGCTTGCTTTTGGCTTGGCGACGTATGTCTTACCTTCGAATAAGAAACTCTGTCTCATCGTTCTGGCTGATAGTGGCTACGACCTTGCCGCTCTGCTTATCGACGAGATTAATTTCACCAGCAAGGGCGAGCTGACTAAAGGCCAGTAGAATTAAAGCTTGTTTTTCATAATATAGGATTGGTCAGATTAGTTGGATCGAGCAAGTCATTTTTGCCCAACTTATATTATTCGTTACCTTTATCATGCATAAAACTAAAATTTTTAAAAAGATGTATAGCAACAACTATCAGG
>ERZ887849.2781-NODE-2781-length-13964-cov-4.567187_pt1 | contig 13964 bp, 7 predicted proteins | sample MGYA00521267_ERZ887849 | MGnify/ENA primary metagenome ERZ887849 (study PRJEB32303, sample SAMEA104408601) | aquatic metagenome | biome: Brackish water; feature: Pelagic; material: water | place: Baltic Sea | collected 2014-06-06T16:11:00 | depth 2,863 m ... | reverse complement strand
TCACCATCAAAGTCATAGTCGTCGGGGTCAAGCACCGAGAAGCCCGCGATGGCTTCCACAGTGTTGCCATCCGTGTCTTCCACCGAGAACGTCAGCGTGTACTCTTCGATGGGCAGGTCGGCGCCGCACTGGGCGCTGCCGGAGCCATCCACCGACATCTCGCACACGAAGCCCGTCAGATCCGTCGCCATCTCCACCAACAGCTCGGACGGGTCATCCTGCTCGTCGCCGACCCGCACCTCAAACACAAAGATCTCGCCTTCGAGCCCTCGGTCGGTTCCGACTGGATGCTGGATGCTGAGCCAGGGGATCTCGGGCACTTCTTCAGGGGGCTGGATCTGGATGAAGATCTCAGACTCGGCTTGCTGGGCTTCCGGATCGGTCGCCCGCAGCGTGATGACGTGGTTGCCGGCGCTCAGGTTGGCCGTGCTGACTTCGACATAGCCTTGGGGATCGGGCGGATCGTCGTCGCCAAACTCATCGTCAATGTCGCTGTTCCACTGGATCAGCAGCGCGTCGCTGGGGCTGTCGCTGTCGACGATGCCCCGGAAGGTGATCGGCTCGCCATACTCGAAGACGGCACCATCCGCAGGCTCGACAATACTCACTGCTGGTGGATTCTGGAGAATCTTCAGTGCACCGGCACCCACACAACCAGCGACGGGAATCAAGAAGAGGAGAGCGGATGTGCGCATGAAGATCGACCTCGCCAAACGTCGCGAACGCCCGGCCGAGAGCCGGGTAGGGGCGGCCAGCGTAGCATCGATGGCCCTCGACGGTCGCCCGGTCGTGGGCCCCTGCAATCGCGGTGATCTGTGCACCTCCGGTGGCCCTTCTCGCCGGACCATCCCCCCAAGCGTCCCCCCGCTGCTGAGCGGCAGATCTTGGAGTAGGCTGTGGTGCGGTCCCCGCCCCCCTTGGAGTCCCGATGTCTCACCGTCACCTGTTGTTCCTCGTCCCGTTCATTGCCCTGGCGTGCCGCACATCCCCCAAGGCGGACGGAGACACGGCTGGACTGGCTGGCACGGACACCGAAGACGCCGATGGTGACGGTTCTCCGGCGGGCACCGACTGCGACGACACGAACGCCGCGGTGGGCCCCGACGTGGCCGAGGTGTGCAACGGCATCGACGACAACTGCAACGGCGAAGTGGACGAAGGCGTCCTGATCGACTTCTACGATGACGGCGATGGCGACGGCTTCGGTGCTGGTGAGGCCACCGCCGCGTGTGCCCCACCCGAGGGCCATGTCGTCAATGCTGAAGACTGCGATGACGACAACCCAGCGGTCTACCCCGACGCCGAAGAGCTGTGTGATGGCATCGACAACAACTGTGATGGCAACACGGATGACGGCACCACACTGACGCTGTTCGCCGACGTGGACGGCGACGGGTATGGCGACCCCCTGGCGCCGTCGGAGTCCTGCGAAGAAGGCCCGGGCTTGGTCGCCGACAGCACGGACTGCGACGACATGGACCCCGCGATCCACCCAGGGGCCGACGAGGTGTGCAACGAGCGGGACGACGACTGCGACACGGACGTCGACGAGGACGTCACCCGCACCTTCTATGTCGACGCCGACAGCGATGGCTGGGGAGATGCCGGCGCCACCACCGACGCGTGCGAGGTCCCCGACGGGTACGCACCCGCGCCCGGAGACTGCGATGATGGCGTCGCAGCCGTCAATCCCGACGCCACCGAGCTGTGCAATTCCATCGACGACAACTGCGATGGCCACATCGACGAAGCCAGCGCCGCCGACGCCGCAACATGGTTTGCAGACACGGACACGGATGGGTTCGGGGACTCCACCAACACAACGACGGCGTGCACCCAACCCAGCGGCCACACCGCGGACAACACCGACTGCGATGATGCCGTGGCAGCCGTCAATCCCGACGCCACCGAAGTGTGCAATGGGGTGGACGATGACTGTGACGGCGACACCGATGATGGGGACACCAGCGTCGACCTGAGCACCGCAACGGACTGGTCCGCAGATGGCGATGGTGACGGCTACGGGGACGCCAGCACCACCACCCGGTCCTGCACCAGCCCGACGGGCCATGTCGCCGACAACACCGACTGCGACGACCTTGACCCCGCGATCAATCCTGGGGCCAGCGAGATCTGCAACACCCTCGACGACGACTGTGACGGCGACATCGACGACGATGATGCCTCTCTCGACACGTCCACCGCATCCACCTGGTACGCCGACACCGATGGCGACGGTCATGGCGACCTCGCGGTCACCGCACTCACCTGTGTGGCACCCGCCGGCTACGGCACGGACAGCACCGACTGCGACGACACCGATGCGCTGACGAGCCCCAGCGCCCACGAGCTCTGGGACGCCGAAGACAACGACTGTGACGGCAGCATCGACGAAGAGCTCTACAAGGGCTCGGGCATCGACGGGGCCTTGTCGGTGAGCACCGACACCGAGCTGGGCACCGATGCGGTGGCCTTCGACGTCACCAGCATCTCCGGCAACACTGTGGTGGTCAGCAGCACCGCCACCGGGCTGGCGCCGGGTGACGAGGTTGTGCTCATCAATCTTCAGGGCACGGACGGGGCCCACGCTGGGGTCGGGGCCTACGAGCACGGGTCGGTGGACACCGTGAGCGGTGCCACGGTCACCCTGCGCCAGTCTGTGGCCCAGACCTACGGCGAGTCCAGCAACAGCGATCTGAGCGGCCAGATCATCGTGCTGCAGCGTGTTCCCCACTACACCGACGTCACGGTCGCCACCACCGGCACCCTGTCCTCGCCCAGCTGGGCGGACGGCGGCACCGGCATCGTCGCGTTTCGAGCCACGGGAACGGTCGACTTTGCCGCTGGGGGGAGCATTGTCGCGGACTCGCTGGGCTACGCCGGCGGCGCCACGGGCACGTCCAACAACTGCGATGCGTTTCAAGGCGAGAGCTACGCCGGACTGGGCAGCGGCGACGGCGACGGCGTGTGCACGGCCTACAACGAGTACTACGGCCACTGGGCAGCAAACTATGGCGGCGGCGGCGCACACATCACCGGTGCCGGCGGCGCCCACGCCAGCGGGGCCACGGACGGCGACTCGTGGACCGGGGGCGGCGCGACCCCACCCTACGCGGGCGTGGCGTATGGGGCGGCTGACCTGAGCACCTTGTTCTTCGGGTCCGGCGGCGGTGGGGTCTGGAACGGCGGCACCGACTCCCCTGGCGAAGACCCCGGACCGGGCGGCAGTGGCGGCGGCATCGTGCTCATCGGGGCGGCCAACCTCAACGCCGCCGGCATCGATGCGGTCACCAGCCGGGGCGGCACGACCACCCACTGGTCCTGGGGCACATGGACCTACGGCGCAGGCGGCGGTGCGGGCGGCACCGTCTGGCTCATCGCCGATGCGCTGACCCTGGCCACCGGCGCCATCAGTGCCGAGGGCGGCTTCGGCGAGGCCACCCACATCCGGCTGGGCGGCGACGGGGGCGACGGCCGGGTGCGTGTCGACTGCACAACCTGCAACGGTGCGACCCAGGGGTCTTCAGCGGCCACCACTGCCCTCGAAGCGGCCAGCGTGCCCGACCCCGGCTACTCGACCACGCCGTCCTGATCGGTGCTGCGGTCCCGCCAGCCAAAGTGCAGCGTCTCGACCATCATGGGGTCGACCACCCGCACCAACGGCGTCTCCAGCGCCACCTCCACCCAGAGGTCGGCGCTGTCGGCCGGCACCCAGATGGGCGAGGTCACCTCGGTCCACGACACGGCGTCTTCGGACACCCGCACCTGAGCATCGAGGCCGAGGGTGTTTAAGTAGAGCCATGCGCCATCTTCAGCCAGGGCCAGCTCGGGCCAGACAATGTCGGCGTGGCGGGTGAGCTGGAGCACCAGCTGCTCGCTGCAGACCGGGCAGAAGGGGGTGTCCACACCGCCCCGCATCCGACACTGCAGCGTGGGACGGTAGAGGTCCTCGCAGTTGAAGGCGGTCTCAAACGCGCCCACGACTTGGTCATTGTCGTTCGTGGACGGGGTGGGCAGGGGTGTTGTGACGTCGATCCACTGGGGCCACGGGGGATCGGTCGGGTCGGCCGCAATGTTGCGGGGGAGGCCCATCGACTCGCTGCGGATGCACTCATCGCCGATGTACTCATCCCCGAGAAGGCCAATCAGGTGGCCCGCTTCGTGCACCCCCGTGTCGATCCAGTCGTCCCCACCGGTGGCCACACTGGCGTGGTGAATCGACATGCCCCCGCGGAGCTCTGTGTTCACGAGCACGATCGCGAGGTCGGTCGGCACCACCGACAGCGCCCGGTTGAGGTCGTGCTGGCCCAGCTGGAAGATGGGCCCGTCGCGGTAGTCGGTGCCCAGCAAGTCGTTGACGAAGTTGAGCGCGAAGAACGACCGAAACGCCGTGTCCCGCACGCGACACTCGCCCACACAGTCGTAGGATGCCCCACTCTCCACGCTCAGCGCGTCGAGTCGGTGCACGTTGATGCGCCCCGAGAATCTCGACAGCGGCGGTCTTGACAGCAATGCATCCGCCAGGGCCGCCGCATCGGACTGCCACTTGTCTTGGTCGGCTTCGGTGTAGCCATCGCCCACCAGCGTCAAGTCGAGCGCTGCTTCGGAGGGGCCGCCCTCGTGCAGCGTCGTCCAGCCGGTCACGTTGTCGGGAGGCGCCGGAGGGTTGGTGGGCACCCGGGTCATGTTGAAGGTGCCCATCTCACGGAAGACACCGTCCTCGTCGCGTATCTCGAAGACGGCCGTGGCCCCGCCCGGCAACAACGGCACCCGCACATGAAACGCACCGAGGTCGGCAAAGAACGCCAACAGATCCACGCCAGCGAGCTCGGAGTAGCGCTGCAGATAGTCTCGCACCAACACCGGGGTGGGCGTGGTCCGGGCCCACAGCTCCCGGCCCGCGTCGTCCAAGAGGCGGGTGCGAAAGCCCTCCCGGTCGTCCACCAACGGGTCCAGGTCCACCCCCACCGCACCCCGCACCGCCTCGTCCACCACCACCGCGTCGGGGAACTGGGTCATCAGCAAGGTGACACCCTCCACCCAGGGCGTGTCCAGTCGGGTCAGCGTTGTGTTGCCCAGCCCTTCCGAGACGGCCCGTGCCTTGGACTCGGTGGGGGTCTGGCCGGCGGAGCACCCACTGAGCACCATCACCAGCATCACAGCCTTGTCCATTGCACCCCCAGAAGCGGTCGACTTCACGGGGGCTATCCGGTCCAGGGCGCCGCCCTCGCACCCGTCAAGCCGGCATCCCATTGAGGACCGACAACCGCGCCAGTGCCGCATCGAGCAAGCGGGGCCGGGGCTCCTGACCCTCCTCCCACCACACGTTGTCGAGCACCACCCCATCGTCCCTGCGCACGGCCTCGACGCGGCCCACCAGCTCACCCCGGTGCAGCAATGGGCACACGTAGTAGCCCCAGATCCGCTTGTCGGCGGGCTTGTAGACCTCCCAGACATAGTCGAAGCCGAAGGCCAGCTTCACCAGATCTCGGTCCCAGAGCAAGGGGTCCAGCGGCGCGAGAACACGCATATGGTCGTCATGTTCGATGGGCACACGCGCGGCATCCAGCTGATCCCGTGTCGTCAGCCACACCCGCCGCGACCCCGGCACCTGCACGTGCACCAGCGCACCCGCCGCGGTGAGCTCATCCAAGCGTGGGTCCTTGCGAAAGGCCGACAGCGCGCTCCACTGGGGTCCACCGGCGGTTCTCAGCATCCCGATGGTCGCCACCCGCTGCATCACCCCATCGACAAAGAAGTCCCCTGGCGGTTGGTCAAACCACGCCGGCAGTGCGCGTTGGGGCAAGTCGTACACCCGCACATTCCCGGGGCCGCGGCCCGCCACCACCACCTCACACCGGGTCCACAGCACCTCCAACGCCATCGTGGCCGCCTTGCCTGTGCCCGTCCACCCGCTCCAGTCCACCGGGCGCACCCGGCCGTGGTCGGAAAATGCTTGTGCAGTAAGGGGTCCCCGGTGCTTCAGCTCCGCGAGCACATCGTCCAGTGTGCCCTTGTCAAGCCGCTTCAGGCGCTCCGGCAGCCGCCACCAAGGCGCCTGGGCCGTGTGGGACCGCCAGTCGGGAAAGCGCCGGGCGGGCAGCAGGCAGCGTTCCTTGGCAAAGTGCTCAAAGGCCCCACCTGGCATCGTTCTCGACCAGTCGCCACGGGACAGGCCCGCCACCCGGGCATGGAACACAAGGTCCGGACTCGTGCCTACACGGTCGATCGGGTCGAGCTGGACCTCTCCGAGGCGCTCCAGCACCTCCGCCACGCCGCTGAGACCAGCCGAAAACACTGTTCCATCCAATGCTGCCGCCCGCAGCATGATGCGCCGCGCGGTCTCCATGCTGATCTGCTCTGCCACTCGACCTCCCCGCCACGGCGTATCCTCGCGGCCCCTTCCCCCTACCGCGCAGAATGCCCGTGCCCGAAGCCACCGCATCCGGTCCTGAGTTTGATCTGCCGCCCCCCGCGGCGCCCCTGCGCACGGTGCTCATCGCGTCGACGCCGCGCACCGGCAGCACACTGCTCGGCGATGCCCTCAGCCAGATGGGGATCTGCGGGGTGCCCCAGGAATACCTGAACCCACGCCAGCTCCAGGCATTCGGCCAGCGACTGGGCCCGGTGCCGTTGCCCACCTACGTCCGTTGGCTGCAGCAGCACCGGACGACAAGCAACGGGGTCTTCGCCCTGAAGGCCCACCATCAACAGATCGCCGATGCGGGCATCGCCAACGCCGACGCCCTGCGCACACTGTTTCCGGCGATGCGCATCGTGTGGATTCAGCGCAAAGACAAAGCCCGGCAAGCGGTGTCGTACTCCCGAGCTGCCCAGACCCAATCCTGGCAGAGCACAAATAAGAATACGGTCAAGCCAGAATATAGGTACGAACATATTCTGGGTGCTCTGTCGGATATCTGGAAACAAAACCTCGCATGGCAGCAGCTCTTCACGACCCTGTCCTGTCCCCCGGTCACCGTCACCTACGAAGCACTGGTCGGCGCCTACGCCCCCACCCTCAGCCGGCTGGTGGGCGAGCTGAGGCTGGCGGACCCCGCAACCGTGGCCATCCCGCCGCCGCCCCAGGCCCCCATGCAGAGCCCCGAGCGCCAGGTCTGGTCCGCCCGGTTTCGTGAAGAAGCCCTCAGCAACGGCATCTCCGAGAAGTTGCTGGGCCGCGCAGAGCCCCGAGGAACCGGAACACCCACTGTCGCCAGATTGCAAGACAGGGATTGACGCGTCGACGCACTCGCCCGGATATACCCCGCCGGCCCTCGGATGAACCGAGTGCGCCTCCAGTGGGAAGCCCCACTGCACCCAACGAACCACCGGCCAGGACCGTCCCCCGTATGGGCGCCCACCGGGTCGGAGGAGTCCCGAAATGAGTCAGCCCGAAGACGTCGACTACGACTTGCAGTCCCGTGAGCTCTCCCCCGTGGAGACGCTGCGCCACTCCGCTGCCCACTTGTTGGCCAGCGCCATCGACTCGCTGTACCCCGGCACCCAATTTGGTGTCGGCCCGCACATCGACAATGGCTTCTACTACGACATGCACATCCCGACCAAGCTGTCCGAGGACGACTTGCCGGCGATCGAAGCCGAGATGAAGCGCATTGCCAAGGGCAACCACCGCTTCGAGCGCTCCGAGATGAGCGCCGAGCAAGCGCTGGCGTGGGCCGCCGAGACGGGCCAGGCCCTGAAGGCCGAGCTCATCGCCGGCTTCGACACCGACGTCATCAGCTTCTACAAGCATGGCGAGTTCACGGACATGTGCGCGGGCCCCCACGTCCGATACTCCAAGAAGATCAAGCACTACAAGCTGACCAAGGTCGCGGGCGCGTACTGGAAGGGCGACGAGAAGAACCAGATGCTCACCCGCATCTACGGCGTCGCGTTCGAGACGAAAGAAGAGCTCGAAGCCCACCTCGAGCAGCTCGAAGAAGCCAAGAAGCGGGACCATCGACGCATTGGCAAGGATCTGGAGCTGTTCCGCATCACCGGCGAGTACGGCGGTGGCTTGGTGTTGTGGTTGCCCAACGGCGCCTACATCCGCAAGAACATCGAAGACTTCTGGCGGGAGACCCACCTGGGCAATGGCTACGAGCTGCTGTTCACGCCCCACATCGCCCCCCGGGCGCTCTGGGACCGGTCCGGCCACACCGAGCACTACACCGAGTCGATGTACAGCCCGATGACGGTGGACGACGAGCAGTACCAGCTCAAGCCGATGAACTGTCCCTTCCACATTGGGGTCTACGGTTCCCGGCGGCGGTCGTACCGTGAGCTGCCCGTGCGCTACGCCGAGCTGGGCACGGTCTACCGGTACGAGCGCTCCGGCGCCCTCCATGGGCTGATGCGGGTGCGTGGGTTTACCCAGGATGACGCCCACATCTTCTGTACGCCGGACCAGCTTGAGGCCGAGCTGGGCGCATGTCTCGACATCGCCCAGTTGATGTACAAGACCTTCGGCTTCCCCGACTACAAGGTGGAGCTGAGCGTTCGCGACAGCCAAGACACCAGCAAGTACCAGGGTGATGACGAGATCTGGGACACGTCCGAGGCCACCCTGGCCAAGGTGCTGGACGACCGGAACATCCCCTACAAGCGCATCGAAGGCGAGGCCGCATTCTACGGCCCCAAGATCGACGTGAAGGTGGTGGATGCCATCGGCCGCACCTGGCAGCTGACCACGGTCCAGCTCGACTTCAACCAGCCCGACCGCTTCGATCTGGACTACGTGGGCGCCGACAACAACGCCCACCGCCCCATCATGATCCACCGGGCGCTGCTGGGCAGCATCGAGCGCTTCTTTGGCATCTTGATCGAGCACTACGCGGGCAACTTCCCCGCGTGGCTGGCACCGGTCCAGGCCCGCATCTTGCCGGTTGGCGAGAAGTTCCTGGACTACGGGCATGAGGTCGCAAAGACCTTGAAGGCCCAGGGGCTGCGGGTGCAGGTCGACGACGACAACCAGAAGCTCGGCTACAAGATTCGCCGGGCGGAGCTCGACAAGGTGCCGTACTTGCTGATTGTGGGCAAGCGCGAGGTCGAGTCGGGCAACGTCGGTGTGCGTCGGCGCAAAGAAGGCGACATCGGCGCCATGTCGGTGGCCGACTTCGGCGAGATGCTCACCACTGAAGTGGCCGACCGCGGCCAGTGAGCCGTCTGGAACGCCCATCCGGGCGGTGATCTGAGGGACTGGGGGGAACACCCCTCCCGGGCCCCTGCTCACCCCCGGGTGCGCCGTCGACGCCAGCCCAGCCCCAGCAGCCCCGTGCCAAACACGAGCAAGCTGCTGCCGCTGGCCCCACAGCTCCGGTCCTTTCCGGCGTCCGAAGCCCCATCCGCGGACCCGTCGGAGCCATCGTCCTCGACGTGATCTTCGGCGTCAGGGCTCGCCGTGTCGACCACGACCGGCGGGGGCGTGGTGCTGAACCCGAAGGTGAAGTCTTCGGTGAGCTCGGTGCCATAGCGGGACGTGATGCCTTTGCTGACGGTCACCACAAAGTCAGTCTCGGGCGGCCAGTCGTCAGCGGGGGTCAACAACACAATGTGGCTGTCGCTGCCGTAGTAGAGCTGGGGGCTGACGGCGTAGGGGTTGCCGGCGGTGTCCACCACGGTGAAGCGCTCGGCGGGAACCTCGGCCGGGTCGAGGCCTTCGGCAAAGAACACCGTCAGCTTGGCGTCCGGGGTGGTGTGGTCCTGGGGGTGGCCCATGCCACCGTCGGGGGGCCAGGTGCGGGACACCAGCGGGTCCGCCGCACGGCCATCGAGCCGGTCCCACATCTCTTGCCAATATACCGCCACACGCTCCGCCTCATAGGCGGGAATGCCCGGTACTGCGTCATCTTCGAGGTGTGTGCCCGCCCAAGGGAACTTGGCGCGGTACTGGTCCATGAAGTCGGGGTTCTGGCTGCCGATGCCCACCAGCTGAATCGCCACTTCGAGCAGGCCCTGGCCCTCGGACAGCGTGTCTTCGTCGACGTCGATGCCATGGTCGGCAAACAGGTCCACCAGCACCGTGTCGGGCACCCACCGCTCGGGCACATCCTGAGGGCCCGTGAGCTCGGCCCACAGAAAGTCGGTGGCCTCGTCCATCGAGAAGCCATCGGCCCAGCCGGCGTCGGTGTCGTAGGTGTCCCGGGACCAGCTCAAGTAGCAGGAGTCGAAGTGCTGGTCGGCCATGCCGTGGGAGCCGAGGCCCATGTAAAACGCGACGTGGCGGGCACCCTCGGCGCTGTAGGGCGCACCATGGTTGTCCCGGATCCACTGGAGGTAGCGGTCCTGGAACGGCTCCCAGTGGGCAGCCTCGCCGTAGGGGTGGCCCAAGGGATAGCCCCCGTCCGGGAACATCGTCCCGTGGACCAAGGCATCCTCATTGGCTTGCAGCAGGGTCTTCAGGTCACCCGCGGGCAGCAGCCGAAGCGCCTCGCGGGTGATCCAGACATGGGTGGTCTGGCCATTGGCGGACGCTGGCGGTGACGCGAGCAGCGCGGAGAGCAGCAGGGCGGAAGCAGGCACGGGACCCCCTCCGCCCCCCCTTAGCTCAGTCGTCTTCCCGCCGACGCAGCAGTGCGCCAAAGCCAAGCAGCAATGAAGCCAACAATCCACCGGTGGCCTGGGCCGGGCTGGCCGCGCACCCACAGGCGGGGTCCTTGGGCTCGTTGTCGGACCCGAGGCCATCGGCGTTGACGTCCACCAGGTCATCGGACGGATCCAGCGGGTCCGTGCCGGCGTCCAGCTCAGCGCCGTCCAACATCCCGCCCCCATCGGTGTCGGCATCCAGGGGGTCGGTGCCGGTGCCGTTGGTGCCCGCCTCTTCGCCGTCGGTCAGCCCATCGTCGTCCGTGTCGGCATCCAGGGGATCGGTGCCGATGCCCCCTTCGCCGGCCTCTTCGCCGTCGGTCAGCCCATCATCGTCCGTGTCGGCATCCAGGGGGTCGGTGCCCAGGCCGTCGGCCCCGGCTTCTTCACCGTCCAGCAACCCGTCGTCGTCCGTGTCTTCATCGAGGGGATCGGTGCCGGTGCCCACCTCACCGTCCACGCCCACCTCTTCGCCATCGGTCAGCCCGTCGTCGTCGGTGTCGGCATCCAGTGGGTCGGTGCCAGTGCCCACATCGTCGACGGTGCCCACCTCTTCGCCGTCGCTCAGCCCGTCATCGTCGGAGTCGCTGTCGGTCGGGTCGGTGCCCAAGCCCGCCTCGTCGCCCACGCCCACCTCGTCGCCATCGGTGAGCCCGTCGCCGTCGGTGTCGTCGCTGAGCGGGTCGGTGCCCAGGCCGTCTTCGCCCGCTTCTTCCCCATCGAGCAAGCCATCGTCGTCGGTGTCGTCGTCCAGCGGATCGGAGCCGATGCCCCCGGAGCCCGCCTCTTCGCCGTCGAGCAAGCCATCATCATCGCTGTCGCTGTCGAGGGGGTCGGTTCCGTAGGCATGCACCTCATCACCGTCCAGCAGCCCATCATCGTCGGAGTCTGCGTCCTCGGGATCGGTGTTGTAGATGGTGGTCTCTTCGATGTCGGTCAGGCCGTCCGAGTCGCTGTCCGCGAGGTCGTCGCTCGGGTCCAGGGGATCGGTGCCGTCGTAGAGCACTTCGTCGCCGTCCCGGCGCCCACCCCCGTCGGTGTCTTCATTGAGCGGGTCGGTGCCCGTGACGTCCACCTCTTCGCCGTCCAGCAGCCCATCGCCGTCGGTGTCGTCGAGGGTGGGGTCGGTGCCCAGGCCACCGCTGCCGTCGCTGCCCGCCTCTTCACCATCGGTGAGCCCGTCATCGTCGGTGTCTTCGTCGGTCGGATCGGTGCCGGTGGTGTCGACCTCAACTCCATCCAAGATGCCGTCATCATCGGTGTCTTCATCAAGTGCGTCGGTGCCGTAGGTGACCTCATCGCCGTCGGACAGTCCGTCCCCATCGGTGTCATCCGAGAAGGGGTCCGTGCCGTCTGCGACCTCGGTCTCGTCGTCCAGCCCGTCGCTGTCGGAGTCCACACCCGCGTCGACCCCGGTGCAGTCCTGGTCGATGCCATCGCCCGACACCTCGACCGCACCCGGGTTGATGTCGGCGTCTTCGTCTTCGCAGTCGGTGCCGCCGTACGCATCGGACTGGTAGCCGTCCCCATCGGCGTCGTAGTCGTCGTCACCGGCACAGTCCTGGTCGACCCCGTCGTACCAGCGCTCGGTGGCGTCGGGGTTGCGGTAGGGGTTCAGGTCGGCGCAGTCGGTGCCGCCATAGGCCGAGTTGTCGTGGCCATCGCCGTCGCGGTCGTAGTCGCTGTTGCCGGCACAGTCCGAGTCGACACCGTCGTACCACGTGTCGGCCGCGCCGGCATAGGTTGAGCTGTCGGCATCGTCGCAGTCTCCGCCGCCGTAGACATCGCTGTCATCGCCGTCGCCGTCGGCATCGTAGTCGCTGCCCCCGTCACAGTCCGAGTCGACACCGTCGTACCAGACTTCAGTGGATGCTGTCGAGACGGACGCATCGGTGTCGTCGCAGTCCGTGCCCCCATAGGCCGCGCTGTCTTCCCCGTCGCCATCGGCATCGTAGTCGCTGGCCCCGTCACAGTCGCTGTCGACGCCGTCGTACCATGTGTCGGACGCGCCCACATAGGTTGCGCTGTCGGTGTCGTCACAGTCGGTGCCGCCGTATGCGCTGGAGTCGTAGCTGTCGCCATCGGCGTCGTAGTCGCTGCCGCCGTCGCAGTTTGAGTCGATGCCGTCGTACCAAGTCTCGGGGGTCGAGACGGACCGGCTGGCGTCGGTGTCGTCGCAGTCCGTCCCGCCATAGGCATCGCTGTCTTCACCGTCGCCATCGGCATCGTAGTCGCTGGCTCCGTCGCAGTCTCCGTCCACGCCGTCGTACCAGGTCTCGGCCGCACCCGGGCTCACCGCAGCGTCCCCATCGTCGCAGTCGTCCCCCCCATAGACCGTGTCGCGATAGCCGTCACCGTCCTGATCTTCGTCGATGCAGGTCGCCGAGCATCCGTCACCCGTGACCGTGTTGCCGTCATCACACTCTTCACCGGCGCCCGCGCTGATGGTGCCGTCTCCACACACCCAACAGTCCGAGTCGTCGGTGTCGACCAGCCCGTCGGCATCGTTGTCGCGGCCATCCGTGCAGTTCTCAGGCTGGAACTCGATCGACGTGTCGATGCGGAAGTTGGATTGGGTGGTGTGGCGCTCCGCGAAGAACAGGTGGAAGCTGTAGGTGCCCCCCGGGGTGATGCCCACCGATGCGGCCACCGAGTCGAGGTCGACCGAGTCCGACAGCGCGGAGTGCACACCGCCGAGATCGATGACCCGCTGGCCGTTGATGAAGACCCACAGGTCATCATCGCCGGTGAACGTGAAGGTCTCGCCGCCTTGGTAGGTGAACCAAGTTGAGACCTCATAGGTAAAGTGGAAGTTGTGCCCCGACGAACCGTAGTCTCCAAACAACAACCCATCGATGGGAAAGAAGCTGGAGCTGGAGTAGGTGTAGATGCCCGTGCTGGCGTTGAGGCTGAGCGTGATGTCGTGGCTGGCCGACAAGTTCACGCCAGAGACGTCGTTGTACCACTGGTCAAAGGTCGCCTGGGAGTTGACCGTCGGGTTGCTGGTGGCGGTGTTGTAGACGGGCTTTTCGTCGGAGCCCAGCGTCGTCTCGACGATGTCGGGGTCGCTGCCCGTGACGTACTCAAAGTCGGCATTCGTGGACGGCGTGAAGTCCCGGATGGTGCCCGTCAGGGTATAGGTCGCCGGTGCAGCGGCCGCGGGCGAGGCAACCCCGACAAGGGCCAGGACCAGCAGGGGCGAGGAGGACCGCGGGGGGCGAGTGGACATTCCGGCTCCAGGGCGACACGGGATACGCAGGGCACACTTCTTCAAGTCAAGCACCAGTGGCCCTGCGAAGACAAGGTCTGGATGCCCCCCCCCCGGGTGGTCGCGCGTAGAACATCGTTCCACGGCCCACTCCGACGCGATCGCCCCC
>ERZ887849.2780-NODE-2780-length-13964-cov-6.344813_pt1 | contig 13964 bp, 14 predicted proteins | sample MGYA00521267_ERZ887849 | MGnify/ENA primary metagenome ERZ887849 (study PRJEB32303, sample SAMEA104408601) | aquatic metagenome | biome: Brackish water; feature: Pelagic; material: water | place: Baltic Sea | collected 2014-06-06T16:11:00 | depth 2,863 m ... | reverse complement strand
CGATCAGCAGCAGGGTGACCGGGCCCACCAGCCAGGCGGGCAGCAGATAGCTGAGTTGCCAGAGCAGGTTGTTGACGGCCTGGATCAACACGGAGGCCGCCACGACGGCGCTCAGCGCCACCGCGACCCAGATCCAGAGGCGGAAGCGGGGCATCAGCGCCTGGCGACGGCTGCTGGTGTGCCGGTGGGCGCCCCGCGCATGATGTCACCCCAGAGCGCTGCGGCCTGGGCACTGGAGCCGCCGGTGGGGCGGTTGTCGTCGTTGCCGAGCCAGATGCCCATCACCCAGTGCCGGCGTGGGTCAAAGCCCACGAACACCAGATCACGCGCCTCATTGGTGGTGCCGGTCTTGCCACCCTCGTTGCCGCCCAGGGAGGCGGCGCTGCCGGTGCCGGAGCGCACCACCGCCCGCAGCATTCCCTGCATGGCCTTGGCCGTCTGGGGTTTGACCACCTGCCGGCCCGGGCTCACGCTGCGGGCGGTGCGGGCCCGCTGCTCGCGGCAGCGCGTGCTGTCGAGGCCGGCGCAGGTTTCGGCATCGGTGAGGCGGCGGATGGTGCTGGGGGCATGCCACACCCCGTCGTTCACCACAGCGGCATAGGCGGCGGTGAGTTCGGTCAGAATCACCTCGCTCTGGCCCAGGGCCAAGCCGGGAACGGCGTGCAGCGGCGAGCTGATGCCGAGGTCGCGGGCCGTCTGCTCAACGGCCTCCAGCCCGACGCGGCGGGCCAGCCGCAGCGCGGCGGTGTTGCTGCTCATCGCGAAGGCCTGCCGCTGGCTGATTGCGCCCCGGCAGGTGCTGGCGAACGACTGCCCCGCCCAGGTGAGCGGGCCGCAGTCGATGCCATCGCCGGGCTTGGCGCCACGCTCCAGCGCCGCCACAAAGGTGAACAGCTTGAAGGTGCTGCCGGGTTGGCGCAGGGCCATGCTGGCCCGGTTGAACTGGCTGCGGCGATAGTCGCGGCCACCGGCGATCGCCAGCATTCCGCCGCTGCGGCTGTCGAGCACCACCACCGCCCCTTCCGAGGCGCCGCCACGGGCCAGCGCTCGCCGCAGCTGGCGTTCCACCACCTGCTGCAGCGCCGGATCGAAGTGGGTTTCCACCAGGAAGTTGCCCTCCACCGCCACCTCCGCACCCACCAGGGTTTCCAGATCAGCGCGCACCTGATCGGTGTAGAAGGGCGCCGGGCGTCCCGGACCGCCGCGGCAGGCCTGCGCACCCAGTTGAATCGGCCGGCGCCGGGCCTGGCGGGCCTGATCGGCGCTGATCTTGCCGGTGTCGGCCATCTTGGCGAGCACGGCATTGCGCGCGTCCAGCGCCGCCTGGGGATTGGAGCAGGGATCGTGGCCGTTCGGAGAAGGGAGCAGACCCACCAGCAGGGCCGCTTCCTCCAGATCGAGCTTGGCGGTGGGTTTGCCGAAGTAGCTGCGGGCGGCATCCTCGAAGCCCCAGCCCACGCCCAGATACACCCGGTTCAGGTAGCTGAGCAACAGTTCGCTCTTGCTGAATCTCGCCTCCAGCTGCAGTGCCACCAACAATTCCCGCCATTTGCGGGCCAGGGTTTCTCCCTGACCCACCTGGTCGGGGTAGAGGCTGCGGGCCAGCTGCTGGGTGAGGGTGCTGCCCCCCTCCAGCACGCGCCCGCCCAGCAGGTTGGTGACCAGGGCGCGGCCGGTGCCGATCGGATCGACCCCCGGATGCCACCAGAAGCGGCTGTCCTCACTGGCCAGCAGCGCGTCCCGCAACACCTGCGGGAAGTCGGAGAGGGTCTTGTTCTCGCGGTGTTCGCGCGAATCGGCCGATTGGAGGGGCCGGTTGGCGCGGTCGTAGAGGGCCAGGGGGCCCCGCACCGGCGCCAGGCTGCCGCGCAGCGGCAACTGCAGTGCCGAGAGGCCCAGCAGCAGCAGGCCAGCCCCGGCAGCGCCCGCCAACGCCACAGTGCCGGCCCGGGCCAGGCGCAGCAGCCGGGGCAGGGGCCGCCGCTGGAACACCAGTTCCGGCAACCCCGGCTCCGAGGGCGGACCGAGCCGCACCACATCGCCGTCCCGCAGCAGCAGCGCCGTCACGCGCCTGCCGCGCCAGTACAAGCCATTGGTGGAGTTGTCATCGCGGATCAGCCAGTCGCTGCCCACCTGCTCCAGCAGCGCGTGCTGCTTGCTCACCGCCGGATGGTCGATGCCGACCTCCAGGCGGTTGTCGCGGCCGATGCGATACAGGCCGCTATAGAGGGCCAACCGGCGCGAGGGCTGGCCGGGGAGGAACACCTCCAGCACCGCCCCCTCCGCTTCGCGCGGCTGCGCCAGGCGCAGCTTCAGGCGCTCAAGCCCCGCGACCACGGCTCTCCTCCAACAGGTCGAGCGCCAGGCAGATCACCGCCACGTTGATGGCCACATCCGCCAGGTTGAACACCGGGAAGCGCACCGGCACAAGTTCAAGAAAATCCACCACCCAGCCGAGCCGCCAGCGATCAAGGCCATTGCCGAGCGCGCCGCCCAGCAGCGTCCCCACCCCCAGCCACTGCCAACGCCGCAGGCTGCTCTGGCGCTGGATCCATACCCCCAGGCCGATCGCCACCAACAGGCTGATCAGCGCCAGCGCCTTGGTGGAGCCGGCGAACAGGCTGAAGGCGGCGCCCGTGTTGAACACCAGGCGCAGCTGCAGCAGCCCGGGCAGCAAGGGGCTGCTCGACGTGCCGGAGAGAGCCGACAGGGCCCAGGCCTTGCTGGCCTGATCGAGCACCAGCACCACCAAGGCGGTGATCCAGGCAGCCCGTCGGCGATGACCGGCGGGGCTCATCACAATCCCTCGCTCATGCGCTGACCAGCAGCAGACGGCGCAGCGGCACGGCCAGCACCGCCACAGCGCAGCAGAGCATCAGCTGGGGGAGCAGCGGACCGAGGCTGTAGGCGAGCAGCAGATCGCCCAGGCCCCCTCCCCAGCGGCCTACCAGGCCACCAAGCAACAGGTAGGCGAGACCGCACAGCTGGATCACCCCGAGGCCGAACAGCGCTGCCCCCATCAGGCGCAGCAGTTCGCCCATGCCGGGCTGGCTGGCCAGGCGCCCGCTCAGCCAGGCGGCCGGGATGAATCCGGCCAGAAAGCCGAAGCCCGGATCGAGCAGGTAGGCCATGCCGCCACCGGTGTGGAACACCGGCAACACCAGCAAGCCAAGGCTGAGGTAGGCCACCGCCGCCAGCAGCGCCGGGCGAGGGCCGCACACCAAGGAGGTGAGCAGCAGGGCCGGCACCTGGGCGGTGACCGGCAGTTCGCGCAAGGTGTAGGCGCCATCCACGAAGGGCATGGCCACGGCGACACGGATCAGGCCACCGCTGACGATCAGCAGAAGTCCGGCAATGGCGCCGCTGCAGTTGGCTAAGGCCCGCAAGCAAGAGAGGTCTGGTTGGCTCCATCCTGCTGTAGTGGGGGGCAGCTGCACAGCCTTGCCGATGGACGAGCCGCAATCCCCTGCCTTCTCCCTCGGTGCCCGGGTGCAACTGGGCGAACGGCCGGACTATCTCAAGACCGCCGATCCCATGCCGATGTTGCGGCCGCCCGATCTGGTGGACAACGGAGAGGTGGGCCAGGTGGTGAGCCTCAAGCCCCTGGGACAGCTGGCGGTGCGTTTTCGGCGTGGCACCTTCCTGCTGGACGCCGATCAGCTCTGCGCCGCCGCTGCGGCCGACCCCCCCGGCGAGCGGCCCAATGGGTGAGCGGCCCAGGCCCGTTCTGCCAGGGCGAGAGCAGCGGCCGGACCGCACAGGCTGAGGCTGGGGGCCGCCAGCAAGCTGCGCGCCACCTGCTGCAGCGCGCCGGGGGTGAGTGCTTCGGCGCGGACCAGGGCCTCATCGGCGTAGGCCCAGGGCAGGCCATGCCCGAGCACCAGCGCCTGGCGATCGGCCACCTGGCCGCCGGTCTGGCGGCCCACGGCGGCGGACCCCCGGAACTTGGCCAGGGCGAGCTGCCACTCCTGGGCAGTGAGCGGTTGATCGAGCAGCCGCTGCCATTCGTTCAGCAGCTCGGTGGTCGCCACCGCCGCCCGCTCGGCGGAACTGGAGAGGTGGCACACAAACGGGGCCGCCCCGCGGCGGGCCGGCAGGTGCACCCCCACGTCGTAGGCGAGGCCGTGCTCCTCGCGCAGCGCTACGAACAGGCGGCTCGACATGCCCACACCGAGATGGCACTGCAGCAGGCGCAGGGCCAGGGAGCGGGGATCGGCCAGGGGCACCGTGGCGGCCCCCAGCATCAGCACCATTTGCTCGGTGTCCTGCTCCACCGTCACCAGCTCAGGCCCGCCGCAGCCGGCAGGGCCGGCGCCGGACACCGGCGCAAAGGTGGTCCAGGGGTTGGGTGCCTCGCCCTCGTCTGCCACTTCCAGCAGATCCCGCACCGCCTCGGGCGGTTGGCCCGCCATCACCAGCACGGCCCCCTGCGCGCCGAGCCCGGTGGCGGCCTGCACCAGCCGGGGCCGCTCCACGGCAGCGAGCTCGTCGTCCACCCCCAGGGGGTCGTGGCCGTAGCCGCCCTCGCCATAGAGCTGGCGGCGCAGCAGATCGTGGGCCTGCTGGAACGGATCTTCCTTCTGGCGGGCGAGGGTCTGCAGGTTGAGCTGCCGCTCAAGGCTGAGCTGATCCGGCGCCAGCCAGGGGCGGCGCACCATCGTGTGCAGCAGCGGCAGCACGGCGGCGGCATCAGCTGTGGCGCACTTGAGGCTGATCACCAGAGCGTCTTCGCTGGCCTCACAGCGCAGCTCATCGCCAAGGCCCTCCACCAGATCGGCGATTGCCTCGCCACTGAGCTGACCACAGCCGCGGGTGAGCAGGCCGGCCAGCAGCTGGGCGCGGCCCCGTTCACCAAGCGGGTCGGTGGCGCTGCCGCCTTTGATCCACAGCCGCACCGACAGGATCGCCGGGCCAGGGCGGCGGCTCACCCAGACCGGACAGCCACTGCTGAGCGTGAAGGTTTCAGGCGCCGGCAGGGGGGGGATGGGGGGTGTGCTCATGCGGGCAAGGCCAGCACACGGCAGGCGCGCTCAGGGGCGAACAGGGGCAGGATCTCGTCGTGCAGCCGCTGCGGCGTCCAGAGGCGCAGCCGCTCGAGCGGCTCCTGCAGCGGCTCCAGCCGCCCCCAGAGGCTCTGGTTGCCGATCAGCCCCGCCACCGGCGAAGCCGCTTCCAGGCCGAAGCGATAGCCATTGGCCACCAGCCGCTGGGCCCGCTCGCATTCGCTGCTGCTGGGGGGCGTGTCGCTGAGCTCCTGCCAGACCCGGCCGATCTCCGCCTCCACAGCCTCTGCCTGGTCGGGCTCACAGACGGCTTCAAGCAGGGCCAGGCTGCCGGCCTCCAGCACGTTGAGGTCGAGGTCGACGCTTTCCACCATGCGCAGATCCTCCCGCAACCGCTGCACCAGGCGGCTGCGGCGTCCCTCCGCCAGCAGGGTGGTGAACAGGTCGGCGCCGGCGGTGGCCTCCAGATCGGCAGCAGCGGGCAGCTGCCACACCATCAGCAGACGGGCCGCCTCCAGGCGGGGCAGCCGCAGGGTGTGGCGGCCGGGCTGCAGCGTCAGGGTCTTGGTCTGGGCCTGGGCGGGAGCAGCCGAGGGCGCAGTGGTGGGAGTGGCGGCGGCGGCGGCCGCGCCGGTTGCGGCGACGTCAGAGACGTCAGAGAGGTCGGCCAGGGCGCTGCCCGCCACCATGGCCTCAAGATCCAGGCCATCGAGGGCGCCGGCCACCGCCAGGCTGCAGGCCGTGGGCCGGTAGCCACGCCGGTGGAAGGCGGCCATGCCCACGGGGTTGTGGCGGATGAGGGCCTTGCGCTCGCCGAGGATCGCCCGGCCGTAGGCATGGTCAGGGCAGGACAGCGCCAGCAGCCGCTGGAAGGCCACGTCCTCCGGCTGGTCTTCGCTCTGGGCGAGTTCTTCGAGCACCACCTGGCGCTCCATGTCGAAATCGGAGGCCTCCAGGCGCGGGTGCAGCACCAGATCCAGCAGCAGGTCGAGGGCTTCCGCCGCCGCCGCCGGTGGAATCAGCACGTGGTAATGGACGTCATCGAAGCCGGTGGCGGCATTGCTGCTGCCACCAAGCGCCTCGATGCGTTGGTCGAACGCTCCAGCCGCCAGGTTTTCGCTGCCCTTGAACACCATGTGCTCAAGGAAGTGGGCCAGCCCCGATTCGGCTTGTCGCTCGGTGGCACTGCCGGCGCGGCACCAGAAATCCAGGCAGACCACCGGCGCCTGCTCCTGCCGCACACTCACCACCTGAACGCCGTTCTGGAGATGGAAGGCATGGGGCGTCGGCAGGGCCTCATGCAGGGCAGGCAGGGAGATCAACGGTTCAGATCCTGGCCGTGGGAAGATCAGTATTCTGCTGGCTGAGGCTGCATTGGCGAGCGCCACGACCCGAGCCACCGGCGGGGTGCACCCTCTCGTCGACACCCTGGCCGCAGCGATCCGCAACAGCTGGCAAGCGCTGCCGGAGCTGGAGCCGCTGGCAATCGCCGACGATCTCGAAGCGATCAGCGGCAGCCTCGATGGCGAACGGCTGTTCATCCACAACGAGTTGCGCCAGTGCCGCGGCCTGCGCAAGCTGCACCTGGAAACCGCCCGGCTCGGGGCCGGTCTGCAGATTCTCCACTGCGTCTATTTTCCTGATCCCCGCGTCGATCTGCCGGTGTTCGGCGCCGACATCGTGGCCGGGCCAGCTGGCGTGTCCGCCGCGATCGCCGATCTCTCCCCCACCTGCGGTGTGCTGCCGGAGGGCATCGCCACGGCCCTGGCTGCCCTGCCGGTGCATCCCTTCAGTCAGCCCCGGGAACTGCCGCCCTGGGGCACGATTTTCTCGCCATACGTGCGGTTCGTGCGCCCGGCAACCGCCGAAGAAGAAGGCTGGTTCATCAAGGAGGTGCTGGGCTTTCTGGCGGTGCTTTCAGCTGCCGCCAACGCGGCACACTTTCAATCGTGGGACGACCCGGCTACGGTTGCCAGATACCACGGTCAGCTGTCGTATTGCCAACAGCAGAAACGAAACGACAAGACGCGCCGGGTGCTGGAGAAGGCCTTCAGCCCAGCGTGGGCCGACCGGTACATCGAGGAACTCCTGTTCGACGATCCGCCGGAGCTCCCCTGACGTCCAAGCGTCCCCGTGCCCTGCGCTTCGCCATTGTGGCGCTCGTGCTGGCAGGCGTGGCTGCGGTGGCCTGGCAGTTCCGCCCCAGGCCGGCGGCCACGCCGCTGCCCACCGCCAGCAGCCGGCCGGCCGTGGTCGATGCCATTACGGCTCTCGGCCGGCTCGAGCCAGCCGGTGACATCCGCAATTTGGCCGCGCCGATGTCGGAGATGGGCGGCAGCCCCCGCATCTCCGAGCTGCTGGTGCAGGAGGGCGATCGCGTCGCAGCCGGCCAGCTGCTGGCGCGCTTCGACAACCGCCCTGCGCTGCAGGCCCAGCGCAGCCTCGAACAGAGCCGCATCGTCAACTTGACCCGCCGTCTCGCCGTGGTGGAGAGGGAAGTGAACCGCTACCGCCAGCTGGCCCGCGACGGCGCCGTGGCGGCCTCCGAGCTGGAAACCCGCGAACTCACATTGCTGGAGCTGCAGGGCAGCCTGCGCGAAGCCCGTGATCAGCTCATACGCACCGAAACCGACCTGGTCAACAGTGAGCTGCGTGCTCCGATCAGCGGCACCGTGCTGAACGTGGAATCACGGGTGGGCGAGCGGCCCGGCGATCAAGGCATCCTCCAGATCGGCGCCAGCGATCGCATGGAAGTGGTGGCGGAGGTGTACGAGAGCGACATCCGCCGGGTGAGCCTCGGCCAGACTGCCCGCATCACCAGCGAGAACGGCGGCTTCGACGGCAGCCTGCGCGCCCGGGTGATTCGGATCAGTCCCCAGGTGCAGCAGCGGGAGGTGCTGGCCACCGACCCCACCGGCGATGCCGATGCGCGGGTGGTGGTGGTGCGGCTCGCCCTCGACCCTGTTGATATCGAGAAGGTGCGCAACCTCACCGGCACCAAGACGATCACCCGCTTCGATCCATGAGCCGGAGGCTGCCGTGATGCGCATTCCCCTGCTCGGGGGTCTCTGGGCTGCTCGGCGCATCCCCCTGGCCTGGCTGCTGCTCACCCGTCAGCCGATGCGGCTGCTGGTGGCGATGGCGGGCATCAGCTTTGCGGGCATCTTGATGTTCATGCAGCTGGGCTTCCGCGATGGCCTGTTCGACGCCAGCATCACGATCCACCGGCTGTTCGACGCCGACCTGGTGCTGATGAGCCCGCGCACGATGAGCTCGATCAGCATGTCGAGCTTTCCGCGCCGCCGCCTCGTGCAGGCCCTCGGCGATCCGGCGGTGCAGGGCATCACCCCGGTGCACTGGAGCTTCCTGCTGTGGCGCAACCCTGAAACGCTCGCCACCCGCCAGATCCTGGCGCTCGGCTTCGAGCCCAATGACCCCCTGTTCACCGACCCGGGCCTGGCGGCCAAGGCGAAGCTGCTCACCCAGCGCGACCGGGTGCTGTTCGATGAGGCTTCCCGGCCGGAATTCGGGCCGGTCGGTGAGTGGTTCCGCGAGGGGAAAACGGTGGAAACCGAGGTGGATGGCAAACGGGTGCGGGTGGTGGGGCTGGTGGCCCTGGGCCCCTCCTTCGGCGCCGACGGCAACCTGATCACCAGCACCGAAACCCTGCTGCGGCTCAAGCCCAACACACCCTCAGGGGCGATCGAGCTGGGTCTCGTGCGGCTGCGGCCGGGTGCCTCCCCGCTCGCGGTGCAGCAGCGGCTGCGCGAGCGGCTGCCCGCCGACGTGACCGTGTTCACCAAGCAGGAGTTCGAGGAAGCCGAGAAGGACTACTGGCGCAGTAGCACCGCAATCGGCTTCATCTTTTCGCTCGGTGCCGCCATGGGCTTTGTGGTGGGCTGCGTGATCGTTTATCAGATCCTCTACAGCGACGTCAGCGACCACCTGCCCGAGTACGCCACCTTGATGGCGATGGGCTATCCACTCGTGACCCTGCTGGGAGTGGTGGCCCGGGAAGGCATCCTGCTGGCCGTGCTCGGCTACGTGCCGGCCTACGCCGCCGGAGCCGGTTTCTACCACCTGGTGCGCTCCACCACCCGGCTGCCCGTCGGGATGGAAGCCAGCCGCTCGCTGCTGATCTTTGGCCTGATCCTGGTGATGTGCATGGGCTCTGCCGCCCTGGCCATGCGCAAGCTCGGCGATGCCGATCCGGCTGAAATCTTCTGAGCCCTGTGCCGATGTCCACCACCACCAGCGCCGCAACCGCCACCGTCATGGTGGAGATCAGCGGGCTCTGCCACTCCTACGGCAAGGGAACCATGCGCCGGCAGGTGATTGAGAACGTGGATCTCCGCATCGATGCGGGCGAGGTGGTGCTGCTCACCGGCCCGTCGGGCTGCGGCAAGACCACGCTGCTCACGCTGGTGGGGGCGCTGCGCCAGGTGCAGGAGGGCCAGGTGCGCGTGCTGGGCCAGGCGCTGGAGAACAGTGGCCGCGGTGAGCGGCAGCGGCTGCGGCGCCACATCGGCATGATTTTTCAGGGCCACAACCTGCTGCGTTGCCTCACAGCAGAACAAAACGTGCAGATGGGAGCGGATCTGCTGCCGGAGCTGGGCTACCGCGCCCGCCGCGACCAGGCCCGCGAGTGGCTGCGCGCGGTGGGGCTCGGCGATCACCTGGGCAAGTTGCCTCACGACCTCTCGGGTGGTCAGAAGCAGCGGGTGGCGATCGCCCGGGCCCTGGCCACCCATCCGCGCCTGCTGTTGGCGGATGAACCCACCGCCGCCCTCGACAGCCAGAGCGGCCGTGAGGTGGTGGAACTGCTCAAGCGGTTGGCGCGTGAGCAGCAATGCGCCGTTTTGATGGTCACCCACGATCCGCGCATCCTCGATGTGGCCGACCGGCTCGTGAAGATGGAGGACGGTCGCCTGTCGTCGGCACCGCTGGCGATCGCCGGGGCGGTGCACTGAGGGTGCAGGCGGCCCCCGCTGAAGTTGCTCCGGACCAATTGGCTAGAGTGAACGATCTCCCGTACCCAGGTCGTCCATGGCGAAGCGCCGGAACCTCAAAAAGGAAAAGCAGGAACGTAACCGCTCCTACGCCCGCAAATTCAAGAAGCGCAAGCTCCGCAACGACGGTCGCGGTGAAGGCGCTGGCAATGGCGTCACCGGCACCGCCAACAACGGTGGCGCCGCCGACTGATCCGTCGCGACACCCCCTTTGATCAGCTGAAAGGGATCCTGAGGGGTCCCTTTTTTTGCCTCTCGATCCGCCCATCCATCCGGCCCCGTCCCTCCTCCCTTCTGTTTCAGGCGCATGTTCCTCAGCGTCGTCATTCCCACCTACAACCGCCGGGCCATCCTCGAGAAGGCACTCACCGCCCTGGAGCAGCAACGGCTCGGAGCGCCGATCGAGGCTTACGAAGTGGTGGTGGTCGATGACGGCTCCACCGATGACACCCCCGCCTGGCTGCGCCAGGCGGCCGGCCGCTTCCCCCATGTGCGGTTGGTGGAACAGGACCATGGCGGTCCGGCGGCAGGGCGCAACCGGGGCGTCGCCCATGCCCGCGGCGATGTGATTGTGTTCATCGACAGCGACCTGGTGGTGAATGACGGCTTCCTGCTGGCCCATGCCGAGGCGCTGGCCGGCTACTGGGAGCGGCACGGCCATCGCCGCTGCTTCACCTACGGCGCGGTGATCAACACCTCCAACTTCGACGACCCGCGCAGCGAACCGCACAAGCTCAGCGATCTCTCCTGGGCTTACTTCGCCACCGGCAACGTGGCGATTGACCGGGCGCTACTGGAGCAGGCCGGCCTGTTCGACACCGGCTTCCGGCTCTATGGCTGGGAAGACCTGGAGCTGGGCGAACGGCTGCGGCAGCTTGGGGTGGAGTTGGTGCGCTGTCCGGCCGCCGCGGGATATCACTGGCATCCCGCCCTGCGCCTGGAGCAACTGCCGGATCTGGTGCGCATCGAGCAGGAACGGGCCCGCATGGGCCTGGTGTTCTACCGAAAGCACCCCACCCGCCGGGTGCGCTTCATCATTCAGTTCACCTGGCTGCACCGGCTGCTCTGGGAGGTGCTCACCCTCGGCGGGCTGGTCAACGAACGCACGCTGCGGCCCCTGCTGGCCTGGTTGATCCGCCGCGGCCAACCGGGGCTGGCGATGGAGCTGCTGCGGCTGCCGCTCAACCGGCTCGGCGTGCGGGCTCTCTACCGCGAAGCAAAGGCCGCAGGGCTGCGCTGAAGGGCCATTTGGTAATTTGGGGAGTACCCACAAACCGCACACCTGTCCGTTTCGGGTGTTCACACGGTTAACGGTGGCTCTTTCTTGAGTTGCTTCGTGCTGAACCCAGGCAGGTGGAGGCGAACCCGAAACCCTCTCAACCCATGGCTGTCGTAACCCTCTCCGAAATGATGGAGGCGGGTGCCCACTTCGGGCACCAAACCCGCCGCTGGAATCCCAAGATGTCGCGCTACATCTATTGCGCGCGCAACGGAGTCCACATCATCGATCTCGTGCAGACCGCCGTCTGCATGAACAACGCCTACAAATGGACCCGCAGCGCCTCACGCGCCGGCAAGCGGTTCCTGTTCGTGGGCACCAAGAAACAGGCCTCAGAAGTGATTGCCCTGGAGGCTGCCCGCTGCGGCGCCGCCTACGTGAACCAGCGCTGGCTGGGCGGCATGCTCACCAACTGGAGCACGATGCGCGCCCGTATCGATCGCCTCAAGGATCTCGAGCGGATGGAATCCTCCGGCGCCATCGCCATGCGGCCCAAGAAGGAAGCCGCCGTGCTGCGCCGCGAACTGGAGCGTCTGCAGAAGTATCTGGGAGGTCTGAAGAACATGCGCCGCCTACCGGATGTGGTGGTGCTGGTGGATCAGCGCCGCGAAACCAACGCCGTTCTTGAGTGCCGCAAGCTCGACATCCCCCTGGTGTCGATGCTTGACACCAACTGCGACCCGGATCTGGCCGACGTGCCGATCCCCTGCAACGACGACGCCGTGCGTTCCGTGCAACTGGTGCTGGGCCGCCTGGCCGATGCGATCAATGAAGGTCGCCATGGTGCCCAGGAACCCCGCGATGATGACGAGGGCTGAGGCCCTCCTCCGCCTGCCTCAGCCTCTCCACGTCCTCTCCCTCTCCCCTCTCCGTTTCTGTCATGGCTGAGATTTCAGCAAAGCTCGTCAAGGAACTGCGCGAAAAAACCGGCGCAGGGATGATGAACTGCAAGAAGGCGCTGGCCGAAAACGCCGGTGACATGACCAAGGCCGCCGAATGGCTGCGCCAAAAGGGCATTGCCACCGCTGAGAAGAAGGCCGGCCGTACGGCAGCGGAAGGATCGATCGGCAGCTACATCCACACCGGCGCTCGCGTCGGTGTGCTCCTCGAACTCAACTGCGAAACCGACTTCGTCGCCCGCGGCGATGTGTTCCAGGAGCTGCTGCGCAATGTGGCGATGCAGATCGCGGCCTGCCCGAACGCTGAATACGTCAGCACTGAGGAAATCCCCCAGGAGATCGTCGAGCGCGAGAAAAGCATCGAAATGGGCCGAGATGATCTTGCCGGCAAGCCCGACAAGATGAAGGAGAAGATCGTCGAGGGGCGCATCGGCAAGCGGCTCAAGGAGCTCGCCCTGCTGGAGCAGCCCTTCATCAAGGACAGCGCGATCACCCTGGCCGAACTGGTGAAGCAGGTGGCCGGTCAGGTCGGTGAAAACATCCAGGTGCGGCGCTTCACCCGCTACACCCTCGGCGAAGGCATCCAGGTGGAAGCCAGCGATTTCGCTGCCGAAGTGGCGGCCATGAGCGGCCAGAGCGCTTGAGCGGCTCCACCGGAGTCCCCCCCTCCGTGGAGCGTGAGCCTTGGAATTCAGCGCCACGGCCCTGACGGAAGCCCAGACCCACCTGCACCAGCTGCATCAGCGCCTGGAGCAGAGCAATCCGGCTCTCTACCGCGATCTGGCCCTCTACCTCCAGGTGCTGAGGGCCGGCCTGCCGCAGGCTGTCCAGCAGGCCTCCTTTCACCTGGCCACCCAGGTGGTGCCAGCGCGCTACATGGCGCTCGACACTGCCGAGCGGCTTGAATTGCAGCGTCGCCTGCAGCAACTGGTGCAGCGCTGTAGCGCTCTGCTCACGGTGGAGCAGCTGATCGTGCTGGCGCGCCAGGTGCGCTCCGAACAGCAGCGTCTGCGGCGGCGGGAGCAGAAGCGTCTGCTGGCCGCCATGGCCGCCGCTGCTGGGGAAGCCCCCGGCGAAGACGATGACACGTTTGAGCCGGTCGGCCGTGGCGCGGCCGCAGGCTCCGGCCTGACGACGGGACTTCCCCGCGGTTCCGTTCAGCTGGGCATGGATCTGCCGCTCAGTGCGGATCTGTTTGCGGCCGGCCTGCCGGGCCTGAGCGGCCTGTCCAGCTTGGCCGCGCTCACCAGCGGCAGTGATGAAGAAGGCGGCCGCGCAACGACGTACGACGACACCGCAGACGACGACGCAGACACCACGGACGCAGACAACGACCTGGACGACGACCCGGACGGCGACGAAACCGACGACGACGAGACGGATGACCGCAAGGCAGATGATCGCGAGGCAGATGATCGCGAGCCGGGTGATCACGAGCCGGATGATCGCCAGTCAGATCAAGGCGCCATAGACGACGAGACCCGCGGCCACCGCCGGCAGAGGAACCGCTTGGGCGGCAGCCACGGAAGCGGCAGCCGCGCAAATCATGCCGGCGCCGAGGCCGACAGTGGGTTCGACGCTGGCGGGGAGCCCGCCCAGATGTTGCAAGCGCTGTTCGCGATGGCCAGCGAGGCGATGGGGCGTCTGCCGGCGCCGGCCAGGGACGGCGACGGCGATGACAACGACATCGACATCGACGACGACAACGGCGGCAGCGGCGGCGGAGATAGCGACGATCACGGCTTTGATGACGGCAACCTTGATGACGACGGCG
>ERZ887849.2777-NODE-2777-length-13975-cov-9.395690_pt1 | contig 13975 bp, 14 predicted proteins | sample MGYA00521267_ERZ887849 | MGnify/ENA primary metagenome ERZ887849 (study PRJEB32303, sample SAMEA104408601) | aquatic metagenome | biome: Brackish water; feature: Pelagic; material: water | place: Baltic Sea | collected 2014-06-06T16:11:00 | depth 2,863 m ... | reverse complement strand
TTCTGGAAGATCATATGCATGAATAAGAACAACGGTTTAGCCTTCATGATCAATACGATCGATTCGTCATCTGGATCATCATTGAAGTGCTGGTGCACACAACCGTTTTCAACAATCAGAGCATCACCTGCTTCCCAATCGATCCGACGCCGATCGTGGACATCATGTCCTTTCCCTTTCAATACAAAGAAGACCGCACTGTTCATGTGCCCATGCTTTTGGCCATAGCCGCCTGGTGCATAGACGTCAATGTGCGTTTCAATGGACTGCGCGACCTTAGCCGCCTGCGGGTTGATGACTTTTTTCCCGTAATTTTGTGGGCCACCCTTCCACTTCATGTCGGGGGTACGATAAATGCGAGGCTGACTGAAGAGCTCAGCTACCAATTCACCATATGTCCCCTCGAGGGCACGCACGAATACTCGCTTCTTAGACCAGCGCTCCCAAACGACTTCGCCGTCAGAACCTCCGGCCACAATATCTGTTTGATCTGCCATGGGGCCTCCTTGTTATTTCCCAATCAGTGTACGCTATCCCAGTTTTTTAAGGCTTCTAATAAAACCACCTCAGGCCCATAACAAATTCCTCTGACTTTTACCTTGTCCGCAAGGAAGTGAAGTCTCTACGCTTGCTGCACATTGAATGTGAGAACACTGTGACAAAACAACAACAAACAGATGAAGGTTTCGATAAAGATCCGCCCGTAACAGGCAAAAAAAAGTCGCGATTTAAGAAACGCCATATCGAGATGATCGCTTATGCGGCCTTCGGTGTGGCCGGGGGAGGCTACTGTTATTACCTCAAAGGTGCTGAGGGATTCTCAATGGCGATCGATGTTCAAGTCGAGATGATGGCAGGGATGCTTCCACGGATTACCCTCGCCTTTGGCATTGCAGCCCTGCTTTGGGTCTTGCTTGACGCAGAAAAGCTCAAAGAGCTGATCCAGAAGCAACGGGGAGTGATGCAACTTGTCTACGCAACCATCCTTGGCGCCATCACCCCAGGCGGACCAACAAGCTCGTTCTCAATCCTCAACCTATTCCTCGCTAGCGGGCTAGGCTATGTCATCGGTATCACCTATATCACTGCCTGGTCGATGCTTGGCGTGCAACGTATCCTCATTTGGGATATGCCGCTCCTGGGTATTGACCAAGCCTCACTTCGATTTCTCGCAGGCTTTTGGCTGCCGTCATTGGCTGGTCTTCTGGCAGGCTGGCTGTTTGGTAAGCAGCAAGCGACCAGCCTGAAATGATCAGTCCATCCTTACTTTTTCTGGTCGCATTATTGTTTGTCATGGGCTACATCGCAGGTCGCCGGGGTGATGGGTCTATCCAGAGAGCATGGGTCCGCTTTAAAAAGCAGGTGGCAGAGTTTTTACCACGCATGGTGCTCGTGATTATCGGAACAGGATTTCTCCTGCAGATTATTCCATCGGAACTCATCTCAGAAAACCTCGGACGTGGCGCTGGCTTGAAACCGATCTTGATTGGTGGATTGGCTGGCATGCTAGTCCCTGCCGGACCCGCTGTCGCATTCACAACCGCAGCCACACTGGCCGGCGCAGGGGCCTCTGAGGGTGCACTCGTCGCGTTCATTACCGCATGGTGTATTTTTGCAATTCATCGTATTTTGATTTATGAAACCAGTCTTGCCGGCCCCAAATTTTTATTGATTCGGTGCACCGTCGCGCTCCCAATTCCGTTTATTGCGGGCACGGTTGCGCACTATTTAAGTTAAGCCACTGAGGAGACTCCCCATGACACGTCAGAATGCTCACCTGGTTATTCCCCCATCGCCAAAAGGCCGTTTAGTCATCGTGCACGAAAACCGAGGACTGGAAGATCACATTCGCAACGTTGCAAATCGCTTTGCGGCGCTTGGATATGCAGTTGCCGCGCCCGATTATCTGTCGCCTGTTGGCGGGTCGAGTACGGATTTTGACGACAATATCGATCGCCTCAAAGGGGTCAGTCGATCCGATGTCGCGGATATCACACGCTACTGGCTGAACCTGTTAAACGAAGTCGTCCCATCGAGTAAATGCGCGGTCTTGGGCTACTGCTGGGGGGGTGGTGTCGTCAATCACTGTGCCACCGAACTCAGTGAGATGGATGCTGGCATTATGTTCTACGGAACCGCACCCAGCGACGAAAGTATTCCCCGCATCAAGGCCACGCTGCAGTTGCATTACGCAGAGAACGACGAGCGTATTAATGCTGGCCGTGATGCCTATCTCGCAGCACTCAGCCAGGCAGGCGTTAAACATGACGCGTTTATTTATGCCGGGGCAGGCCACGCGTTTTTCAACGACACCCGTGAGGATCGCCATCATGCGCCTTCAGCAGCTTTGGCTTTCGAGCGGGTTTCTTCATTCCTGACGGAGCAGTTGGGTTAACCCAACCACAGGCCAAATGCGGATCGCCTTATTGCGCGATCCGCATTGCCCGGAGAATGTCTTCCAGATCCACTGCATCCTCGACCCAGACCAGTTGCGAGGAAATCGAGCGCAACTCGCCAATTAACTCAGGTGATGCGTGGGCATCCTGGACTGGCTCTCCATTTGTCCATAGCAAGGTCGTCACAAAGCGATTGTGCATCCACCGTGTGAGACGACGAACCACCAGCAGAAACTTGTCACGTTCAAGCGGGTCAGCCGGCGCGATCAGCGTCAAAAAATCAGGTGGATCAACTGTAAACAAGGTATCCACGGCGATATACCCCGCCGAAGACAGATAGACCGCAATGGTATCCGTGGACACTTCCTGCGGTTCTGCTCCGATCAAACGCGGACGCATCGCTTGGAACAGTGGATAACAGTCCTGATGCACCACAAATGCATAGGATCGCTGTCGACTGTTCGGGCGTTGAATTCGAAATTTCAACGCCTGAGCCGTGTGCTTGGATGCACAGGCCCCTGCGAGCGAACGAGATGTTTCGATTGCCGTCATACCGACGTCTGACGAACGCCTGGCTTGACCTTAAAGTCTTCTGCCGCCGCCTCGAGAAAGTCCTCATTACGCGGAATCAACTTAGAGACTGATCGAATTTTCTGGTGTTCAATCGAGACTCCTGGAGGCGTCTCGCCCTTATCACGCAGGGCTACGCAGGCACGCTTTAACACCTTCCGAGCCATGATGATCCCGTTATCGGTGGACACCAAGTTTTCCTTCGTTCGGTCAACGATCGGACCCATACTTTCCTGGATAGATGCATCCTGCATTGCAAAGCCTTCAATGCCGCTATACGTCTCACACCGCTTTTGCGCCTCACGATCCATCAGATAATCATTATCCTTATTTTGCAGAGGCCGGAACGAACCCGGGACATACGCCACATGAATCCCCTCCCCACGCTCCATCGCTTCGCGCTCTTCTTTGGTTAATGGACGTGCTGGATGATAGTCATAGCTCCACGCCATGTTGTTTTCATCATCAATTGGTACCCAGAAGTGTCCATGAACAGGATGATCACCACGGGGCGGGATCATCGTGAAACTGGGAGCAATAAAGGGGGTCACCCGCCAGTAATACTGGTCATTTTCGGCGTTACGGCGGGCTCCAATCAATAAGCCCCCATCCACTGGCTTGACTTCGAAGGCAGGACGACGATCTTGCTGGTTGTACTTATTACCTTCCGCATTTTTAAACAGTGGGTCCTTGGTGAAGGTATAGCTGTGTAACCAGGAGACATGGCTTGAGTCGATTCCACCCTCCATCGCTTGCAACCAATTGCATTCTTGAACCCGTTTCGATGTAAACGTGTGGTCCAACGGCACAGAGACAAATTCCCATTCAGGCTCAGGCGGCTGATGCTCCTTCGGGCCCATATAGGCCCAAATGACGCCACCTTTATCAATCATTGGATAGGCCGTGAGCTTAATTTTTTCGCACAACCCACTCTCTTCCGGCTCAGATGGGATCTCGGTGCAATTCCCATTCACATCGTATTTCCAGCCATGGTACGGACAACGGATCCCGCCTTCTTCGTTCCGGCCAAACCACAAAGAAATGCCGCGATGCGCGCAAAACTCATCCATCAAGCCTAGCTTTCCGTCTGAATCTCGAAACGCAATCAGGCGCTCTGAGAGCACTTGAACACGCACCGGCGGGCAATCATTCTCAGGAAGCTCACTCGATAAGAGGACCGGCAACCAGTACCGACGAAACATCTCCCCCATTGGGGTCCCGGGTCCTGTCTGGGTTAACAGGTCATTATCTTGTTTGATCAACATAGCGTTTCTTAATCCCTTCCATTCAAAATCGGTTTAGTTACTAAAAGCCCTTCCAGCAAGGTGAATGCTAGGCTACTTTTAGTTTTTAACTCACAGGTAATCTTGTTTCATTATGACGCTAATAGAATTGTGCTTAGAATCTGATCTAGATCATAACGAGGCCCGTCGATTCACGGTAAACGGGACAGACATCGCGCTGTTTCGGGTCGAAGACAACTATTTCGCACTCGATGATCTTTGTAGTCACGGCCCTGGCTCTTTAAGTGAGGGGTTTTTAGATGGTTTCAATATCGAATGTGATTTTCACAACGGTGCATTCGATATTCGGACCGGAGAGGTCACAGAACCACCCTGTGTGGATCCTGTACGATCGTACCTAGTCACAAAAAAGGATGGCAAAGTCTTTATTGAACTGGATGGGTAAGGCAGATTTCACTAAATCTTGGTGGTACAACAGAAAAAAGGATCCCCCATGCGTAAGGTTGATATTTTTAATCATATTTGGCCGACCGAATTCTTTGATGCACTGATTGCCCACATCGGCCAAATGACGGACATCACACTCCGTAGTGGAGCTGTGCCGATGATCACGAATCTAGATCGTCGGCTTGAGGTCATGGATATGTTCGGTGAGGGGTATCAACAGGTGTTGACGCTCGCATCACCACCTCTCGAGAAAATCGCAGATGTCGATAAAGCATCTGAATTGAGTCGTATTGGCTCGGAGTCCATGGCCAGCCTATGTGACAAATATCCGGAGCGGTTTCCTGCCTTTGTCGGATCCGCACCCATGAACTCAGGCGATAAGCTGCTTGCCGAGTGCAAGTATGCGATCGAAGAGCTTGGTGCGGCAGGCATGCAGATCTATACCAACGTTGCCGGCAAGCCACTTGACCATCCGGACTACGAACCGTTTTTTGCCTACATGAATTCAGTCAACAAGCCGGTCTGGATGCACCCTGCTCGGGGCCAAGGGTTCGCTGACTACCAGAGCGAGACACGATCAGAATACGAAATTTGGTGGACTTTTGGATGGCCCTATGAGACCTCCGTTGCAATGGCTCGAATGGTATTTTCGCGATTCTTTGATCGTTTTGAGAACTTGAAGGTCATCACGCATCATGCGGGTGGGATGGTGCCATTTTTCGAAGGTCGCGTCGGACCCGGTTGGGATCAAATGGGCAAGCGAACCAGCGACAGAGATCTCGGCGCAGTGAAAAACGCGTTAAAGCGTCCGCACCTTGAATACTTCAAAGAGTTCTATGCGGACACCGCGTCTTTCGGTTCACGCAAAGCCATTGAGCATGCCATTGAATTCTTCAGCGAGGATCGTGTGTTATTCGCTTCAGACGCCCCCTTCGATCCAGAAGGTGGCCCTATGTATATTCGCGAAACCATCAAGGCGATCGAGTCAATGGAATTGACGGAGACGCAACGCGAGAAGATTTTCTTCCGCAATGCATGCCAATTGATGGGGATTCCTGAGTAATCGACATGGGACCTGCGAGCCTTTGGCTCGCAGGGTCAATTCTGAAAGGACACGCTGTGAACACTGAAGTTATTATTGTTGGTGCTGGCCCTGTTGGCTTAACGCTCGCGATCAATCTAGGACGGCAAAATATCCGTTGTATCCTGTTTGAACGTCATCCAAAGCCTCAGTTTCTGCCAAAGATGGAGCGCTGTAATGCACGCTCTATGGAGATGTTTCGACGGATTGGGCTGTCAGACAAAATTCGTGCAGCGGGGTTGCGGTCGGACTGTCCAATGGATGTGTTTATCGTTGAAGACCTCACTAAACCTCCGCTACTCACCGAAAAACATCCATCGATCGATGAGTTCACCAAACGGATTCGGGCAATTGAAGACCTCTCAAGCCCACTGGAGCCCTACCAACTGATTTCTCAGTACACCCTTGAGCCACTGCTCAAAGAGGTTGCTGAGAGTTTGCCCAGTGTGGACGTCCGTTTTGGGCATACGTTCGACGAGTTTGAACAAGACGACGAGGGCGTCACGGTTCACTGCACAGGTCCCGACGGCTCGCGCGTCACCGAGCGCGCTGCGTATCTTGTTGGCTGCGATGGCGGGACCAGTCCCATCCGCAAACAATTGGGTATTCGACTCCGTGGTGAGGGCGGCATTCTGATGCTGCAACAGGCTCTGTTCTATTGCGAAGAGCTGTATGACAAGTTGCCTCGAGGCGATGGTCCAGGTCGGGGTCGGCACTACCATCGTGCTGACACTGAGCACACGTTTTTGCTGATGCAAGACTCCACCAAGCACTGGAGTCTTCATGCAACAGTCCCTGACGCGGAGTCGATGAAGAGAAAGTTTGAGGAGGTCGTTGGCTTTCCCGTGAAATACGAGATGCTCTCGTGCGCACCTTGGAAGCAAAATCTGCTGCTTGCTGATCGATACCGTGAAAAACGCGTATTCTTAGCCGGTGACTCAGTGCACCTGGTGATCCCAACCGGCGGTCTTGGGATGAATACGGGTGTGGGCGATGCATTCGACCTGGCCTGGAAGCTGGCTGCCACGCTTAAGGGCTGGGGTGGTCCCGAGCTGTTGGACTCCTATGAGATCGAACGCCGCCAAGTGGGCGATCGTAATGTCGGTGCGTCACGCTTTGCGAACGTTGGTCGACATAAGTGGAGGGCGCTCTCCGCAGCCAATATTTTTGAGGACACTCCCGAGGGCCATGCTGTCAAAGCGACGTTAATTGCCTCCGCTGATTCCGAACAACGTAAGGGCAATCGTATGATCGGTGCGGAACTGGGATACCGCTATGTGGATTCCCCCTGTATCGACAATATTCCAGGCGGTCCTGAACATCGGATCGGTGAATACAACCCAACCACCTGGCCTGGTGCGCGACTTCCTCATTGCTGGCTTGACGACGGCACGCCAATGCAGGATCACCTTCCAGAAACCTATGTTCTCTTGCGTCTAGGTCGCAAAGCGGCCAGTGGGTCTGCAGTTGCCCAGGCCTATGCCGCGATCAAGGCACCATTCCAGGAGGTGTCGATACCCTCTGATCGGATACGCGATCTGTATCAATCTGATCTCATCCTGATGCGCCCTGATCTGCACATTGTTTGGCGAGGTAATGCCGTCCCAGACAACCTGACTGAAATCGTCTCATTGTCCACTGGCCATGGCCGCGGACTTGAACGACCCGAACTACCCGCACAATAAATAATCAAAAACGACAAGGAGCTCATGATGAGTCGCCCCAATAGCTATCTCGACGCCAAGCTTGATGAACTGGTCACCGCCAATCGCATCCTCGGAAATCAGCGTGTGTGTGATTCATTTGGTCATGTCAGTATTCGTCACCCCGATCATGAAGATCGGTATTTCTTATCGCGGTCGCGTGCGCCAGATTTGATTGATCGCGATGATTTGATTGAATTCGATCTTGAGGGCAATCCACTGGAGGACCTTCGTGGACGGGCACCCTACGCGGAGCGATTCATTCACGGCGCCGTATATATGCATCGCCCGGATATTCATTCAGTGGTGCACAACCACAGCATGAACGTGATTCCATTTGGGGTCACGGGCACGCCCATTCGGCCCATCCTTCACATGTGTGCATCCATGGGCTGCGACGTGCCCATCTGGGATTCACGTGATAGGTTCGGTGACACCAACCTTCTCGTTCGCACTATGGATATGGGGCATGACTTGGCAAAGGCATTGGGTGACAAACGTGCAGCCCTAATGCGCGGTCATGGGTGCGTGGTCGTGGGAGAGTCGCTTCGTCTATCCGTTTTTTCCGCGGTCTATTTGGAGGTCAATGCAGAGATCCAAATCAAGGCGCATCAACTCGGTGGCGACAACATCACCTTCCTGAGCGAGGGTGAAGTGCAATCGATCATTGAGACCCGGACATCGTTTACCGTAGAACGCGCATGGGAGCACTGGTCGACCAAGGCGAACAGACCGTATGCAATGGAACCCCAACGCTCAGAGTTTTAACCCAATCACCTGCAGTGCCGGTGCGCTACCGGCATTGCAGGAATCATGAAAAGATAACTAAAGACCGAGAGTCAACTTCAATCCAAGCAATGCCATCAGTGCCAGAATTAAGCGCTCAAAGACCACTTGGGAAATATATTGAGTGATCCAGGTGCCGATTCGCATACCAATCAAGATTGGAATTAAGGCAAGGGCAGACATCACAAACAATGCATGACTGATAAACCCAGATTGCACATAGAAAAATGCTTGCGCTGATCCGATTGCGATAAAAAACACACTCACTGCGAAAATAAACTCGTATTTAGACAGTTTCAGAGCCATGAAGTAGGTCAAAGTAACTGGAGCTGAGAGGCCTGTCATCCCTCCTAAGACACCGGACAAAATACCGGTCGGCAATGCGATTTGCGCGCCGCGCCGAGGCGAGAGTGCAAGATCGATCCGTACGATGCGAAGCGCAAGATAGGCCAACAATAAAACGCCAAGTAATTGGGCGATCACTGCTTTATCAATTTGGACCAGAAGAGAAACCCCGACACCGGTCCCTAAAATAGTCCCCACCGACATCAAGGCGGCTGTCCCTGGCCTTGATGCATGGGCGCGATACATCCAAAGTTGGACGATATTAGGAAAAATACTGGGAAATGCGACGAGACCAACCGCTGTCGGCACATCCGCCACAAAGGAGATCACTGGGATCGCCACAAACGGCATTCCTAAACCAATCACGCCCTTGACGAAACCGCCTGCCACAAACGCAAAAATAATCCACCACAAATCATGGGTGGTGAGTCCACTTTCCTGAAGGATCATGGAAAAAAAGCTGACATCCATTGGTGTTCAAATCCATATCGACAGGGATTTCGCTAGAGGCGGGGTCTAAACCCCTCTTCGCATCTCAAGAGTTTGGATAGTCTAATGCCAATTTTGGCCTCACTCGGCAGGAAACCGACGCAAATCGAGTGCGATTCCAAACCAAAATCAGCTTGACTCAAGAACACATCAGGACCCGAGTAAGTGCCATCTCAGTGGCCAGTATCAACGGAAGCAGATTATGATGCTTTGGTCGAATTCTGGCGAGAACGCGGCCAAAACAATAATGATTTGTAAGGAGACGACCATGATATCTAAACGCACTTGGACGAGAGGCCTGCTGGCAGCAGGTCTCGCATTTTCAATGAGCACCACGGCGATTGCTGAACGTACTGTGCTTGGGGGGAACCCACCCGGCAGCTTATTTAACTCAATTGCGAATGCCTTGGGCACCGTTGTGACCCAAAACTCATCGTTAACCGTCGATGTCTTACCTCAAGGCGGCACCGTCTACTACCCGATGATGATCACCGGTGAAGTGGATTTTGGCCTAGTCAATCCCTTTGACGCTGAAGCCGCCTATCGAGGCCTTCCTCCCTATGGTGACAGCCTGACGAGCCGCGGATTTAAGGTGTCAACAGTGTTGATTGGTAAAGCCATCAATATCTCCTTTATTACAACAAAGGACTCTGGTATTGACACCATTCAAGATCTGAAAGGGAAGCGGGTCGTGATCGATTATGGTGCATTTGCCAGTTCATCATTGAGCGCAGAGGCACTCCTTGCGACAGCGGGATTGACGAAAGATGATGTGATTGCTGTGACTGTAGGGAGCTACCCTCAGGGTGTTAAAGCTGTCCAAGAGGGGCGTGCAGTGGCGGCCGTTGGATCGCTTGGCAGTGGCGTCATTCAAGAACTAGATGCAACCCGTGGAGCGCGTTTCCTATCGGTCGAAAGTACGCCTGAAGCCACAAAACGAGCCCGTCAGTTCGGCTCATCATGGGAGATTACCCCTGTCAAACCAGGAATCCCCGGCGTGGAAACACCCATCAATGCGATCGCATATGGCGTACCAGTGCTTGCGCGAACCGATTTGAGTAACGAGTACGTCACCACATTTTTGGATACTGTTTGGAACCACCATGACAAACTTCCAGGAGTGTTCGGATGGATGCGCGGCTGGACGCCGGATAAGTTCGTCAGTGAAGCGACAAGCATTCCATATCATCCAGCTGCAGTCGCCTATTTCAAAGACAAGGGTGTTTGGACCCCTGAAATGGATCAGGTACAGGCAGCCCTGCAGTGATCCTGGCCTTCTCGGAAAAGCGGGGCGCGCAAGCGTCTCGCTTTTTTACATCCACTGTTGCAATCGCGTTACCGGTTGTCGCAGCGCTCTATGCGCTGAATATCCCAAGTCGCATGGGGTGGATGTTTTATATGGAACAATATCTCATCCTGTTTAGTACGCTCTCATGCGCGTTTGTGTTTGCCAGCGGCATGAACCAAAGCCATGTCTGGTTTCACACAGCAGCGGACCAAATCCTCCGTGGTATTCTCACAGTCGCGTCGCTCGGTTTGGGGCTCTATGCGACAGTCCAATACGAAGCAATTTTATTTTCGATCGGATTTATCACACCCGATAAAGTATTCATGGCGGTACTCGGCACGATCTTGCTACTGGAAGCATTGCGCCGTGTGACCGGCTACGCGCTGGTGATCTTATGCATTGTTGCCCTATTGGGCCCTGCGGTCTTGAGTTGGCTTTCCGATGGCGCTTGGATCCGTCCAATCCGACTGGATCGTCTATCAACACTGATCTTCTTTGGCCAGGGCGGGATTCATGGACTGCCCTTACAGGTCGCCGCGACGGTGGTTGCGGTCTTCGTGATATTCGGAAAATGTTTGATCGAATCCGGCGGTGGGGACGCTATTCAACAGCTCGCCCGACGCATGGTTGGACAATCTCAAGGTGGGGACAAGATAGCAATCACTGCAAGTGGCTTGTTTGGAAGTCTCTCCGGAAGTGCATCAGCAAATGTCGCAACAACTGGCGTCATGACGATTCCATTAATGGTCTCGCAAGGCATCCCTCCGTTTCGTGCTGCGGCAATCGAGGCGGTCGCGTCGACAGGAGGACTGATCCTGCCTCCAATTATGGCAGCGACAGGGTTCCTCATTGCGGAATACCTCACCATACCCTATGCCGATGTTGCAGCCGCAGCACTGGTACCTGCATTGTTGTTTTATGCCTGTATCTTGGTGTACTGCCACTTCGCCAATCGGTACACCACATCAATAGATAACTCGACGACACCAACCACGGATTCCTTGTTACGCATTTTGATCCCGTTTCTCGGCCCCATCGCACTGCTCATTGTGCTGCTGTTTGTGCTCTACCAGAGTGCTTCCGCCTCGGCCGTTGGAGCTGCAATTGGGGCATTGGTGATTGGGCTGTGGAATGGGAAAACACGACAGTGGCGTATCTGGGTTCGGGTGCTGCATGACTCGACACCGCAAATTGTCGAAATCGCAATCATCTGCGCCTGCGCCGGCATCATTATGGGCGTACTTGGCGCGACTGGCGTCGGCACTAGCCTCTCCCGGTTAATTCTGTCATTCGCAGACGGCAGCCTACCGCTTTTGATTCTGATTTCTGCGGTGGCCTGTATTGTTCTGGGGATGGGGGTGCCGGTCACCGCGACCTATGTCATCTTGATCGGTCTAATTGCTCCCGCTCTAGTTGGATTTGGAATACCTGAACTCGCAGCACACCTCTTTGTCTTCTACTTCGGAACTCTCTCGTTCTTAACCCCACCGGTGTGTCTGAGCGTCTTTGTTGCAGCCAATCTTGCACGTTCAGGGATGACGCAAACGGCGGTCGAGGCGTTAAAAATTGCCCTTCCCGCCTATTTACTACCGGTCGTGTTTCTCTACCAGCCCGCACTGATCGGGTTAGGCACTTGGCCGGAGATCATCGGTTTTACAACGGCAACCGCGGTCGGATTGCTGCTCATCGCCTATGGGATCGGGGTGCAATCAAGTCGTGGGTCGAGTGATATCACCACCAGGCGACACTCTGCGTTACTCGCAATTCCAGCAGGTGGCGCAATTTTATTGGGGGTGTTGTCGTTTTAGCATAGCAGCGCGTGCCATCTCGTGTGCAAGCCGAGTATAGGCTGAGGCATCCGCGATCCCCTGGCCGGCAATCCCTAATGCACTGCCATGGGCAACGGTCCCAAACAACACATCTGCGCCGATCGACAGCGCAATGCTTGATCGTGGCGCAATTGTCTTCACCGGAATATGGCCTTGGTCATGATACATCGCGACAATACAATCAAAATCGTCGCGATAAAAAAGCGCATCGGGAGAAATCGGTCCACTGACCGCAATGCCCTGCTGTTGGCAGACGGCAACTGCAGGGGCAATGACGTGCTCATCTTCCGAACCGAACAATCCTCCTTCACCCGCGTGAGGATTCAGGCCACAGACTGCAATCTTCGGAGTCTCTGTCAACTGGCGGAAGAACCGATCCGCCACCTCAATGGTTGCAATCACCCGCTCGGTCGTGATCGTCGAAATCGCCGAGGCTAAGCTCTGATGTAACGTGACATGAATGACCGCAAGATGCCCGCCCATCATTAATAGCTGAATGGGCCCTGCATCTGGGCATAATCGCCCGAGGAGGCTCGGATATCCCGAGAATGCAATCCCCGCAGCATTCACCGAGGCCTCCGTGTGCGGTGCTGCCGCTACCGCATCGAAGTCACCCGATAGAACGCCCTGAACAGCCATTTCGGCATAGCGATAACAGACACGCCCCGCCTCTGCGTTCGACATACCAAACACGACTGGGTGTTGCAATGGCCGATCAGGCTCTCGAAACTGGCAGGACACCCCTAGGCCGACAATCTGAGTTCCCTCGACGGTTATCTGCTGCTTGGCCACACTGGCTGCTGATTCGATCACGGATCGATCCCCAATCACGCACCAATCCACTGGTAACTCCTGAATTCGCGTCTCCCTCAGGGTCTTCAGAACAATCTCCGGACCAATCCCCGATGGATCACCGATGGGGAGTGCGATGACAGGTTGGCGACTCACAGCGGGATGGCTAATAAGGTATCGATCATGTCGTTGTCCAAGACCACGGTGCGGTAAGTGAATCGGACTCCGCTATGACTATATTCAACGCGATCTTGGTACTCGCCGGTCACGAACAAAATTGTGGGCTTCGAAGGTGTGATTCGGTAGACCGCGAAAGGGGTGATGTACTGTAATTCCAAACCCTGACCTTTGATCCATGTCTGTGACAGGATGTGTCGATAGCGATGGGGCTCATAGACATTGACTGACGAGATCGAGGCGATGCGATCCCGAAGTTGATCCTTATTGAGCGCATGCATTAGGCCCAGTGGTAACCCTTGACGCTGATTGTCAGCGGTCGTGATATGGTATTGCCCATACTCGGTAAAGCCAGATAACCAGTGATGAAAGTCAAGCGCATCAAGCGCTGCAGCACTCGACTGAATCAACGACGCAATAGCAACTGGCACACTCATACGATTGTCTCCCCAAGGTGATCACAATACTGCTTCCAAAATCCGCGAATGGCTGCCTCAGTCACACGACTGGGGGAACTCAGATGATCGTACCCCCCCATCTTGAGTAAACCGACTGCCCCCTCAGCATAGGATGAATTCCGCTGAACAAATCCTCCCACTGCGCCATCTTCCATCGAAATATAACCCGCAGGCCCAACAAGATTAATTTGCATTAATCGGGCTTCCTGAAGTTCAGCCGAGTCATCCTCAAATCCGTAATACCACCACACCACCTCGACTTGGTCGACTCCGCGAGGAATCACTTGTCGCACGCACAATGAGTTGTTGATTTGATGAAAGACGGTCAGTGGGAACAAGGTCAAAATCTGTAACGAAATCTGATCACCAA
>ERZ887849.2770-NODE-2770-length-14003-cov-6.097863_pt1 | contig 14003 bp, 14 predicted proteins | sample MGYA00521267_ERZ887849 | MGnify/ENA primary metagenome ERZ887849 (study PRJEB32303, sample SAMEA104408601) | aquatic metagenome | biome: Brackish water; feature: Pelagic; material: water | place: Baltic Sea | collected 2014-06-06T16:11:00 | depth 2,863 m ... | reverse complement strand
CAGCTTGGGTTTGAGCGGTCCCCGGTGAAGCTTGTGTTGCATAGCCTGAGCAACCGGCTTCATCTGAATCAGATCCAGATTCACATGGGCAGCGGATTCGAGCGCGTATCGAACAACGTCTGCAACATCCTCCGCGACCAGGGGGTTCTCGACCCCGTCATAGAGAGCCTCGGCGCGTGCGCTGTCGCCACCGAGGCGGTTGAGAGTGAATTCCTCTGTCTTCACCATTCCTGGAGCAATCTCCACGACTCGAAGTGGTTCACCGGAAAGCTCTAGCCTGAGACCCACGAGCATGGAGTGCACCGCCGCCTTCGCCGCCGTGTATCCAGCACCACCTTCATAACTGAGGAACGCTGCAGTGGACGAAATGGTGACAATGTCGGCGACACCGAGCTCTGCGGACGCTCTCCGAAGAACCGGCAAGAGCGCCTTGGTCATGCGTTGAACACCCAACACGTTCACGTCAAACATCCGAGCCCAATCATCGGCATCGGCCTGGTCAATCCAATCGATGCCCACTGCACCGCCGGCATTATTGACCAACGCAGAAATGCCCCCGGTGGTCTCCACGTACTCACGCACTGCCTCAACATCGGCATCCTGGGTCACGTCGGCAACCACGATGTCGCATCCGGTGTCCGCGCGAAGCTGCTCCAACCTGTCTGCTCGCCGCGCAACAGCGATGACAGACCAACCACGCTCCACCAAGAGGCGGACTATCGCTAATCCAATCCCTGAGCTTGCCCCCGTCACGAGGGCGCGCCGAGCAGTCGTTCTAGCGCTCACTATCGAGGCCCAGAGATCCTGAGGACAGAATCCACTCCACAATCTCGCGCTTCTCAATCAGTCCCAGAGTCCAGAAAGGATCTGGATCGAGGACGTTTTCAACCTCGGCAACAGACTCCGCCTGGAAGAGCAGCAACGCACTGGGGGTCTCGCCACCCTCGGTCCGACCACTCGCAATAAGTCCGCCCTCACCCAGCAGCGAAGCAATGTATTCGCGGTGCGCAGGACGGTGCTCCGCAATCACCTCCGGCTGATCTGCATACCGGTAGGTGACGGCGTAAATCGGCACCGAGACTCTCCTAGAGAGCCTTGACGGCGCCCAGGACCTTCGTCAACGTGTCTTTGGCATCACCGAAGAGCAACGTGGTGTTGGGCTCATAGAGCAGCTCGTTCTCAATACCGGCGAATCCTGGACGCATGGAGCGCTTCAGGAAGACGACCTGCTGGGCGTCTCCGGCGTTGAGAATGGGCATTCCATAAATGGGGGAGCCCGGAGTGGTCTTGGCTGCCGGGTTCACCACATCGTTTGCTCCCACCACGAGACAGACATCTGCTGTCTTGAACTGAGGGTTGACCTCGTCCATTTCCTGCAGAACCTCGTAGGGCACATTGGCTTCAGCCAACAGCACGTTCATGTGTCCTGGCATACGACCGGCAACAGGGTGGATACCGAAGACAACTTCGATGCCCTTCTCTTCCAAAGCCTTCGCCAACTCATACATGGTGTGCTGTGCCTGGGCAACGGCGAGACCATATCCAGGAACCACGATGACCCGCTGTGCGTAGCCCAGAAGGATCGCGACGTCCTCAGCGGAACCCGACTTCACGGGACGGTCGGAGACCTCGGTCGAGCCGGCAGTCGATCCACCCTTGAATGCTCCGAAGATGATGTTGTTCACACTGCGACCCATTGCGCTGGCCATAGCTCTGGTCAGGATTGTTCCCGACGCTCCCACGAGTGTTCCTGCGACCAATAGCAAGGTGTTGTCGAGAACCAGACCCGAGGCAGCAACAGCGAGACCGGTCAAAGCGTTCAGCAACGAAATAACGATGGGGACGTCCGCGCCACCCACAGGAAGAACGAGCAGAACACCCATCACCAGTCCGACAGCCATCAAGAGACTCGCGACCAGGAAGTTGCTGTCCATGATGACAACCACGGCACCGGTCAGAGCGGCGATGGTAAGAAGCCCCATGACGTACTGCTGACCCTTGAAGAGGACGGGTCTGGTGGTCATGATTTCCTGAAGCTTCAGGAAAGTAATCACTGAACCGGAGAACGAGACGCTTCCCACAAAGATCGTGAAGGCTACCGCGAGCAGGAATCCAAAGGTGTCAGCAGCGAAAAGCTCCAGGAGGGCCACAATTCCTGCGGCTCCACCTCCCACACCGTTGAAAAGGGCAACGAGCTGGGGCATCTGGGTCATCTTGACCATGCGCGACGCAGGAATCGAGATGATGGTTCCAATACCAATCACCAGCAAAATCCAGCCAATGTTTTTGAGTTCCTCGGCCACGAACACCGTGATGACACCCACCAGCGCACCTACTGCACCGATGATGTTTCCTCGGCGAGCGGACTTGGGTGATGACAGACCCTTCAGGGCAAGGATGAAGGCAACTGCAGCAAACAGGTAGAGGAGCGCCTCAACCTCTGGCGTAATCAGACTCATCGAGCTTGTCCTTCCTGGGCCTTCTTCTTGCCAGAGAACATTTCCAGCATGCGGTCGGTGACGACGAAGCCACCCACGAGGTTGACGGTGGCCATCAGCACAGCCAGGAGAGCTAGAGCAAGCATCCAGGCTGTGTCAGCGTGACCAGCAACGATGATCGAACCCACCAGGATGATGCCGTGAATGGCGTTAGCGCCCGACATCAGGGGGGTGTGCAGGGTGCTGGACACCTTGGAGACCACCTCGAACCCGACGAACACCGCCAGGACGAAATAGGTGAGAATCTTGATCTCTTCCATTACTTCTTGCCTTTCCCTGAGCTCTTTGCAGCCGCGAGAGCTTCTGCTGTGGGCTGGTGACGAATCTCGCCTGCGTGAGTGAGGCAGGCACCAGCGACAACTTCATCCTCAAAGTCGGGCTGCACTTTCTTAGCCTTGACCATCAGCTCGAGGAGGTTGGAGATGTTCTTGGCGTAGAGGCGTGACGCGTCATAGGCCATGGCGGAGGGGACATCCTTCATGCCGACCAGGGTGACACTTCCACCAGACTTCCCCACCTTGACCAAAACGTCAGAGCCAGGCTTGGATCCCTCGACGTTTCCGCCGGTCTCAGCAGCGAGGTCGATGATGACCGAGCCGGGCTTCATGTCCTTCATCATCTTTGCTGTGATCAACCGAGGAGCGGGGCGACCAGGAATGGCAGCTGTGGTGATGATGACATCAGCGGCGGTGACGTAGGGGGTGAGAAGCTCTTGCTGACGCTTGACGCGGTCTGCAGCGAGCTCCTTGGCGTAACCACCAGCACCATCCGCTGCGACATCGAGGTCGAGTTCGATGAAAGTTCCACCCATGGAGCGAACCTCATCGGCGGAGGCGGATCGGACGTCGTAGGCGTTGACCTTTGCTCCCAAGCGCTTCGCGGTGGCGATGGCTTGGAGGCCTGCAACTCCAGCGCCCAGAACCAAGACTGTTGCTGGGGGGACTGTTCCGGCAGCCGTCATGTAGAGGGGGAAGAAGCGCGGCAGTCGCATAGCTGCCTCGAGAACACACCGGTAACCGGCGACCAAAGCCTGCGAGGTGAGTGCGTCCATGGACTGCGCTCGAGAAATACGAGGAACAAGTTCGAGAGCGAAAGAGGTGACCTTCTGGTCACGCAATGCTGTGACAGCCGCGGTCTCTGAGGCCGGAGAGGCAAGACCAATCGTGATCGCGCCCTTCTTCAGCTTCTTGATGGTGGCAGGCGCAAGAGGTCGCACGTGCGCGAGGACATCGACTGAGCCGACATTGAGCGTCGGAGCAAGAGTCGCACCTGCCTCTTTGTAGGCGTCATCGGCATAACCCGCGGCGACACCCGCGCCCTTGTGGACCGTGACTTTCAGCCCAGCATTGATGAGCTGCTTCACGGATTCAGGGGTTGCGGCAACCCTGTTTTCGCCGGAAATGGGCTCTTTCGGAACTCCAACAATCATAAGATTTCACCCTTGTGGTTAGTGACTCCCTTGAGAGGCCTCCTCAAGGGTGAGCGAGAACAACCGTAGCAGGTCAGAATGTCAGTTCGAGCTGTGCTCCAGCTGTTCTTCTTCCGGCGCCGCCGTCTCGTGGTTGCTCCGATACTTCGACTTCGTGAACGCGCTTTGATTCTGTAGGAGCAAATACGCGGCGATACCGGCCAGCAGAACAGCAAGTGAACCGAGTCCAATACTCACGCTGATGAGAAGGGACGAATCAATCTCGGAAGTGCCAGGGGCGGTGTCCACCCCACAAGGCTAACAAACTAAATAGAAGTTGGTTTAGTTATCCAGGTGGCCTTTAATCACCGAAACAATCGTCCGAAAATGGTTCTCCATCAGGACCTTGACGAGTGCGCTCACTTCACTAATGTTTCGAGCGGGCGCGTGCTCTCCCGCCACCCAGACCGACATGCCAAAGATCGACCAGGACACAGTCGGCATCACGCTCAGGAGATAAGGGTCCGTCAGCAGCTGAGTCCGCGGGTACTTCTCGACCGTGTAGTCGATGTCAGTCACGGTGTCTCTGCGAACGTCCCGCACCAAAATGGCTAGGCGCGCAAGATTCAATTCAAAAACACGGTTCAACGGTTTTTGGAACTTAGCGTCAATCTCTGCCGTCACCTCACGGGCTGCGAGAGGGTAGTTCAAAATCGGGCCCCACCCACCCATGGTGAGAGTCTCCGTAATCTGAGCCATCATCCAGGCTTTGAGGCGAGCCTCGGGCTTTCGAGGAGCGGACACAGCCGCCGCCCACAACTTTTCGACGTATCGCTGGTAGACCATGTAGGCACCTTCAGCGAGGAGTCCATCCCGATTCCCGAAGTAGTGATTAACCATCGGGTAGGTGATTCCTAACCTGTCGCACACGCTGGCGACATTGAACGATGATGGCCCCGCGCTAGCTACTTCGCCGAAGGTGACATACAAAATCTTGAGTCGCATCGGGGGTTGCGGATCATCCCCATACTCGAGCCAGAACTCATCGGTCAGAAGCGGATCCGGGTGGGAGACATCGCTCAACTTACGTCTTGCCATGTCTTCCTCCTTGAAGTGTGTCCCTCTAGGTAGAGACCCTGAATCCTAAACCTGTCCTATTGCGCGCTAGTTACACGAGGAAGGAATCGTCCTGTTCGTGTCGCGTAGGAGGCATAGCCCTCATACTTCTCCGCCAACATTTTCTCTTCGCCTAATGCCTTGATTGTAAGGACCCCCCACACCAGTACAAACCCCACAATGTGCGCAATCGAGGCTTGAAAGACGAGAACCCCTGCGGCGGCCAAGAGGACTCCCGTATAGATGGGGTGCCGCACATACTGATAAAAACCAGCGGTAACGAGCTCGCCATCCTCTTTGGGAAGAGGAGTCGGAGTGAGGTTGGGGCCCAACCGCAGGCCCGCCAAGACCGCGATCGCTGCCCCTGTGGCAACGAGCACTCCGCCCAGGACACTGGTGATGGCGCCCCGTGGCCAGAGATCCCCTGCGGGCAGAATGACCAGGGCTACGAGCAGTCCGAACTGAGCACCCACAAGCGCCCATCCGGTGGAGGGAGTCATCCTCTTAGGCTAGGCCTTTCTCGTAGGCTCGAGCCTCCTCTTGACGCTCGTGTTCTTCGCCCGTGGCAATGGGTGCCCGAATGTGTCCCTCGGCTAAACCAAAGCTGTCGACGAGTTCAAGTGCGTGAGGGCGCAAGCGCGGCAACAACCGGTGGTTGATGTAGTCCGTGATGGCCTCGGCGCGATGAGCGCTGAGTCGACCCTTCATGAGATACCAATCGCGGTGCTTCTCAATCAGTGTGAAACCGTGAAGGTCTCGCAACCATCGCAGGACCTGCTTGTTGTCGCCCTCCTCCATCCGATCAACTGCATGGGTGAAGGCTTCCCAGACTACGAGCTCGGCGTGAGACCACGCTGCATCAATGAGCGCAGCTTGATGCTTGTTCATCAACGCGGCCGCCTCTTCGGGCGGCAACTTACTGGCCGGCTTGAGGTGATCAGCAATGTCGGCAACCATGGTGTGAACACGGTCGGTCAACAACTGGCGCTGCGAAGCGGTGCTGCGCACGTATCCGATGGATCTCGCGGTCGATCCGAAGTCTGCGACGTTCTGTGCGAGCCTACGCAGACCAGAACGGTTGAATGCCGCCTCACCAACTTGGTCGGCGAGATACCCGGCCATCGTCCCAAAATCGGCACCCTTGAACTGTTTGGCGTAGTCGCCGAGCAGGCGCTTAGCGACCAGCTGCAACAACACGGTGTTGTCACCCTCGAAGGTCACGTAGACATCCATGTCACCGTGCAGCGTCGAGAGTCGATTTTCGGCGAGGTAACCCTGACCACCGCAAGACTCACGCGCACCTTGAATGATGTCCAGTGCCGACCAGGTGGCATACGGCTTCAAGGCAGCGGCGAGAGTCTCCAGGTCTTGACGCTCCTCTTCGGTGTCTTTCTCTCCGCTAAACACCTCGTGGAAGATGCTCAGTAGCTCATCCTGCGCAAACGTCATGGCATAGGCATTGGCCAGGCGAGGCAGCAATCGACGCTGGTGCTGCTGGTAGTCGAGCAACACCTGCTCGGTGTCAGCGCCGGGCACCGGGAACTGGCGACGCACGACCCCGTACTTGACCGCAATGGTCATCGCCAGCTGCGATGCCACGGCAGCAGCGCCCACCAGGGAGACTCGGCCCTGAACGAGAGTGCCGAGGATGGTGAAGAAGCGACGGCCGCGACTTTCAATGGGTGAGGAGTAGACACCCTGCTCGTCCACCGATCCGTATCGATCCAACAGGTTCTCTCGCGGAACTCGGACGTTGGTGAAATGAAGGCGACCGTTGTCGATTCCGTTGAGCCCGCCCTTGGGCCCGTCGTCCTCTCCGCCAATTCCTGGGAGGAAACCTTTCTCATCACGCAGGGGAACATAGAGTGCGTGAACCCCGTGGTTCTCGCCGCGAACAATCAGCTGTGCGAAAACGACCGCTGCTTTTCCGTGCAGAGCCGCGTTGCCGATGTAGTCCTTCCAGGCCCCTCGGTGAGGGGTGTGGAGAATGAAGTCTCCCGTGGTTTCGTCATAGGTCGCTGTCGTCGCGATGGAGGCCACGTCGGATCCGTGCCCCGTCTCGGTCATTGCAAAGCAACCCGGCGTCTCCAGCGACATGATGCCCGGCAAAAAAGCGAGATGGTGCTTTTCGGTTCCCAAGTGCATCACCGCGGCACCAAAGAGACCCCACTGAACGCCCGACTTAATCTGTAGTGACGGGTCCGCCAGAACTAACTGCTCAAAGTTAGCGATGTTACCGCCGGGATCTGCTTTGCCTCCCACGCTCTTGGGGAAGGACAACAACACGCCTCCGGCATCGACGAGGTGTCCAAGTTGCTCGAGAACTCGAGCACGGTGCTCCGGAATCGGTTGACCTTCGATTTTCCACATCTCGGGGCGCTCGCAGAGAGCTCTGGCGCGAGTGCGAACCTCAGCCCAACGACCCAGCAAGTATTCACCGAGCGCTGCCGTGTCGAGCTGCAACTCTTCGCTCGCCGGAAACTTCTCTGTTGTCCGTGGTGACTCTGTGGTGACCGTCATGACGCTCTCCTCATCGATTGTGCAAATCTGACCACAGAATACGCTTCTAGCCGTGCCTTCTCTACTGACATAGGTGCTTGGCACCATGGAGGTCGATTCTGCGCCAAACCTTTTTGTTTCAGACCTACTACGCCCGGCCACTCCCTGTCAGCGCAGGGCGAACAGGACTTTCTCTCAGATACCCCATGGGGTATTGTGGTGCGGACACGAAAGGACACCACATGCCCACTATTGACCTGACCTACGAAGACTTTGAAAAGACCGTCACCTCGGATGGCATCACCCTCGTTGATTTTTGGGCAGCCTGGTGCGGCCCGTGCGTGGCGTTTGCTCCTGTTTATGAAGCTGCGAGTAATGAGCACAGCGATGTCACTTTCGGCAAGGTCGACACCGAGGCGCAGCCAGCCCTCTCCCAGGCCGCCAACATCCGTTCTATCCCCACTTTGATGGCGTTCCGGGACGGAATCCTGGTCTTTTCGCAGCCCGGTGCACTACCCGCCCCGGCCCTTGAAGAGGTCATTACCGCGGTCAAAGGCCTCGATATGGATGATGTTCGCAAGCAGGTTGAAGAAGCCCAGGCGAGCGAAGAAGCCAAACAGGCCTAGAGCTCAGCGCGCGAGCGGAAGGTGCGACGAACCTTCTCCACGAACGTCGTGGCAGGAGGTTCGTTGTAGCCCTCCGCACGTTCCTGTCCTGACAGGGCGGCAATAGCCTCCATGACCTCATCTGTCGCCTGTCGCCGTGCGCGACCCGAGTCAGCTTTTCCGTGGTGCGAAAGATCCAGAGGCTCACCAAACTGGATCGTGACTTTGGCGAGGCGGATGCCCTTCGTTCCAATCGGTTGGACTTTGTCGGTCCCCTTCAGCGCCACCGGAACGACGGGAACGCCGGCGTTCAGCGCTAGCCAGGCAACTCCCGTCTTACCTCGATAGAGGCGACCATCCCTCGATCTCGTACCTTCTGGGTAAATGGCAAACGCTTCACCCTCCTGAAGGAGACCAAGCCCAGCATCCAATGCATCCTGAGCAGCTTGCCCGACACCGCGGGTCACCGGAATCGCACCGATACCTCGAAAGAACGTCCGGGATAAGAATCCCTTCACGCCTGTCCCCGTGAAGTAGCTGTCCTTGGCCAAAAACGACACTGGCCTGGGGGCGAACAAGGTAATGACCACGCTGTCAATGAAGGACAGATGATTGCTGGCCAATATCACCGCCCCAGATCGGGGCACGTTCTTCCGCCCCACAATCTTGGCGCGAAACAGACCCCTGGCCAGAGGACCCAGGGTGAGACGGCTCACCTGCTTCAGCATAAAAAAAGCCTAAGGGCGCTTGCTCGGTTTCTTAATTTTTGCAGGAATCCCCACCGCCAAGGACCCTGCGGGAACATCGTCCAAGACCACAGCTTTCGCCCCAATGGTCGCTCCATCGCCCACCGTGATGGCGCCCAAGAGAGTCGCACCCGACCCGATAGTGACCCCATTGCCGACCGCGGGGTGCCTGCGACCTTGGCAGTCTTCGCGAGCCTGAGCGATCTTCCCGCCGAGCGTCACACCGTGGTAAATCAAACAGTCGTCGCCGACCGTGGCGGTCTCGCCAATCACAACACCCATCCCGTGGTCGATAACCAACCGGCGGCCGAGTGTGGCTCCTGGGTGGATCTCAATTCCGGTGAGTGTCCGAGCAACGTTGGAGATGATCCTGGCGATCAAAAACCACTCCCACCGCCAGAACCAGCTGGCCACCCGGTGCCACCACAGAGCATGCACGCCGGGGGAGGTGAGAAAAACCTCGAGGTTGTTTCGCGCAGCAGGGTCGCGATCTCGCACCGCGGCGATGTCTTCGCCCATGCGAGTGGAGTGAGTCATGTTAGGTATCGAGGCCCTCATACAGAACGGTGGAGAGATAACGCTCACCAAAGCTTGCCAGAATTACGACGATAGTCGAACCAGCAAGCTCGGGACGCTTCGACAGCTCCACGGCGGCATGCGCGGTCGCCCCCGACGAGATACCTCCGAGGATTCCTTCCTCGGCACCCAGGCGGCGGGCCATGTCCACGGCTTGCTGGCTGGTCACATCGAGGACCTCGTCATAGACCTCACGGTCCAAGATCGCGGGCACAAAGTTGGCACCAATTCCCTGGATTTTGTGGGGGCCGGCTTCTCCTCCATTGAGCAACGGTGACTCCAGTGGCTCCACCCCCACAACGCGCAGGCCAGGCTTCTTTTCTTTCAACACCTGTCCAGTTCCGGTCAGGGTTCCTCCAGTTCCCACGCCCGCGACAAAGACATCGACTGCGCCATCGGTGTCACGCCAAATCTCTTCCGCGGTGGTCTTGCGGTGGATTTCAGGGTTTGCGGGGTTCTCAAATTGACGCGCCAGAACGGCGCCAGGAATCTCAGCGGCAATCTCAACCGCCTTGTTAACCGCTCCGGTCATGCCTTCTGCACCAGGGGTGAGCACCAGGGTTGCCCCATAGGCGCGAAGGAGCATTCGGCGCTCACTGCTCATGGTGTCGGGCATCGCAAGAACAGCCTTGTATCCGCGCGCTGCGGCAACCATCGCGAGCGCGATACCCGTGTTACCACTGGTGGCCTCGACGATGGTTCCACCCGGCTTCAGCTCGCCGGACGCTTCTGCAGCGTCCACCACGGCGATGGCCAAACGGTCCTTGACGGAGGAGGAAGGGTTATAGAACTCAAGCTTGGCAAGGACGGTGGCGCCCGCGCCCTCGGTTACCCGGTTCAAGCGCACCAGAGGGGTGTTGCCGAAAGCTTCGGTGATGTTTCCATACACAAGTGACACGGGGTTCCTCCTAGAGAGCGCAACAGCGAATGGACCCAGAGTATTCCGGATTGGTCACAACACCATCCCCGGAAGTAATACTGTTACGTCGATGAAAGCTACTCCGTGCTGACTGTCGCACTCGGCCTTATCGGCGCACTGGCGTATGGCGGTGCTGATTTTTATGGTGGACTCGCAGCACGGCGCTCCTCGACCATCCTCACCACTCTGGGTGTTGCGCTCGTGGGCCTGGTGGGACTAGCGCTGGTATCGCCCTTCGTGGCGGCAGTCTCCAGCTATGACGCCTGGTTCTATGGCGCAGCGTCCGGCCTCGCCGGTGCGATTGGCATCGGCCTGCTCTATGGCAGTTTGGCCATTGGGCCGATGAGCATCCTTTCTCCCGCCACAGCATTCATCTCCGCCATCGTTCCCGTGAGTGTGGGGCTATCCCAAGGTGAAGGCGGCGGAGTGTCCTTCTACGTCGCCCTCGCTCTCGCCCTGCTCGCTGTCGTACTCGTGGGGTTTGTGCCCGAGAAGGGTGCCGTGCGCCCCAGGCCCATCGGGCTCCTCATGGCGGCGGGCTCCGGAACCTTCATCGGGTTTACGGTCATCCTCATCGACCTGTCCCCTGCTGACTCTGGACTGATTCCACTCCTTGCTAATCGAATGGTGTCCTCCAGCGCCCTCATCATTGCCACCGGCGTGCTCGTTCTCACACGAGTGACGCTCTCCCGCACTCCTCGACTGCCGGGGCTCACTCAGATTCGCAGCGTGGGAACCATGATCATCATCGCGGGAGTCATGGATGTGCTCGCCAATGTCGCCGTCATCTACGGATTGCGCTCGGGAGATCTCTCGGTGGTCTCCGTGTTGATTGCGCTCTATCCCGCCGGAACAATTCTGCTCGCCGGTGTCGTCTTGAAAGAGCGCATTGCGCTCATTCAGTGGGCGGGACTTGCGCTGGCCCTCGTGGCCAGCGCACTCCTCGCCCTCTAGACGCGCTCGAGTGGACGAGAAGGCTTGACGCTCTTCTCCTCCAGCTCACACGAGATACCGGCCTGCTTGAGCAGATCGACTAGACGGCGTGACCGTGAGCGAGTCGTCAACGTAATCACACGACCCTCCTTGCCTGCACGTCCGGTGCGACCTGAGCGGTGCACATATGACTTGAAGTCGTCGGGCTGGTCCACCTGGACGACAGTGTCGATGTCGTCGACGTGAATTCCTCGTGCTGCCACGTCGGTCGCAACAAGCACGTTCACGCGACCAGACGTGAGCTTCTCCAGGTTGCGGGTACGCCGCGCCTGGTTCAGATCACCGTGAAGACTGACCGCGGGAACACCGTGGTCGTCCAAGTGGTCCGCAAGCTCCTCAGCGAAGGCGCGAGTCCTGGTGAACATCAACACCTTGCCGGGACCTTGAGCAAGCTCCAAGACCACGTCGCGCTTCTGGCGCTGGTCTACGACCCACACACGGTGGTCGATGCTGGAGGACTCTTGGTTTTCTCCGGCAACCTCAAACACTGCGGGGTTGGGGAGGAACTCTGCGACGATTCCTGCGACACCGGCGTCGAGCGTGGCGGAGAACAGCAAACGCTGCCCCGACGGTGACGTGGCGCGGAGGATGCGGCCCAAGGGCTCAATGAACCCGAGCTCCGACATGTGATCTGCCTCGTCGACAACCGAGATGACGACCTGGGACACATCGAGCTTGCCTCTGGCCATCAGGTCTTCAATGCGACCGGGAGTACCGATCACAATGTCGACACCGCGCTCGAGAGCGCCGATCTGGCGACCCAGTGGGACACCACCATAAATCTGAGTGGTGAAGAGTCCCACGCTCCGGGCAATGGGCTGCACGGTGCGGTCGATCTGCAACGCGAGCTCACGAGTGGGCGCAAGAATCAGAGCCCTGGGAGCGCGACCCACAGCGCGCTTGACGCCGTTCTTGGAGAGCCTCAGCAAGCGCTCCACCAGGGGGGCGCTGAACGCGATGGTCTTTCCCGATCCGGTGCGTCCGCGTCCGAGAACGTGGCGGCCGGTCAGTGCGACGGGAATAGTCACGGCCTGCAAAGCGAAGGGGGTAATAGCTCCCTGCTCGCGAATCGCTTCCGCGATGCGGTCACCGAGGCCTAGGTCCTGGAACTCGAGGCCTTCGCCGGCATCCGGGGCAACTGCGACAGCTTCCAACGGCTTGTGGTTGACGATCGGAGCTTGCTTGCGGGGAGCGTCAAAAGAGCGCTCGTTCCGCTCTGGCCTGCGGTTCCCGCCATCGCGAGGTGGCCTGCGGTCATCACCGGAATAGGGACGACGCTCGCCCGAGACAGGTTTGCGGTCGTTCTTCTTGTAGGGGCGGCTTTCCGAGGATCGGAACGGTGCGCCTTCACGCTTCTCAGCGGGACGGCGATCGGCAGAGTCGTCACGACGACGCTCGCCGCGGGGGGACTCACCCTCAGCGTGGGCCTGAGGCCTGCGCTTCTTTTGGTCCTGGAAAGAGGTGCGTTTGGTCGGTGGGCGCCATGAAGGAGCCTTCTTGGAAGATGGCATGGATAAGGTCAGCTTTCTTTGTGATCAGATGGGGAGAAGAGGTGTCACACATGACACCAGGCCCAGATCACCAGTAGCCAGACCGGGGCTGTTTCGTCTACACATGCGGCCGCTCTCACGACTGTGAGGCGATGGCCCACGAGGTTCGCCACCGATGGCGTTCTCTTGTTCCTGGTTCAGAGTATCACCACAGGCGCGCTTATGGGGGAAAAGTTTTGTCTGCTCGGGCGTAGAGTATGCGAGTGCATCGCGGACTCCACTACCTCAGACGGTGGAGTCAACTCCTCTCCGGGCTTTTCCTTTTTGGTTTTGCCGCCGCGATGATGCTGCGGGCAAGTCTTGGTGTGGACCCTTGGACGGTCTTTGCAGAGGGTTTCCATGTCACCTGGGGTTTTGGCATCGGTTGGGTCATCGTGGTGAGCGGTCTCGTCGTTCTCTTGATTTGGATTCCGCTTCGACAAAGGCCGGGAATCGGAACAGTTCTCAACGCGCTCCTCGTGGGACCTTTCATGGAGGTTGGTCTCGCACTCGTGGAAACTCCGGAGAACTTTGTTCAGCGAGTGATCCTCTTTGCCGCTGGACTTCTGATGATGGGGATAGCGAGCGGTCTCTATATTGGAGCTCGTTTTGGTCCCGGTCCCCGCGATGGACTGATGGTCGGTTTCAACGCTCGTTTTGGATACCCGATGTGGGCGGTGCGTACCGTCGTGGAGGTCACTGTCTTGCTCATCGGCTGGAGCCTCGGTGGCAGCTTCGGTGTCGGAACCGTAATTTTTGCTCTCGCTATCGGGCCTATCGCCCAACGAGCAATCAGAGTGTTCCGGGTCCCGGACTACTTAGCGAAAGACACCGGCAAGTAGAGGTCCTGCACCCGGTCTTCGAGAGCCGTGTGGTCGTTCCGCGTGAAAAGCCCACAGCGCACTTGCGTGCAATCGACATTCTCATCCGCACTAGCGGGAATTTCGATGTAGGCCGTGAACGATCCAGCTCCTCGGTCATCGAAACTTCGAGCTCCAAAAAGGCGCCAGGCCCAGTCATCGTTCACCCAGTTTGATGCCGCGTATTCCACAGCACCCGCGGTGGAATCGCCATCCTCTTCGGTGCTGGGAACTCCGCCCAGGCATGGGCCGGG